>ENA-OQCS01000003-OQCS01000003.1-human-gut-metagenome-genome-assembly--contig:-NODE-3-length-97623-cov-4.045633_pt1 | contig 97623 bp, 95 predicted proteins | sample MGYA00242757_ERZ504575 | MGnify/ENA primary metagenome ERZ504575 (study PRJEB26092, sample SAMD00036297) | human gut metagenome | host: Homo sapiens | study: EMG produced TPA metagenomics assembly of the... | reverse complement strand
CATGGAAAAAGTGAAATCGTGCCTTGACTTGCTGAAAGTACCCTACCACGTAGCCCTTGGCAACCATGAAACGAAATGGAGCGACTCCGGCTGCACCGCTTTCGGAGAATCTTTGGCGGCGAACGCTTCGAGTTCGAGCATAAGGGATTCCTTTTCCTCGGCTTCAACTCCGGTCCGCTGATGCGTATGGCCTACGGGCATGTAGTGCCGCAAGATATCCGTTGGATGACGGAGGAAATGGAGAAAAATGGCAAAGACAAACCGGTGATACTTGTCACCCACTACCCGCTAATGGACGGGGATGTGGACAACTGGTATGAGGTGACGGATGCCGTCCGCCCTTACAACGTGCGCCTGTTTATCGGCGGGCATTATCACAGCAACCGGGATTTACGTTATGACGGCATTCCGGGCGTACTGATGCGCAGCAACCTGCGCGACAAAGAAGGAAAACCGGGTTATGGCATTTACGAAGTAACCAAAGACTCCATCCGTGTATACACGCAACGTATCGGCGAGCCTAAGAAGCAATGGGCTGCCTTCTCGCTGGCCGGGCAATATTACGACCGCAATGGAAAAGCGGAGAAATATCCCGACTTCTCGGTCAACAAGGAATATCTGAAAGTAAAGGAACAATGGATGGTACAGACGGGTGCAGGCATTTACTGCTCGCCCGCCGTAGAAAAAGATAAAGTGTTCGTAGGAGACGATATGGGACGGCTGACAGCCTACGCCCTGAAAAACGGCAAAAAGCTATGGAGCTTTGAATCCGGCAAACGTATTGTCGGTACTCCGGCCGTAAGCGAAGGTATCGTTGTATTCGGGTCTGCCGACCGCCACATCTACGGATTGAATGCCAAAGACGGCAACCTGCTCTGGACGGTAAGAGCTGCCGAACCGGTACTCGGAGCCGTGACCATCGCAGACGGTACCGCCTACATCGGTGCCAGTGATGCCACTTTCCGCGCCACAGACATCCATACAGGAAAAGTAATCTGGACCTACACCGGCGTGAAGGGCTACATCGAAACCAAGCCGTTGGTGACGGAAGACAAGGTCATCTTCGGCGCATGGGACAATACACTGTATGCCTTGAACAAGACTGACGGACGTGAGTTGTGGAAATGGACGGGCGGACTGACCCGCATGCACTTCTCTCCTGCCGCCGTATGGCCGGTAGCTGCCGACGGCAAAGTATTCATTACCGACCCGCAACGCGCCATGACCGCCATAGACATCCATACGGGCAATACCGTGTGGCGCACCTTCCAGTCCATGGTGCGCGAGACCATCGGACTTTCCGAAGACGGTGAACGTATCTATAGCAAAACGATGAACGACAGCATTGTTTGCTATGCAGCTCAAGGAGATACTCCGCGGGAGTTGTGGGCAACCAATGTAGGTTTCGGTTATGAGCATGCCCCCTCCATGCAAGTGGAAAAAGAGGGGGTAATGTTTGGCAGTACCAAAGAAGGACTTATCTTCGCACTGGAAGGAAAAACAGGCAAAGTACTGTGGAAACATAAAATAGGAAATTCACTCATCAGTACCGTAGTTCCGTTGAACGGCCACGAAGTTCTATTCACGGCAACCAGCGGGGAAGTGGGACTTCTGAGAATTAAAAATTGAGAATTAAAAATTAAAAGATATATCATGAATAAAATCAGTTGCTTTCTTCCCTACGCAGGAAAAGAACAAGTAGAAAAAACAGTGAATAGCCTACAGGCGACAGGACTTATAGAAGAAATCCGGTTAATCACGACCGATGCCACTCTGGAATCGCTCCCGGACTGCGAAATATTGTTTGTTGACATGCCCTACAGCAGTGCAACTCTCAAAGCTATTGCTAATGCAGCCAAGGGAGAATACACATTGCTTTATACCAAAGAGACTACGCTCGAAATGGGTATGTTTGCACTGGAACGTATGATACACATCCTTGAAGATTCAAGCGCCGGTATGGTATATGCCGACCACTACCAAATAGCAGACGGCAAGCAGAGCAACGCTCCGGTAATCGACTACCAATTCGGTTCCTTGAGGGATGACTTCAACTTTGGCTCCCTGCTCCTTTTCAACACCGAAAAACTAAAGGAAGCCGCCGGACACATGAAGTCTGACTACAACTTCGCCGGACTTTACGACCTGCGCTTGAAATTGAGCCAACATTCAGACTTGGTACATATCAACGAATACTTATACAGCGAGGTGGAAAACGATACCCGCAAGAGCGGCGAAAAGATTTTCGACTATGTAGACCCCAAAAACCGTGACCGCCAGATTGAGATGGAGCAGGCATGTACCGAACATCTGAAAGAAATCGGGGGATATCTGGCACCGGAGTTCAAGAAGATTGAGTTCTCTGCCGGTAACTTCGAATATGAGGCTCCGTCATCATTCCGGTACGCAACCGTATCCGTACCATCCGTGACGCCATCAAATCTGTATTGATGCAGAAGACAGACTTTAAATATAATCTTATCATCATCGACAACCATTCCACAGACGGCACTACGGAGGCCATCGATGAATTCAAGATGACGAACGCGTCATCCATATCATCCCCGAACGTACCGACCTCGGCATCGGCGGTTGCTGGAATATGGGGGTACACCACCAAGTGCGGCAAGTTTGCCGTGCAGCTGGACAGCGATGACGTATACAAAGACGAAAATACACTCGCCATCATGGTCCGCGCCTTCTACGAGCAGAACTGCGCCATGGTAGTAGGCACCTATATGATGACGGACTTCAACATGAACATGATTGCTCCGGGCATCATCGACCACAAGGAATGGACTCCGGCAAACGGACGCAACAACGCCCTCCGCATCAACGGTCTGGGTGCCCCGCGCGCCTTCTATACCCCGGTGCTGCGCGAAGTGAAAGTACCCAATACCAGCTATGGCGAAGACTATGCACTGGGACTGAACTTCTCCCGCCAGTACCAGATAGGACGCGTGTACGACGTGGTCTACCTCTGCCGCCGCTGGGACGACAACTCCGATGCCTCACTGGACATCGTGAAAATGAACGGACACAACCTCTACAAAGACCGCATCCGTACCTGGGAACTTCAGGCACGCATAGCGATGAACAAAAACAAGTGATATGAATCAAACGATACACCATCTTCTGACTGGACAATTGGCATCCTGGGAGACGGCACGCAACAACTATGCCGCCCTCTCCGGTGTGCGGGTGAAAGAGCTGAATGTAAACGGGATACCTTATAAGGTACAGTTCAACCCCGCACGCATCGTTTCCTCTGGTGCCAAAGTGGATGCCAAGTCCATCCTAGAACGGAAATGCTTTCTGTGCCCGGCCAATTTGCCGCCGGTACAGAAAGGTATCCCGTTCGGAGGACACTACAATATTCTGGTGAATCCGTTCCCCATCTTCCCCCGCCACCTGACAGTACCGGAACTGGCACATACCCCTCAACGCATAGCCACCCGCTTCACCGACATGCTGGAGCTGGCCGAGGCGCTGACGGATTACACCATCTTCTACAACGGTCCCAAATGTGGTGCTTCCGCCCCCGACCATGCTCATTTCCAAGCAGGAAACAAAGGATTCATGCCTATCGAAAAAGACTGGCGCGGACAAGTTGCCGGAAAGATAGCCGATTATGGAAAGGCTACGCTATGGTATCTCAATGACGCTCCCCGTGCCACACTTGTGATTGAATCCATCTCCAAAGAGGACGCGGCAGACTTGTTCGACATCATTTACCGTTCTCTGGACGTGAAACCCGAAGAAGACGAGCCGATGATGAACGTACTGGTCCTATACGAGGCCGACCGTTGGGTGGTCTTTGTCTTCCCGCGCGAGAAACACCGCCCCGCCTGCTATACTGCCGAAGGAGAAGCCAATCTGTTGAGCAGCCCGGCATCCGTCGACTTGGGAGGTGTCTTTATCACCCCCGTAGAAAAGGATTTCTTGAAAATCACTGCGGAAGACGTGGCGCAGATATTAAGTGAAGTATGCCTCTCTGCCACAGATTTCCACAAGGTACGGCAGCGTATCAGGGAAAAAATATGACTTCTGAAATCCAAGAACTCTAATTTTAAAGAAATACCATTATGAAAGAGCCCAAAGTACAAGTAGGCATTCTGTTTGAACCGCAGATAGAATTCGTTTTGCTGAATCCGTATCGCATGGACGGAACGGAAGTCAGCGGCAAGCAGGTAGTGACCTACGACGAAGGCAAGATTCTCTGGAATGGACGCCGGTATGACGAACTGCTGTTTGAACCGCAACACGAGCAGACCGATGCCTTCGAACTATTGGACGTTACCATCGGCATCAATTTCCATTGGGAGCGCAAGGAAGACCAGCGTTTTCTGGGTGCTCTCAAAATCATCGTTGAGAATGGAAAGCTCACCGGCATCAACGTCATCCATGTAGAAGATTATCTGACCAGCGTCATCTCCTCCGAGATGAGTGCCACCGCTTCTCTGGAGCTGCTCAAGGCACACGCTGTCATCTCCCGAAGCTGGCTACTGGCACAAATACAGAAGAATAAGGAAATCACCGAAGCCCAAGCTAACTACTCGGCCTTTACGCAGACCGACGAAGAGCTGATTCGCTGGTACGACCGAGAAGACCACACACGTTTCGATGTATGCGCCGACGACCATTGTCAACGCTACCAGGGCATTACACGTGCCTCTACCGATATTGTGAAACAAGCCATCTCTGCTACCCGCGGCAGGTACTGACATCTGATGGTAAGATTTGCGACGCCCGTTTCTCCAAATGCTGCGGCGGTGCTTTCGAGGAGTTCCAATACTGCTGGGAAGACATCAAATATCCCTATCTTGCCCAACAACGAGACAGCAAAACGCACGCCACACTGCCCGATTTGACGCAGGAAGTCGAAGCGGACCGCTGGATTCGTACCTCCCCCGAAGCATTCTGCAACACCACCGACAAGAAAATCCTCTCGCAGGTACTCAATAACTATGACCAGGAGACTACGGACTTCTATCGCTGGAAAGTGGAATATACCCAAGAAGAGCTTTCAGCCCTCATTCTGAAACGTTCGGGCATCGACTACGGACAAATCATCGATCTTATTCCCATAGCCCGCGGAACCAGCGGACGTCTCTGGAAACTGAAGATTGTGGGAACCAAGCGCACGCTCACCATCGGCAAGGAGCTGGAAATTCGCCGTACGCTCTCTACTTCACACCTCTACAGCTCTGCTTCGTGGTAGACAAAGAGGAGTTGTCCGCCGAAGGCATTCCCGGACGCTTCATCCTCACCGGCGCGTTGGGGGCATGGTGTGGGACTTTGCCAAATAGGTGCAGCCGTGATGGGCGAGCAAGGTATAAGTATGATGCAATACTGCTGCACTACTATATAGGTGCCAGCATTGACAAGCTGTATGAATAATCGAATAGAACACAATAAATCAATATCATGAACCATACAAAAAACATATCGCCATGGGCATGGGTACCCACCTTGTACTTTGCACAAGGCATTCCATATTTTATCGTAAACAACATCTCCGTGATGATGTTTACCAAAATGGGCGTACCGAACGGAGAAATGGCCTTGTTCACAAGCCTGCTCTATCTGCCATGGACTATCAAACCCTTCTGGAGCCGTTTGTCGACATCATCAAGACCAAAAGATGGTGGACCCTTTCCATGCAGATTCTGATGTCTGTGGCATTCATCCTGCTGACGCTGTCCATTCCACGGCCGGACGAGGCGACTATGGCGGCCGGAACAACCCCCATCAGCATGTTCAGCATCACGCTGATGCTGTTCATCATCACGCTTTTGCCTCTGCCACACACGACATTGCCGCCGACGGCTTCTACATGCTGGCACTGAAACAGAGTGACCAGGCAGCCTTCGTTGGCATCCGAAGCACGTTTTACCGGCTCGCCTCTATCTTCGGACAAGGCGTGCTCGTAGCCATTGCCGGCGCCATCGAACTGAGAACCGAAAACATTCCGCTGTCATGGACCATCACGATGCTGGTTACAGCCGTTCTGTTCAGCCTGGTGACGTTCTATCACCTCTTTGCAGTCCCCAAACCCACCTCAGATAAGTCAACACTGGCTGCCGATGCCGCCACTGCAGGAGCTATATTCAGAGAATTCGGACGAACATTCGCCACCTATTTTACCAAACCGGGCGCATTGCTGGCCATCGTGTTCATGTTGCTGTACCGCCTGCCTGAAGCATTCCTCATCAAAATGTGTATGCCTTTCCTGGTTGCCTCCAAAGAATCGGGAGGTCTGGAACTATCGACAGCAGAAGTAGGTATCGTATACGGCACCATCGGAGTCATATTCCTCACCCTGGGCGGTATCCTCGGAGGATTGTTCGCATCACGCATTGGCTTGAAAAAATCCATCTGGTGGATGGCAGGATGCATGACTCTGCCATGCCTGACGTTTGTCTATCTTGCCATTGCCCAGCCCGACAATCTGTTTGCCATCTCCACCGCCATCGCCATCGAGCAATTTGGCTACGGCTTCGGTTTCACGGCTACATGCTCTACATGATGTACTTCTCCGAAGGTGAATTCAAAACATCCCACTATGCCATCTGTACCGCATTCATGGCACTAAGCATGATGATACCAGGTATGTTTGCGGGATATATCCAGGAGGCTATCGGATATACGGACTTCTTCTGGTTGGTAATGATATGCTGTTTCGCCACGGTTGTTGTCACCATTTTGCAGACAGAAGGATAGACCCGGAATATGGAAAAAAATGATTAATGGTTAATGATTAATGTTTTGTGAGTAATATTTAGTGATTGGTTATGAAGAGGACTATTATTATATCCTTGCTCTGCCTCCTTTGCGGAGGTGCGATGCAAGCACAGAAGATCAGAATAAAGACCGGTATCGAGGTACTGAAAGAACAGAATTTCCGATGCCTGGAAGGTAAGCGTGTAGGATTGATTACCAACCCGACGGGGGTGGACAACCGGATGAGGTCCACCATTGACATCCTGCACGAGGCGCCCAACGTGAACCTTGTGGCACTCTACGGCCCCGAACACGGCGTGCGCGGCGATGTGCACGCAGGCGACCATGTGACGGACATCAAAGACGCGACTACCGGACTGCCCGTCTATTCGCTTTACGGAAAGACCCGCAAGGCCACGCCGGACATGCTGAAAGATGTGGATGTATTAGTGTATGATATCCAAGACATCGGTTGCCGTTCCTTTACCTACATCAGCACCATGGGACTGGCCATGGAAGCCGCTGCCGAAAACGGCAAGGAATTCATTGTGCTGGACCGGCCCAATCCCGTAGGCGGATTGAAGATTGAAGGCAACTTGGTTGAAGATGATTGCATTTCTTTTGTAAGCCAGTTTAAAATTCCGTACCTTTACGCCCTCACTTGCGGTGAGCTGGCACTGATGCTCAATGGCGAGAAGATGTTGAAGGATGGGGAACAATGTAATCTCCACATAGTGAAGATGAAAGGCTGGAAACGCAAGATGGATTATACCCAAACCGGACTGCAATGGGTTCCCTCCTCTCCACACATTCCACATCCTCATTCTGCATTCTTCTACCCCGTCAGCGCATTCTGGGTGAACTAGGATATATGTCTATCGGCGTGGGGTATACCATTCCGTTCCAGATGTTTGCCGCACCATGGATGGAAGCGGAAAAGCTGGCCGGAAACCTGAACCGTCTGAACGTACCGGGGGTCATCTTCAGACCGATGTACCTAAAGCCGTTCTATAGTGTAGGCAAAGGCGAGTTGCTGCAAGGTGTGCAAGTGCACATCATGGATTTCGGCAAAGCACCGTTGAGCGACCTGCAATTCCTGGTCATGCAGGAAGTCGCCGCCCTCTATCCTGACCGTGCCGTGTTTGACCATGCCGACAAGGGACGTTTCAACATGTTCGACAAAGTAAGCGGTTCGCGGCAGATACGCGAGCGCTTCTCGAACGGAACCGTTGGGAGGACATACGCGACTACTGGTATAAAGATGCCGAAGACTTCCGTAAGTTGTCGAAAAAGTATTATTTATATAAATAAAATTTACAGATAAATAAGGAAGGGAAAAGAGCCTGATACGGAGACTATTTCAGTCGTATACAGAACCACATTCAGTCGTATACTTAAATATATTCAGTATACGACTGAATGTACCCCTCGTAAGACACGTTTACAGAGCACTTTGAAGCGAAGTGATGCAATAAAAAAAAGTGAACATGAAAGAGCATAGTTACATGGCTTTCCTGCAGGAAGCAAAACAATTCATTCCGCAGGAAAGGATTTACACCGACGAACTTCGCCGGCTGGCTTGGGGTACGGATGCCGGTTTTTACCGACTGATTCCCCAGATTGTAATCCGTTCGAAAGACGAAGATGAAGTTTCACAACTGTTGAAACTGGCGAGCCGCCACGGGCTGCCCGTCACCTTCCGAGCGGCAGGGACCAGTTTGTCGGGCCAAGCCATTAGTGACTCCATCCTCATCGTAGCCGGTAAGAATTGGGAAAAATACAGCATATCCGCCGACTACGAACAGATAACCCTCCAACCGGGCATCATCGGACAACGTGTGAACGAACTGTTGGCTCCCTACGGCCGTAAGTTTGCACCGGACCCCGCCTCGGTGAAAAGCGCCATGGTAGGCGGTATTGTCATGAACAATGCTTCCGGCATGAACTGCGGTACGCACGCCAATAGCGACAAGGTGCTTGTTTCCGCCCGTATCATCCTAATGGACGGTACCCTGCTGGATACCGGAAATCCCGTCAGCCGCGCCTCCTTCGAAGTGAGTCACCGTGACTTCATTCGCCGCATCTGCGAACTGCGCGATGAAATACGTACCAACGAAAAACTGGCCGAACGCATCCGTTACAAATATTCCATCAAAAATGTAACCGGGCTCAATCTGTTGCCCTTCGTCCGTTTCGACGACCCATTCGAAATCATTGCCCACCTCATGGTAGGTTCGAAGGTACACTGGCGTTCCTTTCGGAAGTGACGATGAAGACTGAATATGATTATCCCTACAAGGCCAGCGCTATGCTCTACTTCAAGACCATCAAAGAAGCGAGCCGCGCTGTGGTAGCCATGAAGAAGCTGGTCGACGAAACCGGCGAATGGACAGTAAAAGGGGCTGAAATGCTAGACTATAAGAGCCTTTCTTCCGTCAACGACCCCGTATTCCTAAAATACAAAGGCGAAGTTGCCTCCTCTGCCCTCCCCGGCGTGGAGCCCGGCGACGAAACCGGGTTGACAGCAGTGCTGACCGAAACCAAAGCCCGTACCCCGGAAGAACTGCAACAGAACATATCTGCCATTGAAGCTTGCCTGCAAGCCTTCACCACCTATATTCCGGTACGCTTCACCGACCGTCCGGAGGAATATTCCAAATACTGGGCCATCCGTTCCGGCATCTTCCCCTCTGTGGGAGGTACGCGCCAGCCGGGAACCACTTGCCTCATCGAAGACATCGCCTTCCACATTGAAGACCTTCCGGAGCAACGGCAGAACTGCAACAGCTCATAGCCCGCCACGGATATAATGACGCCTGCATCTACGGCCATGCTCTCGAAGGCAACTACCACTTCATCATCAACCAGTCCTTCAGTACCCAAGCGGAAGTGAAACGCTACGAAGACTTGATGAATGACATCAAGACCTTAGTAGTAGATAAATATGACGGTTCCCTAAAAGCCGAGCATGGCACGGGCCGGAATATGGCTCCCTTTGTCTGCCATGAATGGGGAGATGACGCCTACAAAGCCATGAAAGCCGTCAAAGAGCTGTTTGACCCACAAGGATTGCTAAACCCCGGTGTCATTTTCAATGATGACCCGCAATGCCATATCAAGAACTTCAAGCCGCTGCCTTTATTAGTGATGAGTGACAAGAGACAAGCTACGTCACTCGTAGCTGACAAATGCATCGAGTGCGGTTTCTGCGAAGTCAACTGTCTCTCCTGCGGCTTTACCCTTTCCTCGCGCCAGCGTATCGTGTTGCAGCGCGAAATATCCCGGCTGAAACAAAGCGGCGAGGACCGACACGCCTTGCACTGCTCGAAAAACAATACCGCTATCCCGGCAACCAGACTTGTGCCGGAGACGGCCTCTGCTCCATGTCGTGCCCGATGGGTATCAATACGGGCGACCTTACCCATATAATCCGCCAGGAAGCATTACCCAAAGGCAGTCTGGGATACAGAGCCGGAGACTTTGTCGCCAATCATTTCGCTGGTGTCAAGAGTGCACTGCGTCCCGTATTGTCCTTAGCCAACTTCGGACATTCACTATTAGGGACAAAGGCGATGAGCGGCATTACCAAGGGGCTGCACAATGCATTAGGCATACCTCTATGGACGCCGGCTATGCCGAAAAGTTATCAGTTACAAGCTACGGAGTTACAAGCTACAAGCACTATGCAGCATAATAGCGCAGCACTTGTAGCTCGTAGCTCTGTAACTCGTAACTACAAAGTCGTCTACTTCCCCAGCTGCATCAACCAGACTATGGGTCTGGCAAAGAAGTCTCCCGTAGAGCAGTCATTGGTAAATAAAATGGTGTCCTTGTTGCAAAAAGCCGGTTACGAAATCATCTTCCCGAAAGATATGGACGAAGCTTTGCTGTGGCACCATTTGGGAAGTAAAGGGTATGCTGGACATTGCCGACTGCGCAAGACAGCCGAACTGGAGGCCGACACTTTGGGAAGCCAGCGAACAATGGCAAAGTACCCCGTCCTCTGTGACCAAAGCCCTTGTCTGCACCGCATGCGCGAATGTATCAAGAAGATGAAACTGTATGAACCTGCAGAATTCATCTATACATTCTTACGTGAGAAGCTGATTTTCACACCTATTAACCGCCCCGTAGCAATCCACATCACCTGCTCCATGCGGAAAATGGGACTGGCAGATACCATTATAGCCCTTGCACGCCTTTGCTCCAGTAAAGTCATCGTGCCGGAAGAAGTAGGTTGCTGCGGTTTTGCCGGAGACCGGGGATTCACCTATCCTGAGCTGAACTCGTACGCCCTACGCAAACTCCGCCCGCAAATAGAAGCGTCCGGAGTGAATATAGGCTACTCTAACAGCCGTACTTGTGAAATCGGATTGACAACAAACTCAGGTATCCCCTATGTATCCATTGCCTATCTGGTAGACGAATGTACAAAGGCAGCTGATAATTAGGATTGATAATTAACTTAACACACAAATATTACAATGAACAGTACAAAAGTAAGTAAACGCATCCTTGCACTCGACATTCTCCGTGGTGTCACCATCGCAGGTATGATTATGGTAAACAACCCCGGTTCGTGGGGACATATCTATGCCCCCTTGCGGCATGCAGAGTGGAACGGTCTGACCCCCACCGACCTCGTCTTTCCCTTCTTCATGTTTATCATGGGAATTTCCACATACATTTCCCTGAAGAAATACAACTTCGAGTTCAGCCACGCCGCCGGCATGAAGATACTGAAACGCACCATCGTCATTTTCCTTATAGGCATGGCTATCGGCTGGTTCTCGCGTTTCTGCTATTACTGGGCCTCCGCTCCGGACGACCTCAGTTTCGGAGAGAAGCTATGGGCTTCCGTCTGGACATTCGACCGTATCCGTATTCTGGGTGTCATGCAACGGCTGGCCCTTTGCTACGGAGCAGCCTCCATCATTGCACTAACCATGAAGCATAAACATATACCTTATCTGATAGCCGGCCTATTGACAGGCTACTTCATACTGTTGATGTGCGGCAACGGTTTCGCCTATAATGAAACAAACATTCTTTCCGTGGTAGACCGTGCCATCCTGACCCTGCACACATGTACAAGGATAACGGCATAGATCCCGAAGGTTTGTTAAGCACCATTCCTGCCATTGCACATGTGTTGCTGGGCTTCTGTGTAGGGCGGCTGATGCTGGATGGCAACAAGTCGGAAGACCGTGCCTCATTTCTCAATTCGCAGCTTATCACACTGTTTCTGGTAGGTGTTATCCTTACTTCTCCGGTTTCCTGCTAAGCTACGGCTGCCCCATCAACAAGAAAATATGTCTCCTACCTACGTACTCGTCACTTGCGGACTGGCATCCAGTTTTCTGGCATTGCTTATCTGGATTATTGATGTGAAAGGCTATAAGAAGTGGAGCATGTTTTTCGAGGCATTCGGTGTGAATCCGCTGTTCATGTATGTATTGGGCGGCGTACTTAGCATACTTTTCGGTAGTATCAGTTTCCCGTGGGGAGACGGCAGCATCAGCATACACGGATTCTTATACAATATAGTCCTCATGCCCGTTTTCGGTGAAACCGCCGGTTCCCTTGCCTTTGCCCTGCTGTTTATCGCCATTAACTGGTGTATCGGCTACCAGTTGTACAAACGAAAAATATATATCAAGATATGAGAATAAGGATGAAGGATGAAGGATTAATGTTTAATGATACCACCTTTATTATATGCAACACCCTAATCCTTAATCCATCATCCCTAATCCTTAATCCTTAAAAACTATTTTATATGATTCTAATAGCAGACAGTGGCTCTACAAAAACCGATTGGTGTGTTGTAGAGAATGGAGTACTTCTCCAACAGATATTCACGAAAGGTACGAACCCTTTCTTTCAGTCGGAAGAGGAGATCAGTAATGAAATAGCAACAGCGCTATTACCTCAGCTGAAAACAAGTGAACTGGATGCCGTATACTTTTATGGTGCAGGATGCGGATTTCCCGACAAGATAAGTATGGTGCACCGTGCCATAACCAAACACCTCAGTGTGAAAAATGAAGTGGAAGTCAATACCGATATGCTGGCTGCCGCACGTGGCCTCTGCGGACATGACTCAGGCATTGCCTGCATCATGGGGACCGGCTCCAACTCATGTTATTATGACGGAAAAAGCATTGTCACCAATGTATCTCCTCTGGGATTCATCTTGGGAGACGAAGGCAGCGGAGCCTGCTTGGGCAAACTGTTGGTAGGCGATATCTTGAAAAATCAGATGACACCCGAGCTGAAAGAGAAATTCCTCAAACAGTTCGACCTGACACCTGCTGATATCATCGACCGTGTCTACCGTAAACCTTTCCCCAACCGTTTCCTGGCAAGCTTGTCACCATTCTTGCACAGAATCTGGGTGAACCTTGTGTACGCGCTCTGGTACTGAACAGCTTTAAGGCATTCCTTAAACGCAATGTCATGCAATATGAAGACTATCAGCATCAAAAAGTACATTTCATCGGTTCCGTAGCCTTCTATTACAAGGAAGTTCTGGCAGAAGCTGCCAAAGAAATAGGTATCCAACTGGTGCAATCATCAAGAGCCCCATGGAAGGACTCATCAAATATCACAACTGAAAGTGACAAATCGTAAATAGTAAATAGTAAATAGTCAAATAGTAAATAGCCTTATGTTCGTAAAAATCTCAGAGCAACCATCGCTCTACAATGACTTGGAAAAGAAATCAGTCCGTGAAATTCTGGAAGACATCAATACCGAAGACCAGAAAGTGGCGCTTGCCGTACAGAGGGCAATCCCTCAAATAGAAAAGTTGGTAACCCAGATTGTACCCCGCATGAAACAAGGCGGACGCATCTTCTACATGGGTGCGGGTACCAGTGGACGTCTGGGCGTACTCGACGCTTCGGAAATTCCACCGACTTTCGGTATGCCCCCCACGCTGGTTATCGGCTTGATTGCCGGTGGTGACACTGCATTGAGAAATCCGGTAGAGAATGCCGAAGATGACATTCACCGCGGTTGGGAAGAGTTGACGGAACGCAATATTACAGATAAGGATACGGTCATCGGTATTGCTGCATCCGGTACCACCCCCTACGTGATTGGTGCCATGCACGAGGCACGCGAACACGGCATACTGACCGGCTGTATCACCAGCAACCCGGACTCTCCAATGGCAGCAGAGGCAGATGTAGCCATCGAAATGATTGTAGGGCCTGAATATGTGACGGGAAGCTCACGCATGAAATCGGGAACAGGACAGAAAATGATACTGAATATGATTACCACTTCCGTCATGATACAGTTGGGACGCGTGAAAGGCAACAAAATGGTGAATATGCAACTCAGTAACAAAAAGCTTGTGGACCGTGGTACCCGTATGATTGTAGAGGAACTCGGACTGGACTATGGCAAAGCCAAGGCGCTGCTGTTGATGCACGGTTCGGTGAAAAAGGCAGTGGATGCGTACCGGATTTAGCTATTACTCACTCTTAAATTCCTTTATTATGAAAGCAATATATTTTTTTCTCTTTTCTCTTTGTCTGCAAGCTGCCACCGCGCAACCCTTGCAACGCGTAGCCCCTGAACAAGTGGGAATGGACTCACGCAAGTTGATGTATGCTGACGAAGCGATTGAAACAGCCATCTCCAACAAGGATATTCCCGGTGCCGTACTTGCTGTAGTACGTAACGGCAAGATGGCCTATCTGAAAGCTTACGGCAACAAGCGTATTTATCCCAATGTGGAGCCTATGACTGCCAATACTATCTTTGATATGGCATCTTGCAGCAAATCCATGTCGACCGCCGTATGTACGATGATACTGGCAGAACGCGGCAAGCTCCGTATGCTGGACCCCGTCAGCCTCTACATACCCCATTTCAAGAATTGGGAAAGCGAAGACGGCAAAGAGAAAAAGGTAATCCGCATTGCCGATTTGATGACACACACTTCCGGTCTTCCTCCCTATGCACCGGTAGCCGAGCTAGAAAAGCAGTACGGTTCTCCCAATCCTGATGGGCTTATGGAATATATTGCTACTTGTAAACGCGACTTCAAGCCGCAGACTGATTTTCAATACAGTTGCCTCAACTTCATCACTTTGCAGCACATTATCGAGACTATAAGCGGACAGAGCCTGCGTGACTTTGCACGTGAAAACCTATTTGATGTACTCGGCATGGAGCATACCGACTATCTGCCTTGCCAACGTGATAAGGATGGTAACTGGATTACGATAGTTGACAAAGGAACGAGAAAACAAGGACACAAGGAAAACAACGTAGCCAATTCTCAATTTTCAATTCGCAATTCTCAATTGAATAACATTGCCCCCACTGAAAAGCAACCTAATGGACAAGTTCTCTGCGGACAAGTTCATGACCCGCTGGCACGTGTCATGAACGGAGGTATCAGCGGTAATGCAGGAGTATTCTCTTGTGCTGATGATATTGCCATACTCTGCGCAGCCCTGCAAAACGGAGGTGAATGGAACGGACGCCGCATCCTGAGTCCGCTGGGTGTAAAAGCCATGCGTACTGTGCCACGCACTACCGCCAGTCTGGGACGCACTCTCGGTTGGGATAATTTTACAGCCTATGCCTCCAACAATGGAGATTTGTTTGGTCCTAATACCTATGGGCATACCGGCTACACGGGTACCTCCATCATTATCGATCCGGACAATGACACTTCCGTCATACTCCTTATCAACGCCGTACATCCGGAAGACGGACACAGCGTAGTTCGCCTGCGTTCATTGGTTGCCAACGCTGTGGCGGCTTCCATCTACCCCATTCCGCGTATTTATACAGACCATTACTACAAACGTTTCCTACAGTTTATGGATGAGCCTGCCATTACAAGCAAGGACATCGTCATGCTTGGCAATAGCCTGACTGAAGGTGGCGGTGACTGGTCTGCCCGTCTTGGTAAGAAGAATGTACGTAATCGCGGCATCATCGGTGATGAAGTGATGGGTATCTATGACCGCCTGCATCAGATACTTCCCGGACATCCCGCCAAGCTGTTCCTGCTTATCGGAGTCAATGACATTTCCCATGACTTGGCACCAGACAGTATTGTAGACATGATTCGCATGACGGTGGAACGCATCCGGAAAGAATCTCCCGACACAAAACTCTACCTACAAAGCCTACTCCCTTTCAATGAAGTTTCGGCCGATACAAAAAACTGACTGGAAAGACAGATATGGTTCCTGAAATCAACTCCCGCCTGGAGGCGTTTGCCAAAGAGGAAGGCATTGCCTATATCAATCTTTTTCCACTATTTACAGAGAAGGGAACAAATGTACTACGCAGTGAGTTGACCGGCGACGGACTGCATTTGAATGAGGATGGATACAAAATCTGGGTAAAGGCCATTAAGAAGAAAATATAAAACGAACCAGTCTCCGAACGTCTGCCACACTACCAACAGGCTAAAGAAGACATCTCTCCATTAACTAGATTCCCCCTGCCATAGACATCTATAGCAGGGGGAATTCTTATATTCGGGGCGTTTCGGCACACACCCTCTTTTATCTCATTCGGCAAAGCTAACCAGTTGCAAGTCAAACGTCAACAGAGAGCCTCCGGGGATTGTATTTGTAGAATAAGGAGCAGTATAATCATTTATACCATATCCGCTTTGATAAGGGATATACAACATCCACCGCTCACCCATCCGCATAAGCTGCAAGGCAGCTGCCCAACCGGCAACGACACCCGAAACTTCAAAATCCACGAATGAATCAAAAACCGTAGGTTCTTTTACCGGAGGAATAGGTATATCGCGGTCAATAGCACTATAACCGTCAAAGCAACCGTCGAATTCTTCGCCATTCACATAAGTCCCATAATAATAAGCATTCACCTTTGAATGATAACCCGTATACAACGGGCGTTCACCCGTCTCATTCTTCACAAGCTTCTTGCAATAGACATACTGAGCACCTTCAGAAGTGCTTGCAGTCGTCTGTATGGCATACAGTTTCCCGAGTTCCATAGCATCGGCCTGCTCTGCTGTGGCGACATAATTCTCGCCAGTCAGCCTTTTTATCGAGTCAACAAAAGCCTCGCCGCGTTCTCTCCAATTATCATACTTTCCAGCCTCTTCCACTTCTTCACAAGAGATAAAAGCACCCACCAGCAACAGCAAGAAAGGCAAAAACAAAAGGGACTTTTTCATTTACTATTTTACTATTTTACTATTTACTATTTCAGTTTGTTCACGCACCGGTCTATTCCATAACCGCTTTATTGCAAGGTTTTCAGCAACGATGTGATGCTTACACGGTCTGCAATAATATTATTCAGTTCAGAGATAGCCACGCGCTCTTGCTGCATGGTGTCACGATTACGCAGTGTCACACAGTTATCTTCCAAAGTCTGATGATCCACGGTGACACAGTACGGAGTACCAATGGCATCCTGGCGGCGGTAACGCTTACCAATAGAATCTTTCTCATCATACTGACAATGGAAGTGGAACTTCAGATTGTCAATGATTTCGCGCGCTTTTTCGGGCAGACCATCTTTCTTTACCAACGGCATTACGGCCAGTTTCACCGGTGCCAGTGCAGCAGGCAACTTCAAGACAACACGGGATTCACCGCTATCCAACGTCTCTTCACAGTAGGAAGCCGACATGATGCTAAGGAACATGCGGTCTACACCGATACTAGTCTCGATGACATACGGGGTATAGCTTTCGTTGGTTTCCGGATCGAAATACTTGATGTTCTTGCCGGAGAACTTCTCATGCTGGGACAAGTCGAAATTTGTACGGCTGTGAATACCCTCTACTTCCTTGAAACCGAAAGGCATCAAGAACTCAATGTCTGTAGCAGCATTAGCGTAGTGGGCCAGTTTGTCGTGGTCGTGATAACGGTAATGGTCATCACCGAAGCCCAGCGCCTTGTGCCATTTCAGGCGAGTAGCTTCCAACTCTTGAACCAGTCAAGCTCTGTACCCGGCTTCACAAAGAACTGCATTTCCATCTGCTCGAACTCGCGCATACGGAAGATGAACTGGCGGGCTACAATTTCGTTACGGAAAGCCTTACCAATCTGGGCGATACCGAAAGGAATCTTCATGCGACCGGTTTTCTGTACATTAAGGTAATTTACGAAGATACCTTGTGCCGTTTCCGGGCGAAGGTATATCTTCATGGCACCATCGGCGGTAGAGCCATTTCAGTTGAGAACATCAGATTGAACTGGCGTACCTCTGTCCAGTTCTTTGTGCCACTGATAGGGCAAACGATTTCTTCGTCAAGGATAATCTGACGGAGTTCGTCCAGATTATTATCGTTCAAAGCCTTGGAAAAACGTTCATGCAAGGCATCACGTTTGGCCTGGTGTTCCAGCACACGACCGTTGGTACTGCGGAACTGAGCCTCATCGAAAGCCTCACCAAAACGCTTGGCAGCTTTGGCCACTTCTTTGTTTATCTTGTCATCGTACTTAGCAAGCTGGTCCTCTATCAACACATCGGCACGATAACGTTTCTTGGAATCGCGGTTGTCAATCAAAGGGTCATTGAAAGCATCTACGTGTCCGCTGGCTTTCCAGATGGTGGGGTGCATAAAGATTGCTGAGTCGATACCGACAATATTTTCGTGCAGCAGCACCATACTCTGCCACCAGTATTGCTTGATGTTATTTTTCAGTTCCACACCCATCTGACCATAGTCATACACAGCTCCCAGTCCATCATAAATCTCGCTGGAAGGGAACACAAAACCATATTCCTTACAGTGTGATACGAGTTTCTTAAAAACGTCTTCTTGTGCCATTTTCTGTTGTATCTAAATTAATTTGAATCTTATTTTCAGCTAAAAAGCGCCACAAAGATAGGGATTTATATCGTAAGTAGGACACGGAGGGTATTAATTTATCTTATTACCAAATAAAAGAAGAAGCTACCTCATAACTCCGAGGCAGCTTCTTTCCCAATTTTACCCAATTACAATTAATTTACCTAAGCACTACAAATCAACCTAATCACAACCAAGAATAATATTATACTCACCTTCAGCGTTTTATCGTATTAACAGTCTCTTGTGGTTTCAATATGTCATTTGTTTTTTCCACAACTGATACCACATCAACATCAAGTACAGCCTTAATATCCTTGGAAGAGGTTCCAATCAAAAACTTATAATTTCCAGCATCCACTACCCATGAAGAAGAAGCTTCATCATAAGAAGCCAAATCCGTAGTGTTCAGTTTCAAAGTGGCAGTAACAGTCTCACCTGGCCTCAATTCCTTAGTTTTGGTAAAAGCTTTAAGTTCTTTTTCCGGTTTGTTCATCTGAAACCTATTGGGAGCGGAGACATAAAGCTGAACAACCTCTTTCCCTGCAAACTTACCAACATTCTTCACATCAATAGAAACAGAATATATACCATTATCAACTTTGACAGACGGATTGACATACTCGAATGTTGTATACGAAAGACCATAGCCGAAAGGATAAGACACTTGCTTTCCGAAACTATCGAAATAGCGATAACCGACAAAAATATCTTCTTCATAATCCGTATAGTCTACATTCTTCACTGAAGAGCTTTTGTCCTCCTTATTCCTCACATCTGTATTAGCCCTAGCATCCATAGGAAAATTGGTCGAAGAAGCAACGTCCATCAACTTGTTCGGGAAAGTCATTGTCAACTTACCCGATGGAGATACCTTACCGCTCAACACATCCGTCACACTATTTCCACCCTCCTGTCCTGCCTGCCAAGCCAGCAAAATAGCATCCGGTAGTTTTTTCCAAGAAGCTGTTTCGATTACACCTCCGATATTCAATACCACCACCACTTTCTTCCCAGCAGCATGGAAAGCTTGGCTGACGGACTTCAGCAGTTGCAATTCTTCCTCACTCAGTTCAAAATCACTGACATTACGGTCTACAAATTCACCGGAAGTACGTCCCAGCGTAACCAATGCAACATCCGCTTTAGCAACTTGTTCTGACAACACCTTTGTAGTAGGGATAAGTTCTGTCGGGCGAGGTACCGGCATAAATCTGGAGAAAGGCTGAGACGAGTCAGGAGTATTTTTCTTATTCTCGGCCTCAATATACTGTTCATAATCGGCTTCAATGCTTCATCTATCTGGTATCCAGCATTCTTCAAACCATCCAATAATGAGACTGTATAGGCACGATTCACATTACCTGAGCCGGTACCTCCTGCTATGAAATCATAGGAAGTACACCCGAAAAGAGCTATATTTCTGACCTTCCTTTCAAATGGCAAGGTTTCGTTATTATTCTTCAACAAAACCATTCCTTCAGTCGCTGACTGGCGGGTAACTGCTGCGTGCGCCTTCAAATCAGGTTTATTGGAATATTTGTATTCTTTAAAATGAGGAGTTTGGAGAATAAGTTCAAGAACACGCTTCACATTACGATTCAGTATGGATTCATCCAATTTTCCGGATTTCACCCCTTCGATAATCATATCATACTGGTTAGCCCTTCCCGGTTGGAGCATATCATTACCTGCTATCATCTGAGCCACGGCATCCTTCCCTCCAAACCAGTCAGTTACCACCATACCCTCGAAATTCCACTCATCACGCAATAAAGTGGACAGCAAGTCTGTATTCTCAGAAGCATAGGTGCCATTAATATGATTGTAAGAGGACATTACTGTCCATGGTGCCGATTCCTTCACTGCAATTTCGAACCCCTTCAAATAGATTTCCCGTAAGGCACGAGGAGTGATACGAGCATCATTAGCATTCCGATTGGTTTCCTGGTTGTTAACAGCAAAATGTTTGATGGAAGTTCCCACTCCGTTGCTCTGTATCCCTCTAACATATGCAGCAGCTATCTTGCCAGACACCAACGGGTCTTCGGAATAATATTCAAAATTACGCCCGCACAAAGGATTCCGATGGATATTCAAAGCAGGAGCCAGTAAAACATCCGCACCATATTCCAACACTTCATTACCAATTGATTTTCCAACTTCCTCTACCAAATCCTGATTCCAAGTAGAAGCAAGTAACGTACCGATAGGAAAATGTGTACAATAATAAGTAGCAGAATCCCCTTCGCGGATAGGATCTATACGTAAACCTGCAGGTCCATCAGCCAACACAATGGCAGGAATTCCCAAACGGGGTATCGGATAAGTAGTACCTGCTGCACCGGGAACCAACTTCTTTGTAGTGCCAATCACCGTACTGTCACCCGAAGTACCCACCATTCCGGTACCGATAACCAAATGTGCCTTTTCTTCCAAAGTCATGGCACCAATAACATCCTCAACAGAATCTTTACCCAATTGAGGAGCCGCAGGGCCACAAGCGCTCAACACGCCTGCAGCCAACAGCAAATAAAACAGTTGTTTTTCATAGCCTAGTCAGATTTATTTAAACAACTTGGGAGCAAATACAGAGAGATAAATACGCCAGCAGGTCCATACATGTCCACCAGGAGTTTCCATAAACTCATATTTATATCCTTTTTTATCCAAATCAGCGCGATAAGCTGCATTGTTTCTATAAAGAAAATCGTCTTTACCGATACCCAACCAGTAAAGTTTGGGAGCCTTATCAAACTGAACAGCTAACTTTTTATCCATATCCTGATAAACCGGACTATTTTTCTGACCTGCACTCTGGACATTAAGGGCCGCAGAGAATAAACCTACATAGTCGAACATATCAGGATAGTTCAAAGAAATATTGGCAGAATGAAAACCACCCATTGAAAGCCCCGCAATAGCACGATGAGCTTTGTCCGCTTGTACACGATAATTACTTTCTACAAACGTGATAATCTCAGGGAAATAGGCTTCAAAAGCACCGTCCATGGTTCCATTCTTCATATGGTAAGGTTTATAGTATCCCAGACTACTCTCACCAGGTGCAGCTCCATGGCAGCATGCCCATTGGGCATCACGACAATCATCGGTTCAGCCTTGCCTTGTGCAATCAAATTATCGAGAATCTGTGCAGCACGTCCAAAAGTTGTCCACTCATCTTCATCCCCTCCCATACCATGCAATAAATAGAGTACCGGATACTTCCTATCACCGGATTGTTCATAACCTGCCGGCGTGTAGATATTGATACGGCGATCCATTTTCATACCATCAGAGTGATACCAACGATGGGCCAATGTTCCATGAGGAACTTTATTTACCTTATATAAATCTGCCTTACCATTCCCTACAATAAACACATTGCTTGTGGTAGCAAAGTCACGATAGACATAAACATTGTTAGGGTCTATAGTCGGCACACCATCTACCATGAATTCATAGCTATAAAGTTCTGAATCCAACGGCTTGGTAGTATAGGTCCAAATTCCTTCTGAATTCTTTGTCATGTCTATCAAACCTGCTCCCACCATACCTCCAATGTGTTGTCCCTCCGCCTTTTCGGCAAAGTCACCGGCAATCTGCACCTTTTGGGCATCAGGAGCCTTAAAGTTAAAAGTCACTGTGTTATCTTTGTTCACAATTGCAGACTCGAGGTCCTGCGCAACAAACAAATTCTGCTGGGCAGACATTTGCAGTCCACAGACTGCCATAAATACTGTCAATAAAATCTTTTTCATTTCAGTTTTTCAATTTAAAGTTTGTTGATTCTAGTTTATTCTATCACTGTAATAATTAGGCGGTGATAACGGTTCATTTGTGGTTCACCATCATCTGTAGCCTCCAGAATCAAGTGAATGGTATCGCCCGGTTTGGCATCAGTCGGAACAGTAAAAGTAGTATTTGCAGAAGTAGAATCATCCACTGCCACTTTACCTCGATATGTACTGGCTGACATATATTGCCACCATTTAATGGCAAGTACATTCTTGTCCGGATCGGTTACTGTATATTTAAGTTTCAGCTTTTCACCCGGTTTGGCATTCATGGCAAGTGCACCTTTTATCACTGGTTCATGATTTGCATCAGTATAGCTTGGAGTAACTGACCATTTAAAACGGGCAGCCAATCCATTCATTACCGGAGCCGTAAAATCGGGCAAAGGATAGTGCTCGGCTCTATACTTCATCTGTTCCATACGAGGAAGATTCTTCACTGAATCGGGAAGAAGAGTCCTTCCACCGCACCAGCCACCATAAGTAGGATTCTCGTGACCACGCAGACCATTACCGATCAAATTCAGAAAACAGTAAGTGTCACCCTCAGCCAGATAAGCCCCTTTCGGCTGAACTCCAGTCCAAACTACATAGCCTTGCTCCTTCAGTTCATCAACTGTATAGCCCGACAAGCCGAAGAAATCGAACTTATCATCTTTCACCATCTGTTTTCCATCCCCCCAGACACGATACATTTCACCGAAAGGCCCTTTACTACGGATATTCTCCTGCATCCATTCCGGAGAATAGAAAACCTGGTTTTCTTTGGAAGCCCTCAACTGGGCATTATAAGCCAGCCCGACTGTCATGCCGCCCATCTCCATTTGTCTAAGTTCCGGCCAGAAAGGTTTGATATACCGTGCATACGTATCATCCTGATCACCAGAAAGGGAAAGAACCACTTTTTTTATTATCTTTTCCCGAATGCCTTTCCAGGCATCAGTATGCTCATAAATATCCTGAATGGACTTCAAAGCACGAGCTATGGTGCTGGCACCTCCCCAAGCATTGATAAATACCGGATCTGTACAATCATCAAGCAGTACGGCTTTAATCAGCTCCGATCCCGGAGTATCCTTGGAAATATCACCATCGAACTCTATATTACCGATGCGTATTTTGGATTTCAGATATTCGGGAGTCGGATAAGAAGGATCATGTACCCTCAGATTGGGATATACCTCCTCATAAGCTTCCACAGCATCGTCAATGAAACGTTCTTCCGGATCCCAACGCCAACTTTCCATAGGCCCGTAGTCTATACCATTGCGAGAATATTCCCGTCCAGGTACATACCACTTAGTACCGTGCCCATCACCTTTCCAATGAAACTGACTGCTGGCATAAATCAAACCTTCCACGCGGAAATCCGTACTGAAAAGTAAGAAACGTATCAAAGAGTTCAGGTCATCAAGTTCCGGATCACAAGTAATGATAACACGTGGTTTTGACGGATCTTCACTGGACGTCTGCTGTCCATTCATACAAGCCGGCATCACAGCCATAAGGCCTGAGAAGAATAAGCATTTAAATTTATTCATACACTAAATTTTATTGATTAACTACCAACGGATTCTGGGTCATATTCTTATTGACATTCATTTCAGTTGCAGGGAATGGGAGCAATTCATGCTTACCACTTTTGAAACCAGCAGAAGCATTTTTCTGTTCATTCCAACTGACACGACCGTCTTTATAAAGAGCCGGCCTTTCCTGTCCTCTTTTGGCAAGTACCGTAGCAGCATCGCCCCACCGAATCAAATCCTGATAACGACAACCTTCCATCCAAAGTTCCAGACGCTTTTCTTTCTTGATATCATCCATAGAAACGCTACCCAATGCGGGCAACTGAGCACGATTACGCACCTTATTTACATAGTCGACAGCTTTACTTGCATTTCCAGACTGGAGACTCGCCTCAGCAGCAAGCAACAATACCTCAGCATACCGCATAGCACGAGTATTGTTAGGGCAACGCAACCAATAATAATTAATGACATCCGCTTCATAAACACGGTATTTCCAACTAAAGTAACCGGCATTGTCAGGCATATACGCAATGGCATCACTCAAAGATATACCAGTACTTTCCATCTGCTGGTATGTCTTTATGGAAGCATTCAAGCGATACGTATCTCCCATCTCAACAAATGCATCATAGCTTTCCTTGGTCGGATTAAAAAATCCCCAACCTCCGTGAGAATAGATTTGAGTAGGCTCATTAAATGCAAGCATATCTCCGCGCCAATGCACATATACCCAAATCATGTTACTCATAATACCAGTAGCATTATTGGCATCGTAGACATAGTTACTTTCAAATAAGCTTTCGCAATTTGCCTCTCCTTTAGTTGTCTGAATATTTTCATAATCACTGTAAAGGTCGTACTTTCCGCTATTAATCACCTCATCCAAAGCAGTGGCGGCAGCACCATAATTCTTCTGGAATACATATGCCTTACCTAACAGAGCTTGTGCAAATTGTTTGGTGATACGATAGGTAAAGTCATCCAAACTTGTCTTTTCCTCCAGATCACCACTGTTGACAGCCTCAGTAAGGTCTTGGTTCACCAATGCCCATAGCGCCTCAGTATCACCATTGGCCTGGGAATATTCATTTGGCGTTAACGGATGATCCACCAATGGCGGAGTCCCCCAAAGACTAATTAATTCGATGTAGGACATCGCACGGAAAACCTTTGCCTCTGCACGTGCACGAAGTTTAATTACCGAATCATCCCCTACATACTGCAAAACAATATTGGCGGCATAAATTACCTTATAAAGATTCGTATACAACGTTTTAATATGAGAAAAATCAGAGTCGAATGTATAAGTCGACAGCAATTGCGCACTAGCAGCTGTCCAACTCTCCCCTGCCGAATAGCAATCATCCGAAAGAAGATTCTTCAGCCAGAATGCAGGTGCATAAGTATCCTTCCAATTACTATAGCAGGCTATAATGGCTTCTTCCGCATCAGCATCCGTTTTATAGAAACTTTCAAAAGTGCTTACTCCATGCTGCGAGATATCCAGATTGTCTACACAAGAGGAAAAGAAAGTGCAGCTGGCAAGCAACAAACTTGATAAAATATATTTTGCTTTCATATTTCGTATTGAATTAAAGATTAAAATGCTACGTTAAGACCGAACACGACTTCTTGCTGGACGGATAAGAACCCATATCCAACCCCATTGCACTACCTGTACTTGTAAATTCAGGATCAAATCCAGGATACTTGGTAAATGTAAAGAAGTCGTCTAAAGAACAATACAAACGAAGGTTACTCAAACCAATCTGCTTCAACAAATTCTTTGGTAAATTATAACCCAACTGTATCTGCTTGATTTTAAAGTAAGAACCGTCGAATACAAACTTGGAGCTTTTCAAGTACTTATCATAATTACTAGGATTGGAACGGGCATATTTTGCATTGTCTCCTGCAGTTGTCCAACGTCCATCGTAGAATTCCTTCAAGGTATTCGCTTTCATACGGGAAGTACGGTTATAACCGGCAAACACATCATTGCCATGAGAACCGGAACCAAATATCGTCAAATCGAAACCTTTCCATGCAGCAGTCAAAGTAATACCATAAGTAAAGTCGGGGATGGCTGAACCTATTTCCGTTTGGTCAGCATCTCCAATAATGCCATCGTCATTCATATCCTTAAATATCGGATCACCCGTTTGTGAATCAATGCCCGTACACTCATAACCACGCATGTACCAAATGGGGTGCCCTTCTTCAAAATAATTCATAACACCGATGCCTGCACTTGTCGTACTCTCAATGCGTTCCAAAGTTTCATGCAGATAAGTAACTTTATTCTTTAAAGTAGCAATATTTCCTTTTATGCTATAGTTGAAATCCTTAATATTATCACGCCATGAAAGTTCAAACTCAAATCCGCTGTTCTTGACATTTCCTGCATTCATAGGTGAAGTCGTGTTACCCACAATCAGCGAAGGAGTAATACCGGTTACAATTAAATCCTTAGTTTTTTTCTCATAATAGTCAAATCCGAAACTCAACCGGTCGTTCAGCATCCGAAGATCAATACCTAAATCAATTTGTTCAGAAGTTTCCCACTTCAAATCATAGTTGCCTGTTGCGGAAGGCAGTGAACCCGTTTCATAAGACACATCTCCGGACATTGGATAATTGATTTCAGACAGAATTGTAGCATCATACATATAGTCTGCCAAACCAGCAATACTACCATTCTGTCCCCAACTTGCACGTAATTTCAAATGAGAAATCGACTTGAGATTCTCCATAAACTTCTCATTGGAAAGTACCCAGCCAACAGATACAGCCGGAAAATAGCCCCAACGTTTCTGCAAAGGAAGAATAGACAAGTCGGCAGCATCCGCACGAAGAGTGAACTGAGCAAAATATTTACCCGCATAGTCATAAGAAGCCCGACCAAAGTAAGAAAGATTTACATATTTCCTTTTCTCTCCACCACTTACCGTACGGGTGGCAGTACCAGTTTGGAACGCAAAATAGGCATAGTTGGGATCCAACTTGGTAATACCTAAATCAACCTTGTCACCAGAACGGCTACCATTGATTCCTCCTGTCACTCCAAAAGAGGTATTGGAAGAATAAGACATACCAAGCATCACATTTACATTGTGCTTATCTGCAAATGTCTTAGTGTAGTTAGCAAAGTTTTCCCATTGCCAATACGTTGTATTAGAACTTGTAGCATTTACCGATACATAATCCTGATAAAGGTCAGAGCAGGTAATGTTAGGCATAACATAGCCGTAGGAATTACTGTAAGTATAACGGTATCCCAAACGTGAAGTGATGACCAGCTCTTTAATCGGAGTAAAATCCAGATAAGTGGAGCCGCTGAACACAAAACCATCTCTTTTCGTTGTACCGCGGTCACGCATGATATACGGATTGATATTATTGGAGTCACCATAAGGGGAAATAGAATAATAATCACCATTGGCATTCTGAAGCAAGGTATGCCCTTGGTTCATATAATTAATCATAGTGTCAGGCAGTTTATCCGGTGTATAGGTAACTGGAGTAAGAGGGTCAAGCTGAATGGCAGACAGCATCAAAGAACCGGTTGCTGAGCCTTCGCTTACAGACTGTACATGATAACGGGAAAATGAATTGTTTGTCGTGAACTTCAACCAATCCTTTACTTTATAATCTGCATTGACAGTGCCGGTAATGCGGTCAAAAACATCCTTATTGCCAACAATGGGACCATTATTACTTAAATAAGAGAGTGAGGCGAATAATGAGCCATTATCATTGGCACCTTGGAAATTGACATTGTGACGCTGCATCATGGATGATTCAAATGTCTCTTCTATCCAATCGGTATTTGTCTTTCCATCCCAATACCTATCTATTGTTTCTCTGGGAATAAGATTACCTTCAGTCATATAATTGACATATTCCTGAGCATTCAGAATATCAGGAGTACGACCTAAAGACTGGGAGGACAACTGGAAATCATAAGAAATACGACGAACTCCTTTTTTTGCCTTCCGGGTGGTAATCAAGACAACACCATTACCGGCCTGGGCACCATAGATAGCAGCAGAAGCAGCATCCTTCAACACCTCCATACTCTCAATATCATTCGGATCGAGGTTACTGATGTCTTTCGTACGCAAACCATCGACCACATACAAAGGATCTGAACTGGCATTACTGCTATATCCACGGATACGAATGGCGGGATTCGAACCAGGAGCCGCAGATGCAGAAATAATTTGCACACCGGCTGTTTTACCCTGCAGGGCCTGCTCAGCATTGGTTATGGTACGATTCTCAAAATCTTCTGCTTTTACGGAAGAAATTGCCCCCGTTACAGAACTTTTCTTCTGTACACCATATCCTACAACAACCACTTCATCCAAAGTCTTGCTATCTTCCTTCAGTATAATATTCATAGTACCTGCAACGGCTTTCTTTTCCTGAGTCACATACCCGATATACGAAAAGACAATAGTGGAACCCTCATTCACTGACAAAGTATAATTGCCATCCAAATCAGTTATAACACCATTTGTCGTTCCTTTTTCCAATACACTTACACCAATCATCGGTTCATTAAGCTCATCAGTAATTCTGCCAGATACATTTACTTGTTTCTGTGCAAAAACAGATGTCATACCTACCAAAAGGAACAGCACTAAGGCCATTAACCTTTTCTGTCGAATTTGTGTTACAATCGTTTTCATTTAATATTATTTTGGGTTAACAATGAATTTAAAATATCAGTTTGAAAGAGTAATCAGTACCAGCCCCACAACAAAGAGCACAAACATGGTTGCAATCATAGGTACAGTCCCCTTTGGAGCGCCTTTGAACTCCTTCCATACAAAGAATCCCCAAATCATGGCTACCACCGGTGCGGCATTACTCAATGCATAGGCTATAGCCGGATTGGCAGAACCAGCTCCCATAAAGCTGACTACCATACCACTCATCCAAATAAAACCTCCCAACATACCAATCAGATGTGTACGGGTGTCACCTTTCAGATAATCCTTCATTGTCACCTTGTTTCCCTGAGCCGGATGACTCATAGCAAACGTATTAAAGACAGGAGTCGTGATAAGGACACCGGCAGCAAAACAAAATACACCGGTATAGGGAGTCAGTGTTCCCGTACCACCCGTTACATACTGAGGATCTAGTGATTTTACAACCAAGCCATAGAAGAACATAATGGCCAACCCCGCTACAATAGCCAATAAGATACCTTTTTTTAGGAGTAGACGCCTGACTTGCCGACATTTTTCCATAAGCCTTGCCACAAATGCAGATGGCTATCACAATAACAGCTACTCCTATCCAAAGCAATGTCTGGTTTCCAGGGTATACTTCGCCGGCCAAAGATATCAGTAGATAATTAAAAATTATACCGCCTATCCAAGCTAAGCCTCCACCAATGGGAAAACCTATCGACATCCCGGCTACAGCAATGGCTGCTGTCAGAAAGATATTACCGAAATTCCATACAATACCGCCTAGGAGCGCATACTTCATACTATTCCAGTCCATTACTGCCAAATCCCCAAAGAAAGTACGGCCTTCACCTCCCAAGCTACCCAATGTCAGGGCACCTAACAGAGCTGTGAAAAATAAACCGAAAGTCAAATCCCAATAGAAAAGCTCAAAACTCCAGCTTTTCGATGTCACCATCTTCTGCGTATTCGCCCAAGAACCCCAACAGAGGCAACAATAGACACAACACAGAATGGCTCCAATATAGTTGTCAACAAGTATCATAATTTATTTTCTGTTGTTTACCGTGTGTTTACCTATTTATTCATGCACATATAGATTCCACCCCAAATAACCCTCGATGGCCTCATTCAGAATATCCTTTACATCATTACGAACCATAGCCACATGATGTTCAAAACCATTCCTGCAAATATGTTTCATCAAAATCTGTAAGTTATCCACTTTGGTAACAGCTATACATCCATCCATTCCGTACGATCATCCGTGATTTCACCAGTACCCAAATAAGCCTTGATAGTACCTTTAGTATCATCAGTGGAAATACGGAAGAATGTGAAATCACCTTTAGTCACTTTGCCATATACAGCACCGAATGTATTGACCTTACCTAGCGTACGTCCCAGAACGCCAAGTGTACCAAGCTTTAAGTCATTTCTGACAAACGATTTCGGGAAATTACCGCAATGAGTACACACACATTTATTCCGGTCTTCCGCAAAATTATTGTTCCAGTCAAGTAATGCCGATTGACCTTGCGCTGCCAATGTCAAAGCATACATGGATACAGCACCGGCAATATCAACCTCACAAGCGGCAGGTAGTAGTTTTTCACCCAGCATACTCATTGTCACACAAGCTGCACAACCATAGTTCTGTTCCAAAGAGTCCCAACACTGAACAGCCACAGCATCAATCTGATTGGCTTCAATCCACCGTTCCACAGCCACGCCAAACTTTGCCTGAAGCACCAGCTTGTCACTGTATTCTTTAGGAACTACTGCATAACACTTAATCTCTTCAAGTTTCTTCAGCAGTTCCACATCTGTATCCTCAATCTTACGGGCAGCACCGAGTATTTCAGAAAGATCGACTGGAACGACTGTAATACCACTCTTCTGCAACAGTTTTTCACTGGCACGTACCGTCTGAAAACCGGCTGGTCGGGCACCGATAGCCCCGATACGTGCATGGCGCAAACCATTGACCACACGACAGATACCGGCGAACTTATTAATATCCTTAGCCAATAGTTCAGAGTATATAGAATAGGTATGCAGCGTAGTATCTGTAAAAGGAATACCATATTGATACAAATTATTGCAAACAGAAATTTTACCACAGAAAGCATCACGGCGGCTGTCCAAGTCCACCTTGTCATTCTCGTCGTCACAAGCTTGTACCAAAATGGGAACATTCAAATCAGCCACACTGATAGCATTGATTATTCCAATCTCAAAGCCAAGTTGGGTAAAGAGACTATAATGCCGTCAATACGGTCACGATTTTGACGGAACAGTTCGGCACACTTCAATCCGTCTTCACGGGTTTCAATACTGCTACTGCCAGTAGGAGTAGCATCTTCAGGTAAAATTACATAGTCATAGCCTTCTCTGCAAGTGTTCTCAACAGCTGTTTGCGAACATCTTTGGCCAATTCTGAATTAAAATAAGCACGGGTGCCGATAATTATACCGAAGCACATTCTTTCCTTGTTTTTCATCGTAAATAGTTGGTGTTAAAATTATACTTAGAAGATATTTATCCGATTAATTGATTTACTGCTTTCAGCCAGCCTTCACACCATTTCTCCATCAGTGGTAAGTTGCCCTGCGGTTCTATTCGGTAGCGGCTCCGGCGTAATACGGCCACTTGTTCAAAGCTCGTCCATATCTTGCGGGCCATTCCATTCATCACAACAGCTCCCAAAGCCGAGGCCTCCTCAACATCCGAACAATTGATCGGTACACGTAAACAGTCAGCCTGGAACTGCATTAAAAATTTATTTTTTGTAGGTCCTCCGTCAACCCTGATTTCTTTCAGTTTTATACCTGCCTGAGTGGTCATCGCTTTGACTAAATCATTGACTTGATAAGCTATGGATTCAAGCGCCGCCCTAAGAACATGTGGCTTCCCGGTACCTAAAGTCATCCCTAAAATGGCCGCCTTTATATCCCCTTGCCACCAAGGAGCACCCAGTCCGGCAAAAGCCGGTACAACATATACACCTCCATTGTCTTCCACAGTAACGGCCAGTTCTTCTGCTTCATCGGGCGAACCGATCATCTGCAATCTCTGTTCCAACCACTTGATAGTACCGCCAGTACAATGGATATTCCCCTCAAAAGCATAGAACACTTTCCCAAGTGCGGCAAAACCTATGGAAGTGACCAATCCCCGAGGAGCTGTAGCAACCTTTTCGCCAATATTCACCATTACTGAGGAGCCGGTACCATAAGTGACCTTACCTAATCCCTCTTCAAAACACATCTGCCCAGTCAGTGCCCCATGCGAATCGCCCAATACACCGGCAATGACAATAGGTTCTTGAACAGTCCACCCACCGTAGTCTTTCCAAAAACAGCATCACAAGGCAACAACTCGCATCATGGTTTTGGGTATGGTGAACAATTCCAGCAAGTCATTATCCCATAGCATCGTATGAATATTCAATAAAAGGGTTCTGGAAGCATTCGTATAATCCGTCACATGGCGTTTACCATCAGTCAACTTCCAAATCAGCCACGTATCAATAGTCCCCATCAATAAGTCTCCATTATCAGCAGCCCGACGGCTCCCTCCACATTGTCAAGTATCCACTTCACACCGCTCGCCGAGAAATAGGGGTCTAACAACAAGCCACTTCTTACCTGTACAAACTCACTGTATCCTCTATTTTTCAAGTCATTACAGATATCAGCACCACGCATACATTGCCATACCACAGCATTGTATACCGGTTTACCCGTATGTTTATTCCATACAACCACCGTCTCGCGTTGATTAGTGATAGCCAACGAATACATATTGTCTGCCGTTTCCTCTTCAATCAACTCAGCAATGCTTTTCAGCACATTCCGATAAATTTCTTCAACATCATGCTCCACCCATCCAGTTCGGGGATAATATTGCTCGTGAGTGACATTGACACGCTTCAGCATTTCACACCTCTCATTGAACAGCATAGCCTTGGTGGCCGAGGTGCTTTGGTCTATTGCAATTATCAAGTTTTTCATTTTAGGTATTATTAAAGGCTGATTATTTCTTACTTAAGGAAGTCAAGGGTAGTTTTCACGATACCAGGTGCATCCAACCCATAATGGGCAAAAATTTCGGAAGAACTCCCATGCACCACATTCTCGTCAGGAATCCCCAAAATTTTCACGGGTACGGGATTTTCGGAAATGATTTCAGTCACCATCGCTCCAAGGCCTCCATACTGACTATGCTCCTCAACCGTGATAATACGACCGGTTTCAGAAGCAGCTTTCAAAACAGCCTCCTCATCACAAGGTTTAATAAAGGACATATCCAGTACCCGGACTGAAATACCATATTTACGCAACTCCAAAGCCGCTTGATGTGCATGGTATACGGTTTCACCGGTTCCAATGATTGTCAAGTCGGTCCCGTCCAATAACCTATTTGCCTTACCTATGGCAAAATCAAAATCATCGTTCTCATAGACATCAGGAACTGCTGCACGTCCTACACGAACATAAACCGGTTCAGGATAGTCAATCAAAAACTCAACCAGTTTTTTTGTCTGTCGGGCATCACAAGGCAACACAATATTCATACCGGGGAAAGTACGTAACACGGCAATATCATGCAAGCTATGATGGGTAGCCCCCAAAGCTCCGTAAGCTACTCCTCCACTTACTCCCAATATCTTTACGTTGTTCTGACTATAAGCCAAGTCTACCTTTACCTGTTCCAGACTGCGAGCCACATAAAAACAAGCCGGACCACACACAAACACTTTCTTTCCGCTATGAGCCAACCCAGCTGAAATACCCACAGCATCCTGCTCCGCAATACCACACTCCACGAATTGCTGTGGCAATTCTTTGGCAAAATCATTTAACGTCACCGAACCACGTGCATCCGTTGTCACAGCAATGATATCTTTGTCCATCCGGGCCAATGACAACAAAGTGTCGGTGAAACTTTTTCTGCAAGCTATCATATCAATTATATTCTAAATTTTTTATCCTTTCTGAAATTTCCCGAATAGCCAGTTCATACTGCTCGTTGTTCGGAACCCCATGATGCCATTTGGCCACTCCCTCCATAAAAGACACTCCCTTGCCTTTTGTTGTATGAGCCACCAGCAAATGAGGATGGTGATTTGCATAATCAATGGAACGGAAAGTCCGGATAATGTCTTCCATATCGTCACCATTCATATCCTTTACCTCCCAACCAAATGCCGTCCAACGGTCACGGATGTCATCAATCCCCATCACATCTTCCGTATCTCCACTAATCTGCAAATGATTACGATCTATTACAGCTACCAGATTATCCAGCTTGTACTGCCGGGCAGCCATTGCAGCCTCGTATATGGAACCTTCACCCTGCTCACCGTCTCCCATCAGCACATAGGTTTTATAATTCCTCTTATCCATTTTAGCAGCCATGGCTATACCCACCCCGACAGACAAGCCATGCCCCAAGCTCCAGTATTCACTTCAATACCCGGAACTCCGATAGTGGGGTGCCCCGAAAGAATGGAACCATATTGCCCCAATGTGTCCAAAATGCCTTTAGCCATGAACCCTCTGGATTCCAGCGTCACATACAAAGCCTCCACACAATGTCCCTTACTCAAAATGAAACGATCCCGCAAATTATCCTTAGGGTTACCTGCATCTACATTCATCACATCAAAGTAAAGAGCAGTAAGAACATTGAGGCAAGACAAGTCTCCACCGATATGTCCGGCTTTTGCTTTATAGATAATTTCAATTAATCTTTTTCGATTTCTTTCTGATTGAAGAATTAATTCTTTTGTTTTCATAGCTTATACACTTTCGTTTCCTTTGCAAATAAAACAAAAGAAAAGTATAAATCGAAAGAAAACGAAAGATTTTCACCTTATATTAACATATTTTACGATTAACAAGAAGGAAAAAGCAAATAAATAAAATATAAAACAAAAGCAATCGATAAAATAAAAGATAATTATTAGAATAAAAAAGAAGAAAAACAGTAAAAACGAACTTTCATTTGACTTTTTTGACTACCTTTGCGAAAAAATTAAATGATTACACAATGCTCAATACTATAGACGAAGGAATCAAAGCGGTTCGGCAAGGAAAAATAGTGATAGTTGTCGATGATGAAAATAGAGAAAATGAAGGTGATTTTATCGTATCTGGTGAAAAAATCACCCCTGATATTGTCAATTTCATGATTACACATGGAAAAGGGCTTCTTTGTGTACCATTACCTCGTTCGCGTTGTGAAGAGCTTCAACTATACCCGATGTCGGAAGACAACACTTCTCTTTTAGGCACTCCGTTCACCATGTCTGTCGACCTGAAGCTACGGTTGTACAACGGGGGTTTCCGCCTATGACCGTTCTGCTACCATACGCGCTTTGGTTACTGGCAATATAAAACCGTCGGAATTGGCACGTCCCGGGCATATTTTTCCTCTCTACGGACATGAGAATGGAGTATTAGGACGCGACGGACATACGGAAGCCTTGCTAGACCTGACAAGAATGGCAGGATTGACACCCGGTGGCGCCCTCATTGAGATACTGAACCAGGATGGAACAATGGCCCGTTTGCCTCAATTACTAGAAATAGCAGAAAAGTTCCAGCTGAAAATTATAGCTATCAAAGATATCCAAGAGTATCGCAGGAACAACAAGATATAACAATATATAAAGTAGATATGGCACTAAACCAAAGAAGAGTCAAGATTTTGGACCTAATCCGCGAAGACGGACATGCAAAAGTTCAAGAATTAAGCAGGATTTTCAATGTTACGGATGTTACAATCAGACAAGACTTGGAAGCCCTTGAAAAATTAGGGTATATCCAAAGAGAACATGGTGGAGCTTTCCTAAAAGACGTAGGCTCATTTGCAAAAACCGGAAAGGTCTTCAACCAAAACCATATTGAAGAAAAAAGAGAAATAGCCCGAAAAGCGGTATCGTTTATCCGCGAAGGCGAATGCATCATTCTCGATTCAGGTTCCACCACTACAGAAATAGCCAAACTACTTACGCAATACAAAGAGCTCACTGTCATCACCAATGCACTGAACATAGCGTTGATATTGGGCGAGAATCCCGGTATCACCCTCATCGTGACGGGAGGAGAGTTCAAAGCGCCTACCCTTCACTGACCGGAAAGATGGCAGCCGACTCACTCAAAGGTTTCCATGCCAACAAATTATTCCTCGCCACAGCAGGAATATCTCCGGACATGAGCCTGACTTATCCAAGCCTCAGCGACCTGATGGTAAAATCGGCCATGATAAAGGCTGCCGAAGAAGTCATCCTGGTAGCCGATTCTTCCAAAATCGGGATAAGCGCATTCGCAAGTTTAGGGTCGATAACTATGGTGAACTCCTTCATCACAGACAATCATATCTCGAAAGAGAATATTGAGAAAATGAAGGGGAAAAACATAAATCTCCTGATTGGATAATTGAAAGGGAAAAAGAGACCCGGCCCTCGTACCCATTTATATTATATTACAAATATAAGTACAATCTGCCTGCATTCCCATGCCTTTTCATCTCACTCACTGAACGAACCGGATTCAGTCAGGGACTGAAAGCCTTTCACTCAGGGACTGAATGCCATTCAGTCTTGAGTCATTGCACCCCCTCTCAGAAGGTATCAGGAAGGAGGTATAGCAAACCACCCACCCCGTAAAAACAAGCAATAAAATTATAGGACATCCTCCTCTGAAAGCCGATATGCTTCCCTGACCACTTCCTGCGGATAGCCGCACATCTCGATAATCCGGATGGCATTACGTTCCGTCACCGTCCCGGCTTCAACTTATAATCAAAAGACAATGTATTGTCGGCAACACACTCACAAAAATGAAACAATTCATATTCGTCCTCAAGTAAGGAAGCCAGTTCGACATCGTGAGTGGAAGCAAACACAATACTGTTCTTGTGCGCCAAAGCAGACAGCACAGCTTTGGCTATAGCTATCCGTTCCACCGTATTCGTCCCCTTGAACAACTCGTCCAGCAGGAAAAACCGCCAACACTCCTTTCCGGCTTCCAGCATCTCTCGAACAATTTGCACCTCCTGCAGAAAGAAACTTTTTCCCTCCATCAGACTATCCTCCAGATGGATAGCAGAATATAACGCAGTATCCATAGGAAAACGGAAACTGCGAGCAAAACAAGTATGGAGCACTTGTGCGGAAAGCAGGTTAAGTCCGATGGCACGGATAAAAGTTGTCTTACCGGACATATTGGAGCCGGTAACAAGGACAGATTTGCCACAGAGTGTAATGTCATTAGGGATACAACGTTCTATAAGCGGATGATAAAGCCCTTCTGCATGAAACGTTTCACCCTCGCTGCAAGCTTCCGGTAAAACATAATAAGGCAGCCCATTCCGGAGTTCGGAAACAGAGCAAAGCACATCCACCAATCCGAAATAGCGGAAAACCTCTTCAATCTGTTCCTGTCTACCCTGCAATAGAAAGAAAGCCTTGGAAACCGGAATAACTTCCCGCAGAAAAAACACATTCACTATCTCGGTGAAGAAATAAGCGAAAATGGCGATGTCGCTCTCCAGTCTGATACTGAAACGGAAAGTGGAAAGTTTCTTTCGCAACGGATGCAATGCCTGCAAAGTCTTTTGGATATCCCGATGCACGGATGCACACAACGGAATCTGTGCCAACTTCTCCGCTTGTCTGAGCAACTGCCATAACTGAGGAATGGAAAAGAAATAGCCCTGAATCCGCGCCTTGCTGCGATAGTGCAGTACCATGTTCACCAATACCGATGTGCACAAAATCCCCAAAACATAAAGCGAAGACGTAATGTAAACTATTCCCAACAAAACAAAAGGCGCGAATTGCAAGATAGTCAGCAAACGGTAAAAGCGGCGGGAATACACGGGATGGGAAATGGAGAATAGCGATGCAATGGTATAAGCATCCGGCGTATCCAGTTTCCGCAACTCCGACCGGATTTCTGCACGCAACTCCTTGTCAGCAGAAAGCTTACGAATCACTTCCTCTTGTTCCGAAATCTCCGAAAGACGGTTGTAATGCAACACGTCGTAGAGGTACTGTCGGCCCACACAAGAAGAGGTACGGTCAGCCCATTCGAAAAATCATCCAGATTGAGGTCATCCCAGGTTTTCTGCGACACCAAATGTTCTGTCTCCCTCGCCGACCGGTACTCGTGGTATAGCGATATATCCGAAAATGACTGTTCCATCAAAGAATTATTTGGAATGATGCACAAAAATAATGAAAAGATTGCATTCTATCTAATTTCCTTGCTGCTTTCCCTATATTATGTTTACTTTGCGGATACAAACACTTTTCATTACTTCACCATTAAAATTATAACAAGATGAAACACACTTTTTTCACATTGACACTGTTTTTACTGGCCTTACTGTCAACATCATGCGGAAACAAGAAAGTAGCATATCAGAATCCCCTGCCCATGGCCTTCGGAGACCCGTTCCTACTGAAAGCTTCCGACGGCAAATACTATATGTACGGAACGGGCGGAGTATCGAACGGTTTTAAAGTATACTCCTCCGATGACCTGGTGACATGGACAGACGAGGGTCCCATCTATCAAGCGGCACCTCCGACTCATGGGCCACCGACTGTTTCTGGGCACCCGAAGTGTATGAACGGGACGGCAAATACTACCTATGGTTCAGCGCCAACTGGAAGGAAAATCCCACTAAGGAGCAAGAGAACTTCCGTATCGGTGTAGCCGTAGCCGATAAGCCTACCGGCCCTTTCAAAGAGCTGTTCAACCAACCGGTATTCGACCCCGGCTATCCTATCATCGACGCAAACATACTCTTTGACGATGCTTCCGGAAAGACCTACCTCTACTACTCCCGCTGCTGCTACAAACATGCCGTTGACAGCGAAGTTTCAACATGGGCCAAAGAAAAGGGCTGGTTTGACGAGATTGAGGAAAGTTGGATTTACGGCGTGGAACTGAAACCAGATTTCTCCGGTATCATCGGAGAACCGGTAGCACTGCTTTGCCCGCCCCAGACAATGGACGACCCTCAAGCGGAATGGGAGAACCGCTCGGTGACTTCACATGAAGTCAACAGACGCTGGACAGAAGGTTCGTATATCGTGAAGCACAAAAATCTTTACTATATGCTGTACTCTGCAAACTTTTTCGGAGGGAAAAATTATGCGGTGGGTTATGCTACCTCCCAGAACCCCTTAGGACCATTCACAAAAGCTGCCAACAATCCGGTGCTGCAAAAGGATACAGAGCAAGGCGGCATCGTGACCGGAACCGGGCATTGTATGCTCATCGATATTCACAACCGCCTCTACTGTGTCTATCATGGACGCACCGAAACCACTGGTGACGAACGAATGGTATTCATCGACCTCATAGACATCCAACCAGACGGGAAACTGGTAGTCCACGGACCGAATACGGATTTACAGAAAATCACATATTAAAGCTATCAGCGCAGACTGTACAGCATTTCACGGTTCATTATTCCCCGTGGCTCTCCTATACATTCCGCGCCTGATGAAAATTAAAAAGGACATATCCATACACAACAATCCGCTCCATATTTGTTCCTGACTTCAATTCTATTTTCACCGGTATCCAATACAATGCCTTTCCATTCCAGTACATTTACGGAATCAGGTTTTGCAGTCCCATATGCTTTGCCATTGATATACAATTTGGCAGCTCCGCTATTGCTGAATACTTGCACATCAACAGTTTTGCGGGTTCTGTTTACCAATCGTTTTCCTGCGATATATACAAACTTATCTTCTTGATTCCAGTTTGCCTTATAAAAGTAAAAGGCATCTTTCTTTATTTTCCGGTCGTAAGTCACCAGCCCCTTATCATTGCGTCCCATAATGGTCCCCTCCCTACGGCCTGCCGCCGAAAAGTCGAACATGCACCAGATGAAGTTACACCACAAGAATTCACGTTCCTGAAGCTGTTTCCAATTCTCCACATGATAATAAGTCTGCCAGTTTTCGGGATGCCATTGCCCCCACGGTTCCGGATGCCTCAGCGAGTCTGCCTGCTGGAATACGCATGCCCCGGCACCATACTCGCTGATGCCCATCTTCCGCTCCGGATGTGCTGCATGCTCGCGGTCTATCCAGCGCCCCATGTCATCCATGTTGTCGCCATACCAGCCGAAATACTTGTTGAAAGCAATCAGGTCGGTGAATCCGTTGAAGTCGTCATCCTGATTACTGGCTCCCATAGTGGGACGCTCGAGTCCAACTGACGGGCCAAAGCATGAAGCTCTGCCGCCATACGCGAAGGACGGTCCAGCCAACCGGAATTTATCTCATTGAACAGCCCCCAGAACAAAATGCAGGGGTGATTGTAGTTCTGTAAAATCAGTTCCTTCAATTGCAGGCGCAAGTTTTCATCATAAGCAGGATTATTCACATAAACATTGACAAAAGGAATCTCAACCCATGCCACCAGTCCCCGCTTGTCCATCTGTTGATGCATGTATTTGGCTTGCGGATAGTGGCAAAGACGCACGGCATTGCATCCCATTTCCTGCATCAAGTCCAAATCTTCGTCATGGTCTTGCGGATAAAATGCCGAAGCGCGTTCCGCCCTGTCCTGATGCCGGTTCACGCCATTCAAACGATAAGGCTTTCCATTCAGAAAGAAACCTTTCTCCGCATCGGCATGAAAGTAGCGGAAACCTATCTCTTCTTCGCGGCGGTCTATCTCTTTCCCATCCTTACGCAATATCACCACTCCTTTATATAAATAGGGGTCCTTCACTCCATCCCACAAATGAGGCCTTTCAAGCACCATGTCCATCACCACCTTTTTATCCTCACCCACCTCTGCACTGGCAACACGGCAAAGCAACTTTTCCTTGTCATATAGTTGAAACTCCACCTCGCAACCGGTCACAGTAGTTTCCCTTGCCGAAAGCAGTGCTTCAATTTTCAAATGGGCCTTTTTCTCCGATACATCGGACTGAGTGAAGAATACACCTGAAGAGGCATAATAAGCAGGTTCTATGCAGACATCCTCCGTTACCAGCAGCTCCACTCCCCGATACAACCCGCCAAACATATTGAAGTCACCGCAAATGGGAGCGATATCCATAGTCTGAGCATTGCTGACACGAATTTCCAATACACTTTCTGTTCCCGGGACCAGGAAATCAGTCAATTCTGCCACAAATGCCGTATAACCACCCTTATGTTGCATCACAAAATGATGGTCGATAAAAATGTCGGCAACCGTCTGTGCAGCCATCACTTTCAAGAAAAAACGTTTGCCCCGATAATGGGCAGGAACAGACAACTTACGACTGTAATTGCATAATCCCCTATAATAATCGGCATTGCCAAACATGCCATCGCCCGCATTCCAAGTGTGAGGCAAAGTAACCTTCACTATTTCCGAAGCAGGTGCCTGAAAACCCCGGTGGAAATTCCATCCTTCATTCAGTGGAATCACCTCTACGGCAAATACACATGTTGACAATATTCCCAAAGAGAATAAAAATAAAATGATGAATCTGTTCATTTTCGATAAAGTATTAGAAGGTTAATCATATTGGCAGGAACCAGTCCTTCCCTGCAAAGGTATGAAATAAATGTTGAATAATAAATGAGAAAAACACTTCAAGACACGCAAGACAACAAACGGATGACATGTTTAAGACTTATACGACCGCGATGCAACATTACAGACCTATTAATGCAACATATTTACGTTTATTTAAATAAGATATTGCTATCTTTGAGAATTCAATTTCAGATTATATAGTATGTCTTTTACAAACTATTTACACAAATTAGTGTTCCCCCTCATTATTCTGTTACTGCTTATCTGCCGTTAGCAGGACAAACTCCGTATGTATTTCGCCATCTGAAAGTAGAAAACGGGCTTTCAAACAATAACGTAAAAACCATATTGAAAGACTGTGAAGGCTTTTTATGGATAGGGACCGCCAATGGATTGAACCGATACGACGGATATAGCTTTAAAGTGTATCAACCCAAAGAAAAAGACATCCATTCTTTATTGTCTAACGACATCTGGAACTTACAGGAAGACGGTTTGGGCAATTTGTGGATTGGAAGCGAGGCAAGATATTGTATATACGACCGAGACAAAGACAACTTCATTACCGATATTCCCTCATACCTCCTTAAAATAGGCATCCAGATAAATGGTACCTACAAAGTACATGTTGACAAAAGACACAATTTATGGGTACTGCAAGGCCAAAATGCTTTTTACTTCAATTTTTCTCATAAAACCCTTAAAACATTCAAAATAGAAAACTTTCCAGAAGAAACTCCGGAACTGAGTATCAGCGATGATGGTGAAAACCTATATCTTCTTTGGAATTCGACCTTATTGAAACTAGAGAACAACGCAAAGAAATGTAAACGGGTAGATAACATCAGCTTACCCTCCAACTCTATTATCGAAAAGCACATATACATTGATTATCATGGAGGCATCTGGCTATATTCATATACCGATGAACAAATATTCTATAAGAAAAACATAAAATCGGAATGGAACCAAATCAATCTCCATTCCAAAATAGAGACAAAAAGTAATGCGGTAAGGAGCATACTGGATGACTCGAACGGACATGTCTGGATAGGAACGGACCATAAAGGAGTATTCATTTATGACTACGTAAATGATAACCTTGTCAACCTCCTGAATACCCCTATGTCTTCCACATCCCTTGCTTCCAACAGAATAAATACAATCTACCGTGATGATTCAGGCGTCATTTGGTTAGGAAATTTCAAAAAAGGAGTTTCTTATTATCACGAAAGCTTCCATGAATTTATTGATACCCAGCATAAAGAATGCGGTGATATAGCCTCCATTTTAGAGGATAAGGCCGGAAACATTTGGCTGGGAACAGATGGGAACGGACTTTATGTAAAAGAAAAGCAAAAAGGATTTGCCATTCGCAAACTATCCATCCCCGACATAGCATCATCAGTCTTCTCGAAGACCATAAAGGACGGATTTGGGCAGGAAGTTATCAAGACGGATTGTTCTGCTATGAGAACAACAGTATTCGCCATTTTACTCCAGAGAACAGCCAACTGCCATACAGTGGCGTATGGAGTATGAAGGAAGACCGATATGGAAACTTATGGATAGGTTATGTACTGGAAACTTTGGTTTGTTTTAATCCGGACGCAAATACTGCGACAAGTTATCTACTACCTGATGGGAATAATATCAATGTACTCAATATCTGTTATGACTATGGAGACAAAATGTATATCGGGACTACATACGGACTCTGTGTAATGGACATCGTGACGAGAAAACCCGAAATGATTTATGCCAATCGAAAAGAGACACAGCCATTCAAGCAGCTCTTCATTTCCACTGTATTCAAGGACGACAGAGATATATTGTGGTTAGCCCATAAACAAGGATTGACTGCCTGGGACTTAAAAAATGATTCACTACACTGGTTCGACGTAAACAACGGATTGTGTGACAATCTCATTAACAGTATAACCCAAGACAATCATGGTAACATGTGGCTTGCAACAAGTAACGGATTGTCTATATTGGAAGTAACCCCAGACACCCAGGAAGGAGTAGACTTTTCTTTCAAGAATCTTTCTACCAGAGACGGATTGCCAGAAAATCATTTCAACTCCCATTCCGCTTGTAAATTGTCCAGCGGAGATTTACTGCTGGGAGGCACCAGTGGCTATACATCTATAAATCCGAACAAGCTGACCGAAAAGAGCCGACCGCTGGCAAAGGTGTATTTTACAAATCTGACCATTGGCAATCAACATATAGAAGTAGACTCAATATATGAAGGGCGTAAACTATTAACAACTGTACTTGGCAGAACCCCATCATTGTCTGTCAGATATGACGATTATTTAATCTCCATCGAATTTGCCGCAGGCGATTTGCTGAATGCTGATAAAATAAGATATGCCTATAAACTGGAAGGATTAAATACCCAATGGTACTATACAAACGAGAACAAAGTAGCTTTCACCACCCTTCCTCCTGGCAATTACAAACTATTGATTAAAGCTTGTAACAGTGACGGTATATGGAATGACGAAGCTAGTGAGTTGAATATAACCGTTTCATCTCCAATATATTTATGTAATGTTGCTATCATCTTATACATATTGTTTGCCATTGGTATAATATCCTATGTAATATACCGATTCAAAAAGCATCACAACATAAGACTGGAGCAACAACGAGCAAAACTGGAGCAAGAACAAAAGTTGCTCCTGAATGAGATGAAGCTAAAGTTCTTTACAAATATAAGCCATGATTTACGTACACCACTGACGCTTATCATTAGCCCGTTACAAATGTTATTGTCAGAAACCCTGGATGACGGAATACGCAAAAAACTAAATACAATCAATAAAAATGCACAACAATTACTTACATCGATAAACTCTCTGCTTGATTTCCGGAAACTGGATGTAGGAGCCGAGACAGCTCATTACAAATCGGGAGATATTGTCAACTTTATCCGCGAGATTTGCAGTACTTTTCAAGAGTATGCTCTTGACCATACCATCAGCTTCTGTTTCATGTGCGAAGTAGAAACCTGACATGTCCTCGATCCGGTTAAAATAAAAAAAGTAATGAACAACTTGTTGTCCAATGCCTTCAAATACACTCCTGATAAAGGAGAAATCAATGTACATCTTTATCGCGAAGATGACAATGTATGCATCTGTGTGGCAGACAACGGACAAGGTATCATAGACAAAGACAAGAAACATATCTTCGAACGTTTTATCAGGTGCAACAAACTTCGGAAAAACCGGCAGTGGAATCGGCTGCATATTGCAAACGAATATGTACATCTACACAAAGGAACAATCTCCGTTACAGACAATTTTCCTAAAGGTTCCGTATTTACCGTTAAATTGCCTATCGTCACATATGCCAGTGAAAAGGAGGAATTACTTCCGGAACTGCTAAACAATGACAAAGCTCCGAATGAACTTCCCGTTCCAAATGCGGAAGAATTGCGGTATACCATCTTGTTGGTGGACGACAACAAGGATTTCTGTAGTTTCATGTCTGAATACCTGTCCGATGAATACGCCATACAGGTTGCCTACAATGGAGCAGAGGCATTGAAGATATTAGAAAAAAACAGTGTCAATATTGTAATAAGCGACATCATGATGCCAGTGATGAATGGAACAGAGCTATGTCGCAAATCAAAACAAACATGCAATGGTCCCACATTCCCGTTATATTGCTTACAGCCCGTATGGCAGAAGAATACAAAAGTGAAGGATTTGAGCAAGGAGCCGATGACTATATCGTAAAGCCTTTTGACTTCAAATTACTAAAGCTGCGCATCAGGAAATTTATTGAATGGACAGAAAAAAGCCATCGTAAATTCAGTCAGAAAATAGAAGTGACACCTAATGAAATAACAATCACTCCACTAGACGAACAATTTATTGAAAAAGCTATCAAAATAGTAGAAGAGCGCATGAGTGATTCCGACTTCTCTGTGGAAATGTTAGGAGCAGAATTGGGGTTGAGTCGTAGCCATCTCTACAAAAAGCTGATGTGTATCACCGGTAAAGGTCCGGCAGAATTCATCCGGATTATCCGTTTGAAGCGCAGTAAGCAACTTCTAAAGGAAAGCCAGAAACAAATTGCAGAAATTGCCTATGAGGTGGGATTCAGTTCTCCAAAAAGGTTCACTGTAAACTTCAAGAATGAATTTGGAATATCACCATCTGATTACATCCGCAGTCTAAAATGATAACTTGAAACATAAAGGTACACTATTTAAAACATAACAAGCCTACATTATTGCCAAAACAGTTCATATTTGCAGTGACTTCAAATCAGTCATTTCTTATATTTTTAAATCTTAAATTAAAGTATTATGAAGTTACGCGCAAATGTACGTCCACAATGGCAATGGGCAAAATTAAAGCAATTGCTTGCCATTGTGCTGATGTTTTGGGGTACAATCTCCATGTACGGACAAAGTAAAATGATTTCCGGTATCGTTCAGTCAGAATCGGACGGTGAACCACTTGTAGGAGCCACCGTTATAGTAAAAGAGACCAAAGCCGGTGGTACCACCGACCTCAACGGACGTTATTCCGTCCAAGCAGGACAAGGGCAGACTTTGATTGTTTCCTACATCGGCTACCGTTCCAAAGAAATAAAGGTCGGAAAAAACAGCCGTATAGACGTGCAATTACAAGAGGACAACGAAATGTTGGACGAAGTAGTAGTTGTAGGTTACGGTACGATGAAACGCAGTGACTTGACCGGTTCCGTGGTCAGCGTGACGGGTGACGAACTGAAAAAATCCGTAGTCACCTCGCTCGACCAAGCTTTGCAAGGACGCGCCGCCGGTGTACAAGTAACGCAGAACTCCGGTACTCCGGGTGGCGGTATCTCCGTCAGTATCCGTGGCATCAACTCCCTGAACGCAACGAACCGCTCTACGTCATCGACGGTGTAGCCATATCGGGTAACAATAACGGTAACAGTAGTGTACTCAGTTCCATCAACCATCGGACATCGTATCTATGGAGGTTTTGAAGGACGCTTCTGCACTGCCATCTACGGTAGCCGCGCCTCCAATGGTGTGGTACTTATCACTACCCGTCAGGCGAAACGGGCAAGACCAAAGTTTCCTACGAAGGTTACTATGCCTCCAGCAACTTCCCAAGAAGTTGAAAACATTGTCGCTTCCCGAATATGCCGTTTATCAGAACCTCCGCGCTGCCACAATCGGTTTCGGTGAACGCGAGGAGTTTAAAGATCCCACACTCCTTGGTGAAGGAACCAATTGGCAGGACGAAATCTTCCGCACAGCACCGATGCACAACCATCAAATAAACATTTCCGGCGGTTCGCAAAACATGAAATACTCCTTATCGGGCGGTTACCTGCAACAAGACGGTATCGTGTTCGGTTCCGATTTCGAACGTTTCTCTTTCCGTGTCAACATGGACAACGATATTAACAAATGGCTCACTACCGGCTTGCGTGCTTCAGTGGCACGTACCAAACAAACCAACAGCGTAGACGGTTCGGGTGCCATCTATAATGCCCTGAACCAGCTTCCCGAGGTACCCGCCCGCAATCCGGACGGAAGTTTCGGTATGCAGACGGAGAATATGTATGGAACTTACTTCTCCAATCCCCTCTCCGACCTTATCCAAAACGAAAACTACAGCCGCAGTACACAGGTTTACGTCAATGCTTTTGCTGACATCAAATTATGGAAAGGATTGGTGTTCCGCACAGAGTATGCAGCCAACTACAACTACAACACCGGTTATCGGTTCACTCCTTCCTACGACTATGAATTCTTCAAACAACAATCTTCGGCAAGCCGCTCGGCAGGTAACGGAAGTAACTGGACTTTGAAGACCTACCTTACTTACAATGGTACTTTCGGCAAGCACAACGTTTCGGTCATGGCCGGTCACGAAGCGCAAGAAAACAACTGGGAATCTTTGGACGGAAGCCGTACCAACTTCCTCTTCAACTCGGTTCACGAATTGAATGCCGGAGACGCCACTACCGCCAAAGCCAACAGCTCACGCGGTTCATCCGCCATCGAGTCTTACTTCGGCCGTCTGAACTATAACTTTGCCGACCGCTACTTGCTGACCGCCACCCTCCGTGCCGATGGTTCTTCATCCTTTGCCAAGGAAAGCCGCTGGGGTTGGTTTCCCTCTGTAGCATTGGCATGGAAAGTCAACAACGAAGCCTTCCTTAAAGACGTGGAAGCCATCAACTCCCTAAAACTTCGCTTAGGGTGGGGTGTGGTAGGTAACCAATGGGCAGGCTCTTATGCCTACGGTGTAACCATGGCTTCGGCAGCTTCCATCTGGGGAACCGGATTCTATGCCGGAAACTACCCCAACCGTAGCTTGAAATGGGAAGAAACCAACTCCTATAACATCGGCCTAGACCTCGCCCTCTTCGACAACCGCGTGGAATTGATTGCCGACGCTTATTACAAGAAGACCGACAACCTCTTGATGCAAGCCTCATTGCCCACCTATGTAAGTGGACTCATCGGTGCACCGTGGGTCAACGCCGGTGCCATGACCAACAAGGGTGTGGAATTTACACTGAATACACGCAACATCCTGACCCACGACTTACCTGGACTTCCGGACTCACCTTCTCCATCAACCGCAACGAAGTAACAAAACTCTACTCCGAGTCATCGGCAATCTCGGGCATCAACGGAAATGAAACGCTGACCTACACTATGGTGGGCGAACCGGTCGGGCAGTTCTACGGTTATAAAGTCATCGGTATGTTCAAAGAAGAGAGCGACTTCTACAAGAAAGATGCTGACGGCAACTTCCAGCTCGACGAAGCGGGCAATCGCATACGTATAGCAATTCCCAAGGGTCAACAAATAAGCAAAAATGGTATCTGGGTAGGTGACTACATTTACGAAGACCTTCACGAAGATGGTGTAATCGATGAAAAAGACCGTACATTCTTGGGTAATCCAGCTCCTAAGTTCACCTTCGGATTCAACAACTATTTCGCATATAAAGGATTCGACCTCAACATCTTCCTTAACGGTTCGGTAGGCAATAAAGCGTCAACCTAATCCGCCGCACGTTTACCGACCCCATGCGAAACAGCAACTTGCTGAAAGAAGCCACCGACATTGCTTTGATTGGAATGCACGACCCCGAAGTGGGCGATGAAGAGCTCTCCAACGTCTATATCGTCAATGCCGACCGAGCCAAAGTACAGCGTGTCACCACCAGTAGCGCCAATGACAACAACCGTATCTCCAGCCGTTTTATCGAAGATGCCTCTTATCTCCGTATAAAGAACATCTCATTGGGTTATACATTCCCCCGAAAGTGCTGCGCCATTTACAAATAGACAATATACGGCTCTACGTCAATATTCAGAACCTTTGCACCATCAGTGGCTACAAAGGATACGACCCTGAAATAGGCGCATTGAATTACAATGTCCTCTTGCGGGGTGTGGACGATGCCCGTTACCCCTCTCAGCGTATCTATACGTTCGGACTTAATTTTAATTTTTAATGAGTTTGGCAAATATCACTAAAAAAGACAAATAACATGAAATACAGATTTCTCACCCTTATATCGTCGCTCCTCCTGCTCACAGCGTGCAGCGACTCTTTTCTGGAACGTGCTCCCGAAGGCAACTACGTGGATGTAACCTTCTACACTTCCGATAAAGCTTTACAAGCGGCTACAGCCCCGCTCTACAATCGTGCCTGGTTCGACCTCAACCAGCGTTCCATCGTGCCGCTGGGCAGTAACCGGGCTAACGACAACTTCAGCCGCTGGGGTTCCCCAGAATTTACCAACTTCAAGGTAACGGCATTGAACGACAATCTTGCCGCTGCCTGGAAGGATTCTATTCGGTCATCACCATGGCAAACGCCGCCATCAGTGACGTGAAGACAAATGCAGCAGCAACGTAAGCGAACAGGCTAAACTGACCGCCATTGCCGAAGCGCGCCTGATGCGTGCCTGTGCCTACTTCTACATGGTGCGTCTTTGGGGACCAGTCATTATCATTGAAGATAACGACAAAGTGGTAGCCAACCCCATCCAACCCCTCCATCGCGAAGAGGATGTGTTTGAATTGGTGATTCGCGACCTGACCTTCGCAGCTGAGAACCTCCCGAAGTGCCGATGGCCAAAGGCCGCGTCAGCAGTTGGGGAGCCAAAGGAATGTTGGCCAAAGCCTACCTTGCCCGTTCTGGATGGAAAGGAGGTACACGAGACAATACAGACCTGGAACTGGCAAAAAGATAGCAGCCGACGTGATAGAGAACAGCGGAATCGCCCTTTACGACCGCTACGAAGACCTCTTCAAATACAAACATAACAACAATCCGGAATCACTCATCGCCATGCAATGGGTACCGTTAGGTGATTGGGGAGTATGCAACACCCTGCTTGCCGACCTTGCGGGTAACAGCACGATGACTGGTGGCATTAACGTCTGGAGTAGTTACCAACCAGCATTGATATGCTTCAGCAATATGAAGTAGGCGATACCATACGCCGCAACGCAACGTTCTGCACTCCGGGAACATATTATCCCTATATTTGTATTGCCAATGGTGGATACACCTACGACGGCAACACCTCCAGCATCAAGAAAGGCGTGCCCGGCGGTCCCGATGATGACAACGATGGCTATATCCAGTCAATGAATTCTCCGCTTAACACCTACATCTTGCGTTTGGCCGATGTTTATCTCACCTATGCCGAAGCTTGTCTCGGCAACAATGAAGAATTGACCGGCGGCCCCGGTCTGGAAGCATTGAATCTTGTCCGCGACCGTGCCTGTATTCCACGTAAGAAAAGCATCACCTTTGAAGACATTATCCGTGAACGTCGCGTCGAATTTTCTATGGAGTATTGCAACTGGTATGACATGGTGTCGTGGTATCATTGGAGACCCGACTACATGCTCAATTATTTCCAGAACCAGCACCGAGGTTATACAGTTGACAACATTGTGAAAGATGAGGACGGCTATCTGCACTTCGGTAAATACGACGGTGATGTCTTCCTCGAAGGTGTGGAAAATTGGCAGGAACCGGGCGAAAATGTCGAAATTACCCACAACAACATCATGATGCCCTATCCGGAAAGCGACATCATCCAGAACCCGCTGCTGAATGAAGAACCGGTAGCCTATGAGTTCAGTGAATAAGTCAAACGATACATTCATTATCTAATTTTACTATTATAACATGAAACATATCCATTTTCCCTTAATATTGCTGACCATTATGCTGGCATGCAATCTCTTCACCGCTTGTAACGACGATGAAGGCGGCGGTATCCCCGTCATCCACCACATTCGCCTGACAGACCCCGAGAAAGCCGACAGTACCTTTACTGACGTAAATCCAGGTACCATGATTGTGGCTATCGGTGAAAACTTGAACGGTGTGAAAAAAGTATTCATCAATCAACAAGAAGTTTCATTCAACAGTAACTACAGCACATCTACCAATCTCATCCTCACCATTCCCGCAGATTTACCGCTGGTTGGCGCCAATCCCGATTTGAAGGATGAACTACGTATAGAAACTACGCACGGCACAGCCATCTACTCGATGCACGTGCTCTCGCCTGCACCCTATATTACCCGCATCGCCACTACTTTCCCCGTAGAGGTAGGAACACCATTACGCGTAATAGGAGGCAATTTCTACGAAATCCAGCGTATCTACTTCACCACAGCCGAAGGTGACATTACCGATGCTCCCGTATCAACAGAAATAACAGAATTTACAGTAAACAAAGATTTCAGTGAAATTTCCTTCAAGGCACCGGCAGGACTGATTGATGAAGGAAGTCTGGTAGTAGAATGCTATACGGCAGCGGCATTCACTCCCTTCCGCCGTACAGCTCTTCCACCGAGCATCAACAAGGTAAGTTCCATGATGCCTATCACGGGTACTACTGTTACCGTACTGGGACAGAATTTCATGGACATCGCCTCCATCACAATGGGCAACCGCTCCGTAGACCTCTCTACTGTTACTATAAGCGAAGCCAACGATGTGCTTACCTTCACCATGCCGCGCCCACACAAGGCACTTGCTCACTCGCCATCACCACAATGGGCGGCACTGCCGAAGTTCCGGGCTTCTATCCTCTGGAGAATATCGTGCTCAACTACGATGACATCGGTTCCTTCTCATGGGGCGGATTTGCCACAGCCATCACAGCCGACGGTTCGGTACCCCCCTACTTCTCCGACGGGCAATGCTATCAGCTGGCCGGTGAACTTTCTGCATGGAACTGGTGGTGGGGACAATTGCAGAACACCGCTGTATGGAATATTGATGCCGCCTTCTTGCCTGCCGCTACACCGACTTCCGAACTAGCTTTACAGTTCGAGTGTTTTGTAGCGCAAGAATATGGCGAAGGTCCTGTCTTCCGTATCTACCTCAAAGGAAACGAGGCACACAACTACACGGACTATCGTCCTATGAGCGATTTCACTGGAAAGACCGAAGTAGGCCAGTGGATGCAATGCAGCATTCCGCTCTCTGCACTCGTGGATGAAGCTACCTGGGGCAAATTCCAAAGCCGGAGTGGCGAAGAGCTGGCACTCCAGATGACCAACCCCAGCGGTAATGGTCCATACAACATCGAAATGTATTTTGATAATTTCCGAATTGTCAAGATACAATAATTCAATAAATTGAATTCAGACACAGAATTAACATAAAGTGACACCGCTCTTTTAAACTTTTAGACGCTGATTCAGCTGAATCAGCGTCTAAAAAATGAATACACCGCAATTATTAAAGAGAAAATCAATGAATATCATGGTACAAATCTTCAAGGAAACCCTATTGACCAGCCTGATTCTGTTTCTGATGACGGCTTGCTCTGACGATAAAAAAGAACTGAAAATCATCGTAGAGCCTACTTCCTTCCATTTTGAACAAACGGGTGGTAGCAAGAAATTCGGTATCACCCCCAATGAACCAGCCACTTTCCAAAGTTCGGAAGCATGGTGCAAAGTAACCTCGGAAAGCAGCACTCCCGTACAGGCAATCTATAACATAACCGTAGAACCCAACACTACGCCCGACGTGCGCAACGCCATCATCACCGTCAGCGTAAAGGAGCATGTACAAGAAATCAACGTGGAGCAGGCGGCCTATATCCAAAGCGATGAACCGGAAAAATACACTGTACGCGAGAATCTCACAACCCACCAACTGATTAACGAAATGGGACTGGGCATCAACCTAGGCAACACGCTGGATGCCGTGGGCGACTGGATAGACCCAAGCAACATTCTCAATTACGAACAAGCATGGGGAAGCCCTATTATCACACAAGAAATCATTGAAGGATATGCCAAAGCGGGCTACTCATCTCTGCGCATACCGGTCAGCTGGGGCAATCTGCTGTCCGACGACTTCAAAGTGCATCCTGACCTGATGGACCGCGTAGAGAAAATCCTAAACTGGACCCTCGACTGTGGCATGGTGGCTATCATCAATATCCACCACGAAAACGAATGGATTAAACAAGTACCCACCGACAGCAAAGCAAAAGAAAAATTCACTTCCATCTGGAAACAGATATGTGAACGCTTCGAAAAGTACGGTGACCACTTACTGTTCGAGCCAATGAATGAAATCGGATACGATGAGATTTGGACTCCGTGGAGCGGTAGTGAAGCCGACAAGGCAAAGGCACTGGGATACGTGAACGACCTCAACCAGCTCTTTGTCGACATAGTAAGAAACAGTGGCGGCAACAACGCCAAACGTCATCTGTTGGTGGAAATCTACAACACCAACTTGGAGTATGCTTACGACCCCTTGTTCAAGATGCCGAATGATCCGCAAACCGACTTGCTCTTACAGTGCATTACTATACTCCCGCAAACTTTGCATACTGGGTGGAGGCGAGGTTGTCGATTGGGGTGTAGGCCGGGAAAGCTGGGGAACGGAAGCTGACTTCAAGGAACTGAACGACAATATGGACCTACTGAAGAAGAATTGCGTAGACAAAGGAATCCCCGTCATCATAGGCGAATATTGCGCCGACTCCAGAAACAGAACAAAGGAAGTGATAAGACTCTTCTGTGTTTCCGTAACCGAAGCCATCTACTCGCGCGGCATGTGCCAATGCTATGGGACACTCCGGGGGGACAATACAACCGACAGACTTGCCAGTTCGACGACCCTCTCTTCTTAGAAGAAATGATGGCTATTCCGGTTAAATATCCACGGAATTAAACAAATATTCATAATCAATAATCAAATAAAAATGAACAGAATCAGCACTTGTTTCGCCAGCCTATTGCTTTCTTGTGCATTGACGGCACAAGCACAGCAATATCAACTGAATTCACCGGACGGAAAACTAATTGTCAACATCGAAGCCGGACAAACCCTCAACTGGGCGATTGCCCACGACGGTACCACCGTTCTTTTGCCTTCAGACATTGCCATGCAATGCACCGAAGCTGAGGGAAAGCCCATTGCTTTCACCTTCGGCAAAAATGTGAAGGTGACCAAAGCTACCCGTACTTCCGTCGACACTTCCTTCCCCACTCCTTCTACAAAAAGGCGAATGTGAAGGACACTTATAACCAACTCACGCTGAAATGCCGTAACGGCTATAGCATACAGTTCCGCGCCTACGACGACGGAGCCGCCTATCGTTTTGTTTCCGAACTGCGCAAACCTTTCTGCGTGAAGGACGAGATTGCCGAGTTCAACTTCGACCGCGATTACCACGCTTTCGTGCCCTATATTAACGACAATCGCGCCGGCGAGCGTTACTGCTACTCCTTCGAGTCCTACTACGATGAGGCCCCCCTCTCTCGCATGTACAAAGACTCGCTTGCCATTACTCCGCTGATGGTAGAACTGGAGAACGGAAAGAAAGCCGTCATTATGGAAGCCGGATTGTCCAACTATCCCGGCATGTTCCTCACTGCCAACCCACAGATGCCCCACGGAGTGAAGGCAGAATTCGCCCCCTATCCACAGGAAACAGTCATCGGAGGCTATGACCGCTTGAACCTCGTCCCTACCAAACGTGCCGACGTTATCAGCAAGCCCAACAATGCCCCCTACTTCTGCCCCAACGGGCGTCCCACAGGGAAACAGACCTATCCTTGGCGTGCCGTGCTTGTTGTTACCCACGACACACAACTCGCCAACAACGACATGATGCAACGCCTCGCACCCGAATGCCGCATCGCTGACACATCCTGGATTAAACCCGGAAAAGTGGCATGGGACTGGTGGAATACTTGTAACCTGACCGGCGTGGACTTCAAGGCAGGCATGAATACGCCCACCTATAAGAAATACATCGACTTTGCCGCCGAAAACCAGCTGGAGTATATCATCATCGACGAAGGTTGGAGCGGAAAGGAATCATTAATGGAAGACATCAGTCCCGAAATCAATCTCGAAGACTGGTGGCATACGGCAACCAAAAGGGCATAGGCATCATCCTCTGGGCAAGCTGGCGCAATCTTACGGGAGGAGGCGACATCTCCCCTGCCGTGGAACAAGTTATCAGCCACTACGCACAAATGGGAATCAAAGGTTTCAAAATTGACTTCTTCGACCGCGACGATCAAATCGCCATCTCTTCTACCGAACAGCTCGCAGTATGCGCCGCCAAACATCACATGTTGCTTGACCTACACGGACTGAAACCCTTTGGTATCCAGCGCGCTATCCCAACATCCTCAACTTTGAAGGTGTGAAAGGACTGGAAAACAGCAAGTGGGAGCCATCGTGAACGGTGCGCCCTTGCATGACTTTCCACGCTACGACGTTACCGCTCCCTATCTGCGCCAACTCGTCGGTCCGATGGACTATACGCCGGGAGCTATGGTAAATGCCACCCGTTCCTTGTTCCGCTCCGTCAACGATCACCCCATGAGCCAAGGTACGCGTGTACACCAGATGGCTATGTACACCGTCTTCGAGGCACCCTTGCAGATGCTTGCCGACAGTCCCAGCAAATACATAAAGGAACAGGAATGCACCGACTTCATCGCCAAGGTTCCCACTACCTTCGACGAAACCATTGCCCTTGATGGTAAAATAGCCGAATACATCACGATAGCACGCCGCAAAGGAAACACTTGGTTTGTAGGCAGCATGACCAACTGGACTCCGCGCAGCTGCACCATCGACCTCTCCTTCCTCGGCGAAGGAAACTATGAAGCTGAAATCTTTGCCGACGGCGTCAATGCCGACCGTGAAGCTACCGACTATAAAAAAGAAGTACGCATCGTCACTGCCAAAGACAAACTCAATGTACAACTGGCACCCGGCGGTGGATGGACAGCACGAATTACAAAAAAATGAATCTGAGAAAACTGTTTCTGCCATTGTGTTCAGTAGCCTTGTGCCTGCAATCCTATGCACAAGACAAATCCTTCCTTAAGGATATGCTCTGGTATATAGACAACCCTTCTGTATTTGAAAAAGGACAAGAGGAAGGACACGCTTGGCATATGCCCGAAAAGAGCATGCTACTGAATGGGACATGGAAGTTTTTCTGGTGCGATACACCGGAAGGGATACTTGCACACTTTTTAACCCCGAATTCCCGGATAAGCAATGGGGCGACATCAAAGTTCCCTCAAACTGGGAAATGCAAGGTTATGGTGACAAGCTGTTCAGAAATGTATCTGCTCCTTCGGGGTGAATCCACCACATGCTCCCAAAGAGTATAACCCTACCGGACTATACCGGCGAACATTCAAGGTACCTGCAAGTTGGGCAGCAAAAGACCAGATATTTTTAAGGTTCGAGAAAGTGGCATCCGCTTCTTTTGTATGGGTCAACGGTCATGAAGTGGGCTACAATGAAGGAGCACAAGAACCTGCCGAATACAACATCACTCCTTATTTGAAGCCGGGCGAAAACACGCTGGCTGTCTGTGTACTAAAGTATTCGGACGGCTATTACCTGGAAGGACAAGATTATTGGCGACTGGCCGGAATCTTTGACGACGTATGGTTGTACGCCACACCTGCTGTCAGGATATTCGACTGGCAAGTAATCACAGAGTTTGATAATACGTATACCGATTCGCAGTTAAGTATTCAGGTAAAAATCAAGGACTACCAAAAGAAGCCAAATGAGAATTATGGATTGAAAGCTTACTTAAAGGATAAAAACGGCAAGATTATCTGTAACTTTTCCGCAGCTCCATTTGAAATGGACGCTGCGGAAAAGACAATACAGTTGCATACCTTGGTACAAGAACCCCGGAAATGGACAGCCGAGACACCCGAGCTTTATACGCTCGGTCTGGAATTATCCAATCCGGCCGGTCTGCAGAAAGACAAGATAGAAACGGTCATCGGATTCAAAAAGACGGAAATCAAAGACGGTGTTTTTTATCTTAACGGTATCCCACTGAAAGTCAATGCACAAAATTCGCACATGCAGCATCCCGAAGAGGGACATGTCATGGACGAAGCCACCATACGCAAGGATTTTGAATTGTTGAAACAGTTTAATTTCAATGCCGTACGTACCTCTCACTATCCTCCGGTGAATAAGTATTTGGAACTGGCCAATGAATACGGGCTTTATATCATAGACGAGGTGGGCGATGAAGCCCATGCCTCGGAATGGATTTCAAGTCTCCCGGAATACGAAGAGATGTATCGCGAGCGATGCCGCAGAATGGTGTTACGGGACAGAAACCATCCCTGCGTCTTGTTCTGGAGCGCAGGAAACGAAAGCGGTGAAGGTATCAACATTACCCACACCATTGAAGAAGGGAAATCGCTGGACCCCACCCGCTTCTGGATGTATGGCGGAAATGCATTCTCCCATCCGGCAGAAGATATTATCGGACCCCGTTACCCTACTCCTATGGAACTGGAAATGCAGGTAGGCATAGGAGAGGATTCCCGACCATCGTTTATGGATGAATACTTATCGGTTGCAGGCAATGCCGGCGGTGCCCTGGACGATTATTGGGAAGCCATCTACCGACATCCCCGCCTGATGGGAGGGGCCATCTGGGATTTTGTAAGTCCGGGACTGACCGAACGGATAAGGCAAGTGGACGACCTTTCGCCCTTCCATACTCCCGCCCATCTGATGGGAAATGCCCGCTTAGTGAAGGAAGGAAAGAACACGGTGCTGGACTTGAACGGTCACGACCAATGGGTAGAGGTCTATCGTGCAGACAATGTGGAGTTGAACAGTAATGAACTGACACTCACTTGCAGAATCTACCCCCGGAAACTAGTAAGCAGTTGCGGCTCATTCATCACAAAAGGCAATTATCAGTTCGGGCTGCAACAACGCGGTAAAGACAAACTGGAATTTTATATCTATACTGATAAAAAGCATTCCGTATGCGCCTCCTTGCCTACTGACTGGGAATACAACTGGCATCAAGTGACGTGCGTCTACGACGGACAGAAAATGTCCATCTATATAGACGGAGCAGAAAAGGCCTCCACACAAGCATCGGGCAATATCCGGAACTTCCCCTACCCCGTCAACATCGGTCGGAATGCAGAAACACACGGCCAAGAGACTTCGGTCTACATCTGCGATGCTCAAATGGACGAAGTCGGCATTTTCGCCAAGGCACTGACTTCCTCTTTTCACCCGGAAGAAGCCGCTCTGTGGCTAGATTTTGAGCAAGAGACGGAAAATGGTACATTCTACAGTTACGGTATCGGTGCACGTACGTACGGCAGCATCTGGCCCGACCGTAGCGTACAGCCCGAAATGTGGCAAATGAAGAAAACCGGACAACCTCTTTCTTTTTCCATGTCGGATGTGACAGAGGGAGTCGTTGAGTTATGGATCGCAATCATTATACAAATGCTTCCCGATATGCCATACGATGGGAATTGAAAGAAGATGACAAGGTTATTCAATCGGGCGACTTGGCACTCTCAACAGCGCCGCTTAGCCAAGAGCTGGTGCACATACCTTATAAGAAGCCAGCCCTGATTCCCGGCAAAGAATACCGCCTGATGCTTCATGCCGTCCTGAAAAAAGATGAATTGTGGCAAAAGCCGGACATGAGGTGGCATGGGAAGAACTTGAACTGCCTTGGAGCCTGCCATGCTCTTCGGAAGAAAAGGCTCAAGGCGTACCTTCCTATTCACTTTCGGAGAAAGAATTGGTTGTCTCCGGAGATGGCTTCAAATATGTATTCAACCGTACCGACGGACAACTGACGTCGATGGTTGTTCAAGATATGGAACTGCTGGAATCACCGCTCCGGCTGAATCTTTGGCGTGCCCCGCTGGCCAATGAGCTGGACAACTGGAATGCCTCCAGCGCCCGCTCCTCCAACTGGAAAGAAGGTTACGGATACACGGTAGCCACAGAAATGTATTCTGCAGGGATTGACCGCCTGACACATCAGCCCCTCTCTTTTTCGGTGTCCGAAACCACCGAAGGCGTACATATACACATCATTGATGCGGAATTGATGGGCAAAGGAGAAAAAGAGAAAAAAGACCTCTACATCGAAGGAATACAGAACAACGGCATCATCAACCACTATGAGTATATTATCAATAGTGAAGGGACGATAGAGATACGCCATGTATTGAAGCCTGAAGGGAAAATGCCGCTTTGGTTTCCTCGCATAGGACTTACGCTGACCGTAAGCGATGCGCTCGACCAAGTGAAATGGTACGGCCGAGGACCGCAAGAGAACTATCCGGACCGGAAAACCGGCTATCCGATGGGGATATATGCCTCTACCGTACAAGCTATGTACGAGCCTATCTAATGCCACAAGATTACGGATTGCGGACAGATGTACGCTGGCTGCAACTGACCACGGACAAAGGCATCGGCCTTCAATTCAAGATGAACGAATGGTTCAACTTCAACATTTATCCGTACAGCACAGACAATCTGACGAAAGCGATGTATACCTACCAATTGCAGAAGCAGAAAGGCATGACCCTGAATCTCGATTATGCACTACCGGGGTCGGCTGTACGGCCCGCGGTGTATTCGGTGCTTACAAGGCGATGCCGCAGGAATATCGGAGAACCATCAGCATAAGACCTATGATGAAATAAAAATATTGTATCGGACTGGTAAGATTATGAAAAACAAAAATTACTTTATTCTATTAGTGTTGTTTTTAAGCGCTTTACAAATAAAAGCGCAGTATTCATTCGACAACGTGCTTTATGGTGCAGCCTACTATCATGAATATATGCCCTATGAGCGACTGGATGAAGATATCCGGCTGATGAAAAGAGCCGGCCTGACAGTAGTGCGCGTTGGAGAATCTGCCTGGGGAGTATTTGAGCCGCAAGAAGGAAATTTTGAATTTGAATGGATGGACCGCATTCTGGACAAGATGCATGCAGCAGGAATCAAAGTCATCTTGGGAACTCCCACCTATTCCATTCCTGCATGGCTGGCATACAAACACCCGGAAGTGCTGGCAGAACACGCCAAAGGAAACAAAGCCTATTATGGAATCAGACAGAACATGGATTTTACAAACCCGACCTACCAATTCTATTGCGAACGGATTATCCGCAAGATGCTGGAAAGATATGCACAGCATCCGGCAGTCATCGGGTATCAAGTGGACAACGAAACAGAAGCGCGCGGAGTAAACAACAGAGACTATTTCTTCGGATTCAGGAACTACATCAAACAGAAATTCAACAATGACCTGAATCTGCTTGCCAAGGAATGGGGAATGAACTACTGGGGAATGAACATCAACACCTGGGAAGAGTTCTATCCGCGCGATGGAGTGACAAGCCCCTCGTACAAGAATGAATGGGAACGCTATAACCGGAAGGAAGTGGCCGATTTTCTGAATTGGCAGTGCGACCTTGTAAATGAATACAAGCGTAAAGACCAATTTGTCACCCACTGCTTTATGCCCGACTTCCATAATATAGACCAAGTGGAAAGTTTCAGGCAGATGCAATATCCTGCCATCAATGTCTATCACGATGTACAGGATAAACAAGACGGCCAGCGCATCGCTTATGCCGGTGACTTCGTGCGCACCGTGGCCGACAACAATTACATCGTCATGGAAACCAACGCACAAGGCATCGGCTGGGATGCCCGCACCCAGTTTCCTCCCTACGACAACCAGTTGCGGCAGAATGTGTACGCACATTATGCTTCCGGAGCCAATATGGTGGAATACTGGCACTGGTCTACCCTGCACTACGGGCAGGAGACATACTGGCGAGGCGTGCTGGGCCATGACCTCCAGCCCAACCGCATATACAAGGAATTCACCACCACCGCCAAAGAGTTGGAAAGAATAGGCAGCCACATCGTGAACTTGAAAAAGAAAAACCGGGTAGCTATCCTCTACAGTCATGATTCTTATCATGCTCTCGCTTCATGCCCTACACTTACAAGAGCAATTATCCCATTGATATGGTGCATAAAGCCTCTATTTCCAAAACATAGAAACGGACATCATCCCTTGTGACAAGACAACCGATTTCAGCGGATATGACATGCTTGTCATTCCCCCTTTGTATGTGGCTACCGACCAATTGCTATTAGCCATTGATGAATTCGTACAGTCCGGCGGACACGTGGTAATGATGCACAAAAGCGGTTACTGCAATGAGCACTCCGCAGTTCGGGCCACCTTGGCTCCCGGGCCGCTACGCAAAGCCTGCGGCTTCCATTACCAGGAATTCTCCACTATCGGTGACTTATCATTAAAGGATAACCCCTTTCAATTAGAGGGAAAGAACCAGATAAGCGACTGGTATGAATTCCTGATTCCCGAGACAGCCACCCCGTTGGCTTATGCAGAGCATCCGTTCTTCGGCAAATGGCCCGTTGTCACCGAAAACAAGTATGGCAAAGGCAAACTGACCTACATAGGAGCCTACCCTTCGCAGGAATTGCTGAATGCCATCGTGCGAAAGGCAGCCATCCATGCCGGTATCATCTCTTCAGAGAGCGACGTGTTCCCCATCATACAGCGTTCGGGAATAAACAAAGCCGGAAAAGCCATCCGTTACTTCTTCAATTACAGCAGCGAGAGCAAAGAAATCACTCATAACTATCCGACGTCCAAAGAGCTGATTTCCGGCAAGACTGTAAAAGAAGGAGACCATGTAACATTGCCCCCCTGGGGAGTTCTCATCATGGAAGTTTATTGACCATCAGAAAACATGAGAAAAAATGAGAAAAAAGATATTTGCCTTTCTATTGCTAAGTGCCCTATATGCCGGCGCCCAAGAAGTTCCGGACTGGGAGAATCCTATTGTAGTCGGCATCAACAAAGAGCCGTATCATGCCACACTGACATTGCCTTCGCAAAAAGCCGATTGCAAAAAAATCATATCCCTGAACGGCAAGTGGCGATTCCAATGGTCTGCCGACCCGGGAAAGCGCCCGGCCGACTTCTACAAGAATGATTTCAATACCGACACATGGGATACCATCATAGTACCGGGAGCATGGCAATTGCAAGGTTATGGGAAACCTATCTATTCCAACGTAAACTATCCCTTCCAGAAGGATGCACCCAAAGTGACAAGCGAGCCTCCCGCCGAATATTACAGTTACGGGCACAGAAATCCCACAGGCTCTTATGTCACCACGTTCGAAGTGACGCTCGATATGAAAGACAAGTGCCTATACCTTCACTTTGAAGGAGTAAAATCGGCCATGTATGTCTGGGTAAACGGAGAGCGGGTAGGCTACAGCCAGAATTCGATGTCGCCTGCCGAGTTTGACATAACCGAATTTGTGAAGAACGGAACCAATCGTCTGGCAGTGGAAGTGTATCGGTGGTCGGACGGCAGTTATCTGGAAGACCAGGACATGTGGCGGCTTAGTGGAATACTCAGGCCGGTAGAGCTATGGGTACGTCCCCGGACAAATATCCGGGACTATAGGTTCAGCAGCGACTTGTCGGACGACATGCGTTCAGCTACATTCGGAACCGAAATTTGGATAAGAAACCAGACCGACCGCAAAGTAAAAGACCTGACCGTAGAAATAAACCTGGTGGGGAAAGACAATAGAGGAAATAAACTCGACAAAAAATGGTGGCTCCCGTAGGTACTATTCAGCCTTTTCTGAAACGAGCGTCACACTGTCCGAAATGCTCCGGGAGCCTCAACTATGGTCTGCCGAAAAACCGCATCTATATGACATCCACATCAAGCTTCGCAGGAAGAATGAACTTTTGGAATCGTTCGAATACCATTGGGGCATACGGAAAATAGAAATCGCGGGAGACGTCTTCAAAGTCAACGGGAAAGCCGTCAAGCTGAAAGGAGTGAACCGTCACGATTTCCATCCCCGTATGGGATTCTTTGTCGACAGCCGGACGATGGAGAGAGATATCCGGCTGATTAAACAAGCCAACATCAACATGATACGCACGTCCCACTATCCACATCTGCCATTGCTGTACGAGCTATGTGACAAGTATGGAATCTACGTAATGGACGAAGCGAACCACGAAAGTCATGCCTACGGCTTGGGGAACAAAGTATTAGGGGACAACCCGCAATGGACACTGGCCCATGTGGACAGAGCAGCGGCCGTGGTGGAAAGGGACAAGAACCATCCGTGCATCCTGTTCTGGTCATTGGGCAACGAGGGCGGAAGCGGTGCCAATTTGCGAGCCATGGCAGACACAGTCCGCGCCTTAGATTCCACCAGGCCGATATACGACGATACAGACCGCACCGTATCCGACGTCTATGACGAAGCCTATCTGCATCCCGACGCTTTGAAGGAACTTGGCGAGAAAATAACCGACCGCCCCGTATTCATGAGAGAGTATGCCTACGCCATGGGAAATTCCATCGGCAACCTCAAGGAGTATTGGGATGTGATTGAAAAAGACGAGAGTATCATCGGAGCTGCCATTTGGTGCTGGGTAGACCAAGGCATTCCTAAAAAGCTTAACGGTGCACCGTTAAGTTTCGGCGAGAGCCCCTCGTCACTCCCATTACTGCCTGATGAATTCTGGGCGTATGGAGGAGATTTCGGGGACTATCCCAACGACGGTCCCACCGGCATTAACGGGCTGGTATCTCCCGACCGGGTGCCTCACCCCCACTACTATGAGGTACAAAAAGTATATCAATACATCAAGTTTGAAAAGAAGGGAACGCGGCAAATCAAATTGACCAACGGGTATGCGTTTTCCGATTTGGATGAGTTCGATTACAGCTATGAGTGGATATGTAACGGAAAGGCAGTAAGCAGCGGCGACCTCCAGTTGTCCGAAGGGAATCTGCTGGAGGTACCTTCAAGACCGGATAAGTGTGGGGAACTTTGCCTCAATGTATATGCCACGTTGAAGGAATCCACGACGTGGGCAGAGAAGGGCTTCAAAGTTGCCAAGGAACAACTTACGTATCATGACTATGAATTCCCACAATTGAAGGATGACGCGGGAAGGCCACGTTTAAGGAGACACCCGAAGCGGTGGAAATTATAGCCGCCGATGCCTTGTTCACCATAGAAAAAGGTACCGGTGCTTTGGTGAGTTGGCGAGTCAAGGGAGAAGAGTTGTTGTACAGTGCCTTGGAACCCTATTTTTGGAAACCGGCAAATGACATTCAGGTCCGCAACGGCTACAATGAACGTTTGAGCGCTTGGAAAAATGCAGAGCAAAAACGTATCGTAAAGGCATACCAAGCAACCGTAAACGATGGTATGGTGATAGTGGATGCCAGTCTCTCCCTCCCCCGGATAGGAGCCGGTTACCATCTCCGCTACACTGTGGACGCAAAGGCCGCATACAAGTAGAAGCAACCTATCAGCTGAAAAGGAAGATATTCCGCTGATGCCCAAATTCGGTATGCGCATGAGAATGCCCTCGGCGCTGAATCGGATAGCCTGGTACGGACGCGGCAAGTTCGAGAACTATCCCGACCGCAAGAGCTCCGCTTTCCTGGGAGTCTACGAGTGTGGCATACACGAATTTATCACGAACTACATCGTACCGCAAGACAATGCCAACCGGTGCGATACACGCTGGTTCATGCTGGGAGACAGTGAGCGATGGAAAATACAAGTCAAAGGCCTGCAACCCCTATGTTTCCGTATATGGCCCTACGGGGAAGAAGACCTGGAAGGGAAAGAACATGCGCACGAACTGCCCGAACGCGACTTCATCAACCTGAATATCGACTCCAACATACACGGAGTAGGTGGAAACGACGGATGGGGCGCACAGACCATGAAGCCATACACCATTGACGGCAATCGCTCCTACCGATATGGGTTTATCATGGAGTATATGGACAAAACAGAATAATCCGTTCATCAATGTATTCAAAAAGGAAATAAACATTTTGTAAACAACAATAAAGGTATGAAAAGAAACATCTTTAAAACAATTCTCCTATCCGCCTGCATCCTGCAAGGGGGCAGTGCATTGGCACAACAAGAGAAAGCAGAACCGGGCAAGTTCTCACCTACCTGGGAGTCATTGTCCCAATACGAAGTGCCCGAATGGTTCCGCAACGCCAAATTCGGCATATGGGCACACTGGGGTCCGCAATGCCAACCCGAAGCCGGCGACTGGTACGGTCGTGGCATGTACGAAGAGGGCGGTGCTGCCTACAAGTGGCACTTGGAGCATTACGGACATCCTTCGGAATTCGGCTTCAAGGATGTAATCAACGAATGGAAAGCCGAGAAATGGAATCCGGAGAGGCTGGTAGCCTTTTCAAGAAAACCGGTGCCCGATATTTCTTTGCCATGGGTAATCATCACGACAACATGGACTTGTGGGATAGTAAATACCAATCATGGAACTCCGTCAACATGGGCCCCAAGCGAAACGTACTGGGCGAATGGGAGAAAGCGGCCCGCAAAAACAAACTGCCCTTCGGTGTCAGCATCCACTCCTCCCATGCTTGGACATGGTATGAAACTGCACAAGGAGCCGACAAGAAAGGCCCATACGCAGGAATCTCCTACGATGCCCGCGTAGTGACTAAGGAAGACGGCAAGGGAAAATGGTGGGAAGGCTACGACCCGCAAGAGCTATACGTACAGAATCATGCCCTGAGCGGACATGCTTGGGTGGCATGGGACTGGCCCGAAGGAACCTCTGTCCCCCCGCAGAGTTACTACGACAACTTCTTCGACCGCACAGTGGACATGATAAACAAATATCATCCCGACCTGGTCTATTTCGATGACAGCGTACTCCCCTTCTGGCCCATCAACGATACGGGGCTGAAAGTCGTGTCGCACTACTATAACCAGAACATGAAGCTTCACAAGGGCAATCTCAATGCTGTAGTCTTCGGAAAGAAGCTGGAAGCTAAACATAAAGAGGCCATCGTATGGGATGTAGAAAAAGGGTTCCATCGGAATGCCAGGACAAGGCGTGGCAAACCTGTAGTTGCTCGGTACTTGGCACTATAACCGCTCTGCTTACGAAGACAACTGGTATAAATCAGCCGGGACCGTCATCCACATGCTCATTGACATCGTCAGTAAAAATGGCAACCTATTACTAAGCGTACCAATGAAAGGAAACGGCACCATCGACGACAAGGAAGAAAAAATTCTGGAAGACATAGCCGCCTGGATGGAGGTGAACGGAGAAGGAATATTCGACACACGTCCCTGGTGTATTTATGGTGAAGGTCCCTCCACAGAAACAGCAATACCTTTGGACGGAGCAGGATTCAACGAAGGCAAGAACGCACCCTACACTTCTGCCGACATCCGGTTTGTGAAAAAAGGGAAATACTTGTATGCCCATATCATGAAATGGCCCTCAGACGGAAAAATACAGATAAAATCACTGGCTACCGGCAGTCCCTACTGCAAAGGAGAAATCGAAAAGGTAGAATTATTAGGAGGCGGAAAGGCAAAGTTCAGAAGAACTTCCAAAGGCTTGCTTATTGACCTTCCCAAAGACAAGACACCCAATCCTATTTCTTTGGTACTGAAAATCACTAACCGTTAAACTGCTGATATTGTATGAAAAAGGGATTTTTTTTAAGATTATTTGTCCTGCTGATGCTGACATTTTTCATAGCAGAACAAGGCAGAGCACAAACCTACCAACGCACCTCACAAGGCATAAAAAGCACTGTGCAAGGTATAAATATAGATATTAGCTTCTTCTCTCCTGTCACAGTGAGAATCTTAAAATCGCCTGACGGCTGGAAGTATACCAAAGAAAGCTTGTCGGTCATCGGGCAACCGGAAAAAGTAAAACTATCCGTCTCTTCGAAAGGGGGCATATTGACTATCAAAAGCCATCAGCTTACAGTCCATCTCAACGAAGAGACCGGACAAATAACTTTTGCCTCTTCCGATGGAAAATCGCTGTTGCAAGAACAAAATAAAGGTGCACGTTTTGATGATTTCAACGATGCCGGCACAAAAACCTTCAGCGTTTATCAATCGTTCACCTTAGAGAAAGACGAAGCTATTTATGGATTGGGACAATTGCAAAACGGCAAAATGTCGCAACGTAACCAGACCAAACGCCTTATCCAAGACAATCTTGAAGATGTGATTCCCTTCTTCCAGTCCGTCAAAGGCTACGGTCTCTTTTGGGACAACTATTCGCCAACCATCTTCAAAGACAATCAAGAAGAGACATCCTTCCTTTCTGAAGTCGGCGACTGCATTGACTACTATTTCATGTACGGCGAAAATGCCGATGGAGTAGTTGCCCAGATGCGCTACCTCACAGGACAAGTGCCCATGTTTCCATTATGGACATATGGATCTGGCAAAGCCGTGAACGCTACAAAAGCCAAAAAGAGATTGTTGGCGTAGTGCAAAAATACCGCGAACTGGGTGTGCCCCTCGATGGAATTATCCAGGATTGGAGATACTGGGGAAGCAACTACCTGTGGAACGCAATGGATTTTTTGAACGAAGAATTCTCCGACCCCCAAAAAATGATGGAAGACATACACGGAATGAACGCCCACATTATTATCTCCATTTGGTCAGCTTTCGGACCACATACCAAACCCTATCGCGAGTTAGACAAAGGAACATGCTCTTCAACTTCCGCACATGGCCCGAATCCGGTTCCGAGAAGTGGCCTCCCAATATGGACTATCCATCCGGTGCCCGCGTGTACGATGCCTACCATCCGCAAGCACGCGACATCTATTGGAAGTACCTGAACGAGAACCTACGTTCTGTGGGTATAGACGGCTGGTGGATGGACTCTACCGAACCCGACCATTTTCACCCCATTCCTGAAGATTTTGACACGCCCACCTATTTGGGGTCATTCCGTAAAGTACGCAATGCCTACCCTTTAATGAGTGTAGGTGGAGTGTACGACCACCAGCGTGCCGTAACTTCAGATAAACGCGTATTTATCCTTACCCGCTCAGCCTTTGCCGGCCAGCAACGTTATGGTGCCAATACATGGACAGGAGATATCACAGCATCATGGGAAGTTTTGGAGAAGCAAATACCTGCGGGATTAAACTTCTCACTATGTGGCATTCCCCATTGGAACAGCGATATCGGCGGATTCTTCCTATGGCAATATCCCTTGATGCTGGATGACCCGGATTATCGCGAGCTTTATGCCCGTTGGATACAGTTCGGTACATTCTGTCCCATGATGCGGTCACATGGGAAGTGCTCCCAGAGAAATCTATCAATTCGGCAAAAAAGGCGAGCAATATACGATGCGATTGAGAAATACATTCGGTTACGCTACAGTTTGTTACCATACATCTACACAACTGCCTGGGAGGTAACTGCCAATCAGTCCAGCTTCATGCGTGCCTTGGCAATGGATTTTGCCCACGATCGCAACGTGTGGAACATCCACAATCAGTATATGTTTGGCAAATCCCTATTGGTATGCCCTGTAACCCAACCCATGTATACCCAAACAGTTTCGGACACCATCCGTGTAGAAGATTTCAGTACCGTTAAGTCTATACGAATATATCTGCCTAAAAATACGGAATGGTATGATTTTTGGACCAATCAGAAACACTCCGGCGGACAATATATCGTGAAAGATACCCCTATTGACATTTTACCACTTTATGTGAAAGCAGGTTCCATCCTGCCAATAGGTCCCGAAGTGCAGTATAGCACCGAAAAATCATGGGACAACTTGGAGATAAAAGTGTATCCCGGTTGTAACGGCGAATTCACACTTTACGAAGACGAGAATGACAACTACAATTATGAAAAAGGAATGTACAGCACCATTACGATGAAATGGAATGACCGTACTCGCATGCTCACTATTGAAAATCGGAAAGGAGAGTTTTCCGGTATGTTGAAAGAACGGAAATTCAACATAGTAACTGCTGATGGCGCAAAAAAGGCAGTGGCTTATAATGGGAAAAAAGTAACGGTTAAAATGTAATGGTTTCTAAAAACAGCTATTAATTTGCATTATGGAAATAAATACTCGTATGAAAAAATACCATCATTATCTTACCCTTTTAAGTTTATTTATGCTGCTCGGCATCCTGAAATTGCAAGCAGCGATACAACTCCCTGCCATATTTTCCAACCATATGGTGCTACAACGTAACTCAGAACTTACTTTCTGGGGATGGGGTATTCCGGGAGAAACAATTTCCATCGCCCCCGAATGGATGAAAGGAGAAATAATCAAAACCCAAGTCAATAATACGGGGAAATGGTCAGCCCGTGTACCTTCCGGCGAAGCCGGCGGACCTTATGAGATTCGTTTCAGCGGCTCGTCAGAAGTAACCTTGACCGATGTCATGCTAGGCGAAGTTTGGCTGTGCAGCGGACAATCCAATATGGAATGGAGCGCCAACCACGGCATAAAGAACGGAGACGAGGAAACGGCAAATGCCCATTGTCCCAATCTCCGAATTTTTCACGTGGCCAGAATAGCCGCCCCGTTCCCTCAAGAAAACTGTTTCTCGCAATGGACACAGTGCACGCCCGAAACGATGCGCAGCACGAGTGCCCTGGCCTACTTCTTCGGCCGCAACATCCAGGAAGAGCTGGACGTGCCGGTAGGAATCATCGTAGCCGCATGGGGCGGAACCACCGCCGAGACATGGACGCCCCGCGAATGCGTAATGAGCGACCCGGTCTTGTGCGACTATCCGTATGAATCCAATCCTTGGTTTCCGGCTGAAACAGGCACGTTGTACAACAGCATGATTTATCCCGTGATGCCCTACGGCATTGCCGGATGCATCTGGTATCAGGGAGAAGCCAACCAAGGCCGTGCCAGCTCCTACGCCCGGGTGATGCAGCGGCTGATAGGCTCGTGGCGTACCGGATTTAACAAGGAATTCCCATTCTATCTGGTCCAGATAGCCCCCTTCCAATACCACTCCAAAGACAACGGACCGGCACTGCTACGCGAGCAGCAGGCCATGTTGCCCGAAATGCTGGACAAGGTCAAGATGATTACCGTGTCAGATTTGGTGGACAATGTGCAGGACATCCATCCACGTGACAAAAGAAGCGTAGGCAAACGTCTCGCCAATCTTGCACTGGACGATACATACCATATATATGCAGGCCCCTATAAAAGCCCGGTCTTTGAAAGCGCCTGCCGCAAAGGCAACCATGTGACAATCTCTTTCAAAGACATAAAGAACGGACTGGCCGTACACGGGAAAAGGATAGAGGGGCTGATGATGGCCGCAGCCGGCCAGGAATGGCAAGAGGCCCGGGCCAGGATAGACGGGGGAAAGCTGATTGTCCCGGTAAAAGGAATCGAAAGCCCGGTTTCCATTCGCTACTGCTTCAGTGACGCTGCTCAAGGCAACCTTTTTTCAACGGAAGGCATCCCCTTAGCCCCCTTCCGGGCAGACAGCATTGCCTCTTCTGAAAACATTCCGGTTTCTACAGACAGCGCTTTGGAAGAATCTTTTGAATTCTCGCCCAAGTTCTCTACCGGCAATGCCAATCCCCTTCTCGACTTCCAATACATGGCCGACCCCACAGCAGTGGTGCACGACGGCCGCATTTATGTGTACGGCACTAACGACCACCAGCAATATGATGTAGTGGGCCGTAACGGGAAAAACACCTATCAGCACATCCATTCGCTGACGATGGTCTCTTCTGACGACATGGTGAACTGGACTTATCACGGAGTAATCAATGTAAAGGCTCTGGCTCCCTGGGGAATGGCTTCGTGGGCACCTTCCATCGCTTCGCGCAAGGAGGCCGACGGCAAAACACACTTCTATCTGTACTACTCCAACAGCGGTTCCGGTGTAGGTATGCTGACCGCCACTTCCCCCGTGGGGCCCTGGACAGACCCATTGGGCAAATGCGTGGTAGACGGCAATACTCCAGGACTCGGCAAGTGTAAAGCTCCCTTCGATCCGGGAGTAGTCATCGACGACAAGGGCATCGGCTGGCTCTCCTTTGGCGGGGGCGACAGCGACGACTACATTCCCGGAGACGCACGCATCGTGCGGCTGGCAAATGACATGAAGACGCTGGACAGCGAAATAGTTGAAATAAAAGCGCCATACCACTTTGAAGCAAACGAACTGAACTATCTGAACGGCACTTGGATTTACACCTACAACACCAACTGGAAGAACCGGGATGCATGGCCCCACAAGGATATAGACAAGCCGAGCCGGTGCTGCATGAGCTACATGACGAGTCGCACGCCACTTGAGACAGACAGCTGGACCTATCGGGACAACTACTTCAAAAATCCCGGCGACTATGGCATGTCCGACAGCAACAACCATACACATCTGGTAAAATTTCAAGGGAAGTACTATCTCTTCTACCACTCACTGGGCTTGCAGGACAGCCGCGACCTCAAAGTGGGTGTCCGCAGTATCTGCGTGGAAGAAATAGAGGTGGACGAAAAGGACCTCACTATCCACATGGGCACAGCCACAGCCAAGGGCGTTTCACAAATCAAGCCTCTCGACCCGTTTGCGCAGCAACAGGCCGAGACCACAGCCGCCACACGCGGCGTTGCCTTTGAACCTACCGGACAGACAGGCAACATGTCTGCCGTAGGAAACAAGAGCGGACAGGCCATCTGTGTCCGCGGTGCGGAATTCCCGCAATCACCTCAAGCCATACAGATGAAGATAAAAGGGAAAGGCTCCATCGAAATACACATGGACAGTCCAGACGGTCCGCTCCTATCCACCTTGACCTTTGATACCGATACGTGGCAAACATTGACAAAGCCGTTGGACAAACGGATAAAAGGCAAACACGACATTTACTTCGTATTCGGGAACGGAAAGTTCTTATTTGACGAATGGAAATTCACAAAATAATGAATCCGTCGGCAGAATCTGCCCAGTATCTCTTCACCCTTGTGATGATATCGCTGCACAATTCGAGCCAACACACAACAAGCCAGCAAGTTACTTTGCCAGCGTTTTGCCACCATATTGGCAAAGTTTTGCCATGCCTTTGGCAAAGCTTTGCCAATGTGGTGGCAAAACCTTGCCAACTTGTCGGCAAGAAAGACAAAAGCAACATCGCTGTCCGCAAAGAGGCGGAAGCACGTCCTCAATATAATTCCGCTAACGGGAAAGAGACAGATTGGTTCCATTAACGGGCAGAAGTTTTAAAAAATGGGAAGGATTTGGCACAATAGTTCCGCGCAAATTCTCATTTATCGAACAAAAAATTGTATTTTTGCCTGCGACTGAAAAATCAGTAATATCATAGAATAGACAATTCCCGAACAAATATGAGCGAAGATTTTGAAGCACCGAAAGATGATTTGGACAAGGAACTCCCGGCCGGGAGCGAAGAACACTCGGATTACAAACCTGCGGACGCAAAGGATGCCAATATAAAGCACCAACTGAGCGGCATGTACCAGAATTGGTTTCTGGACTACGCTCATACGTTATATTGGAACGTGCCGTACCCCATATCATGGATGGTCTGAAACCCGTACAGCGGCGTATCCTCCACTCCATGCGCCGCATGGAAGACGGGCGCTACAACAAGGTGGCGAACATCGTAGGACATACCATGCAGTTCCATCCGCACGGTGATGCTTCTATCGGCGATGCTCTGGTACAACTGGGACAAAAGGACTTGCTCGTGGATTGCCAGGGAAACTGGGGTAACATTCTGACGGGTGACAGCGCCGCTGCCCCCCGTTATATCGAAGCACGTCTCTCCAAGTTCGCACTGGACGTGGTATTCAACCCCAAGACCACCGAATGGAAACTCTCTTATGACGGGCGAAACAAAGAACCGGTTACACTACCGGTAAAATTCCCACTGCTGCTTGCACAAGGTGTGGAAGGTATTGCCGTAGGCTGTCATCCAAAATATTACCACATAACTTCAATGAGCTGTGCGATGCTTCCATCAGCTATCTGCACAACGAAGAATTCAAGCTGTACCCCGACTTCCAGACGGGAGGCAGTATCGATGTATCCAAATACAACGACGGTGAACGTGGCGGTGCGATACGCGTGCGCTCCAAAATAGAAAAGATAGACAACAAGACACTTGCCATTAAGGAAATTCCTTACGGGAAAACGGTGGCCAGTGTATGCGACTCCATCGTAAAGGCCAGCGAAAAAGGAAAAATCAAGATACGTAAGGTAGAGGACCTAACATCCGGCAGTGTGGAAATATTAGTGCATCTAGCCCCGGGTGTATCATCCGACAAGACCATCGATGCCCTCTATGCCTTCACCGACTGTGAAGTGAGCATCTCTCCCAACTGCTGTGTCATCGACGACCAAAAGCCCCACTTCCTCACCGTGAGTGATGTATTGCGCAAATCAGTCGACAACACATTGGCACTGCTACGCCAGGAACTGGAAATCCGTAAGGGAGAGATACTGGAAAGCCTGCATTTCGCTTCACTCGAAAAGATATTCATTGAAGAACGTATTTACAAGGATAAGGAGTTTGAACAAGCCAAAAACATGGATGCCGCCTGCGAACATATCGATGAGCGCCTGACTCCCTACTACCCGACTTTTATCCGCGAAGTGACCAAGGAAGACATCCTCCGGCTGATGGAGATAAAGATGGCACGTATCCTCAAATTCAACTCCGACAAGGCAGAGGAACTGATAGCACGCATGCGAAAGGACATAGAGGAGATAGACTGCCATCTGGCAAACATCGTGGAATATACCGTCGACTGGTTCCGTATGTTGAAGACAAGTACGGCAAAGCCTTCCCCCGCCGCACGGAACTGCGTAACTTCGACACCATCGAAGCAACCAAAGTCATCGAAGCCAACGAAAAGCTGTACATCAACCGCGAAGAGGGTTTCATCGGAACTGGATTGAAGAAAGACGAATTCATAGGCAACTGCTCGCCCATAGATGACGTGATTATCTTCTTCCGCGATGGAAAATATATCATCACACCGGTGGCCGACAAGAAGTTCGTGGGCAAGAATATACTTATGCCAACATTTTTAAGAAGAACGACAAACGTACCATCTACAATGTCTGCTACCGTGACGGCAAGGAGGGGACAAGCTATATCAAGCGTTTTGCCGTCACTTCCGTGGTGCGTGACCGCGAATACGATGTGACACAAGGTACTCCCGACTCCCGTATCACCTACTTCACCGCCAATCCCAATGGAGAAGCTGAAATCATCAAGGTAACCCTGAAACCCAATCCCCGTGTACGCCGTATTATCTTCGAGGAGGATTTCAGCAACATCAATATCAAGGGACGGCAGGCCATGGGAAATATACTCACGAAACTCCCCGTACACAAGATAGCCTTGAAACAACGTGGAGGCTCCACGCTGGGTGGACGGAAAGTCTGGTTCGACCGTGATGTGCTACGTCTCAACTACGACGGGCGCGGAGAATATCTCGGAGAATTCCAGAGCGAAGACACCATCCTTGTCGTACAGAACAGCGGAGAGTTCTATGCCACCAACTTCGACTTGAACAATCACTATGACGATGGCATACGCGTATTGGAGAAATACGATCCGAACAAAGTATGGACCGCCGTACTCTACGATGCCGACCAGCAGAACTATCCTTACATCAAGCGTTTCTGCTTCGAGCAACCGCCCGCAAGCAAAACTACTTGGGAGAAAACAAGAACAGCAGCCTCATTCTGCTGACAGACGAGTGCTACCCGCGTTTAGAAGTGGTGTTTGGCGGCCACGACAATTTCCGAGAGCCGATGGTGGTGGAAGCCGACGAATTCATCGCCGTGAAAGGCTTCAAGGCAAAAGGTAAGCGCCTGACCACCTATACTATAGAAACCATCAACGAGCTGGAGCCTACCCGTCAACCGGAACCCTCGCAGAAAACCGAAGAGCAGGAAGCGGATGAAGAACCGGAAATTCTGGACCCCGACCACGGTAAAAGTGAAGGAGACATACTGGACGAGATGACAGGACAGATGAAACTCTTTTGATGAAGGACGGAAATGAAGTATTAGTGGCTAACGATTACTAATTTGTAATTGATAATTTAATATGTACATATACAAGATAATAATCCTATGCGGACTGCTCTTGGGAAGTGTCGGACTGAAAGCACAAGAAGCACAATGCAGCATCGACCGGAAGCTACGGGCTGACTCCACCAACCGTAACCGTATTATCACCCGTGCCACCATGTATGGTGTCGGCTTCACCAACGTGTTCGACACTTATCTTTCACCTCAGGAGTATAAGGGAATCGATTTCCGTATCTCCCGCGAAAGCATGCGGATGACACGGTTGATGGACGGCAACGTGTCTCTGCAAACTTTCTTCCAGGCAGACTTGGGATATACACACAACAAAGTAGACAATAACAATACATTCTCCGGACTGGCCAACTGGAACTACGGCCTGCATTATAATTTTCCAATCACGGGCAATTTCAAACTGCTTGCCGGAGGAGTCGGCGACTTCAACGGTGGCTTTGTCTATAATCTGCGCAACGGAAACAACCCCGCCCAAGCACGTGCCTATATCAACCTTGCCGCATCGGGAATGGCTATTTGGGACTTGCGCATCAAGAACCGTCCCATCACACTACGCTATCAGGTAAATCTTCCCTTGGCAGGTATCATGTTCATGCCCAACTATGGACAGTCCTACTACGAGATATTTACGTTAGGACATTGGGACGGAGTAGTGAACTTCACCTCCCTGCACAACCAGCCCTCTCTGAGACAAATGCTGACCGCAGACTTTCCGGTGGGACGTGCCCGGATGCGTTTCGCTTACATATGGGACGCACAACAGTCCAAAGTAAATGAAATAAAGACACATACTTACTCGCATGTATTCATGGTGGGGTTCGTAAAGGAACTCTATCTGTTTCCTAACAAGAGAAAGTAAAAAGTGACAAGGTGATAAACGATAAGATGATAAGGATAATGTGCATGAAAAGAAGATATATTTTAATAATTTGGAGTATCCTACTCACGTTATTGCCCCTATTGAACGGATGTATTCGTGAGGAAGAGTTCGACAATACCCCACAAGGCAATTTCGAAGCCTTGTGGGAAATAATAGACGAACAGTACTGCTTCCTGGACTACAAGCAAATAGACTGGGATGCCATCCATGACAAGTACCAGCCACTCATTACCCCGGGAATGAGCTACGACGGTCTATTTGAAATATTAGGTAACATGCTTGCCGAGTTAAAAGACGGACATGTCAACTTGTACTCTTCTTCCAACATGGCGCGCTACTGGGACTGGTATCTGGATTATCCTCGTAACTTCAACGAAAGTATCATTGAAAAGTACCTGGGAAGAGACTACCGCATTGCTGGAGGCGCCAAATATACCATATTGGAGGACAACATAGGATATATCTATTACGGTGATTTCTCCAGCGGCATCGGAAACGGCAACCTGGATGAGATTCTGTTATACCTTTCCGCTTGTAACGGCCTGATTATCGACGTGCGCAACAATGGTGGCGGCAACCTGACAAACGCCACCCGAATGGCACAACGCTTCACGAATGAAAAAGTACTGACGGGATATATTCAGCACAAGACCGGCAAAGGCCATAGCGATTTTTCAGATCCGACTCCCATTTATGTGGAACCTTCCAACAGTATCCGCTGGCAAAAAAAAGGTAATTGTCCTGACCAACCGTCATTCCTATAGTGCAACCAATGATTTTGTCAACTCCATGCGCTGTTTTCCCAATGTCACCCTGGTTGGTGACAAAACCGGCGGCGGGTCGGGCCTGCCATTCTCTTCGGAACTGCCCAACGGATGGGGGGTACGCTTTTCTGCCAGCCCGCACCTCGATGCCCAAAAACAGCATATCGAGTTCGGCATCGACCCGGACAAGAAAGTGGATATGAGCAAAGAAGATGAGAACAATGACTTGGACACCATCATTGAGGAAGCAAGAAAAATACTGAAAGTGACTTTCTAAAACGACTTTATCTACAAAACAATTTGCCAAAACGAAAATTCTTTCTATCTTTGCTCCCGCTAATCGGAATTATTCCGCGGATGTGGCGTAATTGGCAGCCGCGCCAGACTTAGGATCTGGTGCCGTGAGGCGTGTAGGTTCGAGTCCTATCATCCGCACAATCCCTATAATAAATTTCAAAAGACAAACAACTAAGAGGGGAGGATATTCATTAAGAAGCATCCTCCCTAACCGCTTCAAGTACCTTTTTTATCTCATCAAAACACAATATTTAGAATACTTATTGTATCTTTGCTTCCAAGAAACACTTCGATTAACCTGAAAAAATGAAACAAAATACGATAAGACCGATGCTTTTCAAGTATTGGGTAGTGTGCCTTCTATTGTTCATCCTCTTCATCCAGGCCAGGGCTTCTTCCTTCATGCCCGCCGTCACCAACTATCTTGCCAAAGACTATGAAGCCGGTTATCAGAACTGGGCATGTGCGCAAGGCAGCAACGGCGAAATGTATTTCGGCAACAGCCAGGGGCTCCTGGTATATGACGGTTATCGCTGGACTCTCCACAAAGTGCCGGGGAACCATATTGTCCGTTCGGTGTATGTGAAAGAAGACCGTATCTATGTGGGGGCATTCGAGGAATTCGGCTATTTCAAGTATTCGGAGGCAGGCACTCTCCGGTACCATTCTTTGAGCAAATTCCTGAAAAATTTCCCCATGGAGAACAACGAGATATGGAACATTGTAGAGCTGGACGGTCGCATCTACTTCCAGTCGTTCAGCGCCTGGTTCTCCTACGACGGGAAGATGGTACACGCTTTCCGCAACAGACAGCAACAGCCGCTCTACTTCTACACCCAAAACGGACATATCTACACACAGATGATTGATGAGGACTTCTATGAATTCGACGGCAAGGATTTCCTTCATCTCTTCCCCCGCAGCCAAGTGAACGATGACAATGTAGTGGCATTACTGCCCGACGGGGACGACAGCTTCCTGATGGTCACAGAGAATAACGGATTGTTCCGCTACAACGGTGACATCACCCCCTGGAAAACAGACATTGATGCAGAGCTGAAGAAACAGCGGGTGAACCGCGCCGTCATGACCAATGATTCCATATTCATGATAGGTACAGTCTTGAATGGCATATACGCCATCGACCGCAAAGGACATTGCCTCTGGCACTTCAATCTGGATAACCGTCTGGACAACAACACAGTCCTGGGCTTGTTCTGTGACAAAGACAACAACGTATGGGCAGCATTGGACGACGGCATCGCATACATCCACCACAACTCACCCGTCATGCTGCTGACTCCTGCCAACCATGAAACCAAACTGGGCATGGTGTACGACATAGCCCACCGGGGCGACTGTTTCTATCTGGCCACCAACCAGGCTTGTACGAATACCACCAGGTTACCGAGAATCTGCGCCTGCTTCCCCATACTGAAGGACAGAACTGGTATGTGAAGGACATTGACGGGCAACTCTTTGCAGGCAACAATGCCCATACCTTATTAATAGGCGAAAAAGGGAATGTTTCCGTCATAAGCAATACCAACAGCAGTACGTGTCTGATAAAGTGCACCCTCTATGGCGAAGAGATACTGTTGGAATCATCCTACGCCAATTTGCGTATCTATAAAAAGAAGAACGGGCAATGGACCTTTTCGCATGTCATAGACGGCTTCATTGCACCGGTCATGCACTTGGAGGTGGACCAAAGCGGTGTCATCTGGGCTTCACACATGTATCAGGGAGTCTATAAAATAGTCTTGAGCGATGACTTGTCGGCTGTAAAAAGCGTACGGCACATCTCCCATTTAGGCTCGGAATATATCATCGGCCCTATCCAAGTAATGAAAATGCGAGGACGTATCGTCTTTTCCAGTCCCAACGGCTTCTATACCTATGACGACATCACCCGGCAGATTATCCCCTTCCAAAAGCTGAATGCCATTCTGCCCTATATCAGGAATGCTCATTCTGTGGTATCCGTCACGAACGACCGCTTCTGCTGTCCGGTTCACATGAGTACGTACTGGTAGAGTACGCAGAAGGAGAGTACATCGTGAAGCAGCGCATCCTCATCGAACTGTTTGATTCTCCATGCATAGAGAACTACAACAATGTGTTCGTCGACAATGACGTTGTCTATTTTAATCTGAACAACGGAATCGCCAGTTACAGCAAAAACACAGACAGCCTCAGTCCTACTCTGGAGTCCGCCCTCTCACTGAGCTCGGTCACTGCTTCCTCTTCCGATAAAAAGGAGAAACGCCTGCCTCTGTCTGGAAATGTCGAACTGGAAAGCAATTACCGGGATTTGCTGTTCTCAGTAAGCCTGCCGCATTACAATAAATTGTCCGTACATTTCCATTATGTCCTGCAAGGAGGACAAGGCATGGCGCTGACATCGGACCTGAAAGAGCCCGAAATCCGCTACGGTAGCCTGGATTACGGAGAATACACATTCCAGGCAGAAGCTATAATGATTTGGGACAGAAAATCGGTGAGGTGGAATATCATTTTGCCATAGCCCGCCCTTTCTACCTCTCCTATTATGCCTTTGCGCTCTATCTCATAGTTCTCACAGCGCTTGTCTACTTTTTCTCCAAGTGGCGCGCCAACCGTGCCATGGAAAAGAAACGGAAGGAGTATGAGGCAGAGCAGGTGCAGCAGAACATCAAGATGCGCGAGCAGGAGCATCTGATAACTCTGCAGCAACAGCAATTGCTGGAAGCCGAGTTGTCGGCAAAGAGTAAGACCTTTGCAGCATGGCACTGGTGTATTTGCCAAGAACGAGGTCCTGGAGAAACTTCGTACTGTCGTACAAGAGTCCCTGGTGAAAGGGCAATATGGACGCAAGAACCTCGAATCTCTGCTGAAGCTCATCAACGAAAACATCGAGACACAGGAATTTTGGGATGTATTCCAGAACAATTTCGACCTGATTCATGAGAAATTCTTCCGTAATTTGCGCGAACGTTATCCCAGTCTTACCGCTACCGACCTCCGTTTTTGTGCGCTGCTGCGCCTGAATCTTTCTACGAAAGACATTGCGCAAATGACCAACCTCACTATCCGGGGAGTAGAGGCAGCACGCTACCGTTTGCGCAAGAAACTGGATATCCCCGACGGAACGGGATTAGTGGATTTTCTCATCGACTTGAAATAAAGCGGCTACAAATCATTCAATCACAACAAACTGATTATTAGAAACAAGTAACACGAAAACGTAGTAAAACGGTACCCATTTTTACCCTAAACGTATTATCGTGGTAGTGTTTTTTTTTGCCTTACTTACCGTAATTACTTCCTTTGCCGGCAGAATTATTAACTCTTAAATTTAGTTTATGAGAAGGCAAACTTTATTTCTTCTATTCATGATTTTGTTCTCATTGCCACTGACAGTTTTGGCACAAGGAACAAAGACAGTTAAAGGAACTGTTGTTGATCAGAACAACGAACCGATTATTGGAGCCACGGTTGTAGTAAAAGGCTCTACTATTGGAGCAGCTACCGACCTCGACGGTAACTATGTACTGAACGGCGTCCCCGAAGACGCAACTCTCGTATTCAACTATTTGGGCATGTTGCCGCAGGAAATAAGCGCTGCGGGACAATCCGTCATTAATGTAAAGCTACGTGAAGATGCACAACTACTGGAAGAAGTTGTTGTTATCGGTTACGGTTCGGCCAAGGCGAAAGACCTGACGGCCCCGATTGACGTTGTCAAAGAGAAAGAACTTATCAATGTTCCTACCTCCTCCCCGATGGCAGCATTGCAGGGAAAGGTACCGGGTGTTAACATCATCAATTCGGGAACGCCGGGCGAAGGTCCTAAAGTGACCATCCGTGGTATGGGTTCCTTCGGTGACACTTCTCCTCTCTATGTAGTGGACGGAATGTTCTACGACAACATCAACTTCCTGAACAATTCCGACATTCAAGACATGACCATCTTGAAAGACGCATCCGCATCTGCCATCTACGGTGTACGCGCCGCCAACGGTGTTGTAATCATCACCACCAAGAAAGGAAGCCGCAACCAGGATGCCAAGATTACCTATAACGGTTATGTAGGTATTCAGAAAGCCACCAACCTGCTGGAGATGTGTAACTCTCACGAGTATGCCACCATGATGTTGGAAGCCAACCCGGAAGCTTACCGTCGATTTCGAAAGTCAGTAGCCGAATTCGGAGGCAATATGGAAAACCTGCAATTCAATGCCGATACCACTGGTATGACGAACTGTTGCGCACAGCCATGATGACCAATCACAGCTTGAATATCTCCGGTGGTACGGAAAAAGCGACCTACTCTGCCGGCATGAGCTATCTGGCACAAGACGGTATCATGGACGTGGAAAACTACTACCGCCGCTTGAACTTCCGTGCCGCCCTTGACTACGAAGCCCGCAAATGGCTGAAGTAGGCTTCAACGGCGTATTCAGCAACTCGCAGCAGCAGCTCCCAAGAATGCCGCATGGCAACAGGCATACAACACACCGTCTATCATCCCGGTGTATGATGACCGCCGCGACGATGCCGTGTTCCCTAAGAAGTACACATCGCCCGAGCAGGTGGGCCTGACCAACAACTTCAACAATCCGGTAGCCACTGCCAACTATTACGACAACCGGAACGAGACCTACCAAGTGCTGACCAACTTCTATGCACAGCTCAACCTCATCCCCGACAAGCTGAATATACGCAGTAGCTACAGCTACGACTACTCAATGATTCGCGGTTCTGAGTTCACTCCTACCTACTATGTAGCACCAACCAGAAGAAAGAGGTTACCGAACTCACTAAAAAGAACACTAACTACTACAAATATATATGGGACAACGTGGCCACTTATACTGACAAGTGGGGCAAACACTCCTTTACCGGTATGCTGGGTGCATCCATGCGTCAAGAGCAATACCGCCTGCTCGAAGGTACCGCCACCAACGTGCCCGAAGGTGAGGACGTGTGGAAATACATCGCACTGGGCAACAAGGAAGGCGCTACGGTGAAAGACGACGGCTGGAAATACCGCGGTCTCTCCTATTTCACCCGACTGAATTACAACTACAACGACAAGTACATGTTGATGTTCACCTTCCGTGCCGACGGCTCGTCCAAGTACAACGACAAATGGGGCTACTTCCCTCCATCGGTGCCGCATGGGTCATCTCCCAAGAACCGTTTATGAAGAACCAGAATATCTTCGACTACATGAAGCTGCGTGCCAGCTGGGGTAAGCTGGGTAACGACAAGATTGCTGCCAGTGCAGGCTTCGCAAGCATACAGAACGTACAGTCCGTATTCGGTCCCAATACCGCCATCGACGGATTCATCAACACCACCAACTTCAGCTGGCTGGGTTGGGAAGTAGTGAACGAAACCAACGTGGGCGTCAACTTCAGTACACTGAAGAACCGCTTGAACGCCGACATCGACTGGTACTACCGTCTGACTGACAACGCCGTGATTTCACCCAAGCTCCCGATGAGTGGCGAGCTGCTGGCCGGCAACAACGGACAGATTCTGAATACCGGTATCGACCTCTCCTTGAACTGGAACGACAAGATTGGCCAGGACTTCAATTACAACATCGGCGTCAATCTCTCTTATCTGCATAACGAAGTGAAAAGCCTAAAAGGAAACATGAAAATCATCAAAGGCGGAAAGACCGTGAATATGGTGGGCGAGACGATGAACTCATTCTATGGCTACAAGGTCATCGGCATCTACCAGACTCCTGAACAATGTGCTGCCGACCCCATCGCCGTGGCCAACGGACTGGAACCCGGCGACTTCATCTACGAGGACGTGAACGGCGACCATGTGATAGACGGAAACGACAAGCAGGTGTTGGGCTCATACGTGCCCAGCTTTACTTATGCTTCAATGCCGGATTCTCTTATAAGAACTTCGACTTCAGCCTCACTACCTACGGACAAGCAGGCGGCGAACTGTGGAACCGTAAGCGTGCCCTGCGCTATGCAGCCGACTACTATAACTTTGACCGCGCACAGTATGAGAACCGCTGGACGGGTGCAGGCTCTACCAACGAACATCCGTCGGCCAAGGCTCTTCTCAAAACCTGGAACAAATCAGACAGTAACAACGCTTCCTATTTCGTAGAAAGCTCCGATTACTTCCGCATCCAGAACATCACGCTGGGCTACTCGTTCAAGAACTTGAAGATAGGCAGCTACGTGATGCCGGGACTCCGCCTCTCATTGACGGCCGACCGCCCCTTCACTACCTTCAAGGCCAACAGCTTCACACCTGAAGTGTCGGATGCCGAAGGTTGGGATACCGAAGTATACCCTCTGACTTCAACCTATACTTTCGGAGTGCAAATAGATTTCTAAACCCTAAAACGTAAAACAATGAAATTCTTAAAGAAAACATTCGCATATATACTTCCGGCCATGATGGTACTGGGAGGAGCTACCGCTTGCACCGATTTCATAGAAATGATCCGGAGAACAAAGTTCCCGAACAAGGCGTGGACTTTACCAACAAGAACAATATGTACCAACCCGTAGTGGGTGCCTACTCCAAAGTACGCACACAGGGCATGCACTGGTGCAACGCACTATTGATGTTCACCCGCGACGGTGACGTGTGGTCGGGCCGTACCGATGACCAGGGCGATGCCGTGGCCTTCGGACGCAAGTTCAACTACAACAACTCATTCTGGGCACTGAACCAGGTATGGATGAACTTCTACGACATCATCCGCATCACCAATGCGCCCTGCAAAGCCTCGACGGTTATGCCGAATATCTTGCTGCAGGAAGCGAAGATTACAAAACCTACGAATCCTATTGCGGCGAAGTACGTACCATCCGTGCATGGGCTTACTATTGTCTGGTGACCAATTTCGGTCCCACCGTCATCTACCGTGACAACCTGCAGACCGATTTTCGCCGTTCTACCGTAGAGGCCGTATATAATTATATGCTGGAAGATTTGAACTACGCCATCGACAAACTGCCCCGCATGCGTCCCAACCAGATGGAACACAAGGGAGCCGTGACAGCCTTCACCGCCCAAGCATTGGCCGCCCGCATCTATCTGCTGAAAGGAGACTATGCACAAGTGGAGACACTGACCGATGACATCATCAAGAACGGTGGATTCCGTCTCTACGACGACTTCTACCAGCTGTTCAAAATTCCCGGAAAGTTGTGTGACGAATCTTTGTTCGAATGCCAGGTAACAGACTACGGCAATGGTTCCGGCGATTACCTGGGCGTAGACCAATGGTTCAATTTCCAGGGTCCGAACATGGCAGAGAGGTATGATGAAGTAGTGAACGCAGACGTACCATCAGCTACAAGCAAGCCGAAGGCACCAAGTCCATAGGCGGCTGGAATTTCATAGGCTATGAACCGAGTTCGTGGCATGGGCCGAAGCCCGTGGCGAAGGTGTGCGTGCCGAAACTTCTTTCCTGAAAGCCCTGAGCAAGACGCGCGAGGGTTGGCAGGTAGGTCCCACATCGGCCACCAAGACCGACTGTTGGAACGGCAAAGGTTACCTTCCCTACAATCAGATGACTCTTCCACGTACAACCTACGGAGCCAACAACAATGTGCGTATCATCCGCTATGCCGAAGTACTGCTGATGAACTCCGAAGCCAAAGTCAGACTGGGCAAGATGGAGACGCAGGCTACAACGAAGTGCGCCGGCGTGCAGGCATGAGCACCAAAACCGGTGTTACCCTGAAAGACGTGATGGACGAACGCCGGATGGAACTTTGCGGCGAATGGTGTGCCCGTTATGTGGACTTGGTGCGTACCGGCGATGCCGCCACCGTACTCGGTCCCAAAGGATGGACAGCAGAAAAGACTTATTGGCCCATACCGGCCAACCAGTTGGACGACCTTCCTGATTTGAAGCTGGAACCCATTGACGGAATTGCCGAATAAATCCGTTCCAATATGGTAAAAAGATTCCTAATCAGTTGTGGAATAGCCTTTGCCGCTCTGGCGGCAAAGCAACCCCTGACGATTCCATCAAAGTGGTGAAGGGGCAAGTCAGTGACTATTACATCACTGTAACCCAAGACCGTATCGTAAAAGGACACGTACTGGACACCAACCGCCAGCCACTCGCAGGCGCCACAGTCATGTTCTTCGCAAGTCCCATGCACAATACCACTGCCCACGACGCAGCTTTGCCATCAAAGGAGCGAAGAACGACGTGCACCTGTATGTCTACTATCCCGGGAAAAAGATAGTGAACAGAATCCTGGCACTGGATGAAACCGATATTGAGGTAGTGATGGAAAAGAGGTACACAAGGCAACCGCAATCTGCCGCCCCGCCCAGGCGACCCGGTGGTATGACCACAGGCGCCTCTGTCGCGCACCTTCTGCAATCCGATGAACATCAGTTACAACTTCGAGCCTTTCAACAACAATGTGCATCCCAACGGTTCGTTCCGTTCCTCTGCCGACCCGATGGCGGTGGAATACAAGGGAGAATACTTTCTGTTCTCCACCAACCAGGGCGGTTTTCACTATTCCAAGAACCTGGTGGATTGGGATTTCGTTCCTGCCGGCTTCCAACGCAAGCCTACGGACGACGACCAGTGCGCACCGGCAGCCTATGTAAGCGGTGACACGCTGTTCTATACCGCTCCACCTACGAAGCCTCGCCGTGTGGTACAGCACACACCCCAAAACGGGACGTTTCAAACGTGCCATCGAAAAGAATGTGCTTCCCACATGGGACCCCTGCATGTTTCTGGACGATGACGGCAGACTGTATATGTATTATGGCTCCAGCAATGAATATCCGCTAAAGGCGGTGGAACTGGACCGGAATGATTTCTATCCCATCAGCAAGATTCACGACGTATGATGCTCCGCCCCGAAGAACACGGCTGGGAACGTTTCGGCATGAACAATGACGATGAAGTGACACTCCGCCCATTCACAGAGGGCGCTTACATGACCAAACACAATGGCAAATATTATTTCCAATATGGTGCTCCGGGCACTGAATTCAAAGTCTATGCCGATGGCGTATATGTTTCGGATTCCCCGCTGGGCCCGTTTGTCTACCAGAAGCATAACCCGATGTGCTACAAGCCGGGCGGTTATGTGCAAGGTGCCGGTCATGGAGGCACGTTTCGCGACGTGAAAGGCAATTACTGGCACGTGGCCACCTGCATGCTCTCCCTGAAGTACAAGTTCGAACGCCGCATCGGTCTTTATCCGGTGGCTTTCGACAAGGATGGTGTCATGTATTCGTCCACTGCCTTCGGCGATTATCCCAACTGGGCAGCACCGATGGACGTAAAGAACCCTGCAGAGCGTTTCACGGGATGGATGCTTCTGTCCTACGGCAAACCGGTGGAGGTATCATCTACGGATAGCATCCATGCAGCTTCCAACCTGACGGACGAAAGTATGCGCACCTACTGGGCAGCCCGTTCCGGCAACCCCGGCGAATGGGCCGGGATAGACCTGGGCAGTACAAAGAATGTACGTGCCGTGCAGTTGAACTTCTACGACCATAAAGCGGTTCAATACAACCGTGCCATGGATATTTATCACCAATACCGTATTTTTGCTTCCGAAGACGGAAAAGAATGGACATTGGTCATAGACAAGAGCGACAGTGACAAGGATTGTCCGCACGACTACATCGAGCTCAACGAGCCGTTGCGTGCCCGTTATCTGAAATACGAGAATGTGCACATGCCTACGGGAAATGTCGCCTTGTCCGGCTTCCGCGTCTTCGGGAACGGTGACGGCGATGTCCCGCAAGCCGTGAAAGGACTGACTGTGAAACGTGACAGGAAAGACCGCCGGAATGCCCTTATCTCCTGGCAACCCGAAGCAAGCGCCTATGGCTACAACATCTACTACGGCACCGCCGAAGGCAAGATGTACAATGCCATCACGGTACTGGGACAGACGGAATATGACTTCCGCGGACTGGATGCGGACACGGACTATTACTTCACTATCGAGGCGCTGAACGAAAACGGCCGCTCGCCATTGTGCAAGACGACAAAAAATTAAACACAAGAAATAAAGATATGAAAAAACCAATAATGATACATGTGCTGGCTTTGTTCCTGATTTCCACATTGGCGGGCTGTGCATCCTGCTCTTCCGACTTGAAGGAAAACGGGAAAGAGAACGGAAAAGAGGAAAAGCCCGACACAGAGGAAGTACGTCCCGAATCATTCGCTTCGGATGACGAAATGCTTGATTACATCCAGAAGGTACATTTGAACTACATGTGGGACGGTGCGGAACCGACCTCCGGACTGGCACGCGAACGCATCCACCTGGATGGGGATTATCCCGAAAAGGACCAGAATGTTGTCACCACCGGCGGCAGCGGATTTGGTATAGCCGGACTGCTGGTAGGCATCGAACGCGGCTTCATCCCCAGGGAAGAAGGCGTGAAGCGCCTGACCAAGATTGCCGATTACCTGAAACGCGCCGACCGCTTCCACGGCGTATGGCCCCATTGGTTGTACGGCCCTACCGGCAAGGTGAAACCTTTCGGACAAAAAGATAACGGCGGAGACTTGGTGGAAAGCTGCTTCCTGATGCAAAGCTTGCTTTGCGTACGCCAATACTTCCGCGACGGCAACGAGCAGGAAAAGGCGCTGGCAGAGAAGATTGACCAATTGTGGAAAGAGATGGAGTTCAGCTGGTATCAGAATGGCAAGGATGTCATCTACTGGCACTGGTCTCCCGAATACAACTGGGAAATGAACTTCCCGCTGGAAGGCTACAACGAAGCATTGATTGTGTATGTGCTCGCAGCCTCCTCCCCCACTTATCCCGTTCCGGCTTCAGCTACCACAACGGCTGGGCACGCGGCGGCGGCATCAAGTCCGACTCTGCCCCCTACGGCCTGCCTTTGGAATTGAAACACAACGGAGCCGAGAAACTGGGCGGTCCCTTGTTCTGGGCACAATACTCGCACATCGGTCTGGACCCGCGCAACCTGAGCGACCGCTATGCCAACTACTGGAACGTGGTGCGCAACCATGCCCTCTCCAACTACCGCTACTGCGTGGAGAATCCCAAACAATACAAAGGTTACGGCGAGGACTGCTGGGGACTGACCGCCAGCTACTCTACCAAAGGCTATGCAGCCCACTGCCCGGGCGACAACGACCATGGTGTCATCACACCGACAGCAGCCTTGTCCAGTTTTCCCTACACACCGGAGGAATCCATGCGTGCACTGAAGTATTTCTATTCCAAAGGCGACTGGATTTGGGGCAAGTACGGATTCTACGATGCCTTCTCCGAGGGAAGTGACTGGACGGTGCCCCGCTATCTTGCCATCGACCAATGCACCATTGCCCCGATGATTGAGACTATCGTTCCGGCTTGTTGTGGAAACTCTTCATGAGCTGTCCCGAGGTTCAGGAAGGATTGCAGAAGCTGGGATTTAAGGCTTAGGGATTTACGATTGAAGTTAGTATGCGACATGATGGAGCAGCTAAGCTTAAGTTGAATTTCTATATCACTATTCCCCTCCCCCTTCAGGGGGCCGGAGGGGATAATCAAAATTATATCATATGAAGAAATACACATTATTAGCAGCTTGCTTTCTCTGCCCTCACCGTGACGGCAACGCCCAAAGAAAACACATCCCAAGGCAATCCGCAGGAGATGGATAAATTCATTACGGAGCTGATGGGCAAAATGACGCTGCACGAGAAAATCGGTCAGCTCAACCTGCCGGTAACGGGAAACATCGTCACCGGACAAGCCAAGAGCAGCGACGTTGCCGGTAAAATCCGCAACGGTGAAGTCGGAGGTCTGTTCAACCTGAAAGGCGTGAAGAACATCCGCGAAGTGCAGAAACTTGCCGTAGAGAACAGCCGCCTGGGCATCCCCTTGCTGTTCGGTATGGACGTGATTCACGGTTACGAAACGGTATTCCCCATCCCCTTGGCACTCTCGTGCAGTTGGGACATGGAGCTATAGAGAAATCGGCCGTATCGCCGCCATTGAGTCGAGTGCAGACGGTATCTGCTGGACGTTCAGCCCGATGGTGGACATCTGCCGCGATGCCCGTTGGGGACGTGTATCAGAAGGCAACGGTGAAGACCCCTTCCTGGTTCAGCCATTGCACAAGCCATGATTCGCGGTTATCAGGGCAAGGATATGAGTGCCAACAACGAGATAATGGCTTGCGTAAAGCACTTCGCACTGTATGGCGCCGGAGAAGCCGGCCGCGACTACAACACGGTGGATATGAGCCGCAACCGTATGTTCAACGAATACTTCCCTCCCTACAAGGCTGCCGTAGAAGCCGGTGTGGGTAGCGCAATGACCTCCTTCAATGAAATTGACGGAGTACCCGCCACTGCCAACCACTGGCTGCTGACCGACGTACTGCGCAACCAATGGGGCTTCGACGGCTTCGTGGTGACAGACTATACAGCCATCTCCGAATGATAGACCACGGAATCGGCGACCTGCAGGAAGTATCCGCACGTGCCTTGACCGCCGGAACAGACATGGACATGGTAGCCGACGGATTTATCGGCACACTGGAAAAATCCCTGAAAGAAGGCAAAGTGACTGAGGCCGACATTGACAAAGCCTGCCGACGCATCCTAGAAGCCAAATACAAGCTAGGACTGTTTGCCAATCCGTATAAATACTGCGACGTGAAGCGTGCCGAAAAAGAAGTGTTCACTCCCGAACACCGTTCCATCGCCCGCCAGATTGCCACAGAGACATTCGTACTGCTGAAGAACCAGGACAATCTGCTGCCCTTGCAACGCAAAGGCAATATCGCCTTGATTGGCCCGCTTGCCAACACCCGCGCCAACATGCCGGGTACTTGGAGTGTGGCAGCCACGGCAGACAGATACAGCACCCTATTGGAAGGTTTCAAGAATTCTGTCGCTCCAAGGCCAACATTCTCTATGCACAAGGCAGCAACCTGATGTACGATGCCGACTACCAGACACGCGCCACGATGTTCGGCCGTGAACTGCCCCGTGGCAATGACCAAGAACTGCTGGACGAAGCCTGAAAGTAGCCGCACAAGCCGATGTCATTGTAGCCGCTCTCGGCGAGTCTTCCGAGATGAGTGGTGAGAGCAGCAGCCGTTCCGAACTGGAAATGCCGGACGCACAGCGACACCTGCTGGAAGCATTGCTGAAAACGGGCAAGCCCGTAGTATTGGTATTGTTCTCCGGACGTCCCGTAGTGCTGACTTGGGAGGATAAGCATGTCCCCGCCATCCTGAATGTATGGTTCGGAGGTAGCGAAGCTGCCGATGCCATTGCCGATGTAGTGTTCGGAGACGTTTGCCCCAGCGGTAAGCTGACCACCACTTTCCCGCAGAATGTGGGCCAGTTGCCTATGGCATACAACCACAAGAATACCGGCCGTCCTCTGAAAGAAGGCAAATGGTTCGAGAAGTTCCGCAGCAACTACCTGGATGTGAGCAACGACCCGCTGTATCCTTTCGGCTATGGCTTGAGCTACACCACCTTCCAGTACAGTGACATCACGCTCAGCTCCAAGCAACTGAATGCGGACGGCAAGCTGACCGCTTCCGTAACCGTAACCAATACGGGTAACTACGATGCAGATGAAATCGTACAGCTCTATATCCGCGACTTGGTGGGCAGCATTACCCGCCCCGTGAAAGAGCTGAAAGGCTTCGAGCGCATCCACCTGAAAAAAGGCGAAAGCAAGCAGGTGACCTTCACCATTACCCCCGAATTGCTGAAGTTCTACAACTACGACATACAGTATGTATACGAACCCGGCGAGTTCCATGTAATGATTGGACCCAACAGCCGCGATGTAAAGACTACGAGTTTTGAGTTGAAATAGGTATAGTTTTGCTTTTAGGTAAGAGGCAGTCCGCGAAAACCGGGCTGCCCTTTTTTAACACCGTCACCAAATCTTTTTTGCATTTTGATTGTTCAGAGGAGAAACTGAATGATTTATCCACTAAAAAATCAATGTAATGAAGAAGAACCTAAACCTTCCCAAGAAGAAAACCGGAAGACTGAGAAACCTATTTCTGACGGTGTGCCTGCTGGCAAGTGTCGCCGCATCGGCGCAGGAGAAAACAGTAACCGGTACCGTGACCGATGCCCTGGGTGACCCGCTGATTGGTGCCACCGTATTGGTGCAGGGAACCTCCAATGGCGTGATTACCGACATAGACGGCCGGTACTCCATCCAGGCCACCCCGGAGAACACATTGGATTTTTCCTATGTAGGCATGGTGAAGCAAGCTGTCAAGGTAGGCAGCCAGTCGGTAATCAACGTCCAGATGAAAGACGACTCGCAGATGCTGGCCGAAACCGTTGTCATCGGTTATGGCAGCGCCAAGAAGCGAGACCTTACGGGCTCCATCACCAACATTAAAGGCGACGAAATCGCCAACAAGCCGGTGGTCAACCCCGTATCCGCACTGCAAGGAAAGATTGCCGGCGTGCAGGTGATAAACTCCGGCAAGGCAGGCTCCGACCCGGAAATCCGTGTACGCGGAACAAACTCCATCAACGGCTACAAGCCACTCTATGTGGTGGACGGACTGTTCAACGACAACATCAACTTCCTGAATCCGCAGGACATCGAATCCATGGAGATACTGAAAGACCCGTCGTCGCTCGCCATCTTCGGTGTGCGCGGTGCCAACGGCGTGATTATCATCACCACCAAGAAGGCGAAAGAGGGACAGACACGCGTCAATATCAACGGCTCGTTCGGTTTCAAGTCCGTCACCGACAAAATTGCACTGACGGATGCCGAAGGCTTCAAACTGCTGTACAACGAACAGTTGAGGAATGAAGGCAACCCGGAATACAACTTCTCGGACTGGACGGGAAACACCAACTGGCAGGATGAAATCTTCCAGACTGGGTTCATCACCAACAACAACATCAGCATCACGGGTGCCTCGGACAAGAACAGCTTCTATCTCGGTGCGGGCTATGCTTACGAGCAAGGCAACATCAAGCACGAGAAGTACAGCAAAATCACGCTGAACATCAGCAACGACTATAAAGTGACGGACAACCTCAAGGTAGGTTTCCAATTCAACGGGGCACGCATGCTGCCCGCCGACACGAAGAGTGTGGCTACAGCCCTGCGCGCAGCTCCGGTGGCGCATGTATTCAACTCCGAGTACGGCCTCTACACCTCACTGCCCGGATTCCAGAAGGCACAGATGAACAACCCGATGGTGGACGTAGACCTGAAGGCGAATACCACGAAAGCCGAGAACTACCGTGGCTCGGGCAACGTGTACGGGCAATGGGATTTCCTGAAACACTTCCAGTTCAAGGCCATGTTCTCCCTGGACTATGCCTCGAACAGCACACGGACATACACCCCGGTTATCCAGGTATATGACGCAAGCGTCGAGGGAGACATAGCCACGCTGGGCAACGGCAAGACCGGAGTGTCCCAAGCCAAAGAAACGGAAATGAAGGTACAGAGCGACTATCTGCTGACCTACACCAACTCCTGGGGAGACCACAGCGTGACGGCCACAGCCGGTTTCACCACCTACTACAACAAGCTCGAGAATCTGAACGGCGCCCGTACCCAAGGGGTAGGCCTGGTCATTCCGGACAATCCCGACAATGGTACGTAAGTATCGGCGACGCAGCCACCGCCACCAACGGCAGTACGCAGTGGGAGCGCTCCACCGTGTCCGTGCTGGCACGCGTGCTCTACAACTACAAGGGCAAGTACCTGTTCAACGGCTCCTACCGCCGCGACGGTTCTTCCGCCTTCTCCTACACCGGCAACCAGTGGCAGAACTTCTACTCCGTCGGCCTGGGCTGGCTGATGAGCGAGGAAGCATGGATGAAGGACATCACCTGGCTGGATATGCTGAAACTGAAAGCTCATGGGGCACACTGGCAACCAGAACCTGGACCGCGCCTATCCCGCCGAACCGTTGCTGACGAATGCCTACTCCGCCGTGTTCGGCACCCCGTCTGCCATCTATCCGGGCTACCAGCTTGCCTACCTGCCCAACCCCAAACTGCGCTGGGAGAAGGTGGAAGCCTGGGAAGCCGGTGCAGAAGCCAACTTCCTCCGCAACCGCCTGCACTTTGAAGGGGTGTACTACAAGAAGAAAACCAAAGACCTGCTGGCCGAAGTGCCGGGCATCTCGGGCACCGTACCGGGTATCGGAAACCTCGGCTCCATCGAGAATTCGGGCGTAGAGCTGGCCCTAAGCTGGCGCGACCGGATAGGCGACTGGAACTACAACGTGGGGATGAACCTTGCCACCATCAAGAACAAGGTACTGAGCCTCGTGCAGGAAGGCTATTCCATCATAGCCGGAGACAAGCAGCAGAGCTACACAATGGCAGGATACCCCATCGGCTACTTCTACGGCTACAAGGTGGAAGGCGTCTACCAGACCCAGGAGGAGATTGAGCACTCTCCCAAGAACACACTGGCAACCGTCACCCCGGGCGACCTGAAATTCCGCGACGTGAACGGTGACGGTGAAATCACCACGGCAGACCGTACGATGATTGGTAATCCTACACCCGATGTCACCTACGGCTTCACGCTCGGCCTGGGCTACAAGAACTGGGAGCTGGCAGTAGACATGATGGGACAAGGCGGCAATCAGATTTACCGTACCTGGGACAACTACAACTGGAGCCAGTTCAACTTTATGGAGCAACGCATGGACCGCTGGCACGGTGAAGGGACCAGCAACACCCAGCCGCTGCTGAACACCAAGCATACCATCAACAACCTGAACTCCGAGTATTACATAGAGGACGGCTCGTTCTTCCGCATCCGTAACGTGTCGCTGGCATACAACTTCGACAAGGCGCTGATTTCGAAGATAGGCATGCAGCGCTGAAGCTCTACGTGAACATACAGAACCTGAAGACGTGGAAGCACAACACCGGATATACCCCAGAACTGCGGAAGCGCCATCGCCTTCGGGGTGGACGACGGCAGTTATCCGATGCCGGCGATTTATACGTTCGGATTTAATCTGACGTTCTAAAAGCCTCTCCCCTAAAAAAGAGTAACTTCAAACCTCCCCCGACTCCTTCAAAGGGAACGGGGAATGAAAAATATAAATTTATGAAACTGATAAAATACATATTTACATTGCTGGTGGGTGCAACAGCCCTCTCACTGACATCCTGCAACGACTTCCTGGACCGCGATCCGCTGGGGCAGTTCACGGAAGATGACTCTCCCAACGCCCTTGTAGGCGGGAAGATATTCAACGTCTACTACCTGATGCGCTCGTACGACATCACTGCCGGTATTCCTGCTTTTATGGTGCACATGGTGCGCAGCGAGGACTCCGAGAAAGGCAGTGACGCCGGCGACGGCAGCAACGAGGCCGCCATGTGGGACGACTTCGAATACACTGCCTCCAACGGGCCGCTCAGCGCCTATTGGGGACAGAACTACAAAATCATCTACCAGTGCAACGAAATCCTGGACGACATTGAGAAGAGCGGACACAAGGACGACACCGAAGCATCCGCAACCGCGGCGAAGCGCTCTTCTTCCGTGCCTGGTGCTACTTCAACCTGGTACGCGCCTTTGGCGAAGTGCCGCTGGTCACCATCAAGGTAGTGGAAGCCTCCGATGCCAACGTGCCCAAGACCACGGCGGAAAAGATATACGAACAGATTGACAAAGACCTGACCGAAGCCGAAGAATGCCTGCCCCTGCGGTGGGACAGCGACTATACGGGACGGCTGACCTGGGGCGCCGCACGCTCCCTGCACGCACGCACCTATATGATGCGGAACGATTGGGACAATATGTACACAGCCTCCACCGAAGTGATAAGTCGGGTATCTACAACCTGAATACACCGGTCGACAAGTCTTCACCGTAGAAGGGGAAAACTGCGGCGAGAGCATCTTCGAACTGCAATGCGAAGCCACCGATGCCATGAAAGAGGATGCCAGCATCGGCAGCCAGTTCTGCCAGGTGCAAGGGGTGCGCGGAGCCGGCGAGTGGGACCTGGGATGGGGCTGGCACATGGCCACCAAACTGATGGGAGAAGCCTTTGAGCCGGGCGACCCGCGCCGGAACGCCACATTGCTCTACTTCCGCCGCAGCACGGACGAGCCCATCACACCGGAGAATACCAACCAGCCTTATGGCGAGTCACCCGTATCCACCGCCATGGTACCTACTTCAACAAGAAGGCCTACACGGACCCGACACTGCGCCGCAAGTACAGCCGTATGGGTTTCTGGGTAAACATCCGCCTCATCCGCTATCCGGACGTGCTGCTGATGGCTGCCGAAGCCGCCAACGAGAAAGGCTGACAGGCGAAGCCGCCGGGTATCTGGAACAAGTACGCGCCCATGCCCGCGGCACACTGGCAGACGTGCTTCCGAAGGTAGAATCTGCCAGCCAGTCTGTGCTGCGTGACGCCATTCGCCACGAACGCCGCGTAGAGCTGGCACTGGAACCCGACCGCTTCTACGACCTCGTGCGCTGGGGCATTGCCAAAGAAGTGCTGCAAGCTGCCGGAAAGAATTACCAGGACAAGAATGCACTACTGCCTCTGCCCCAGACAGAGATAGACAAATCGAACGGAGTACTGGTACAGAACCCCGACTATTGATACCCGGCCAAAGGAAACAGCCGACCCAATCAATGGCAAAAGGTCTGTTTTATAACTTGCTCTCAATCAAAGCATTGCTACTGCAAAGAGCTGCAAACTTTTTGCAGTGGCACTGCAAAAGTGTTGCAGTAGCACTGCACAACAGTTGCAGTGTCGCTGCAAAGCAGTTGCAGTAGCGCTGCAAATTGTTTGCAGTATCACTGCAGAGATATTGCAGCACCGTTGCAAAGAAGTCATAGCGCCACTGCAATAGAGTGACGGCAATCTAAAAACAATGAAAGGAACATACTTACAAACAATTAATTCAATATGAATATGAAGAAAATTTTCAAGAGAACAAGTCTGCTGCTCGCAACCGCTTTAATAGGTGGCACCGCCACCGTGCAGGCGCAGAAATCTCCGCAGGACATGGACCGCTTCATCGACGCACTGATGCGCCGGATGACTGTGGAAGAGAAAATCGGCCAGCTCAACCTGCCCGTGACCGGAGAAATCACCACCGGTCAGGCAAAGAGCAGTGACGTGGCCAAGAAGATTGAGCAGGGGCTCGTGGGAGGCTTTTCAATCTGAAAGGAGTGGCCAAGATACGCGACGTACAGAAACTGGCCGTAGAGAACTCCCGCCTGGGCATCCCCCTGCTGTTCGGCATGGATGTGATACATGGCTATGAGACCATCTTCCCCATCCCCCTCGGCCTCTCCTGCACGTGGGATATGGCAGCCATCAGGCAGTCTGCCCGCATAGCCGCTACAGAAGCCAGTGCCGACGGCATCTCATGGACCTTCAGCCCGATGGTGGACATCAGCCGTGACCCGCGCTGGGGACGTGTATCCGAAGGTTCGGGCGAAGACCCGTTCCTCGGAGGCGCCATCGCCCGCGCCATGGTGTTGGGGTATCAGGGAAAAGACCTGAACGACCAACTGACACGGAACGACGAAATCATGGCATGCGTCAAGCACTTCGCACTGTACGGTGCCGGAGAAGCCGGACGCGACTACAACACCGTAGACATGAGCCGCAACCGCATGTTCAACGAATACATGTACCCCTATGAAGCAGCCGTCCGCGCCGGAGTGGGTAGTGTGATGGCCTCCTTCAACGAAGTGGACGCGTGCCCGCCACCGCCAACCACTGGCTGATGACAAACGTGCTACGCAAACAATGGGGCTTCAACGGTTTTGTGGTGACCGACTTTACCGGTATCTCCGAAATGGTGGAACACGGAATCGGCAACCTGCAGACCGTTTCCGCTCGTGCGCTCAACGCCGGTGTGGACATGGATATGGTGAGCGAAGGTTTCGTGGGCACGTTGAAAAAGTCGCTCATCGAAGGCAAAATAACCATGAAGACACTAGATGCAGCCTGCCGCCGCATCCTTGAAGCGAAATACAAGTTAGGGCTGTTCGATGACCCTTACAAATACTGCGACCTCAGCCGTCCCGCACGCGACATCTTCACCCGCGAGCACCGCGCCGCTGCCCGCCGGATTGCCGCCGAAAGCTTTGTACTGCTGAAGAACGAACCTTTGAGGGACAAGGCAAGCAGTCTTCTCGTCCCGTCCTTCCCTTAGAGAAGCAAGGCACCGTCGCCGTCATCGGCCCCCTGGGCAATACCCGCAGCAACATGCCCGGCACCTGGAGCGTTGCCGCACGCCTGGACGACTATCCCTCTCTGTACGAAGGATTGAAAGAAATGACAGCCGGCCGGGTGAACATCACCTACGCCAAAGGCAGCAACCTCATCGGTGATGCAGCCTACGAGGAACGCGCCACCCTATTCGGCCGATCGCTGGGCCGGGACAACCGTACGGATAAGGAACTGCTGGACGAAGCTTTGAAGGTGGTCTCCGGTGCCGACGTGATTGTAGCCGCCCTGGGCGAGTCTTCCGAAATGAGCGGTGAAAGCTCGAGCCGTACCGACCTCGACATCCCCGACGTGCAACGCACCCTGCTGGAGGCCTTGCTGAAGACCGGAAAGCCCGTTGTACTAACCCTCTTCACCGGCCGGCCGCTGACGCTCACCTGGGAGCAGGAACATGTGCCCGCCATCTTGAACGTATGGTTCGGTGGCAGTGAAGCGGCATACGCCATCGGCGACGTACTGTTCGGCGACGTGAACCCAAGCGGTAAGCTGACCATGACTTTCCCGAGAACGTGGGCAGATACCTTTATTCTATAACCACAAGAATACCGGTCGCCCGCTGGCTGCCGGCAATTGGTTCGAGAAGTTCCGCAGCAACTATCTGGATGTGGACAATGAACCGCTGTATCCCTTCGGATACGGACTCTCATACACCACTTTCCAGTACAGCGACATCGCCTCAGTACCCCGGTCATGGGACAAAATGGCTCCACCACTGCCGTAGTCACCGTGACCAATACCGGCAAGCGTGACGGCGCAGAAGTCGTGCAGCTCTATATCCGCGACCTCGTAGGCAGCATTACCCGCCCCGTACGCGAGCTGAAAGGCTTTGAAAAGGTGTTCCTGAAAGCGGGCGAAAGCAAGACCGTATCCTTCAAGATTACCCCTGAGCTGCTCCGCTTCTACGACTACGACCTCAACCACGTGGCCGAG
>ENA-OQCS01000002-OQCS01000002.1-human-gut-metagenome-genome-assembly--contig:-NODE-2-length-102568-cov-10.299021_pt1 | contig 102568 bp, 127 predicted proteins | sample MGYA00242757_ERZ504575 | MGnify/ENA primary metagenome ERZ504575 (study PRJEB26092, sample SAMD00036297) | human gut metagenome | host: Homo sapiens | study: EMG produced TPA metagenomics assembly of... | reverse complement strand
CGCCTGCTCTTGACATGCCATTCAACAACTGTTATATATAAAGCAAGGGTGAAAAGCCTAGTTTTTAAGCTACTCACCCTTTCTTATCATAGAAGAATCCTATTTACAGAGATTTTTTCATAGTCTCGAAATGCCGCCCTAAAAATCATCCATCCATAGGAGATATCCAATTCGTAGTGTTTCACCGCCCATTTTGCTTCCAGTTCATTGTTTGTTTCGTCCGATAAGCAGGGATTAAAGACCACCGAACAGCTGTGAGAGGCCTGCATTGTTTTTCCATTTAATTTTAAACAAGGAATAATATCAAGGCAAAGAGGGTTGTCTAAATCTATTTGCAGTTGTTGTTCTTGCGTAAAATTTAAACAAGAGTCATTTTCGGGGCTTAAATCCCACTTTTTCATAAATTCGCGAATATCTTCTGCCGGAGTACACATACAAAAATCCAAGACAAGACCTTTATTGCAAGAATACACCGCAGGAATAATCCAATGATGCCCAGCCCATTCGAATTGCTATTTAATCGAAGTTCTGTTCCGGCATGGCCTTTTCCTGAAGGCTCCCAGAAGTTTCCGTCAAAATAAACCTTCCATTCAGGGATGGGCACTTCTGCATCCGGGTTCATATCAATATCATGTGTATTATCTTCACGGCACTTTGCTCCCACAGAGGAAAGGTCAATTACGCTTTGCAAAAATTTCTGAAATATTCTGTTCATAATGGTCTCCATAATTCTGATTTTCTGAGTTACTTCAATTATGATTAATGATATCATAAAAATGTTTTGCTTTATATTTTTATTTGTTCTCTTCATTTTGTGTTCCGAAAGGAAATTTTCTACTCATACTATATATCGTAAAAAATTCCGGATGGTAACAAAAACTTAAAATTCTTTTAAAGTCAAAAAAGAAGTCCACTATTCAGACAATGGATTTTTTACGTTGATGATTTGTCAAATATATATTACAGGAGAGATCAGCATATTATAAGGATTTATCGGCATGCTGGACATGAAAATAGAAGAAAAGTAAAGATGGTAAGTGCACTCAAAAAATGATGCAACAACAAGATGTGGTGTTTCATTTACTGTTTTTTATTGACGAATGCAATATATTGTGTTACCATATAAATGGATTATTTTTTATGCATGGTTTGCCACGCAGTAAAGTTTTTTTGTTCCGGATATGCTGTTCCGGGAGCAACATTTAGGCGAAGGCCTTTTATCAATAGGAAGACATCAAAAATCAAAAGAAGATTTTTGGTGTCTTTTTTGTTGCCCAAAAACGAAATGTGAGGTGTACAAAAAAGCAGGAAGGGAGGAAATGTAAAATAATCCATAAAAGATGAACAGGAAAATCAAAAAGGAGGCAGAATATGGGACAGGATATATGCATTCGAAAAGATGAAAAACCATTGGGATATGACTGGGAATGTGGACATGAGGAATTATATGTCAGAGTGAATATGTACTGCGACGGATCCCTGTATGTCGGATTATGGCAAAAGCAAGAAGAATGTAAGGAAAAACTGGAATTATTCGGAGACCTTACAATTGGAGTTATGGGATTCCTAAGACCGGGGCAGGCAATAATCTCAGATTGCGGAGCAAAAGCAAAGGTTGCGTTTATTGAGAAGTATAAACTCGGAAAAGTTGTAGGTAAGAGGAAAATCAATTATGGCAGCTATTATGTCGCAGAGTTTAATCTTGCACGACTTGCACAGCTCGATCCAGAAGGTACGGAAAGATATCTGCTCGAAAATGGTCTTGATCAAAAAGAATTTAAAGCAAATTAGGATAAAGAGGTACATTTGAAAATCAGGCAATAAAGGTGGTGCGGCATGAAAGACGACGAATATAAGGGATATTACTGTCTGCTGATCGCAATCCTGTGCGATTTGAATGCAGCGGAAGCCAGCACAATGTACGAATACGGACCAGATCATCCGCTTTGCCGGAAAATACTGAAAAAGAAAGTTCGGAAACCGTCCATAAAAAAGCTCAAGGAATCAGAAATGGCAGCGGCTATGAAGGCTCTTCTTGATCAGGGATACAGCCAGGATGCAGTATCGGAAGCATTTCAGTGTTTTCCATCTACGGTCAGGCGCAGAGTAAGAAAATTCACAGAAAGGAAGGAAACGAATGACAGATCAGAAATTGATTGCAGGAATATTTAATGATTTTTTAGGACTTTATACGGGTAAAATACAGACCGGTATCCGTCCTTTGATTGAAAAATATAAAAACCATCCATGCTGATGGGGCTCCTTTCCAATTTGAATGAAGCGGCAAAGATTCAGGCACCGAAAGCCATGAAAGAAATCTATTCTTTCTATAAGGAATATCGTGGCAGGGATCTGGAAGATGCTGACTGGAAGGAACTGACAGAAAAAGCCCGCCAGATCAGTGCAGGATGGGAGGAAAATGAATGGGTTCGCCGTGTTGTGTTGGAAATGATCAGTCTTTTGGATTCTGATGATGCTGAGAGACGCAGGATTGCATTGGAAGTAGAAAAAGAAATGGAAGCGGCTGAACAGAAAATGAATGCGGCATAAAAAGCAGGCAAGGCAGGAGATTTTTCTTCTGCCTCATGTTTTATCAGGAAAGAAGGGATCGATTATGTTAAATGAGATCATAAAAACTGCAGAAGAATTAAATACAGCAGCATTGTATTACCGCCAGAGCGGGAATATGGATGGTGTGCGGGAACTTGCCAAAGCACATGCAGTTTCCAAAAAACAGACAGAGGAATTTATTCAGGGCAGCCGCTACCGGCTGGTTGATATACCGATTGAGGAAAGAAAGTTTGCGAATGCGTCTGAAAAACTGCGTGCAGAAATGTTTGCCTTAAAGGATGCAGGCTTTGCAGACATCATAGGACAGTATCTCATAAATCTTGCCAAAACGGATTCTGCTTTAGATGCACAGGTGTTAAAAAAACATAAGATGCTTCAGAGATGTTTGGATTACGTGACGCAAAAAGCCTACAACATTGCACTGGAGGGAGCGAAAAAAAAGGGAGAGAACGGCATTCGGGCCAATACAGGCCTGGCACTCTCCGGCGACCAGGTTTTTCCCTGGGTACTTGAATATTATGCGAAAGATGATGAAAAAGAAATAGCAGAAAAAGAGCAGGAAGAAAAGAAAAAGCTTCAAAAGGAATGGGATTCGGTAAATAAGAGAACGAAAACAATACCGAAAAACCAGGGGACAAAGAAAGATTCCGAGGTGCATCCCAAAGAAGCAGCGGAGCAGGAAGAAAAGCATATCAGCAAGAAAAAATCAAAAGATTCCGGGCAGATGTCCTTGTTTGACATGATGCAGCCGAAAGAGAGTTAAAGGAGAAGGATATGATCGCATATAAAGGATTTCAAAAGGATTTGAAATGTCGGGGCTTTCAGTTTCAGGAGTATGGCATAAATGAAACGGAAAAAGCAAACTGTAGACAAAATGGATTTCATTGTGCAGAAAACCCACTGGATTGTCTCTGCTATTATCCGAATTGGAAAAATTCCGTGTATTACATAGTAGATGCATCAGGGGATTTGGATGAAGATGGAGAAGATTCAAAAATCTCCTGCACAAAGATGCGCCTGTTAAAGAAAATTGAATTGAGAAGCCTGTTATTACATGGAGCTGCTTACATGGCGAAATATCCAAACCGGAAATGGAACTCCCATGTTGCAAAAGAAAACGGGACCAGCTGCAACGGATTTTGCATTGTACGTGGAAAAGACCCCAAAGCCAAAGGACAAAAGGGCGATTTACTGTTACTTTTAAAGGAGCAGCCTGGCAACAGCCAGATCCTGGAAATTGGGGTCATCTGTATCGATGGTCAGAAATATCCGGAGGAAACATGGATTGATGTGACTGGAAAGCTGGTGGAGTTATGAGAAAAAAGAGGTTGATGGAATTAAAACCATTAAAAGTGATGAACAGACATATCGCCGATGCAAAGAAAACTGAAATATCTTTGAGTCCATTGGAGAAACAAAGGGGTGAACCCGGAAAATATCGGATGTATTGTCGGGCAGCAGTAGAAAAAGGAATTTTAAAAGTGTATCTGTTTGCCGTAACGGATATTGAGGAGAATATAAACTTTCCAAGGTACCGTCTGTTTATAAGCAGAAAAGAGAGACGGTTTATTACCTATGATGAAAAATTAAAAAAATGGAGAAAGGCACTTCTTGAAAGTATCTTATGGGATGTAAGAACTAATTTGGGCAACATCTATGTAAATGGCTGTGATACAAAGATCATCCAAAAATATTTAAAGACAATACAGCCTGCAATCCGGGCACTGGAAGAGTTTCAGGCGAATATCCGTAAAGAACAAAGGATACGTCATGATAAAAAACTTACAGATTCATGGGACCAGGTGATGAAAACTGTATCTGGACTGCCTAAGAACTGGATCGGATGGGTTTCAAAATATGGAATTACGGAACACTATATCTTCTACAAGTATCAGAAAAATGGTGCTACAGAAGGATACTGTACATATTGCAAAAAACATGTTCCTATCCGCTCACCCAAATATAACCAGAAAGGACAGTGCAATGTGTGTGGACAACCGATTACTTTTCGTTCTGTGGGAAAGTCTGGAAGATTTTGTACAAAGTGGTACAGAGTCTATCTTATCCAGAGGAGACGCAAGACTTCTGGTTTTGTGCTCCGGATCTTTCATGCCAGAACGTGGTATAAAAGGGGCGGCTATACAGATTGCGAAACTACCTGCCATGAAGAGCAGAGAAGAATCTTCTCTGCAAATGGAGAGGAAATTTCCAATTTCGTTTATGATCTGTTCAAACAACGGGAAATGCGTTGGATTTCGTGTAGAAGTTCTTGGTATTATACTTGCTGTGACAGTCAATATAAAGGAATGGTTTATCCATATACCCTGTCGGATCTGTCCAGGCATGAATTAAAAGAAACAGGTCTGCGTGAGTACGCCCTTGGTCAGAAAAAGATAGATCCTGGAAAATATCTTTACCTGTGGAAGACATACCCGGTACTGGAACAGATTGTAAAAGCGGGGCTTTTCCAGTTAGTTGATGATGTACTGGACCACAGGGCAGCAGATGCAATAAAAAGAAAAGGCAGAAAACCAACAGAATTCCTGTCCGTAGATAAGAAAGAGTTTCGAAGACTCCGAGATATGAATGGCGGGGTAAAAGAACTTAAATGGCTGCAACTTGAAAAGAGTACAGGAAAAACAATCGGGGATGAAGAAATATGCTGGATGGTAAAAGAAGGATTTGAACCAAACGACCTGAAGTTTGTTCTGGATCAGATGAGCATCTGCCAGATTCGACATTATCTTGTGAAACAATCAGAAAAATCCGGGGATGATATCAGCCATGTGCTGCAGGTGTGGAACGATTATCTTTCTATGGCAAAAAGACTGGGAATGGATATACATGATTCCATTATTTACCGTACCAGAGATCTTCAACTGCGCCATAAAGAGGCGGTTTTGAAGATAGAAGAAATGAAACGCGGAATCCGACGCAGGGAGCTGGAAGAAAAGTATGTCGGATTTCAGAAACATCTCATTGATTTGAAAGAAAAATATGAGTTCAGTGACGGTGAATATCAGGTTATTGCGCCAAAGAGTATCGATGACATCCTATATGAAGGTGATACGCTTCATCACTGTGTAAATAAAACGGATACTTATTTTGACCGGATCGTTTCAAAGGAAAGCTATATCCTGTTTTTGCGGGAAAAAGAGAATCCGAAAGTACCGTTTTATACACTGGAAGTTGAACCAGATGGAACCATCCGGCAAAAACGTGCGGAATTTAATCGTCAAAATAAGGACATTGATAAAGTGACTTCTTTTTTAACATTGTGGCAGAAGGAAATTCAGAAACGATTAACCCAAAAAGATCGTAAGAGCACAGAAGAAAGCAGGAAGCTCAGGCAGCAGAACTATCAGGAGATACGTGATAAGCATGTAGTTGTCCATGGCGGAACATTTGCTGGGGAACTTCTGGCTGATCTTTTAGAGAAAGACTTAATGGACCTACCAGTGGAATCGGCAGAAAACGGAGAAAGCCCTACTGAAATAGCGGCGTAAATAAAAGGATAAAGTGGATGCGGCAGGGAGTTCCCCTGCTGCATTTGAGCAGAAAAGAGAAAATGACATTATATACAGCAGAAAATGAAGGAGAGGACGGATATGAATAAAAAAGAATTGCGTAATATGAAATTGCTGGAAGCTACGGATGAACTGATAAAACTTGCAAAAGAAGATGTGCCAGTAAGAGATGAAGGATACTATACGGAGCAGCTGATTTATCAGAGGGGGCTATATTTACGTGCAGAAGTAGAAAACAATATTTTAAAAGTAGCATTTTATCTGGCAGAATATCTTTCCATGGACTGTCGGAAACCTGTATATACATTATACGTTGATAAAAAGAACGATGTTTTTAAAGGGTATGATTACCAGAAAAAGAAATGGTCAGAAAGTATGCTGGATAAGACCATTTTTTCAAAATGGTTATATCAGGAAAATTCTTATATGAAAGAGGCGGATACAGCGTTGATCCAAAAGTATCTTGAAAGTGAATATGACGATGCTTTTTATGCACTGTATGTATATCAATGTGACCAGAGACACCGGAGGCTGGGAATGAAATATGAAAAAATTCTGACAAACTGGGATCAGTGTATGGATAGACTCCCAGAAGTTCCGAAAGACTGGCTGAGATGGCAGAAAAAAGTTGGAATTACCCAGAATTTTATCTTTTATCATTACAGCCGCAGGAAAGATCAGACAGGATATTGTAGTTGGTGTGAAAGCGAAGTTCCAATCAGCCATCCTCACCATAATGCAGTGGGGCATTGCCCAAAATGCAGACATCAGATTCAATATAAAGCATTAGGCCGGGCCAAAAATATAGAAACCCAAAAAGAGACTGCATACCTGCTTCAGACCTGTGGGAATAATGTATTTGTTTTGAGAGAATTCCAGCTTCAGATGCTCATAGTAAGCAGCTCATATAAAAAACCAGTATATTCTTTCTTTGAGCGCCGGAGAATCCTGTATGATGAAAAATTAAATACGAAAGAATATTATTTCGGCCGTCATCATTGGACAAAAGAAAGCCGATGGATCCAGGGTAAATTACAGGTTCCACTGTATCCAGGTTACGGTGGCTATATGACATATGAAAAATATAATATGGGAAATATTTATGGAAAATCACTGTATGGCATTAAAAACAGGACATTCCGTAGGACAGGATTCTACGAATATGCAAAAGTCAAAAGGTTTTTAGATCCGGTAAGTTTTTTTGAAATGGTTAAAGAAAGACCTTATCTGGAACGGCTCATTAAAGCAGGACTTTATCATCTGGCAGAGGACATTATGGATAATAAAGCACAGATCTATTGTGAAGATTCCGGAGACCTTGGAAAAGCACTGGGAATTGACAGGTTCCGCTTAAAAAGGCTGCGTACAAACAATGGGGGAGAGATTTTTCTTCAATGGCTATTACTTGAAAAAGCCCAAAACAAGTTGATCCGTGACGATGTGATTTCATGGATGTGCCGGGAAAAGCTTAAACCAGCGGATCTTATGTTCATTATGGATCGTATGGCCCCTTTACAGATCAAAAATTATCTGGAAAAGCAGGCAGCAGAAAGTGGGGAATCCGTGAAAGACCTGATCAAAACATGGAAGGATTATCTCAATATGGCAATTCGGGTCGGAGTGAATGTGCAGGATTCTGTTATCTACCGTGCACGAAAGCTCATGCAGAGACATAATGAAATGATAAAAGAGATAGAAGCAAAAGATTTGATTTTAAGAGCCGGAGAGCTGGAAAAGAAGTATCCGGGTCTGAATCGTATATGCAGGGATTTGAAAAAATATGAATATGCGGACAAAGAGTATCAGATCGTTGTGCCGGAAAAAGTGGATGACATTTTGTATGAAGCAAAACTGATGCATCACTGCGTAAATAATACAGAAACCTATTATGAACGAATGAGCCAGCAGGAATCCTATATCCTGTTTTTGAGAAAGGCAGAACAACCAACGGAGGCGTACTATACGCTTGAAGTGGAACCGGATGGGACCATAAGGCAGACACGTACTTTTTATAACCAGCAGAATGAAGATATTGAGCTTGCAAGGGATTTTCTTATAAAATGGCAGAAACAATTAAAAAAGAAACTGGCAAAAGAAGATTATAAACTGGCTGTAAAAAGTCAGAGTCTTAGGAAAAAAGAGATTGACGAGCTCCGCAGCAAAGGCGTTCGTGTAAATGGTGTTGGGTATTGCAACAAATTGCTTGCTGAAATTCTGGAGGAAGATTTAATGGAGGCAGGGAATCGGGAACTGGAAGAACAGGCCGCATAATAGCAGATTGATATATCACAAAAGTAACTTCAAAAGTAAAAATGAAATTCCTGTGAAAGTTTGGGGATATTTACAGAAACAGCTCTGAAATTCTCTTTTATTTAAGTATAAGGGATTTTATGGAATTCCTTAAATATACTCGAAACGGAGGATGAGCTTTGGAGGAAAAATTAAAGTTGCTTTGGCTGATATTGATCTTTGTTGATTTTGGGCTTATGTTTGTTTCATTTCCAATCTTGATTTATATGATTTTTTGTATGACATGAATACAAGTTTTCTGTAAGTGCCCTTTTCCGGTGAAAAGACCGGAGGGGCATTTACATGTATGCAACAGTTTATGTATGTATTCGCAGGAATACGAGTAAAATACTACGCAGCTGCTACTGTTTAAAGCCTGTAGTGAAATTGACATTAAATATCTGGAATGATACGATAAAATAGAACATTTTGCAAGGCAGATTGCATAAAATTTTATTCTGATACGAGGTCAGAATTTTATACTTTATACCGCGTCTGCGGATCAACCGATAAAGACACAAAAAGAGTAAAATGGACTCTTGGAGTGTCTTTTTTTTGTTTGGCAAAATTTTTGACATGTATCAGATCCAATCACGCCAAAAGGAGGAAAGAAGTTTTTATGCCACGTAAAATCAGATCAAACTATAGGGAGAAATTCAAATTTGTATATAATGGAAAGACTTTTGAAAGTAAACGTCAATGCTGCAAAGTTTATGGAATATGTTACCGTAGTGTAATGTCGTACCAGAATCAATATAAATGCAATACTGAAGAAGCAATTACACATTTTATTGAATTGAAAAAAAATAAAGAGATCATATTCCGAAATCGAAAATGGGCCAGCATTAAGACCTGCTGCGAATTTTATGATTTAAACGAAGATTCTGTCAAGACCGATATATGGAATCGAAAATGCACACCACAGGAAGCGATTGAACGGGCAATAGAATGGAAAAAAGCACATGAAATCACATATCATGGTGTGAAATACCCATCACTGCCTCAATGTTGTGAAGACCTGGGAATAAATCCTATATCAGTACGTTTGTATATGGAAAAAAATGGGGTTTCTTCTACACGTGCGATTACACATTATATCAAATCTAAAGAGAAAAGAGCCTTTGAATTCCGTGGAAAAGAATACAAAAATTTTACGGAATGTTGTCTTGCGTATGGATTAAAGCCAAAGTCAGTAAGTTCAGCAGTATTTAAAGCGAAACGTCCTCACGCGGATGTTATGGAAGAAATTATCTCTCATATGGAAGGTTGTATGCCAAAAGAAGTAACGAAAAAAGAAGAAATTTCTGAAAATCAGGTGATGTCTAAAGAAAGGCATCGTGCGAAAGAGGCTTTTTTTATGAGGGAAATAAATATATCTCACTTGGACAATGTTGTGAATTCTATGGAATTAATGAATCTAGTGTACGCAGTAGAGCTTGGCGAAAAAAGTGTACATGGGAAGAAGCTGTGAAATATTATATTCAAAAAAAGGAAACAGAAACACCGAAAATGCAATTCTTTTATAAAGGGAAAAAGTATAAAAGTGTTTCAGCATGTTGTGCTGAATACGGCGTTAATGCTTCCAGTGTGCGTAACCGTGCCAAAACAACAGAATGCAGCATTGAAGCATCTTTGGATCATTTCATAAAGAAAGCCAGAATGGAAATACAGCCGTCGTTATTTATTTTTAGAGACAAAACCTATAGGTCTTTGGAAGAATGCTGTCTGGAATATGGAGTCAACGCTGACAGTGTATCTTCAAGAAAATATAGATTGAATTGTACTATGGAAGAATCATTGGAGCATTTTATTGAAAATAAAGATATGATTGCCGAAAGAATACAAAAATTTACATTTAAAGGAATAGAATATCGAAGTCTCCGGGCATGTTGTCAAAAATATGGTATTGATGATATATGTGTGAGACAAAGAGCACGAGATAAGAATTGTTCTCTTGAAGAATCGTTTACACATTTTATGACGAGAAAAAGGAAAAAAATGTTAAGTAACCCGGAATTTGAATATCATGGAACTGTTTATCCATCGCTTAAAGTATGCTGTGAGGAATTAGGAATAAATAAAAGCAGTGTAATAAGTCGAAGCCATAGGGCCGGATGCAGTTTACAGGAAGCAGTGGAGTATTATGTCAGCCAACAGGAACGTAGAACATTGGATTAATCTATAAGGCCAGCAGGCAGCCTTTTTTAGAATTTATATAATAGAGAGGAGGAACGGTCAATATCATCTGCCTGCAGATATTGACCGGTTATATATGCTGCGAAAAAAAACACAGCCGGAAGCAAACAACGATAAAATTCTTATATCCGTTAAAGAAGCCTGTGAGCTTACAGGACTTTCTGAGAAAACAATGAGATCATTGATGAATGAAAACTGTTTCATGGTACGGATTGGGCGCAGAACACTGATTGATAAGAAAAAATTTCAAAAATGGATAGATCGGCAGTCTTGAAAGCTTTTTTTTGTTGTGCTAAAATATATATCCAGTGCCATGCATTATCATCAGAAAGGATGGTGGTGTTATGGGCAAAAACTTAAAGGGTAAAGAATTAGGAAAAGGATTATATCAAAGAAAAGATGGACGATATGAGGCCAGAATTTTCGTTCGCGGTACAGGAAAAACGTTTTCAATTTATGGTACAAATTTACAAAATCTAAAAAAGAAAGAAATGCCTACCTTGCTAATGTTTCCCCCGGAATTGCAGGATATGATCCTAGAATTTCTGTTTCAAAGTGGTATGAAAAATGGATGCTTATTTATGTGGTGCATTCTGTTAAAGCAACCACTTTAAGTAACTATGTAAATGGTTTTGAGCGAGTAAGAGAATATATTGGTTACATGAGGTTAATAGAGGTCCGTCCGACACATATTCTTGACATGATAAAGGGACTCGAAGAAGAAGGATATGCACGTACAACGGTAATACAATCATTAAGTGTAGTCCGTCAGCTTTTCCAAAAGGCATATAGTGGAAAAATGATACCCATAGATCCCGTAGCCGATATTAAACTGCCTAAAGAAGAACCGGGTGAAATACCTGATGAGAAGATAATGCAGGAACAAGAAGATGAAAAATGTCTTAGTACATATGACACTCATCGTTTCCTTGAGAGCTGCAAGAATACCCGGTATTATGAACTCTTTTTTATTCTTCTTCATACAGGATTACGTATAGGGGAAGCACTTGCCCTAGAATGGTGTGATCTTGACTTTAAGCATGAAAAGCTTCGTGTATATAAAACCTTAAACAGAGTTACAAAATATTATGATTCGAAAGGAAATGAACTTCCTGAAAGGTATTCTACTATTCAGATTACAACACCAAAGAAAAGTGCCAGCAATAGAAAGGTTCCATTAACGGATGCAGTGATTGCTGCTTTTATGAGCTGGAAGGAAAAACAGGATCGTGATAAAGAAAAACTGGGGAAAAACTGGGGAAAACCAAATATACTTTTAAAAAAATATCCCGGTCTGATTTTTACAACATCTTCAGGAAGAAGTTATCTTCCATCATCAGCTCAAACAGAATGCAGGCGGATTGTTGGGATTGTTAATAAACATGAAATTGCTCTGGCAGAAAAAGAGAACAGAGATCCGAATTTAATGGATGTTCATCCTCATATTTTCCGTCATACTTTTGTAACAAGATGCATTCAATCGGGAATGGATGCCGCTACAGTAAAGAAAATAGCTGGACACTCTGATGAAAAATGACTAATTATTATACACACATTGAAGAAGAACATATAGATGACGAATACGAACTGTATATTCAAAAATACGGAACAGAAACCTGATTTTGCAAATGGAGATAAAATTTTAAAGAGAGGTTTAAATACTTGAGTATAGACAAAAACACTAACGAGGGAAAAACTATCGTAATAATGTGGTCAAATCAACATCTGGACTTCTAAAAGCCGCATAAATACTGGGTTTCCGGAGGATATTAGTGTATTATCACCGATGATGAAAGAATACGTAAAGACCAAAGAAGTGTACAGCGACTGTATCCTTTTTTACCGTCTGGGCGATTTTTATGAAATGTTCTTTGAGGATGCATTGACTGCATCCAGGGAACTGGAAATTACACTTACAGGAAAAGACTGCGGACTGGAAGAGAGAGCGCCCATGTGTGGCGTTCCTTTTCATGCTGCGGAAACTTATATCAACCGGCTGATCGAAAAGGGCTATAAGGTTGCCATCTGCGAACAGGTAGAAGATCCGAAAAAAGCCAAGGGTCTTGTAAAACGAGAGGTTGTCCGCATTGTCACACCGGGAACTACTCTGGATACCATGTCACTGGACGAGTCCAAAAACAATTATCTGATGTCCATTGTCTCCATTGGAGAGCATTTTGGCTGTGCTATTGCAGATATCACAACCGGTGACTGCTTTCTTACAGAGCTGGATAAGCCTCAGAAACTTCTGGATGAGATCAATAAATTCACACCTGCAGAGATCATCTGCAACGATGCGTTTCTTTTAAGTGGTGTGGATGTGGAGGATCTGAAAGGACGTCTTGGAATCTGCGTATTCGCCCTGGATCCCTGGTACTTTGACGATCAGCTGTGTCAGAAAACTCTAAAAGAACATTTCCATGTGGGAAATCTGGAGGGGTTAGGAATTGGTGACTACGACAGCGGGATCATCGCTTCCGGTGCTCTGTTCCTGTATCTGAAAGAAACACAGAAAACAGCACTTTCCCATATGGCAAGTATCCGCCCTTACTCTGCCGAGAAATACATGCTTATCGACAGCTCCAGCCGTCGTAATCTGGAGCTTGTGGAAACCATGCGCGAAAAACAGAAAAGAGGTTCTCTTCTCTGGGTACTGGACAAGACCAAAACAGCTATGGGAGCCAGAACACTTCGGTCTTATGTGGAACAGCCTCTGATCGATGCAGAGGAAATCGAAAAGAGACTGGGTGCTCTGGAAGAACTGAATGAAAAACCCATGGAACGGGATGAGATCCGGGAATATTTAAACCCGATCTATGATCTGGAACGTCTGATCAGCCGTATCAGTTACAAATCCGCTAATCCGAGAGATCTGGTTTCTTTTGCCTCTTCTCTGGAAATGCTTCCTTATATAAAACAGGTCCTGGCAGAATTCAAATCTCCACTGCTTACTAAGATCAACGAAGATATGGATCCTCTGACAGACATTACCTCGCTGATCCGGAACTCTATCACCGATGATCCGCCTCTTGCCCAGAAAGACGGTGGCATTATCCGGGAAGGATATAATGAAGATGTAGATAAATTCCGCCGTTCCCGGACAGATGGAAAGAAATGGCTTTCTGAGCTGGAGGCAAGAGAGAGGGAACGTACCGGTATCAAAAGCCTGAAGATCAAGTACAATCGTGTATTTGGTTATTCTCTGGAAGTTACCAATACTTTCAAAGATCTTGTGCCGGAGGATTATATCCGCAAACAGACCCTTACCAATGCAGAGCGTTATATCACTCAGGAACTGAAAGATCTGGAAGATCTGATCCTTGGAGCTGAGGATAAGCTTTATGCGCTGGAATTTGAACTGTTTTCCAGTATCCGTGATCAGGTTGGAGCGGAAGTTGTCCGTATCCAGCGCACTGCAAAAGCAGTGGCTGCACTGGATGTTTTCGCTTCTCTTGCACTGGTTGCCCAGAGGAATAATTTCGTCCGGCCAAAGATCAATGAGACAGGCCTCATTGATATCCGAAACGGCCGTCATCCGGTTGTGGAGCAGATGATCGAAAATGATATGTTCATTCCAAACGATACGTATCTTGACAACCACAAAAAACGGATCTCCATTATCACAGGACCAAACATGGCCGGAAAATCCACATATATGCGCCAGACAGCCCTGATCGTACTGATGGCACAGATCGGAAGCTTTGTTCCGGCAGACAGTGCAAACATCGGTGTGGTTGACCGGATCTTCACCCGTGTAGGTGCATCTGATGACCTTGCAAGCGGACAAAGTACCTTTATGGTGGAAATGACGGAGGTTGCCAATATTCTTCGCAATGCCACTTCCCGTAGCCTTCTGATCCTGGATGAGATCGGACGTGGAACCAGTACTTTTGACGGCCTCTCCATTGCCTGGGCAGTGATCGAACATATCAGCAATACCAAGCTCTGCGGTGCCAAAACCTTATTTGCGACCCATTATCATGAGCTTACCGAACTGGAGGGAAAACTTTCCGGTGTCAACAATTACTGTATTGCTGTCAAAGAAAAGGGTGACGATATCGTATTTCTTCGTAAGATCGTAAAAGGTGGCGCTGACAAGAGTTATGGTATCCAGGTGGCCAAGCTTGCCGGTGTTCCGGATTCCGTGATCCAGCGTGCCAAGGAACTTGTGGAAGAGCTCAGTGACGCAGATATCACCGCAGCGGTAAAAGACCTGACTGCTCCGAAAAAGAAACAGAAGATCACCTATGATCAGGTGGATATGCACAGATGTCACTCTTTGACACGGTGCAGGATAATGATATCATCGAAGAGATCAAAGGCCTGGAGATTGGCAACCTGACTCCAATGGAGGCCCTGAATATTCTCTATAATCTGCAGAACAAAATAAAGAACCGGTGGTGATACCTTGAGAAAAATTGCAGTTTTAGACCAGAATACCATTGATAAGATCGCAGCAGGTGAAGTTGTGGAGCGGCCTTCTTCTGTTGTAAAAGAACTTGTGGAAAATGCTATTGACGCAGGAGCTACCGCCATCACAGTAGAGATCACAGATGGTGGAAAAAAGCTGATCCGTATCACAGATAACGGCTCCGGAATGGAAGCAGAACAGGTTCCCCTTGCTTTTCTACGTCATGCTACAAGCAAGATTGAAAAAGTGGAAGACCTGACACATATTGCCTCCCTGGGCTTTCGTGGCGAGGCTCTTTCCAGTATTGCCGCAGTTTCCCAGGTAGAACTGATCACAAAAACTCCTTCTGCCATCAGCGGTACCCGCTATGTGATCGAAGGTGGAAAAGAACAGTCTTTGGAGGAGATGGGCGCACCGGAGGGAACCACCTTCCTGATCCGGAACCTTTTTTACAACACACCTGCAAGAAGCAAATTTCTGAAATCCGACATGACAGAAGCCGGTTACATCAATACGCTGATGGAACAGCTGGCGCTTTCCCATCCGGAAATTTCCTTTAAATATATCCAGAATCGTCAGGTGAAACTTTCCAGTTCCGGAAATTACAGCGTAAAGGATGTGATCTACAGCGTTTACGGACGGGAGATCGCCAAAGCACTTCTGGAAGTCTCCTATGAAAATGATTTTATGAAGATCGAAGGCTTTGTGGGAAAACCGGAGATTTCCAGAGGAAACCGCACTTTTGAGAATTATTATATCAATGGCCGGTATGTAAAAAACAAGATCATTACCAAGGCTATTGAGGATGGGTATAAAGGACTGGTCATGCAGCATAAATTTCCATTTGTTTCCCTTCGGATCGAAATGGATGGTAATGACCTGGACGTTAATGTACATCCGGCAAAAAGAGAAGTGCGTTTTGCCAGAGAAACCGAAGTTTATACGGCTATCTATGAAACTGTTCGTAAGGTACTGACTCACAGAGAACTAATCCCGCAGGTATCTGTGGGAAAAGACGAACCGACATCTCACAACGAGCAGATGAAGCCAGGAAATGTTCCGGAACCTTTCGAGGTAAAAAGACGGCAGGAGATGTACGGACACCAGAACCGGACGGCGAATATAGCTTCCCATATTGCACCGACAGCTTCTGAAGTACATACATCGCCGGTTTCATCGATACCTTATAATAAGTTGACAAATAGTACAGCCTCCTATGGCTCAGCTGAAACAGCTCACAGTTCTTCAGATTCTTTTACAGATAAATACAGGCATATGGGTTCTCTGCGGGAAAATCCCGTATATAGATCTCAGCCCTTTACAAAAGAAGAAGAGGAAATGTTTTCCGGCACACTGAAGGACGGAAAAAAAGAGACTTCCGCTGTAGAAACAGCTGATCCAGAAGTGATATCTGAAAAACCTGCCGAATCGACATCTCCTGAGATAAACAGCGAGCCGATCAAATCCCTGGAACAGGAAACGCCAAAACAGCTGGAACTTTTCGAAGAACGGCTTCTTGCCCCGGAATCCAGAAGCCGCCACAGGCTGATCGGACAGCTGTTTGACACCTACTGGCTGGTACAGTTCGAAGATAATTTTTATATCATTGACCAGCATGCGGCCCATGAAAAAGTATATTATGAGCGGTTCGTAAAGCTGTTCCAGTCTCAGAATATCCAGTCTCAGTACGTAAGCCCTCCGCTGATCGTTTCACTCAGCCTTGAGGAAGAAAACCTGTTAAAAGCAAACGAAAAATATTTTCGGGATTTCGGTTTTGAGATCGAACCTTTTGGGGGAAGAGAGTACAGTATCAGTGCGGTGCCATCCAGTCTTCTGGGAATGACAGAGGAAGAGCTGTTTCTGGAAATGCTGGACCATCTCACTGCAGACGGCTCCAAAGATGCATTTGAACTGTTTACCGCAAGGCTTGCAACTATGGCCTGCAAAGCTGCTGTAAAAGGCAATCATTCCATGTCACCCCAGGAAGCCGACAAGCTGATCGATGAACTTCTGACACTGGAAAATCCTTATAACTGTCCTCATGGAAGGCCAACCATCATTGCCATGAGTAAGACAGAGATTGAAAAAAAATTTAAACGTATCGTGTAAGATACCTATCATAAACGGAGAAAATCTATGAAAAAACCTCTTATCGTCCTTACCGGACCTACTGCCGTGGGAAAAACAAAGCTTTCCATTGCACTTGCAAAAGCAGTAAACGGAGAGATCATTTCCGCGGATTCCATGCAGGTTTACCGCCATATGGATATCGGTTCCGCCAAGATCACGCCGGAAGAAATGGATGGCGTCCCACATCATCTGGTGGATGTACTGGAGCCAACAGAAGATTTTAACATTGTCCTTTTTCAGCAGATGCAAAAGATGCCATGGACAAAATTTATGACAAAGGCCGGATTCCGATCCTGGTAGGCGGCACAGGATTTTATATTCAGTCTGTGACCAGAGATATTGATTTTACCAGCTCCGACCAGGATGAACATTACCGCAGGGAGCTGGAAGAGCTGGCAGAGCAGAAGGGGCCTGCATTTCTCCATGACATGCTTGCCAAGGTCGATCCCAAGTCAGCCGAAGATATCCATGAGAACAATGTCAAGCGGGTGATCCGTGCCCTGGAATTTTATAAACAGAACGGTACCAGGATCTCCGAACATAATGAAGAACAGAAGGAGCATACCAGTCCCTATGCACTGGCTTATTTCGTCCTGAACGCACCACGCCCACTTCTCTATGAACGCATTGACACAAGAGTGGACGAAATGCTGAAAAACGGTCTGACAGAAGAAGTTAAAAAGCTTCGGGAGATGGGCTGCCACAGGGGAATGGTTTCCATGCAGGGGCTTGGCTATAAGGAAATCCTGGACTGGATGGACGGAAACTATTCTTATGAGGAAGCCGTAAGGGTCCTGAAACGTGACACCAGACACTTTGCCAAACGTCAGCTTACCTGGTTCCGCAGAGAAGGCGAAGTAACCTGGGTAGATAAAGATAACTTTGATTACGATGACAGCAGGATCCTTTCCTACATGCTTTCTGTATGCAGGGAAAAGGGAATCCTCCCTGCCAAATAAAATAAAAAAGGAAAAATGATCATGAAAGAATTATATGCACAGCTTGGAATCTCTTCTGCAGTTTACGATTCGGTAAATCTGTGGAAGATTCCCTGAAAGAACGTTTTGAGAAATTTGATAAGACTGCAGAATACAACCAGATGAAGGTTATCCGCGCCATGCAGAAGAACCGTGTCAGTGAGGCCTGTTTCGGAGCTTCCTCCGGTTATGGCTACAACGACCTTGGCCGCGAAACTCTGGAGCAGGTTTATGCCGATACCTTCCACACAGAAGCCTGCCTGGTACGCCCGCAGATCACCTGTGGAACTCATGCACTTGCCATTGCTCTCTTCGGAAACCTGCGCCCCGGTGACGAGCTTCTTTCCCCTGTAGGAAAGCCTTACGATACCCTGGAAGAAGTGATCGGTATCCGCCCGTCCAATGGTTCCCTTGCGGAATATGGCGTAAAATATCGTCAGGTGGATCTTCTCGAGGATGGTACCTTTGATTATGAAAACATCAGAAAAGCAGTCAATGAAAAAACAAAGCTGGTAACCATCCAGCGTTCCAAAGGCTATCAGACTCGTCCTTCCTTCTCTGTAAAACAGATCGGTGAGCTGATCGCTTTTGTAAAGAAGATCAAACCGGATGTGATCTGCATGGTAGATAACTGCTACGGTGAGTTCGTAGATACCATAGAGCCAAGTGATGTAGGTGCAGATATCATGGTGGGTTCCCTGATCAAAAATCCAGGCGGCGGTCTTGCCCCTATCGGCGGATATATCGCCGGAAGAAAAGACTGTGTGGAAAACGCTTCCTACCGTATGACCTGCCCGGGACTGGGCATGGAAGTGGGGGCAACCCTTGGTGTAAACCGTTCTCTGTACCAGGGATTTTTCCTTGCACCGATGGTTACCAAAGGAGCTTTAAAAGGCGCCGTTTTTGCAGCAAACATTTACGAAAAACTTGGTTTCCCGGTGGTACCGAACAGCACAGAACCACGTCAGGATATCATCCAGGCGGTCACTCTCGGAACACCGGAGGGTCTTGTAGCATTCTGCCAGGGTATCCAGCTGCTGCACCGGTAGACAGCTTTGTAACACCGGAGCCGTGGGATATGCCGGGATATGACAGCCAGGTGATCATGGCAGCAGGGGCTTTCATCCAGGGTTCTTCCATCGAGCTTTCTGCCGATGGTCCTATGAAACCGCCTTATGCAGTTTATTTCCAGGGTGGTCTCACCTGGGAGCATGCAAAGCTGGGAATCCTGAAATCTCTTCAGTATATGGTTGATAAGGAACTTGTGAGATTATGAAAAAATCCGAAGGACCGGACTTAAAAAAACAGATCTTTGTCATAGGAGCCGGGGCTTCCGGTCTTATGGCAGCTATTCAGGCTGCTGTATACGGAGCTGCAGTTACGGTTCTGGAACAAAATGACCGTCCCGGCAAAAAAATCTGTGCTACGGGAAACGGCCGTTGTAATATGACGAACCTGAATCAGGATGAAAACGCTTACCGGGGATCTCATCCTGAATTTGCCAAAGATGCCCTGGCACAGTTTCCTGTGGAAAAAACTCTGAAATTCTTTCAGGAACTGGGAATCTGTACCACAGACCGCAGCGGATGGATCTATCCCCGAAGCAACCAGGCACAGAGTGTGGTAGATGTTCTTGTCATGAAGCACGCAGCCTGAAGGTAAAGCTGAAAACCAATCAGACCGTTACCGGCGTGTCTTTTGCAGACGGACAGTGGAAGATCCATACGGACGGATGGACCTACAGTGGTGATGCCGTGATCCTTGCAAATGGTTCCCGTGCGTCTTCCGTTGCAGGTTCCTGCGAAAGCGGATATGAAATTGCAAAAAGTCTCGGACATCATCTGATCGAACCCCTTCCAGCTTTGACAGCTCTGAAATGTAAGGGAAATTCTTTTTCCGGCTGGAGTGGTGTACGGACAGAAGGTAAGATAACACTTTATATAGACGGCACACCGACAGTTTCCCAGCAGGGAGAACTGCAGCTTACCGATTACGGTGTATCCGGGATCCCGGTATTCCAGATTTCCCGCTATGCTATCCGTGCCGTCCATGAAAACAAAAATGTGGAGCTTTCCATAAATTTTTTCCGGAACTGAACCGGAAAGAGCTGGAAGAATACCTGGAACAGAGAAAAACAGCCTGTCCTTACAAAACAGAAAAAGAACTTCTCATCGGACTTTTTCCTGAAAAACTGATCCGTGTTTTATGTGCACAGAAGGATCTTATCCGCGGGATCACCGATTTTCGTCTCACGGTAAAAAACGGCCTTTCCTTCGAACAGGCACAGGTTTGTTCCGGCGGCGTGGATACTTCTGAAGTTCAAAGTAAAACCATGGAATCCAGACTTCATAAAGGCCTTTATTTTGCCGGAGAACTCCTTGATATTGACGGCACCTGCGTGGATACAACCTGCAGTGGGCATGGTCAAGTGGAGCTACCGCCGGTATCTGGGCAGCAAAGGAGGAATAACAATGATCCGGATCACACAGTTGAAGCTTCCCATCACTCATACAGAAGAGCAGCTTCACCGAAAAATAGCAAAAATGCTTCGTCTTGGAAATCAGCCGTTCACCTATGAGATCCGAAAACAATCTCTGGATGCCCGGCACAAAGAGGACAAAAAATTTGTCTACACTGTAGATATTAAACTGGATAACGAATCCCGTGTTCTCAAAAAGGTTCACGATAAAAATATTATGTTAACCTCTGAGAAAAAATATCATTTCTCCTCATCTGGCTCTGAAGCTCTGTCCCATCGTCCTATAGTGATCGGAAGCGGACCTGCAGGATTATTCTGTGCCTGGTACCTGGCCAAAGCCGGGTACTGTCCACTGGTACTGGAACGGGGAGAAGAAGCAGACAAACGCCAGAAAACCGTGGAAAATTTCTGGAAAAACGGCATCTTGGATCCGGATTCCAATGTACAGTTCGGAGAGGGCGGTGCAGGGACTTTTTCCGATGGAAAGCTGAATACTCTGGTAAAAGATACTTTTGGAAGAGGAAGGGAAGTTCTTTCCCGATTTGTGGAGGCAGGAGCTCCCTCTGAGATCCTTTACCAGCAAAAGCCTCATCTTGGCACAGATCAGCTTGTAGGTATCGTTCAGTTTATGCGTCATCAGATTGAAGAAATGGGCGGGGAATTCCGTTTTCGTTCCACAGTAACTGATCTGATGATCCGTGACCGGAAGCTTACTGCAGTCATTGTCAATGTAAAAGAGGAAATACCGGCAGAAATCTGCATTCTTGCTCCCGGCCACAGCGCCAGAGATACGTTTGCCATGCTGGAAAAACACAATATTAACATGGAGCCGAAATCTTTTGCAGTGGGGGTACGTGTGGAACATCCGCAGACCATGATCAACCAGGATCTTTACGGGGAACCGGAAAACGACCGTCTGGGTGCATCCAGCTACAAGGTTACCCATACACTGGAAAACGGACGTGGCGTTTATTCTTTCTGTATGTGTCCCGGCGGATATGTTGTAAATGCATCTTCTGAAGAAGGTATGCTTGCAGTGAATGGTATGAGCTATCAGGCACGTGACAGCCATAATGCCAACAGTGCTATCATCGTTACGGTAAACCCTTCTGATTTTCCTGAAGAGGGAGTTCTCGGCGGAATCGCTCTGCAGCGAAAACTGGAGCGCGCTGCCTGGGAAGCCGGAAAAGGAAAAATTCCGGTACAGCTTTTCAAAGATTACTGTACCCATCAGAAAAGTACCAGGCTTGGAGATGTGATCCCCTGTATCAAAGGAGCTTATACACTTACCGATGTCCGCAGTATTTTCCCAAAAGAGATCGGCGATTCCATTGAAGCAGGAATCCATGCTTTTGGAAAAAAGCTTTCCGGTTTTGACCGACCGGATGCATTGCTGGAAGGAGTAGAAAGCCGTACCTCTTCTCCTGTACGGATCGTTCGGGAACCGAAAAAGCTCACTTCCAATATAGAAGGAATCTACCCCTGCGGAGAGGGCGCCGGTTACGCCGGAGGCATTACATCCGCAGCGATGGACGGGATCAAGGTGGCAGAAGCAGTCGCTTCTGTTTATGCCCTGCCTGTAAACAAAATGTGAAAAAAGTGGAAATTTCGGGATAGAGTGTACATCCCTGCTTTTTTATGCTAAAATAACTTCTGCAATTTTGCATCCCCTTCTTCGAGAGCGAAAAGGGAAATCATATGAAAGATACTATAATGGAAATGCCAGATTATCAGCGTCCGTATGAAAAATGTCTGCGGGAAGGAGAACAGTCCTTAAGCGATCGAGAGCTTCTTGCCGTGATCCTGCGCTGTGGCGTACAGGGATCCAGTTCCCTGACTCTGGCAGATAAAATCCTGAATTTATCGAAACAGACCGGATACAGTGGCCTGCTTGGACTGTTTCATATTTCCATGCAAGAACTGATGAAGATCCATGGGATCGGTAAGGTAAAAGCCATACAGCTGAAATGTATCGGGGAACTTTCCAAGCGTATGCAACCGCAGCTGCAAAACCGGAATTATCTTTTCACCATCCGGTAACCATTGCGAAATATTATATGGAGCGGCTCCGGCATGAAGAGCAGGAATTGCTTTACTGCATGATGCTGGACGGACATAACCATTTGTCGGGGGAACAGCTTTTAAGCCGCGGTACAGTCAATGCCACACTGATCACACCAAGAGAAGTCTTTGTAGAAGCTGTAAAGTATCGGGCGGTGAACCTGATCCTGGTCCACAATCATCCAGGAGGCGATCCCTCCCCCAGCCAGGCTGATCTGGATGTTACGGAACGGATCTATCATTGTGGTGAACTCCTCGGCATCCATCTTCTGGATCATATCATCATCGGTGATCACAGGTATGTCAGTTTCCGCGAAAAAGGGATTTTTGATGAATATACTTAAGTGAAGGGACAGATTTATGCTTTTTAGAAATAATTACGGAGTAGACCTTGGAAGCAGCTCTGTAAAAGTCTATTCATTTTTCAGAAACAAAAGTTACATAGAAAAGAACATGGTAGCCTACAGAGGACGCCGGATCCTTGCCATAGGGAACGAAGCTTATGAAATGTTTGAAAAATCACCTGCAGATATTTCCGTAAATTCTCCTATGGCTTTCGGTATGCTGGCAAATCTGGAATTGCAAGAGATCGTCCTTTACAGCATGATAAAAAAAATCGATCATACATCCGGTCTCGGAGCAGACATGTATTTCTCCGTACCACTTGATATGACTGCTATCGAAAAGAGGGCATACTATCATCTGGTCAATGGTCACTGGCTGCGGAAAAACCGTGTTTTTATGGTGGAGTCCCCTATTGCAGATGCCATTGCCATGGGAATCGACCCTGAAAAGAATCAGGGCAGCATGATCGTAAACATCGGTGCACAGAGTACAGAGTTTTCCATCATAACCGACGGCAAGATCATCATCAGCCGTAAGATCCCCATCGGAGGCAGACAGATGAACGAATCTATCTGCAGCGAAATCCGAAAACATTATAATCTTCAGATTGGAACACGAACTGCAAAACGTCTGAAAGTAGTTATGGGAAGACTGAATGATCAGAAAAAAGAAGCCCGAAAAGTAGTCGGGATCGACAGTATTTCCGGACTTCCACGAGAAGAAGTTATTTCTGCCTACGTTGTCAATGAAGGGATCGCCAACTGTGTGAACCAGATCGCAGCAGAAATGAAATCTTTTCTGGAACGTACCCCGCCACAGATCGCTTATCATATCGCAAAAGAGGGCATTTATCTGACCGGCGGCAGCACACGGCTTCCTTATATAGATAACTATCTGGCTAGCTATACCGGATTTGCCTTTAATCTTTCTGATCTGTATGAAACTTCTGCAGCATACGGCCTGGAAAAGATCATCCGCGACAGAAACCTGCGCAAATGGGCCCAGCCGGTAAAGCAGAAAAAACTGTAAAGGGGCATATATAATGAAAAACATCCGAAAAAAAGTGCGTTTTCATTTTAATTTAAAAAGTAAACATCTTCTGGTAATCATGACATTTTTCTGTGGAAGCTGCATCGTAGCTACAGCAGCCTCCGGAACCTCTTCCGCACCACTTCAGGAAGCAGCCGGTTTTCTTATCGTTCCCTTTGAAAAGGGGATCGCCGGTGTCAGCGATATATTTGGAAATGTAAAAAACAATCTTCGTGATAAACAGGACGTGCTTCAGGAAAACGAAGAGCTGAAAAGTCAGATCAACAGTCTTACGGAACAGAATAACATCCTGATCCAGGACCAGACAGAGCTCACACGCCTGAAGGAACTTACGATCTTGATCAGGAATATACCGACTATCCCAAGGTTGCCGCAAGGATAATCTCCAAAGATCCCGGAAACTGGTATGATACCTTTATGATCAACAAAGGCAGTAATAACGGGATCCGGGTTGATAACAACGTGATCGCCGGAAAGGGTCTTGTGGGTATCGTTACAGAAGTGGGACCTTCCTGGGCTACTGTCCGTTCCATCATCGATGACAGCAGCAATGTCAGTGCATGGCAGTCAGTACTTCCGACAACTGCGTTGTCACTGGAGATCTGAAACTGATCGATGAAGGCAAATTAAGCTTTGAGCAGCTTTACGATCAGGATAACAAGGTAACAGTCGGAGAACGTATTGTCACCTCGAACATCAGTGAAAAATATGTGGAAGGACTGTTTATTGGTTATGTCAGTGAGATCCAGCAGGATCCCAATAACCTGACAAAAACAGGTACGATCGTTACACCGGTTGATTTCGGTCATCTGAAAGATGTATTTGTGATCACCACCAATAAACAGGACGCGATAGACAAATCGGAGGATGCGTCCAATGAAAAATAGGATTATATTATTTATCACTATCATTGTCTGTTTTCTCCTTCAGTGCACAGTAATGGACCGTATTTCCATTGGATCCATCACTCCAAATCTGCTTTTGATCCTGTGTGTATCCATGGGACTTATGCGTGGAAGAAAAGTCGGTCTGTGGACTGGATTTTTTTCCGGGCTTTTTGTCGATCTCTTTTATGGATCATTGTTTGGATTTTATGCACTGATCTATATGTATATAGGTTTTATCAGCGGCTATGCATTCCGCAGTTTTTATGATGATGATCTGAAGTTCCGCTTTTTCTTGTAGCAGGAACAGATCTTCTTTATAATCTGGCTGTGTATGGCTCCAGTTTCTGCTCAGAGGCGTCTTGGATTCTGGACCTACATATACAGGATCATTATCCCCGAGATTGTATATACGGTTTTTCTCACCATCATCGTATACCGGGTATTTTACTGGATCAACTACCACTTAATGGATACTGTAAGGAAAGAAAGTGAGTCTATTTGGGAATTAAAATAAAAAAAATCATCAAAAAAATCCGTCTGAAACGTACTACAGTTCTTGTGATCGTATTTATTTTTCTGTCATCTGTCCTGGTCCGGCAGCTTTTCAGTCTGCAGATCATACAAGGAGAGGATTACATCAGTAAATTTCAGACACGTACCACCAAAACACGCGTGATCAAAAGCACCCGTGGTAATATTTATGACCGTAACGGCACAGTTGTCGCCTCCAATGTACTTGCATATTCTGTCACATTCGAAGATAGCGGTACATACAACAGCACCAGAGAAAAGAATCTGACTCTGAACGGTATCGCCTACCAGGTATTACAGATCCTTTCCAAAAACGGGGACAGCTTATCTGATAATTTTCATATTACCGTCAATGATCATGGCGACTATGCTTTTGATGTAGATGAAGGATTTACTCTTAACCGTTTCCGTGCGGATATTTACGGAGAAGCACAGATTGATGATCTCAGTGAGGAGCAGAAAAACGCAACCGCAGCCAGATCATGGATCATCTTACCGGAAGCAGCGGATTTTCTATCGTTCTTTACGGAAAAGATGCCTACACCCCGGAAGAACTTGCCGCACATTCTCTTCCGGAAGAGCTTACCAAACAGGAAATCCTCGAAATTGCGATCATGCGCTATCAGCTGAACACCAACAGTTTCAAGAAATATATGCCGGTGACCATTGCAACAAATGTCAGTGAAAAATCTGTGGCAGCCATAAAAGAAAATCAGGCCGCTCTCCAGGGTATTGACATTGTAGAAGATTCCACCAGAAAATATGTGGACGATGAGAGTATGGCGCGATCCTCGGTTACACAGGCCAGGCCTCTTCTGAGGAATTGGAAACCCTTCGTAAGGATAATCCTGATTATTCCAATGATGCGGTTGTTGGAAAAGCCGGAATCGAACAGTATATGGAGCTTGAACTTCAGGGAAAAGACGGAGAAGAAACGGTCACAGTTGATAATCTTGGTAAAGTCCTTGACATCGACAATTCTAAAACTGTTGATCCTGTGGCCGGAAACGATGTTTATCTGACCATTGATTCCGACTGGCAGAAGAGTATTTACCAGATCCTGGAACAGCGTGTTGCTGGTATTGTCCTCTCTAAACTGACACCGAATAAAAGCTTTGATTATGAAGCAGAGAAAGATGCAAGTAAGATCACCATCCCAATCTATGATGTATACAATGCACTGATCGCAAACAGTGTGATCGATATCAATAAATTCAGTGATGCAGATGCTTCCGACACAGAAAAAAATTTATACGTCAAATTTCAGCAAAAACAGCAACAGGTTTTTGATACAATAAGTAACAGGCTGACAGGCGACAATCCTCCAGCCTATAAGGATGAAGATACGCAGATGCAGGAATATCTTACCTATATCTGTGATGATCTTCTTACCAATACCTTGAAGGTACTGAAAAGTGATTCCATTGATACCGCGGATGAAACATACAAAGCCTGGAAAAATGATCAGAGTATCAGTCTGAAGGATTATCTGAACTACGCTGCCAGTCAGAACTGGATCGATATTTCCCAGATCTCAACCTCCGGAGAATATCTGGATTCTGAAGAGATCTATCAGGCTCTTACCGCCTATATCATTGATTACCTGAAAACAGATACAGGCTTTTCAAAGCTTCTGTATAAATATATGCTTCAGGAAGACACCATCAGTGGAGAAGATCTGTGTCTTGTTCTCTATGAACAGGGCGTTCTTTCCAAAGAAGACGAGCTGTATCAGACAATGGCCTCCGGTGGTCTTGATGCCTACACCTTCATGTATCGCAAGATCGCAAATCTTGAGATCACACCGGCCAGCTTGCGTTGGCTCCGTGCTCTGCATCTGCGGTGATCACAGATACTACAACCGGAAATGTTCTCGCATGTGTTTCCTATCCGGGATATGATAATAATCGTCTGACCAACAATATGGATACTGATTATTATGCAAAGCTTTCCACAGATCTTTCCAGCCCGTTCTTCAACAAGGCAACACAGCAGAAGACGGCTCCAGGATCTACCTTAAAGATCTTATCTACTGTTGCCGGCATGTCTGAGGGCGTAATAGATGATGGCACATATATTGAATGTACAGGAAGCTTTGACCTTGTAACACCTCCGATCAACTGCTGGAATAAACAGGGCCACGGTTCTCTTGATATCCGTGAAGCCATTGGGCAGTCCTGTAACGTATTTTTCACTACGATTGGTTTCGAACTTGGTAAAGATTCCGAAGGTAACTTTTCTGAAGCCAGAAGTCTTGGAATGCTTCAGAAATATGCTTCCCTCATGGGATTGGATCAGAAAACCGGCATTGAAATTTCCGAAGCTTCTCCGCAGGTTTCTGACAAAAACGCCGTCCCTTCCTATATTGGACAGGGTACCAATGCGTTTACGACCAGCCAGCTTGCACGTTATGCGTCAACGATCGCCACTTCCGGTACGATCTATAAGCTTTCCCTTCTGGACCGTGTGACGGATTCCAAAGGAAAACTTATAAAGGAATATCCTTCCGAAACAGCTGGACAGCTGGATCTTTCCAGCAATATCTGGGATGACATCCATGACGGTATGTATCGTGTGGTGCAGACTCATGATCAGTTTAACAGACTTGGAGTTGAAGTAGCAGGAAAAACCGGTACTGCCGAGATTGACTATTATCATCCGAACAATGCACTTTTTATCGGATATGCGCCTGTTTCTGATCCCAAGTACGCAATATCTGTACGAATCGCAAACGGATATGCATCCGGTAATGCCTGCCTTGCAGCTAATGATATCTTTAAATACATTTTCGGACTTGCAGATGAAAGCACCATTCTCACTGGCTATGCAGCAAGCGATACCAGTAATGTATCGAATGACTAAACAAACTTTATGAGGATACCAGAAGTGTGGAACATTTTATAGGAGGAATCAGAAAACATGAGTGAAGTCATTGTCATTACATCTGGAAAAGGCGGTGTTGGAAAAACCACCACCGTGGCAAATATCGGGACCGGACTGGCTGCCATGGGAAAAAGGGTTGCAGTTGTAGATACCGATATCGGACTCCGAAATCTGGATGTTGTCATGGGACTGGAGAACCGTATTGTTTATAATCTGGTTGATGTGATCAATGGGAGCTGCCGCCTGAAACAGGCACTGATCCGGGATCGTCGGCATTCAGAACTGTATCTTCTTCCGTCTGCCCAGACCAAGGACAAAACTGCCGTATCTCCGGAACAGATGATCAAGCTTACCGATGATCTCCGGGAAGAATTCGATTATGTCCTTCTGGATTGTCCGGCAGGAATTGAACAGGGATTCAAAATGCAGTAGCCGGAGCGGACCGTGCACTGGTCGTGACCACACCGGAAGTTTCCGCGATCCGGGATGCAGACCGTATCATCGGGTTGCTGGAGTCCGGAGGGCTCCGTGATATCCGGCTGATCATCAACCGGCTTCGACCGGAAATGATCGCCAGAGGTGATATGATGTCCGTAGAAGATGTGTTGGAAATCCTGGCTGTAGATCTGATCGGTGCGATCCTGGATGATGAACAGATCGTGATCTCCACAAATCAGGGAGAACCTTTATCCGGAAAAAATTCCCAGGCAGAAGAAGAGTATCGCAATATCTGCCGGAGGCTTATGGGCGAAGAGGTCCCTTATGTTACTGTGCGTCGAAAAAATGGTGTATTCCACCGTCTTGGCAGCATTTTTCGAAAATAACAGACGCTTTGCTGTCTGACATTTTTCATCACAGGAGGAATGATTATGGGATTTTTCTCCGGGAAAAACCACTCTGCAGGCTATGCACGCGACAGGATGAAGCTTCTTCTTGTATCGGAACGCATAGACTGTTCTCCACAGATGATGAAGCTTTTACGGAACGATCTGATACATGCCGTAAAAATACGTTGTAATTGATGAACCAGGGGTGACCATACAGATCACACAGGAACCACCTGTTCTGCATGCAGTCATACCCGTACTTAAGAAAAGAGATGCATAATTTATGATTAAACAGTATAAGCTGCGGTTTTACAATTTTCGACTGGTGATCTTTCTCCTGGCGATCAGCTTTATTGGAATTCAGCTTGTAGGAACAGCTGCCGACTACCTTCGCACACGTCAGCTTCTGGGTGTGATCATCGGTGTAGTCTTTATGCTGATCCTTTCACTGATGGATTATTCCTGGCTGCTGAATTTTCAATGGATCATGTATGGATTTAATATCGTTATGCTTCTGGCTGTCCGGTTCTTCGGATCCAGCGCCAATGGTGCTGCCAGATGGGTGGATTTAGGTTTTATCCGTTTCCAGCCTACCGAGCTTTCAAAGATCATCATTATCCTGTTTTTTGCCAAATTTTTTATGGATCATGAGGAAGATCTGAATACCTTAAAGACTCTGATACAATCAGCTGTCCTTCTGGTCATCCCACTGATGCTGATCTATGTACAGCCGGATATGAAAAACACCATCACCGTAACAGTCCTGTTCTGTATTCTGATCTACATCGCAGGACTTAGTTATAAGATCATCGGAGGTGTAGCCTTGATCGCGATTCCTCTGGCCATCATCTTTCTGTCCATTATCGTGCAGCCGGATCAGAAACTGATACAGGATTACCAGAGAAACCGTATCATGTCATTCCTGTATCCGGAGAACGAAGAATACGCAGATGATATTGAACAGCAGAACAACTCAAAAACAGCCATCGCCTCCGGAGAGCTTGTGGGACGTGCTTTCAGTAATGACACCAGTGTTACATCCGTAAATGATGGAAACTTTGTTTCTGAGAATCAGACCGACTTTATTTTTGCGGTGGCTGGAGAGCAGTACGGATTTATCGGCTGTACTCTGATCGTACTGCTGCTGTTTCTGATCACCTTTGAATGTATCCGTATGAGCCTGCGGGCCAAGGATCTTGCCGGTAAGATCATATGCTGCGGTGTTGGAAGCATTGTTTCCATACAGAGCTTCATCAACATCTGTGTTGCTACCGGCCTTGCACCAAACACAGGTACTCCGCTTCCTTTTGTAAGCTATGGTCTTACTTCTCTGATCAGTCTGTTTATGGGTATGGGACTTGTTCTCAATGTAGGACTGCAGAGCAGTGCATATAATAAAGAATTACAGAAAAAAGGTCAGAAATCGGATACCTACTTTCGGAAAGAGGAATACTTATGACACGTAAAGAACCTGTAAAAAATCATATACGTTCTGGCAATCCTTCCAGAGGTCAGGCTTCCCGGGCTGCACATACAGCTTCCAAGGGGACAAAAACAACTTCCATGCCGTCTGACAGAACTGTTTCTGCCAGACGTAAAGCTCAAAATACCCGGATGAAACGGATGCGTCGTAAAAGGATCCGCAACACCATTTTTCTCCTTCTTCTGCTGATCGTACTATGCACAGCTGGCGGTTTTGGTGTTTACATGCTGAAGGGCGGAGATTTTTCTACTCCTGCAAATTCTTTCAATGCATTCTCCGAGTTTGATAATACTCTGACTTCCAAAGAAGAGCAGCGCGCGGCAGGTTTCGCCCATGATCTCTGTGTTGTTACAAAAGATGTTGCTCTGGATTCTGTCAGTCTGGATGACAGCCAGTCCGGTGTGCTTCTGAATCTCAGTGATAAAAAGGTACTCTATGCAAAAGGTGCCTACAACAAGGTTTATCCTGCCAGCATCACAAAGATCATGACAGCTATGCTTGCACTGAAATATGGAAACATGGACGATACAGTAACGATCTCACAGGAGAATGTTACCCTGGAATCCGGTTCTCAGGTAGCTGGTTTCCAGGCGGGAGATCAGGTTACCATGGATCAGCTTCTTCATTGTCTTCTTGTTTATTCTGCCAATGATGCAGCATCTGCCATTGCGGAACATATAGGTGGATCAACAGATAAATTTGTAGAGATGATGAACAGCTTTGCTGCAGAACTTGGCTGTACAGGAACTCACTTTACCAATCCCCATGGTCTTCAGGACGAAAATCATTATACAACGCCTTATGACATTTATCTGATGCTGAAAGAAGCCTTGAATTATCCGGAGTTTACAGACATCACACAAATGGCATCTTATACAGTTAGCTATAAGCATTCCGATGGCTCCGATGCAAGTGCTACCTTACCCGCTACAGATCATTATCTTACCGGAGAGGCAGCAACTCCTAAGGATGTCACTATCCTTGGAGGAAAAACAGGAACAACCGATAAAGCCGGTAACTGTCTGGCACTTTTAAGCCAGAATGCTTATGGGAAGCCATTTATTTCCATCGTCATGGGTGCGTCCTCAAAGGATGTTCTTTATCAGGAAATGACATCCTTGCTCCAGAACATCAACTGACAGGATTCCATACAAAAAACAAAAAGCAGATCTGTTTGAAATTTTATTTCGCAGATCTGCTTTTTTATTCTTTTTTTTACATTCAGTTAATTTCTACTATATCATCAGTGCCATCACTGCCGGTATCTTCGGTCTCACTGCTATCAAGATCCGTATCCGAAGTACCACTGTAATCATTGTCATCGACCACTTCACCGGAGCCACTGTCCGGATTTTCATAATTGCCTGCGTCTTCATCGGTTCCATCTGAAGATGTATCTGAAGTATCTGCTCCATTGCTTCACTATCCGTATTGCCGTCGTAAGAATTATCACCTGGATCATAAGTCGCTCTTCCGTGTAGGAATCTCCGTCCCCAGTATCGTCAGAACTCTCGGGCTCACTGCTGTAGCTGTCCTCTGTATAGATTGGAAAATCCGCATCAGCAGTTCCCTCTGATGTAGAATCTGTAACAGCTCCGCCGCATTATTATCCGGAATAGCAGTAAGATGAGAAACCGTTCCATCCTTTGGGACGACAATATAGATTCCCAGCATCACGATACATAATGCCATGGCTAATCCGGCAATCTTCATTTCTTCCATATGTTTCATCGCTGATGATCTCCCTGTCGTTTTTTTGTATTATAGCACAGAATCACTCATATTTGTAAAACAGCCATGTATTTCTTTTGTTTTTCTGTAACAGTTCCCGAAATTTATTTCGCGATCATATAGACACACTTTCTCTGGGTGTTTATAATAAATAATCATATTTATTCATAACTTAAAGAAAGGCGTAACATTTTATGGGCGACTGCATTACCACATACACTGGAAAACATTTTGATCCGACACATCCGGACGAAGAGCTGATCTGCATTGAGGACATTGCACACGCACTTTCTCTTCTATGCCGCGGAAATGGTCATGTAAGGACTTTTTTCTCTGTAGGGCAGCACTGCATCCTCTGTGCCAAAGAAGCCGAAGCACGTGGCTATTCCGGCCGTCTTATACTGGCGTCCCTTCTTCACGATGCCAGCGAATGTTATATGTCCGATGTTCCAAGACCATTTAAGAAAAGTCTTCCTGAGTATCGGAAACAGGAGGAAGCTCTTTTAAACATTATCTATCAGAAATATCTGGGATCCGGACTTCTGCCATAGAAGAGCAGAAGCTGAAGGAGATCGACAATGACCTGCTCTGGTATGACCTGAAATATCTTCTGAATGAAACACCGGACACTCCAAAACCGGTTGTCCATGTTCCGATCCAATACCGGCAATACCCTTTTTCACAGGTAGAAGAGGAATATCGAAACCTTTTTGATCAGCTGTCTGCAAAAATCTGTAAATAGATATAACAGACACACTTTATACAATTGAAAGAAGAACCCTATATGGAACGATTGATTTTTCATGTTGATGTAAACAGTGCTTTTCTTTCCTGGGAAGCAGCAAAAAGAGTAAAGATGGGACTTCCGGATCTGAGAGACATCCCTTCTTGTATTGGCGGAGACCCCAGTAAACGTACCGGCATCGTTGTCGCCAAGTCCATTCCTGCAAAAAAATACGGAATCCAGACAGGAGAACCTATGGCTATGGCTTTTCGCAAATGTCCGAATCTTGTGGCCGTTCCATCTGACTTTGAATTATACGATAAATGTTCCAGAGCCTTCAAAAAAATCTGTGGGTCCTATGCACCGGTAATGGAATCCTTTTCCATTGATGAGGTTTTTCTGGATATGACCGGAACCTCCTATATTTACCCGGATCCGGTGGCAACTGCCCATGAGCTGAAGGATAAGATCCGTACAGAACTCGGCTTTACCGTAAATATCGGCATCTCCACCAATAAACTTCTTGCAAAAATGGCCTCTGATTTCGAAAAGCCAGATAAGGTGCATACTTTATTTCCGGAAGAAATCCCTGTAAAAATGTGGCCTCTTCCAGTGAGAGAGCTTCTTTTTCTTGGCAAATCCTCTGAAAAAAACTGCAGGATGCAGGGATCAGAACCATCGGAGATCTGGCTCATGAAAAAAAGCAAAGATACAGGCACTTCTCGGTGAAAAAGCAGGACAGCAGTTATATCAGTATGCCCGTGGCCTTGATGACTCCCCTGTGAAAGCAAAACCTGATGAAGCAAAAGGATTCAGTCTGGAAACTACATTTAACGATGATCTGGTCTCACTGGAGCAGGCACTTCCGATCCTGCTGGAACAATGCGATATTCTGGCCGCCCGCATGCGCCGCAAAAAGAAAAAATGCACCTGCATTTCTGTAACCTTCCGTACCCTGGATTTTCGAAACAAATCTCATCAGACTAAACTGCCAAATGCCACCGATATCACAGAAGAGATTTACAGAAATGCCCAAAACCTCTTTCAGGAGTCCTGGATGAGACAGCCACTCCGGCTCCTGGGAGTATCACTGACCGGTCTTACGGATGATTCCTTTGAACAGCTGTCCTTTTTTGAGGATACTCACAAGAAGGAACGCCAGCAGAAACTGGATGCAGCACTGGATTCCATCCGTCTGAAGTACGGAAACGACAAAGTTACCCGGGCCAGTATCATGAACAGCACTGCCCGGATTGGAAGGAAAGCAAAAGCACAAATGGAAAATGAAAGAGAGTAGTAAAGCTTGATTAAAATTACCAGTTTTTTTTCAAAAAGCCCTTGCAATTTTATTCACAATGCACTATAATTTGAAGCATATCAATAGCAATTTTATTCAAAATTATTATATGTGTCTAAGGAGGAAAACAGGATGGTTGAACTGATCGTAGGAAAGAAAGGCAAAGGAAAAACAAAAGTACTGTTAGACAAAGTAAACGGAGCTGTTAAGGACGCCAACGGTAGTATTGTTTACTTAGACAAGAGCACCAAGCACATGTATGAGCTGAACAACAAGGTCCGCCTTATCGATGTTTCCGGATTTCCGGTTAAAAATGCGGACGAATTTGTAGGATTTATCTGTGGTATCCTCTCTCAGGATCATGATCTGGAGCAGGTATATCTGGACAGCTTCCTTACAACAGCCAAGCTTGAAGGAAAGGATGCAACCGAAACACTGGATCAGTTAAGTGCCATCGGTAAAACCTTCAAAGTTTCCTTTATTATCAGTATGTCTCTGGATAAAGAAGAAGTTCCGGAAGCATATCAGGATAAAATTATCTGCGCATTATAATAAAATTGAATATGAACGTCCTATTTTGTACATAAAGCATAAAAGAACGTAAATTTTTAAAGGGATCTGTCCTCAGGACGGATCCCTTTTTAACTGTAGGAAACTTTGTTTATTCTTCATTTCTGTGGTATACTGAAGAGCAGAATAAACACACAGGAGCGTTTCATATGAATCATTTACTGGAAAAAATCAAACAAAAAAATGCATCCGCATTCACCCACAGCGGAAAATTTCACGCAGACGATGTTTTTTCTGCCGCTCTGCTTTTATATCTGAATCCCGAGATTACCATCACACGTGGAAACCAGGTTCCTGAAAACTATGAAGGTCTTGTTTTTGATATTGGCAGAGGACAGTATGATCATCATCAGAAAGACAGCCGTATCCGCGATAATGGCGTCCCATATGCGCCTTCGGCCTTCTCTGGGAAAAGCTTGGACCGGAAATCCTAGGTGAGGAGCTGGCACTAAAATTCGATGAATCCTTTGTCCAGCCTCTGGATATCAATGATAATACCGGTGAAAAAAATGAACTTGCCACACTGATCGGCAATTTTAATCCGGGATGGGATTCCAAAAGCAGCAATGACGAAGCCTTTTTCCAGGCAGTCAGTGTGGCAGGTATGATCCTGGAAAATAAATTCGAGCGTTACCTTGGAAATGAACGTGCAGACAGACGGGTGGAAGAAGTTCTTACAGAACATGCTGCTTCCCTGGCTTCGGGCGATACCCCGGCAGAAAATACCAATATCCTTATACTTCCGGAATTTATTCCCTGCCAAAAACGCCTTTCGGAAACTAACATTGCTTTTGTGATCTTTCCGTCCAACCGGGGCGGTTACTGTATCCAGCCACAGAAAAAAGAATATTCCATGAATTACAAATGCAGTTTTCCTTCTTCCTGGCTTGGCCTGGAAGGCGAAGAGTTATCTTTGGTAACCGGTCTTAAAAGTGCAGCCTTTTGTCATAAAGGAGGATTTCTCATGACCTGCGGAACCCTTGAGGATTCTGTTCTTGCCTGCAGGAGCAGTCTTGCCGCCTTCCATGAAGAAGCTGTGATCGTAAGCCTTGGCGGAAATAAAGAAACAGACATGCTGCTTCAAAAGCTTCCGGATCTTTCTTCTGCCAGGATCGTACATCTGCCGGTTCCCCAATTACCGGAGCTGACTCTGAACGGAATCTACGGAGAACTCTCCATGGAAAAGACAGAATGGAAAAGCTTTATAAAAGACAGGATTAAAGAAATCCTCCGCTACAAACCGGAAGCAGTTTTTGCAGATAATGCCATGTTTTCCCTGTATCCCATCGTTCATGCTCTGCGAAAAAAACATATTCCCGTTCTTACAGCAGTAGAAAAAGACGGACAGAAGCTTCTGGTACGGATCCCATCCGGTTCTTAAAGATCTTAAACATGTAATTAATTGTATTTACAGATATATTCACATTGCGTATTTATACAGAAAGAAGGCATGTTTATGCGAGAAGAAAAATTTAAAATGGAAAGACAGGGGCTGATACAGGTGGGAGATAAAGTAAAGATCTCCGAATTTCTCTCTGCCACAAACTACAGCTATATCATTGAGCCTGCAGTAGCCATGTCTGGCTGCTACAGAAACGCAGACCGCATCAGATCCAAAGAGGGGATCATCAAAAGCATTGAGCATACGCCACGCGGCTTTATAGTTACTGCAGAATTTGACGAATAAACATATGTCCATCCGATAAGATCCGGCAATTAGCAATATGCCGGATTTTCGCTGAAAAACTGGCTGATTTATTCTGGATTATATTATAGGAATCTGGTATTATAGAGAAGATATTTGTGTAATTTCTCTAATTATCAGGAAATTGCAAATTTTTAGAACAGAGGTGTAATATTATGAGCTGGTACAACGAAGCAATCTTCTACCATATTTATCCACTTGGACTTACAGGCGCTCCAAAAGAAAATGATTACGGAACTCCTGTACATCGACTGAACACACTGCTGCCGTGGATTGACCACATCAAAGAGATCGGATGTACTGCCTTATATATAGGGCCGCTTTTTGAAAGTGTCGGACATGGCTATGAGACAACCGATTACAAAAAACTGGATTCCCGTCTTGGAACCAATAAAGATCTCACCAATTTTGTAAAAGCCTGCCATGAAAAAGGCATCCGCGTGATCTTTGATGGTGTATTTAACCATACAGGCCGTGATTTCTTCGCTTTTAAGGATATCCAGAAAAACCGTGAGCATTCCCCTTACGTTAACTGGTACTGCAATGTAAATTTCGGCGAAATACCGAATATAATGACGGTTTTTCCTATGAAAACTGGGGTGGATACAATCTTCTTGTAAAGCTGAACCAGCGCAATCCGGAAGTACAGAACTATATCTGTGATGTGATCCGTTTCTGGGTTTCCGAATTTGATATTGATGGAATCCGCCTGGATGCCGCTGATGTTCTGGATTTTGATTTCATGCGTATTCTACGTCATACCGCAGATGAGGTTAAGAAAGACTTCTGGCTTATGGGAGAGGTCATTCACGGAGATTACAGCCGCTGGGTAAACGGACAGACTCTTCACAGTGTAACCAACTATGCCCTTCACAAGGCACTTTACAGCGGACATAATGACCACAACTATTTTGAAATTGCTCATACAGTAAAATATCTTCAGAATATGGGAGATCTGGACCTCTACAATTTCGTGGACAACCATGACGTAGAGCGAATTCATACCAAATTGCAGAACAAAGCACATTTTGCTCCTGTACATGTACTTCTTTATACTTTACCTGGCGTTCCAAGCATTTATTACGGCTCAGAATTTGGTATTGACGGAAAAAAAGAAAAATTTTCCGATGCCAGCTTACGTCCGGCACTTGATCTTAACGATTATGCGGATGCTGCAACAAAGAACCCCTGTACTGCACTGATCGCAGCCCTCGGAAAGGTCCGCCAGGGAACTCCTGCATTAAGCTATGGTTCCTACGCAGAACTGGCTCTTACAAACCGTCAGTTTGCCTTTGCAAGAGATCTGGAAGGCATACGAGTGATCGTTACTGTGAATAATGATGACAGTGATTCAGAGATGAACCTTCCAACAGGAAGTGCTCCGGAATACGTAGGTGCCCTCACAGGTCAGAAGGTTTCCGCACAGGGCGGACGGATCCGTGTCCGTGTTGCAGCAAACAGCGGTGAGATCTGGCTTCCTGCAGGAGATATGCCGGAATATAAGCCGGTTCAGACTAATGTTCTGGAAACTGCCGTAGCAAAAGAGAACGAAAACGCTGCATCTGAGGCAGAAGAGGAGCAGGCGGCTGAAAACAGCACTGTAACAGAAGCTGCCCCGGAAAAAGAAGCTTCAAACGCTGAAAATACAGATAAAGCTTCTGACAATACAGCAAACGCAGCGGATATTCCGTCAACTCCTGAAGCAGAATCCTCCAATACACAGGAAACGGAAACGGTCACTGCGCCAAATCCGCACAAAACACCAGAAGAAATGACAGTAGGCGAACTTCAGGCTGCTATCCTGCAAAAATGGCAGGAAACGGACCCGTAGATGACCAGATGAAAAAGACCGTATACGACAACATCTGGCATGATTCTCTTGTAAACTGGCTGAAGAGCTTCCGATAGGAAAGGAATAATAAAGTAAGATTCCATAAAAACAAGGCAATCCGATCATATCTTATGCGGTGAGCCTTGTTTTTTTGTGAAAACAGATATTTATTTTACATAATATATATTATGTATAGTTATGATTCTGTTTTTCTGTAATTTAGGAGAACAAAAAAACAGCAGAGATTTCCAACTTAAATAGGTCAGAAATCCCCACTGCTTTTATCATTCTGTTTATTATCTCTCATCAAAAGGTACAAAATCTGCATGATGCCCCACATACTTATAAGCAGGACGGATGATCTTATTGGCACTGATCAGCTCTTCCAGACGATGTGCACTCCAGCCAGGCATACGTGCGATGGCAAAGATCGGAGTAAAAAGTTCTTCCGGAATACCAAGCATTGAGTAAACGAAGCCACTGTAGAAGTCAACATTTGCGCAAACATTTTTGAACAGCTTTCTGTGTTCCATGACCAGTTTTCCGGCAATACCCTCAACCTTATCATAGAGTTTAAATTCATCTATCATTCCTTTTTCCTCTGCAAGAGCCTGTGCAAAACGTTTCAGGATCACTTCTCGCGGATCGGAGAGTGTATAAACTGCATGTCCCATACCATAGATCAGACCTGCATGATCAAATGCTTCTTTATTCAGTATTTTCTGCAGATATGCCGTGATCTCCTCATCACTTTCCCAGTCCTTTACATTGGCCTTCAGATCTGTAAACATGTTCTGGACCTTCAGGTTGGCACCACCATGACGCGGTCCCTTCAGTGAACCGATGGATGCAGAGGTAGAAGAGTAGCTGTCTGTTCCGGAAGATGTTACTACATGTGTGGTAAAAGTAGAGTTATTACCACCGCCGTGCTCTGCATGAAGTACAAGTGCGATATCAAGGACCTTGGCCTCAAGCTCTGTATAATTGCCATCCGGACGAAGCATCAGAAGGATATTCTCGGCAAGTGAAAGCCCCTTCTGCGGATTGCGGATAAAAAGTGTCTCGTCTTTACGGAAATGACGGTATGCGTGATAGGAGTAAACCGCGATTTCAGGAAGCTTAGCGATCAGTTCCAGAGACTGGCGGAGTACATTCTCCACAGAAATATCTTCCGGGTTATCATCATATGTATAGAGAGCAAGTACGCAGCGCTCCATAGCATTCATAATATTGGCATTGGTTCCCTTCATGACAACGTCACGGACAAAACGTCCTCCCAGATCCTCCATGTCAGAAAGAAGCTCAAGAAATCTGGAAAGCTCTTCCTTGCTGGGAAGCTTACCGAAAATCAGAAGATAGATCGTCTCCTCAAAACCAAAACGTCTGTCCTTCAGTCCGTTTACGATATCCTGCACATCGATTCCCCGGTAATACAATGCACCGTCTGCAGGAATACGTCTGCCATTGACCAGCTTATAGCCGGTAACATCGGAAATCTCAGTAAGACCTGTGAGAACACCTTTACCTGCGGAATCACGAAGTCCTCTTTTTACATCGTATTCCACATAAAGGTTGGGATCGATGTGATGATTCTCTACCAGTTCCTTTTCAAAGAATTTCATTCTGCCTTTCAGCTGTTCGGAGTCCTCCAGACTCATCATTTCATGCTTTTTTTCCATAATCTTTTTCCTCGTTTCCCCATTGTATATTAAAAAACACTGATACAGTTAAGATTGGTTACATCTTTGTAATCAGTGTTCGGGTATGGCATACATTTGTGTTTACCTGGTTAATAATTCTACAGTAAAAGTTTCGAAAATGCAAGAGGGTATTTCTTTTTTTCGTGTATAAATATTCATAATATGACCTAATTCATCTATTATTACATTTATTCATCAAAATCCGTCTGGTTTCCACAACGAATCTATGTTATGATTATTCCGTAATTTTTCTTATAATAGTAGTTTGTTTCACATCGGACTGCTGCCGCCTATCTCTTTCTCTTGCTGTCGGAATCGGATTCACCACAGCAAGTGAGAGCGGGATCTGGGATATTTTCCCGTCGATCATACAGTCCGTTTTTGCGTAAAATGTAGTTGCTGTTGTATTTATCATATCCATTGTTTTAAGCTGTATCCTGCCTGAAAACATGGACATTGAAAAGATCAAGGAATAGGGATGTAAAAATGTTTAAAATTCTCATTGCGGAAGATGACCTGGAACTCCGCCAGCTTTTCCGGCATGTCCTCTTAAAAAACGGTTATACAGTAAAAGGGGTCTCTGACGGGCAGGAAGCGCTGGATGTCCTGGAAAAAGATTATTACGATCTGATCATTTCGGACATAATGATGCCCAACATGGATGGCTATGAACTGGTCCGCTCACTCAGAGATGCCGGAGATTCCATTCCTGTACTTATGGTCACTGCCAAAGATGCTTTTGATGATATGCGTATGGGATTTCTGTCCGGTACCGATGATTATATGGTGAAACCGGTCAATATCAATGAACTGGTTTTGCGGGTAGGTGCACTTCTCCGCAGAGCACAGATGATCAATGAGCGGAAACAGCGAATCGGAGATACCATTTTGGAGTGCGATTCCCTGACGGTCTCCACCTCCTCGGAAAGTATGGTACTTCCTCAGAAAGAATTCATGCTCTTATATAAGATGGTTTCTTTTCCGGGAAAAATCTTTACCCGGCAACAGCTTATGGATGATATCTGGGGATATGATTCCGCAAGCGATGCCCACACAGTAGATGTCCACATTGGAAGGCTTCGGGAACGCTTTCGCGATAATCCGGATTTTAAGATCGTGACGATCCGTGGAGTTGGATATAAGGTGGTAAAGGCATGAAAAAGAAACTCTTCATAAATTTAAGCATTCGTTTACGTTTTATCTTTATGATCATGTTGGAGCTTGTCTGTGTATCTCTGATATCCTGGCTTGTTATGGATGTACTGCATATTTCAGCTGTTCCGAACATCGTATGGATCATCCTGGCCAGCGTGACCGCAGGGGGTGTCCTTAACAACTTCTCAGTATCCGGTATTTCGGTCCTGTACTAAAGCTGAAAAAAGCCATGCAACAGGTTGCTGAAGGCGATTTTTCCGTCCGACTGGAAACGGAAAAGCAAATGAAGGAAATCCGGGATATTTATTCTAATTTCAACCTGATGGTCCAGGAACTGGAAGCAACGGAGATTCTGCAGACAGACTTTGTTTCCAATGTTTCCCACGAATTCAAAACTCCCATCAGTGCTATTGAGGGTTATGCAACTCTGCTGCAGGATGATGACATGCTATATCAGAAGAGCAGGAGCAGTACATCAGCAAAATCCTTTTTAACACCAGAAGGCTTTCCCACCTGGCAGGAAATATCCTGTTGCTGTCCAAGATCGAACACCAGTCGATCCAGACCCGTCAGAACTGGTACCGTCTGGATGAGCAGATCCGACAATCCATTGTTATGATGGAACCGAAATGGTCAGAAAAAGAAATTGAATTTGATGTGGACATGATGGATGTGGAGTATCTTGGAAACGAAAATCTCATCTGTCATGTATGGGACAATCTGCTTTCCAATGCTATCAAATTCAGTCCCTGTGGTGGTACGATCTATATCCGGATGATGCCGGAAGGAGAAAAGATTCGTTTTTCCATAGAAAACGAAGGCCCCCAGATCAGTGAATACTCCATGAAACATATCTTTGACAAATTTTACCAGGGCGACAGTTCCCATAAACAGGAGGGAAACGGTCTTGGACTTGCCCTTGTAAAACAGATCCTGAACCTGTGTAAGGGAACCGTTTCCGTGGAAAATATTCCCGGAAGCGGCTGTCGTTTTACTGTTATACTGTAAAACAAATATTTTACACATATCCATAAAACCAAAAACAGCGGACACCTTATTTTTCATGAGGTTCTTCCGTTGTTTTTTATTTTATATAAACTTTTTCATAAACTTCAACAATTGTTGAGAAACAGTTGATGTTAAGTTGCAGATCATCTTTTAAAGTATAGGATAGTTATTTATGAAAAAATACAGGAGATATGGACTATGTTATTAAAAAAAGCACCTGCCTACCGGAAAGCAGAAAAGGAAGATTTTTCAATAATCCGGGAATTTATCCGAAGAAATTATAAAGACCGCTGGGAGTTTGAGGAAACACATACCGAAAAACATCTGACCAGACTTTTCTTTTACACCTATATGATATACAGAGATAGCGTTACCGTGGCAACCTACCGTGATCAGGTAGTTGGGGTGCTCATTACCGGTAAAGAATCTCATGGCCATTTTGCCCCGGTTTTCCGTTTGAAAAAAGGCTATCATTTCCTGCGCCTGAAGTTTACTAAGGAAGGCCGGAAGAATCTGGAGCATTTTAACAAACTTCAGGATATGAAAAAACAATTGACTGTTTCCCCGGAGAAACCGACTCCCGGAAATATCCTCTTTCTTTATGTAAGCAAAGATTACCGTAGAAACGGAATCGGTACCGGGCTTCTCAAACAGATTTCAATAGAGAAGGATACGGATTATTCCATATATATGGACCAGCTGGATCAAAGAACCTTTATGGAAAGTCATGGTTTCGTAAAGAAAAACGAGGTTTCCCAGATGCGGGAGCTGAACAAAAAACGCTTCCGTGAAAGTGTAGCTCTTTATAAAAAAAGAACCGCGTTGCGAAACACATTCATAAATTACGCAGGAGATAAATGGAAAATGAAAAAAATTGGAATCATGGCTGACAGCCACAGTGGCATTTTAAAACAAGAAGCAGAGGAACTGGATATTCATGTCCTTCCCATGCCTTTTTATCTGAATGGAGAACTGTTTCATGAAGACCTGGATTTTTCCAGAACAGGATTTTATGAGAAGCTGCGTGAAGGAGCAGATGTTTCAACTTCACAGCCTTCCCCACAGGAAGTTATGGAAATGTGGGACGAAATGCTTTTATCTTATGATCAGATCCTCTACATTCCGTTGAGCAGTAGTTTAAGCGTTCCTGCATGACTGCTGCCGCCTTGTCTCAGGAACCCAAATACGAAAACAAAGTGTATGTGGTAGATAACGGGCGTGTTTCCACACCCCTTCACCGTTCCATTCTGGATGCGATAGACCTGGTGGAAGATGGATATACAGCACCGCAGATCAAGGATATTCTGGAAGCTTCCCGTGAAAAAACCGTGATCTATGTCGATTAAGCACACTGGAATATCTGAAAAAGGGAGGCCGTATCAATACCACCACAGCACTGGCCGCAAATCTTCTCAATATCAAACCGGTTATGAAATTTGGAACCGGTAAACTGGATGTTTTCCAGAAATGCAGAGGCATGAAAAAATCAAGAAAAGCCATGATCGATGCTATGCACAGAGAATTGGAAACAACTTTCAAAAAAGAATATGATGCCGGAAAAGTATATCTTATGGCTGCCTCCAGCAGCACTGCGGAAGTTACCGCAGACTGGATCTCACAGATCCGGGAAAGCTTTCGGGAATGGATGTGATGTGTGATGATCTTTCCCTTGGACTTTCCTGCCATATTGGCCCGGACGGACTGGGAATCGGATGTTCCTGTATGCCTTTATAAAAAAACGTCTCAATATTTTCTGCAAATAATCCAGGGTTGTGGTATGATATTGTTATCAATACATAACAGGCAGATTTTATCTGTTATTATAGCACTTCCAACCATTCATGTTCTGCACAGCTGAACTTGATGCAGTAATTTCTGGGAGTGCTATGATCAGAAGGGAGAAATTATCATGGCAAAAACAATTAAAGAATTAACACAGGATCTTCTTCAGGCACCATCTGCATGCAAAGAAGTAAAAGAAGCGGCACAGAATTATCTGGATGCGGCAGGAACTGAGAAAGAAGCAGATGCAGCAACTGCTTACGTAAAAGAGCTGGAAGCAGATATCATGCCCATCGACGGACTGATCTCTTTTGCAGGTTCTGACATGGGCGCACAGGTATTTGGCGCAGATGACGCAAAAAAGATCCTGGCTCATGCTGAGGAGATCAAAGCTTCCGGTGCAAAATACTGTGACTGCCCAGCATGTGCAGCCTGCGAAGCACTTCTGAACAAAAAAGCAGAAATTCTGAAGTAATCACATGGCCCAGTTTGAAATTGAGATCAAGCTTCCATTAAAGAATCTTAAGGAAACCCTGAAATTTCTGACAGATCAGGGATTTCAGGAGACAGCACAGATCCAGGAAGAAGATACCTATTTTAACAGTGTCTATCATGATGTAAAAAAACGTGATGAAGCACTGCGTATCCGAACAAGCACAGACTGCAGATCCGGTATTTCTAAGACTCAGATTAATTTTAAGGGGCCCAAACTGGATAAAATCTCCATGTCCCGAATGGAACTGGAAACAGAAGTATCCGATGCAGAAGTGCTTAAAAATATTCTCATCCATCTGGATTTTTCTCCGGTAGCGTCTGTCATGAAAATGCGAAAGTATATGAAATGTGGCAGATTTACCGCCTGTCTGGATCAGGTAGAGGGGCTTGGAGACTTTCTGGAGCTTGAGGTGATCGCAGAGCAGGAAAGTGAGCGGAAAGAAATTTTATCCAAAATGGAAGATCTGCTTGCCATATTGGGATATCACATGTCGGACACTGTACAGACTTCTTATCTCAGTATGCTTCCGAAAAAATTAAATAAAAATCTTTTTTAAACCAGCAGGAATATTTTCGTGTGAGTATCTAAGGTACAGAATACGGAAATGTTCCTGTTTTTTCTTTTCTTACAATTCTTCGGCGTTCCAAGTTTATCTACCATACTATAAATCCCACATCGCAAAGCAACATCAAACCACATTCAATGTACATGTCATTACTATTGACCACTCGTGCTTTTTGTTGCTTTATGTTTATTTTTATGTGGTTTATTGAATGTTTACAAGATTTTTTGTATTTTACATGTGGATTTATTGATATTTTTTCAAAAAAGCCCTTTACAAATCCACATAATCGGGCATATAATAAAGTCACAAACAACAAGAAAGCATATTGAAGCAATCGCAAACCCAACAATAAACCACATTTAAACACGGAGGAAATATATTATGAAAATTCTTGAATCTAAATTCGTACAGGGCTTTATCAAAATGGCAGACGATGGATATCAGCAGGGATGGCACGAGAGAAACGGTGGAAACTTAAGTTATCGTCTGAAAGCAGAAGAAGTAGAGATGATCCGTCCACGACTGAACGCGCCAGGAGAATGGACCCCTATCGGTGTTGAGGTTCCGGGACTTGCCAGAGAGTTTTTCCTGGTAACAGGAAGCGGAAAATACTTCCGTAATATCATCGTTGACCCGGAAGTATGTCTTGCGATCATTGAGCTTGACGAGACAGGAACAAATTACCGTATCCGCTGGGGTCTTGTAGAGGGAGGAAGACCGACCAGCGAGCTCCCAACTCATCTGATGAACCATGAAGTAAAGAAAAAGCTTACCAACGGTAAACATCGTGTTATTTACCATGCACATACCACCAATACCATTGCACTTACCTTTGTTCTTCCTCTGGATGACAAAGTATTCACCCGTGAACTCTGGGAATCTGCAACAGAGTGTCCGGTAGTATTTCCGGATGGTGTGGGAGTTATCGGATGGATGGTTCCAGGTGGAAGAGAAATCGCGATCAAAACCGCTGAACTGATGAAAAAATATGATGTGGTTATCTGGGCGCATCATGGTATGTTCTGCTCAGGCGAGGATTTTGACCTGACCTTCGGACTTCTTCATACCGTTGAAAAATCCGCAGAGATCCTGGTTAAGATCTTATCCATGCTCCGCAGAAACTGCAGACCATCACACCGAATGACTTCCGTGCTCTTGCAAAAGATTTCAAAGTAACTTTGCCGGAAGAATTCCTTTACGAAAAGAAATAAAATCCTTCATATGCAGCAAATCCTATAATCGGTATCTCTATCTGAAACTTTATCAGAAACAACCAAATATTTGCTGATTTTTGCCGATAAATCTGGTATGATAAAAACATATCTGGTTTATCAGCAAATTAATATCAGAAAGGATATGGGATAAAGTATGGAAGAATTATATAAAGCGATCGAAGAGAAGATCAAAGCAAGCGGATACCCGCGAAAGATTTCCGGAGAGGACGTTTACGACGACATCTGCGATCAGATCGATGGGAAAGAGAATGGAAGCTATGTGCTGCTTTCCAAATTTGATGATGATGTGATCTTTGAATATCATATCTCAATTATGGACAGTGAATTTAATCTGGGTGTTCTTACCATGCGTACTCCGGAGTGTATTCGAGACAGATTTTGATAAATAAGTTAAGTACGGATTTTGATTTTGGGTCATGGATATAATACAGATGTCCATAATCACTGCTTAAGGTTTTTTGAACCCTACAGGGAATTTGAGATTTTCTTGATCTGATTAAATATATAGAGGCAGTTGATTTACATAATTTATATTATGTGAACTAACTGTCTCTATATTTATATGCAATGCATGTCAAACGAATCAGTTGCTCCGCAGTCCCATTATTCATCAGTCCTCGCGAAGACGTACCGCCTTGGCCGCCTGACGCCGTCTAGCATCATCCAGAGCCGCATAATGCTTCTTAGTAGTATTGACATCCTTATGACCCAAAACATCCGCTACAAGGTAAATATCACCGGTTTCCTGGTACAGGGCAGTACCATAGGTGCTGCGAAGCTTATGCGGGGTGATCTTTTTTGTAGTTGTGATCTCCCTGGCATATTTTTTAACCAGATTCTCGATAGCCTGAACACCGATCCGGCGGCGTTGGGTAGAATAGAAGAGAGCGTGCTCATGGCCTGCCAGAGGCGTAATATTCTCCCTGACTTCCAGATATTTCTTCAACGCTTTTTCTACTTCAGGACCAAAGTATACAACCATTTCATTTCCGCCTTTTCGGGTAACTTTGATTCCATTGTTTTTGAAGTCTACATCCTCAACATCCAGTCCGACACATTCCGATACTCGAATCCCGGTACCAAGAAGGAGAGTAACAATAGCAAGATCTCTGTCCTTCGTTTTTTCATGGTACATCCGTTTCTGCCCGGTCAGCGTATCTCCGCAATGCTCAATATAATCCAGCAGCATGGCAACCTCATCTGTATCCAGACGAATAATATTCTTATCATGGATCTTGGGCACATCGATCAGAACAGACGGATTGGTGGTAATCATTTCATGTTTATAATAATAAGCATAAAAACTTCTTAAAGCAGAAATTTTACGTTTGACGCCACGTTCACCATTTGTTTCCGTTTTGGAAGAGTCCGCGGATTTATAAACTTTGAGAAATTCTTCATATTCCTCAAGATCAACAGCTTTGACCTGATCCAGAACATCAACTGTAAAATCCGACATGGTTTTGTCTTTGAACATTGGATTTTGCTCCAGTAAAAACTGGAAAAATATACGAATGTCATATGCATAGGAAATTCTGGTCTTGGTTGTAGTCGTTGCATCGATAGCCCGGAAATAATCCCTGCAAAATGGCGGAAGCGTTTTTAAAACCTCACGGAGTTTTAAAGTATTGTCAATGTCATTTTGTTCGTGGTAAGTAATTTTGTTATCCATAAAAACTCCTTAATATATAAATTTTACATAATTTGCAGGAAATACCTGAAACACCTGTTAAAAGAAGTGGTTTTACACTCATCTATATCTATACGACAAACCCGAGTTTTTCAAATAGATGGGTAGTATAAACAGCTACTTCCTACAAAATTGCCTGTTTTTGATAAATTTTCAAGTAAATAAAGTGCCTCCTTATGGAAGCACTTTTTATTATTATTTGTCGTTACCCTCTGAGGCTTTCATCAAAAATAACGGTAAACGGTCCGTCATTTTCCAAAGATACTTTCATATCTGCACCAAAAATTCCATGTTCTACAACCGGAACCTGTTTACTGGCTTCCGAAATAATATATTCATATAATTTATTTGCTTCATCCGGTGCACCGGCTTCTATAAAGCTTGGACGGTTTCCCTTACGGCAGTTTGCATATAAGGTAAACTGTGAAACCAAAAGCAATTCCCCGTTTACATCCGCCAAGGACAAATTGGTCTTTCCATTTTCATCCTCAAAAATACGAAGTCCCAGAAGCTTTTTCAGATACCAGTCTGCATCCTCTTTGGTGTCCTCACGGCCAACGCCGATCAGAACAAGAAACCCTTTTCCGATTTTTCCGACAATTTCTCCGTCCACTTTGACTTCTGCATGATTTACACGCTGAATTACAAATTTCATAACCTGTTCTTCCTCCGTCTCCGTCTGTTTTTCTGCTTCAATCGAAAGCCTATATATTTCGCCTGAATAAATTTAACTAAAAATGTAAACATTCGTTTAATTTCATCCCAAGCCCCGGACCAGATTCTGTTTTTTTCCGCTTTTACTGTAACTTCCTGTGCTTTTGATACGGATTTTTTCACCGGCATTGGCAGGACCTTTCCGGAAACGGGGTCTACACAATCAATATCTCTATAAAACTCAGCATCTGCAGACATATCTTTTTCATCAAGACTACGTCCGATCAGCTTCCATACAGCAGCATTCAGCACAGCAAATACCGGAACTCCAACGATCATTCCCGGAACTCCAAATAAACCACCACCGACCATGATTGCAACAATAACCATAAAGCTGGACAGTCCGGTCGACTCACCCAGGATCTTTGGTCCAAGGATATTTCCGTCAAACTGCTGAAGGATCAAAATAAAGATCAGGAAATACAAGCTCTGAATGGGATCTACCAGCAAAATAAGAAGAAAACACGGAACTGCTCCCAGATATGGCCCGAAAAACGGAATAACATTGTAACACCGACGATCACACTGACCAGAATCGCATATGGGGTTCCGATGATCGATGTTCCAACATAACACAATACACCGATAATTGCGGAATCCAGGATCTTTCCGCTGATAAATCCACCAAAGGTTTTATGCGTAAAACGCATGGAATGAACAAGAAAAGTTGCCCATTTGGTTGGAAGAACTGCATAAACAGCCATTTTTGCCTTGGCAACAAATCCCTCTTTATCCGCCAGTATATAAAGAGATACGATCGCTCCAATAAGGAAATTCTTCAGAAAAACAAGAAGATCCAGAAAGCTTGCGGATATATTTTTCATCATAAACTGCATCTGGGGAAGGATCGTATTTGTCAGATACTCCTGTAATCTGCTGGAATACTGATTGATCTGGCTGATCATATCCGGATTCAGTTTCCATCCCTTTTCCACGACGGAATTAACCAGTTTCCACTACACTTACATAATGAGGAAAACTGTAGATAATATTCATGATGCTTCGAATCAATTGAGGAAGGATCATCATGACAAGGGCATAAATGACCAGAAACATAAGAAATACAGAAAGGATCACACAGATCCAGCGTACTACTTTCCTCCCCTTTTTCTGAAGTGTTTTATTCCTTTTTTCAAAAATCGGAAAAATGATCTTCCGCTCCAGAAAATTAACAATGGGAGTTAGCAGATATGCTATGGCAGCTCCGTAAATGATCGGCGCCATAATACCGAAAAATGTTTTAATTCCGGTGATCAGAGATTTCATATGGAAAATCCCGTAATAAAATAAAATACTGGCAGCAATAACCAGAAATGCAGTCACACCTAACTGCACATAGCGATGGTTCCAACGAATTTTCATAGTAATTTCCTCCACCAGGTGATTATAACATAGCATCTCTGGTTTGTGTCTAAAAAAAACATAAACATTATTTTCCAATAACCTGCAAAGATAAATTCCGACTTCAGGGTATCGCGCTGATACAGAAAACACCCCGCCATAAAATGGCAGGGTGCCTAAAAATCTGATGTTTATTTTTTCAGGCTGTCATAAATGTGAATGGCTTCGATAATTGCCTTCGCAGTTCCATCAATGCCAAGCTTGCTGCTATCCAGACAAAGATTATAGCTGTCCGCAGATCCCCATTTCTTGTTGGTATAATAATTATAGTAGCTGGAACGGCTTTTGTCTGTTTTGTTGATCATGTCCTTGGCCTCTTTGGCATTTTTATTGTATTTCTGAGCAATACGGTTGATACGCCAGTCAAGGTTTGCATGAACAAATACACTGAAACAATCCGGATTATCTGCAAGTGCATAATCCGCACATCTGCCGACCATTACACAGGGACCTTCTGAAGCCAGCTTCTTGATTGCCTCAAACTGTGCAAGAAAAATCTTATGGTTCATAGGCATGTCTGTAAATCCGGCTGAGGAATACCCAAATGAATAAGTATCCATTACAAGAGAATAAAGAAAACTGTTTGTTGGCTTCTCATCATGATGCTCAAACAGCTCCTTGCAGATCCCACTGTCATTGGCTGCGTGCTCCAGCAGCTCTTTATCATAACATTTGATTCCAAAATATTTAGCAACTTCCTGGCCAATCTGTCTTCCGGCGCTGCCATATTTACGACCGATAGTAATAATAGAACTTGTTGTATTGTTACTCATAACAGCCACATCCTTTCTGCTCAGATTCAGCGAATTTGCAAATATTAACTCCGCTTCCTCTTTAATATAGTTATTATACACTATATTCCACAAGTTTCCAGCTATTTTCGCAATTTTGTCAGCAATTTAACAAAATATTCCGGAAGTGGGGCTGTAAATTCCATATATTCCCCGGTACGTGGATGAACAAATCCAAGGATCATTGCATGAAGTGCCTGTCCCTCCAAATGGTAGGGATTTCTGGATGAACCATACACCGTGTCCCCAAGAAGCGGATGTCCGATACTGGCCATGTGCACACGGATCTGGTGGGTACGTCCTGTTTCAAGACGACATTCCACATACGTGGCCTCGCCAAAACGTTCCAGCACTTTGTAATGTGTTATTGCATCTTTACCATTTTTATGATTGATGGCCATTTTTTTACGATCTGTCGGATGCCGTCCAATAGGTCCCTCTATGGTTCCCTCATCCTCTTTCAGATTTCCCTGCACAACTGCCCGGTAGCGTCTGCGGATACTGTGACATTTCAGCTGTTCTGCCAGATCCCGGTGAGCAATATCATTTTTGCATACCAACAGTGCCCCGGTGGTATCCTTATCAATTCTGTGGACAATTCCAGGCCGCATCACTCCGTTAATACCGGAAAGGCTGTCACCACAATGTGCCATAACTGCATTGACCAGTGTTCCCTGATAATGCCCGGCTGCAGGATGTACAACCATCCTTTGGGCTTATTAACGATCAGTACATCTTCATCCTCGTAAAGAATATCCAACGGAATATCCTCCGGAACGATATCCGGCTCACTGGAATCCGGGATCTCCAGATGGATCCTGTCATTTTCACGGACCTTATAATTAGATTTGGCAGCCTTCTCTCCCACGGTAATCTGTCCTTCTTTCAGAAGTTTCTGAAGGAAAGACCTGGAAAGACCGCTGTCTTTCTCAGCAAGATAGCGGTCGATTCGTATACCTGATTCTTCTTTTTCTACTGTATAATCATATATTTCCATTTATATCTCCTACAAGAACAGACAAATGCATTATATCTCTGCCCGGATCATTGTTTGATATTCAGAAACGCAAAATCATCATCTCTGTATTTCGTGCATACAAACAGGATCAGAAAAATTCCACTTACAACCACATAAACATCCGCAAGATTAAATACCGGAAAATCGATCAGGGAGAAATAGATAAAATCGATCACATACCCTCTGAAAAAACGATCAATAAAATTTCCCAGTGCACCAGCTGCAAGTACTGTAGCAATGGTGAGCAACGGCAGATAAAACCGCTCTTTCGGAATACGGATCCATGCATAGAGGATCACTCCCAGAAACAGTACACTCACAATGGCAAAAAAGAGTACACTTCCCTGAAACATTCCAAACGCAATTCCCCTGTTTTCCGGATAGAGATAATGAAGTTCAAGTACGCCGGGAATCAGCGAAACCGATGGTTGTCCTTTCAGATACAGATATGACAGCCATTTTGCTCCCTGATCCGCAGCCACGAGTAAAATCAGCAAAAAAATGTCCCCCAACATACACTTACTAAAAGACATTTTCTGATGATGGTTAACACGACTGATCATAGAGTTATCTCCTGAATACAGGAAAGCAGTTCTTCATCGGTAACTGTTTTGTCGATAAAGCTTTTTCCGATACCATCCATCAGGATAAACCTGATATGTCCCTGTTCCATTTTTTATCTTTCTTTGTTGCGGAAAGAACTTCTTCCGGGATAAGACCATCTACATGCACCGGAAGATCGTAATCCGAACATCCCTGACAGATTTCCTGATATTCTTCTTTGGTCAGAAGTCCTCGTTTCATGGAAAGATATGCCGCAGCTACCAGTCCGACTCCCACACACTGTCCGTGGAGAAGGGTGAAATTCTTAAGTTTTTCTACTGCATGCCCCACAGTATGTCCCAGGTTAAGAAGCGCACGCTCTCCCTGTTCCTTAGGATCACGCTCCACAACGCCTGCTTTGATCTCACAGCATCTGCGTACCATTCTGGCAATCTGTTCCATATCCAGCTTTTTGATTCCTTTCTGCTCACAGCATACATAGCGGAAAAATCTCCATCACAGATCAATCCTGTTTTTAAAATCTCACCCATTCCGCAGGCAAACTGTTCTGCCGGAAGCGAAGAAAGAGTGCTTAGATTCATATATACAAGACGTGGCTGGTGAAAAGCTCCTACCATGTTTTTGTACTGCTGAAAATCTACGCCAGTTTTTCCGCCAACGCTGCTGTCTACCTGTGCAAGCAGTGTTGTCGGTACCTGAATGAAGTCAATCCCCCTGAGATAAGTTGCCGCGCCAAATCCGGTAAGGTCGCCTACCACACCACCGCCTAATGCAACAAGCAGACTTTTTCGGTCAAGACCATTTTGGATCAGGGCCTGATACAATGCCGAAACGGTATTAAGGTTTTTGTTTTTTTCTCCTGCCTCAAAGGTGAACACAGAAATATCGGAACTTACCTCACTTAAAACCTGTTTTACAGATTCTTCATACAGTGGTCCCACATTAGAATCTGTTACAATGCAGATTTTTCTGTCAACAAGTCCTTCTTCCTTCATAACCTGTGCCAGATTAGAAAAATCTTCTTCAAAACAGATGGGATAATGAAAATCACCTTCTCGTTTTACAAGTAATTTTGATGCTGTCATTGCGTTTTCCTCCTAGCTGTTCAGATATAAAGCAGAATCCGTACCCCAAGACGTCCTTTTTTTGTCTGACGGGATACTCCATCATAAATAAAACGTCCCTTTTTCCGAACGGATATGATGTCTCCCTCTTTGGGCTCATAACCATTGGATGTGATCAGTTTTCCATTTACAAAAACAAGCCCTTCTTCAATACAATGCACAATACTGCTTCTGGAAGTCCCAAAAGCCAGTGCGATCAGAGAATCCAGGCGTACGGACGCACAGGTTCCACTAACTGGTTTCAGTTCCGGCCTCGGAAGATCACCCGGATCTTCTATCTTCGACGCCACAACTGTGGTATGTCTTACACGACACAGATTCTCCAGAAAAAAATCTGTCATCTGACGCAGACAAAAAAAAACTCGCAGTATGATCTTCTATAAGAATATCCCCAACAACACTCCTGTCAACCCCAAGATTCAGGATCGCTCCCAAATAATCCCGATGTGTCAGATCTTCTGAAAATTTCACTGCTTTTGGCTCAAGCCGGATACAATCAATGGGATAATCCCATGTAAAAGCAAGAGCATCAGGGTGAAAGGCTACCATCTGACGCTCTGCATTCTCATATCCGCCAAAACCTTCCGCTGTAACACCCAGCTTATGAAAATTCTGACTGTTTAAAATATTCCGTTCATTTAAATTAAGAAAATCCGTAAATGTGGTAATATCTCTCTGATAGGCCAGATTTGCCAGTTCACGGATTCTCTTAACAAAAAGTTCTTCTTTATCCATGAGGTTAATAACCCACTCTAACAGACGGCACAGAACCGCCAAGGATATTCTGAAGATCACCTGTAATATCTACATTATATGGTCCAAGTACAAAAATATAGCTGGATACCTGCTGAAGGCTTCCTCCAAGTGAATAACATGCACCGGAAGTAAAATCGATGATCCTCTGTGCAAGCTCCACATCGATTCCTTCAAGATTCAGGATCACGGTAGAATTATCGACCAGTGTATCCGCAATTTCTCTTGCTTCCTCCATGGTTGTAGGCTTGATCACACAAACTTCCATATTTGCAGCCTGGGAAGAACGCTTGCTTGTACGCATTGGGGTAATCTTAGAAGAAGGTGCCGGTCTGGAAATACGTTCCTGCCTTGCCGGGGCTTGGCTGCAGCTGTCTTTGCAGATGACTTGGCAACAGGTGCCTTAACCGTTTCATCTTCCGGCTCATCCTCTAGAAAATCCTCTTCCTCGTCATTTTTTTTCTTGGAAAATTTCTCAAAAAATTTCTTCTTTGGTTTCTCTTCCATATCATCATCTTCATCGAAGAAATCGTCATCATAATCGTCCTCATCCTCAAGAAGGCTATCATCTAACAATTCGTCATCGTCATAATCGTCGTTCAGTTTGATGGCATCTAAAAACTTGTCTAAAACGCCCATTTTAAATCTCCAATCTTATTAGTCTTATAATGCGTAATTTCTTGCACCAAAAATACCAGTGCCTACACGCACCATCGTAGCGCCCTCCTGCACGGCAACCATGTAATCTCCGGTCATTCCCATACTCAGAACACTCATAGTAACATTATTAATGTTTTTAGCAGCAATGTCAACACTTAATTTCTTAAGTTCACGGAAAATTTCGCGATTTTCCTCTGCATTATCAACATAGGGAGCAATTGTCATGAGCCCTTTATCCGAATGTGTGAAAATCTGCGATCTGTTCTATAAACGGTAAAACTTCTTCCGGTTTCAGACCAAATTTACTTTCTTCCTGCGCTACATTTACTTCTATAAGGATCGGAACAATAACCGCTTTTTTCGCTGCTTCTTTTTCAATCGTCTCGGCCAGGCGAAGCGAATCTACAGAATGGATCATTGCAACTTTATCCACAATATATTTTACTTTATTACGCTGAAGATGTCCGATCATATGCCATTTGACATCTGAAGGCATCTGATCATATTTATCCACGATCTCCTGCACTTTGTTCTCTCCAAAGACACGTGCTCCGGCATCATAAGCCTCCTTCAGCATCTCCACCGGTTTGGTTTTGCTTACTGCGATCAGTGTGACTTCATTCGGATCTCTGTTAATTTTATTGCAGGATTCATTAATATTTTTCTGCACCTGTGCCAAATTTTCCGCTACCATGATATAAATCCTCCTTTAATCAGTAAAGTATATCCTGTTCACTTACTTTATCTGCATTTTTCACAATACGGTCATATCGGACAAGCCCATTATAGGTTTCCTTTGATACAACCGCATATTCCTCATTTTCATCCAGGATCTCGATCCGGCGGAATACCGCATATCCCTGATTGACACAGAAAACTCCCTCCAGAACTTCTGTATCTCCGATGATAAACTTCTCTCCACTATCCGGATCAACAAGAGCATCGCCTTCTTTAAATTTATTCTTGTCTACGTAATAAATATAGCTTGTTTCCTGTGTTTCTTTGTCTGTGATCTCATCACGGCCATAGATACCGGCATTGACAAAGGTTGTCGTACTGTCGCCCTTTTTATTTCTGCCGGAAAGCATAAATCCGGATTGCTGTGTTTCATCATCCGTCGTAAGATATTTGGAAGGTATTGCATAAAACTCCTTCGTTACGATAGAAGATAACGGGATCTTTAAACCTGTCACATTGTTCGTGACAAGTTCTATTTCCAGAAACCGGTCTGACGCATATCGGATCAGTCCCTTATTAAAATCAATCTTACCGTATTTAGCCCCATCGATCTCCATGATTGAAAAGTCTCCTGTCTGCGTCAGATCATCTTTCAGAAACTTGACGCGGATCGATGTACGCTCCTTCAGATTAGCAGCCTGCTTCTCACTTAAAGGAATCAAAAGACTCCAGCGTTCATCTGTAATGATCGTATAAATATCATCTCCGGCCTTTATCTGTCCATCTGTTTTCAGATCCGTTTCCTGATAGGAATTCTGATCAAAATCAGCAGCTGTGACATTATCAACGGTTTTGGTTTCGTAGCCATCTGTAGAATACAGGATGATCCCGTCTGTCTGCGCACGGCGGATATTTGGATCACTGGAAACTATAGTTGTAACTGTGGCTTCCTCTCCATCTTCAGACGTCGTGCTTGCAGAAGAAGCTCCCGAACTGTCTGAAGCATACTGAAGGATGCTTCCATTGAGCTGATATTTAAAACTATAGGCACTGTTGAATTTGCTGGGATCAAATCCTTTGGAAAAGCTTTGCATATTACTGCGTATATCCGCCAGTTCCTCTCTGCTCAGAGAGGTTACATTGTCTGCAGATCTTGAACTGTTCAGGCTGTAGACAGCACCGTTGGCATTGATCTTGGTACCTTCCCTTGCGTAATATGTAACGTAACCGCCCGCATCTGCCTGCACTACGTTCTCTGTCATGATCGCCAGCCCTGTGTATGTCTCATTCATGGATAACGGACCGGAGGGAACTGATAAGATTCCATATGAGAAGCTGTAAGATAAAGAATCACACTAAAGATCATATAGATAAAAATTGCTCCGAACATTACAGTTCCAATGTTCAGACCAAAAATTTTACGAAGCTTTGCTAAGAATCCCGGAGTTTTTCCGGAATGTACTTTATTATCCGGCAAATGAATGCCTCCTTTACATCGTTCATCTCTTAAAGTTCGTTTTATTGTAACATTTTATTTAAATGAATACAAGCTTTAAAACGTGCGAACATACTTTCCGAATATCCGTTTGCCATTTTTTCAAAAGTATGTTATACTATTCAAAATATAATTTCGTGATGCTGTCATATTATGGTCGACAGCAGATAAAATCAACCCAGGGAGGTAAGTACACATGACATATGGCAGAATCAGTAAAAAGCAGCAGGAAATACTGGATTATATGAAAAATGAGATCCTTAACAGAGGTTTTCCGCCCTCCGTCCGTGAAATCTGTGAAGCAGTAAACCTGAAATCCACATCTTCCGTTCACTCCCATCTGGAAGCTCTGGAAAAAAACGGATATATCCGCAGAGATGCCACCAAGCCCCGTGCGATCGAGATCATTGATGATAATTTCAATCTGGTCCGCCGCGAGGTTGTCAATGTTCCTCTTGTAGGCACTGTTGCTGCCGGACAGCCGATCCTGGCAGTGGAAAATATCGATGCTTACTTTCCGATCCCGCTGAATATATGCCCAATGAACAAAGTTTCATGCTGACTGTCAAAGGTGACAGTATGATCAATGCAGGTATTTTTGATGGAGATCAGGTTCTTGTAAAGCAGCAGGCAACAGCAGAAAACGGCGACATGGTAGTTGCTCTGATCGATGATTCTGCAACAGTTAAGACTTTCTACAAAGAAAATGGTTATTATCGACTTCAGCCGGAGAACGACAATATGGAACCGATCATCATCACCGGTAATCTGCAGATCCTCGGCAAAGTATTTGGTGTATTTCGTTTCTTTTCATAAAAATATAAACAACAGATCCCACCCAATGTAATGTGATTTAAAAAGAGAGATATCTTTAAGGTAGCTGTACAGCCCCACAAAGATATCTCTCTTTTCTTTTTCAGCAGAAAACTTCTGCTTTTTGATTTCTTCTTATTTAGTTCACATAATATTTTTACAGTAAACTAATATAACAAATTTTACTCATTCTTATCCTTTCGCAAACATGATTTTTCTGTTTTTCGTAAAAATCGTTATCCTCTGTTTTAAGCAATATTTGCTTGTTTCAGACGATTAGTAGTCTAAATAAAATCGGAATTTTATTTAGTTTGGAACTTGTTGTTGCTATCATAAATCGTTGAATTCCTCGATTAAAGAGGCTCATGATTTAGATTTTAATAACCCATTGCTTTAACAATATCATCGTCTTTTAGCTCAACACCGACTCTTATTTTTTCGATAAGATCTCGCTGCCAATCTTCTAGTTCGTCCACTCTCCATTCACTGATCTCTTGTGCGATGAAGCAGCGTTCCCTATCCCATATACTTTCTTGCTTATCCTTGTCTGTATATGGGATAGATCTGTAATATGTTTTCTCACTAAATTCATACTTTACATTGAAATATAGATATCGGAAATATTCTGTGTAATGTATTTCTTTTGGGATTTCTGCACCATAATATTTGCCGTTTACTTCTTTGTAATGATATAGCTTCTGTTCAGAAAGCCGTATGTCAAATAACTCTTCGATTGTTTTATCTTTGTCTTCCGGGTGTTCTCTAAAGTGCTTTTCCTGCCACTCATCAAATAAATCAAAAGTATATGGTTGTTCGAATAGTCTTGATGTTTCTTTGCCACATATTTTTTCGCCAAAGAAATCTGCGCCACTTCTAAAACGCTCTATAATCCTTTTGTCCCTATTTGTTAAGGGTTTATTCTCCTGTATTTGCTGCTTGAATCTATGTGCCATAGACAGTTTAAGACTCCATTTTGTATATTCTGTATGTTCTTCTTCTGTCCATTCCGATTCAGGCTTTTTGAATTTTATGACATCCGGTTTAAAATTTTTCATAATATATCCGGCATAGTCTGCGACCGGAATTGTTTTAGGTATTTCGTTATTTATAATTATATTTCCTCCACATCTTCTTTTTCCCTGATATTTCCAAATGGTAGTTATTGGTCACAAGGGATTGTTCCCCACTTGAATGAAAATTTCACATCTTCTAAAGTAGGGTTTTTCTTTATTTTTACGAGATTTTTTAGGTATTCATTTAATTCTTTTTTGTTTTTTAGCTTTAAATTTTTTATTTTGCCTCCATTAAAAAAGCGTATCACCGGTTTTGCCAGTAATACGCTTCGTTTTGTTGGTTGGTTTGCTACAGAATAATTGTTTTTACAAATTATAGAAAAATGCTAGTTACTTCTGTACAATTCTCACCAAGAAATTCTTCCGCATCAAGAATCTTGCCGTCTCTCCAGATCCTCTCAAGATCGTAGAAAAGTCTGTTTTCCTCATCAAAGATATGGATGATCATATCACCGTAATCCATGAGGACCAGCTGGAGTTTCTGGTTCCCTCGATCTGTTTTGCTTCATATCCGGCACGGCCAAGCATTTCATCTGCATTGTCAACCATTGCCTGTACCTGATTCTGGTTGGAAGCACTTGCGATCACAAAATAATCTGCGATCACGGAAACCTCATGGATATCAATGATCTTGATATCCTTTGCTTTTTTATCATCCAGTGCCTTGCAGGCGATCCGGACCATCTCTTTTTCGATACTCATAGAATTTTAATCCTCCTGTCTGTTAGCTGCATCCTGCATTTTTCTGTCATGGAGTTCTTTATAATAAACATAAGCATCCCTGGTCGTACTGTCGATTTCCTTGGGATTTTCCTCCAGATATTCCAGTGTATCCTTTAAAATCTCATACATACACTCATCCAGATCTTCAAAAGCAATCTTTCGCACCTTCGCAAGATTCGGAGCTTTGTCACGCATTGGTTCAATATAGTCTGAAATATATACGATCTTCTCAAGAAGGCTCATTCCCGGTCTTCCTGTTGTATGATAAGTGATCGCTGTCAGGATCTCTTCGTCTTTAATATCATATTTACTGCTGGCCACATAAGCCCCCAGTTTGGCATGAAGAAGAAACGGATGATCCTTTTCAAAATCTGATACCGGAATATCATGCTGGCTGCACAGCTTCAGTTTCTTTTTATTAGGAATACACTTTGCACTGTCATGAAGAAGTCCTGCAGCCTGTGCATCCTCCAGATCATAATCATAAACCATGGCAAGCGCAGCACAAGTGTACATAACCCCCATTGTATGCTCAAATCTAGCCTCATCCAGATATTTGGAAAGTTTCTTTTTTATCTTGATAAAATCATATTTTCCCATCTGAATCATTTCCTTTATAGATATCGTTTTTCTCAATATAGGAAATCACAGGCTTGGGAACATAATAGCGGAGACTCTGCCCGCTTTCATGCCAGGAACGGAGCAGCTCACTGGAAACATCAATATTCATGGTATCCAGTCGAATAAAATTCCCGTTATACTTCTGTGACAGAAGTTGCATCTGCTGATCAAGTTCCTTCAATGGAGTATGATCTCTGGTTGCCACTACCAGTACTGCTTCCTGACAAATGCGTTCCGGTTCCATCCAGGTATCAAAATTAAAAAGCGAATCTGCACCGATGATAAAATAATACTCTGTGTCCGGATTTGCTTTATTCAGCTGTTCCAGAGTCCGGTAAGTATACGTATAGCCTTCCTCATGCATCTCGATCAGAGACAGCTCAAAGTGAGGATTATCCTCTATGGCAAGACGGACCATTTCCGCACGCTGTTCATCAGTCGCTCTGCCCTTACGGTTCCGTTTATGAGGTGGATTTCCGCAGGGCATGAACAAAACTTTATCAAGCTCAAGCTGTTCATAGGCTTTTTCTCCCAGGATCAAATGCCCCATATGAATGGGATCAAAAGTACCACCCATGATTCCTATTTTTTTTGTTGCTTTGCTCATTTATAACCTCCCGAGATTACGGAAGAATGATTTTTTTCTTGTCCTTTTTACCTTCTCTGTAGAGAACGATCTTTTTACCGATCACCTGTACTACCTGAGATCTTGTTCTCTCTGCAAGAACCTGTGCCATTTCACGTGGATCCTCCAGACAGTTCTGAAGAACGCTGATCTTGATCAGCTCTCTTGCTGCAAGAGCTTCCTCAACAGCAGCGGTATTTTCAGGAGTAAGACCACCCTTGCCAAGCTGAAGGATCGGATCCATTGTCATGGCAAGGCCTTTTAAATATGCTCTCTGCTTACTTGTCATTGTCATACCTCTTATTTATAATAATCAAAATCAAAGCCATACATACGAACCGTATCGCCTTCCTGGATACCGGCTTTTTCCAGTTCCTCCAGGATACCGCCCTCTTTCAGGAATTTCTGGAAGAAGGCAAATCCCTTCTCAGAATCCAGATTTGTATAGCCAAGCATTTTTTCAATCTTAGGACCTTCCACAAGGAATACTTCCGGATCTTCCTCGCTGCGCTCCACAGTAAACGGAAGATTTTCATTTACAAGAACATCTTCCGGGAAGAATTCCTGTTCAAACACTACCGGTTTCATCGGGCTCTTATCCAGAAGCTCTTTCACATGGAAAAGGAGTTCTCTGACACCCTGCCCGGTAACGGCTGAAATTGGATAAACCGAAATACCCTGTGGCTCAAATTCTGCTTTCAGTTGATCAATAGGGCTTTCTTCGCCATCATCAAAAATACAGTCAATCTTGTTGGCTGCGATCACCTGCGGTCTTGCTGCAATTTCCGGATTGTAGGCCTCCAGTTCTTTATTGATCTTGTGGATATCCTCCACTGGATCACGACCTTCTACGGAAGCGGCATCTACAATGTGGATGATAACTCGTGTACGCTCAATATGACGGAGGAATTCATGTCCAAGTCCCACACCTTCTGATGCACCCTCGATCAGTCCCGGAATATCAGCGATAACAAAGCCGCCGTTATCAGTATCTACAACTCCAAGATTAGGGCTCAATGTTGTAAAATGATAGTTGGCGATCTTCGGCTGTGCATTTGTTACACGGGAAAGGAAAGTAGATTTACCAACATTCGGAAATCCTACCAGACCGACATCTGCGATCACTTTAAGCTCAAGGAGAACCTCAAGCTCCTGAGCCGGCTGTCCAGGCTGGGCATATTTCGGTACCTGCATGGTAGCTGTTGCATAGTGCTGATTGCCTTTTCCACCACGACCGCCTTTTAATACGACCTGTCTGCGATTCTCACCGGACATATCCGCGATGACCTTGCCGGATTCCGCATCCATGATCACCGTACCTTCCGGAACCTTCAGGACCACATCCTTACCGTCTGCACCATGGCAGCGTTTTTTACCGCCTTCCTGGCCATCCTCAGCTTTATATTTTCTTCTGTGTCTGTAGTCTCCGAGAGTATTCTGGCCCTCGTCGATCTCAAAAATCACATCACCGCCACGGCCACCATCGCCGCCATCCGGCCCGCCATTAGGTACATACAGCTCACGTCGGAAGCTTACATGTCCGTCGCCGCCTTTACCGGAGCGGATAATGATCCTTGCTCTATCTGCAAACATATTACACCTCTATTCCAAAAAAAAGGCTCCAAACCGGATCGATTTGAAGCCTTTTACCTATTTCATTACTCTGCGTCTACAGGAACGATAGAAACCTGTTTCTTATCGCGACCTTTTCTTGTGAATCTTACGACTCCGTCTGTAAGTGCAAATAAAGTATAGTCTTTACCGCAGCCTACGTTTTCACCTGGGTGAATCTTGGTTCCGCGCTGTCTGTAAAGAATGTTTCCGGCTTTTACAAACTGTCCGTCTGCTCTTTTCGCACCTAATCTCTTAGACTCGGAATCACGACCGTTCTTTGTAGAACCAACTCCCTTTTTATGTGCGAATAACTGAAGGTTCATCTTCATCATTGTTGTTACACCTCCTTGACTTTTACTGTCAAATATCGATTGTTATAACTACCAGCAATTTCCGTCAGACCGAGAAGTAAGGAATCCATAAGGAGCATCCCCCGTTCAGAAAGATCATTTCTGAAATGAATGGAAACAAATCCATCCTTTTCCTGCACATCAAATTTATCATCTGTGAATTTTTCAAGAGAATTCACCGTGGTAATGATCAGTGCAGATACCGCAGCACAGACAATATCCTGTCCGGCTTCTGCATAACCGGCATGTCCCTTCGAAATAAATTCTTCGTAAGATCCGTTTTTCTTTCTGACTTTAATTGTAATCATGATGACACCAGATTAACCGTTAATCTTTTCGATCTTAACTTTGGTGTACTGCTGTCTATGTCCGTTTTTCTTGTGATATCCAGTTTTGCGTTTGTATTTGTAAACGATGACCTTGCGATTCTTACCGTTTTCAACTACAGAAGCGGTAACACTGGCATCTTTTACATCCTCGCCAACCTTTAATCCGTCATTGCTGACTGCGATCACGTTGTCAAATGTTACGGTTTCACCAGCTTCTACACCGAGCTTTTCAACTTTAATTACGTCACCCTCGGCAACCTTGTACTGTTTACCACCTGTTGCAATAATTGCGTACATCTGTGGCACCTCCTAATTATTTACTCGCCAAATTCGGTGGCTTCTGTTCTGAAACTGAAGCTCTTTAACCTCTTTGTGCGGCATACTCGATTATCATACAGTGACATACTGTTATGTCAATAGTTTTTTTGATATTTTTATTATTTTTTTGTAAGCTCCCGAATGTCCTCGATCACCGGACGTCTTACTTTCTTTCTGGTCATTTCCAGGATATGCAATGGTGTGATATCAATGGCCCTGCTCTTTATCGGATCCTTTCTGAGAAGCTTCTGTAAAACATGAAAGAGTTCATCTCTGTGATCCGGATTTTCCATGTTGATAAAATCGATCAGGATAATACCTGAAAGATTACGCAGCCGCAACTGCCGGCCGATCTCCGCAGCCGCTTCCAGATTGATCTTGCGGAAGGTTTCTTCCATTTTCTTCTTTCCGGTGTATTTTCCACTATTTACATCAATGGATACAAAGGCCTCCGTCTGCTGGATCACCAGAAATCCGCCGCTGTTCAGCCATACTTTTTCTTTCTGGATCGCATCCAGTGCAGTTTCCACACGATACAGCTTATAAAGCGGAAGAAGTTTGTCCTGATAAAAACGAAGCTTTTCTTTAAGCTCCGGGCTGATCTCTTCCAGATATCCCCGGATCATTTCCCCGATTTCCGGCACGTCGGTAATGATCTCATCCAGGTCACGGCCATAAGCATCTCTTACAGCAGCCACATAAAATGGTTCTGTCTCCAGTACAAGACTGAAACAGGTACGGTTCCGTCCCTGAACTACGGCTTTATGGTAGCGGCCCTTCAGCACTCCAGTTCCTTCAGGATCTCTTCTTTGGAAGCGTCTGCGGCATTGGTCCGGACAATGATACCGAATTCCTTATCCGGACGCTCTGCTTCCTCTTTCAGCCATCCGCTGAGGCGATGGCGATCTTCCAGTGCCAGCTTGGAAGACAGACCAAACTTTTTATCTCCTGTAGTGAGAACAAGATATCTTCCCGTAAAATTCAGATTGGATGTCAGTGCCGGAAGTTTTCCCTTCATGGCATCCCTGCTCACCTGTACCAGGAGCTCATCTCCAGGCCGCAATGGTCCGTTTCCTTTTCTTCCTGCGGAAAAAACAGCTCTCTGTGCCTCTGCAAGAGAATAGTAGCATCTCTTTCCAGGCTCGATCTGCACAAAAGCCGCCTGGATATTGGATGCGATATTTTCGACCTGTCCGGTATATATATTTCCAAGAATAGATTTTTCCTGATCGGATTCCAGTCGGATCTCAACGATCCGTTCCTCCTCCGAAAGGGCCGCTACTGTACAGGGCACACCATGGATATCCATTCTTGTTATGATCAGTTTACTCAATTTCCTCACCTAATGATTCCAGAGTCACAAAACGTGGGCTTGCATTTTCTCCTTTATCGGCATACATTTCCAGACGTTTCACTGTGAAGGCAAATTCCGGAAGTTCTTCTCCAATCCAGTGGAAAAAGGTGTTTGTTACCATCTCCGGCTTCGTATAATTAGAGCTTGCAGATGCCAGCATATAAAAGAACCCATTCTCTCTTACTTCCATTTTATAGATATTCGGACGAAGATCGATTTCCTTTTCGCTGCGCTTGGTCTGCTTGGTCACTTTGATCTCCGGCTGTGCCAGAAATTCTTTCACACGGCTTTTCCAGTCAATAGAAGGCTCTTTGCCCGGACGGAATTCCACAAGATAATCTGCTGCTGCCACCAGTGCCATCGCTTTACCCGCTTTTCCATCCTCTACCTTGCGGACGCTAACGATATGCATCCCCTCTGCCATCTGTTCCTCCAGACGGGCTGCGATCTCTGCAGTAGGCATATCTTCTGCCATTTCCAGGTCAAAATAATCTCCGAGACTCTCCATCCCCACTCCAAGCGGAACCGCAAAAGACATGATCATATGCGGGCTGTATCCACCGGAAAACGCTACCGGGAGCTCTGCACGACGAAGCGCTTTCTGGAAATAACGCATGGTATCCAGATGTCCCACAAACTTCATAGGACCCTCTTTGCTGAATTTAATTCTTACCTTCAAGGCAGACACCTCCTTTAAATTTCATAGCTCCACATGCGGAACATTTCTGACGGCAGTTTTCCGTCACAACACCCTCTTTTGCACGCTGCCATTCACGCTCCAGGAATCTGCGGCTGACACCGGTATCAATGAAATCCCATGGAAGGATCTCATCCAGGCTTCTTTCACGAAGTGTGTAGAATGTCATATCCACTCCGCATTCAGCCATAGCTTCCTTCCAGATATCATAATCAAAATTTTCTGTCCATGCATCGTAAAGGCACCTTTTTCATAAGCCTTCAGGATCACATCCGCGCATCGTCTGTCCCCGCGTGCGAGAAATCCTTCCAGAGCTGTTACATCCGGTTCATGCCAGTTATAACGGATACTTCTCTGATTCAGCTGGGCGCGGACTTCATTTTTAACCACCTTGGCTTTTTCCACAAAATCCTGCTCTGTATACATTGGTGCCCACTGAAATGGGGTAAACGGCTTCGGCACAAAGAAAGATGTGCTGACGTTGATCTGTACCTTGCCTTTACGCTGTTCTTTCGGAACCACCTCATAATAGGTCTCTGCGATCTTCTGTGCCAGATGAGCAATCCCCTTCATATCGTCTTCTGTTTCTGTGGGAAGACCGAGCATAAAGTAAAGCTTCACCTGATTCCAGCCACCCTTGAATGCTTCGCCCGCACCATGGAGGATCACTTCCTCTGTCAGACCTTTGTTGATAACGTCACGAAGTCGCTGAGAACCGGCCTCCGGAGCAAAAGTCAGGCTGCTTTTCTTTACATCCTGCACTTTACTCATAACATCCAGTGCAAAAGCATCAATTCGAAGAGACGGCAGGGAAATGTTGATTGCTTTTCCGTGGAATTCCTCGATCAGGAAATTCACCAGTTCTTTCAACTGGGAATAGTCACTGGAACTTAAGGAACTAAGGGAAATCTCTTCGTGTCCTGTATTTTTCAGCATGATACGCGCCGATTCCTTCAAAGTCTCCACATCACGTTCACGGGTCGGACGATAGATCATACCTGCCTGGCAGAAACGACAGCCTCGAATGCATCCTCTCTGGATCTCAAGAGTTACACGATCCTGTGTTGCCTTAATGTGAGGAACGACCGGTGCCTCCACAGCACGATATTCCTTTTCCATATCAATGATCAGCTGTTTCTGGACCTTCTCAGGAACACCATCCGCCGTCGGTGCAAAGGATGCGATCGTACCATCTTCTTTATAGGTAACTTCATAGAGAGACGGAACATAAATTCCAGGAATCTTAGCTGCTGCCAGAAGGAAATCCTTCCTGCTGCCGCCAGCCTTTTTATTGGCCTTGTATGCATCAAAAAGTGCATCATAAACCGTTTCCCCTTCTCCGATATAAAACATATCAAAAAAGGTGCCAGCGGCTCCGGATTATACGCACAGGCACCGCCACCGATCACAATAGGGAAATCCTCACCACGGTCTGCGCTTTTCAGCGGAATACCACTGAGATCCAGTACCTGGAGGATATTGGTGTAGCACATCTCGTACCCGATCGTAATTCCGAGAAAATCAAAATCCCGGATGGGCTCCTGGGATTCCAGTGCAAACAACGGAATCTTCTTCTCCCTCATCACCTTATCCAGATCCGGCCATGGAGAAAAGAGACGCTCACACCATACATCCTCACGCTGGTTGAACATGTTATAGAGGATCATCATGCCCAGGTTTGACATGCCGATCTCGTAGACATCCGGGAAGCACATTGCAAAACGGATATCTACCGCATTTTTATCTTTCATTACGGAGTTGACTTCACCGCCAATATAGCGGGCAGCTTTATCAACTTTGAGCAAAATTTCATCACTTAATGCTAATTTTCTCATTCTATCCCTTTCTAAAATTAGTAATATTTCACAAAGAATTTAAAGATATAAAATTCAGTGAAACATCAAAAATGTTTATATTTGTAAGCCAATTCTTGTGTAAAAAGTTGCTATAAAATGATGCCCAAAACCCCGTTTGGTCAAAAATGGACATTTTTTCAACTTGCCAACAACGGTTATCATTACCCTCAAACAGTTAATATCCTGCGGATTTTCGCGAACTTATCGTAAAGAAAAATGGCATTTTGTATATTAAAATACAATGCAATGCCAAATATCACTAATAGCACAAAATTGACATACCTTCTCCCTATTATAATCATCTATGGTTAGGATTTCAAGAAAATTGTGTTCTTAACTGTATATAGCGATTGCATCCTTGTGCAGGGAGAATAATCCGGATCCGACTCCAGTAAGGTTTCCTGGCATTTCATCAGTATTTAAAAAGAAATTCCACCATCTGCGTATTTGCACATTTACTTTCCTCCATTTCAGGAAAAGTTGTACTAAAAGCATGCGGAAGTTTTTTGTCCACCTCATAATCTTCAAGATGACAGATCACACCGGCTTTTTTTTATCGCTTTTGCATACTGTCTGCTGTAATTTCGAAGAGTATCTCCGTAAGCTGTGACCAGAAATGACGGTGGCAGGTTTCGGATAATTTCTTTGTTTTCCGGATTTATATATGGATAAAACGAACTCTTTTTCCAGTGTTTCCCGTAAATATAGGAGGGAAGAACCTTCATAATTTTTCGGGGACGGTAAATATCCATGAAATGACAGGGCTTTCCATCTCCCATATAGTCAATGTCACAAATGAGTTCCACATCTTCCGGAAACGGATATTCCGCTTCATGTTTTTTCAGAAAATTATCAAGAAGTTTTTCTTTTTTTGCGGTTTGCTGTGCAATCATTTTATTAAACATGATTTCCCCTCCAGCTATGAAACAATCTACTATTAATACAAATGAATTTTCTTCTCTACAAGTCTGTCACCTTCATACTGCAATTTTACAGAAAAAAAGCGTTTTTCTCCTGAAAGGAGCAGATCAAGAAATACCTGATCCCCCTCCCATGCCGGAAGATTCGGCACCATGGCTTTGTCAACCCAGCAAGGTTCTCCCTCATCACATTCAATCAGTTCTCCTGCATATTCATCGGCCGTGAACACACACATAAGTTCTGATTCGCATTCACTGTTTATAAATGTCACCAGGCCACGGAACTTATAGGAGGTAAGTGTCAGCCCTGTTTCCTCTTTCACCTCACGAACAAGGCATTCTTCCGGAGTTTCCTGACTTTCCACATGCCCGCCAACGCCGATCCATTTGCCCTCATTCATATCATCCTGTTTTTTTACTCTGTGAAGCATCAGGAATTTATCATCGTTTTCTATATAACATAATGTCGTTGTCGTCATTTGATCCCTTCTTTCAGTTCCATCATCCTGCCACTGCCAGTGTGATATAAACCAGGATTGAAACCACACAATACAGAGAATTTGTTGTGGATGCATAAGCACTGCTCTCTTTCTTTCTCAGAAAAGTCTGCATACTGAATGTAGCAGGCGAGGACATATATGTAATAACCGCCAGGTTCAGAAGCCTGGAACCTCCTACCAAATATTTTACTGCCATGAGAACTCCCGCAATCATCACTGCCTGCAAAAGGACTCTCAGCAATATGGTTTTGAGGCAGGGGCTGATAAGTTCCGGCGCAAGTTCCATACTGTACCCAACTACAATAAGAATAATCGGCGTAATGGCCGTTGTCAGAATATTCTCCACACTGAGATAACAATTGCCAAAAGGACTGTCCAGAAGCTGGGTGATCATTCGTGTCAGTCCCGCAATAATTCCAAGAACCGTTCCTATAAAAGCAGGGGTTCGCAATGCACTGTAAAACAGGCTTTTTGCATTGATCTTTTCCCCGTTTTCCGTCTGTCCCAGCATTCCCATATACACACTGAATCCAAAAAGAAGTCCCGCAATATCCAGCACTGCAATCTGTGAAAGATTTTCGCTGCCACAAAGACTTGTATACAACGGATAAGCCATCATTCCACCTTCATAGATACAGACCAGAAACGGAAGATATTTCTTATATGGCTCGTCCATAAATCTTTTCATCCAGAATCCTGCCCCAAATGAAATCAAGAGCATCACAAACATGATCAGAACCAGAATTCCGATCTTTCCACTGTACTCTGCTGTTGCCAGTGCATGAAAAATTGCCACAGGAAGCATAATATTTGTTACCAGTGTTTTCATGTTATTGACACCACTCTGATCTAAAAGTTTCCATTTTCTGCACAGGATTCCAAGAATGATCATCGCCAGTACAGGCAAAACAATCTCCAAAACTTCCATCCCTCTGTCTTCCTCTCCATTGTCTTTAATCTTTTGTTTTTATCTGTTTCTGTGCATCTGCAAAATCTCCATCATCACTTCATATACCGCCATATTCTCTCTCACCACCAGAGCCAGGCTCTCTTTCGCCTGATTCAAAAGATGAAAAAGTTTTCGTACACTGGAATATTTTTCCGCAGAGCACCTGGATCTTAAATATCCTTTTTCGTCGTAATAATACTGTTCATCCAGCAATACAACGATCTTCTCCGCATCTCTCACTGCCTGGATACCAAGCTGTCCAGAACCCTCTGGCATCCGCTGCTGATATCCCTGTCCCGCAAAATCATTCAGAAAATTTTCCACCTCGCGGTCATTATTGGCATACACCACTGCAATATGCGGATACCATCTGGGGCTTCTTTTTTCCGGCAGGTGCATCATGTTCTGGATAAAAGAGGAAGTTCCGCATTGGTACGGATCCGGTTTGTCAGATGGAATTTCTGGATCTCCGGCAGATTTCCCAGGCTTTCCACAATGCTACGATCCATCTCTTCCGGTGAGATCACATCCTCGGAATCACTGGAAAGATCACCGGCCTGTGCTCACTCCATGTAAGCAGAACCGATAATTTTTCCAGGGACAGAAGATGTGCTTCATCTACCAGAATGCTGCTGTAACAGCCAAGATCCGTCGTTCCGTCCAGCTGAGTATCTGCCAGAAAATCTATCCGCCGCAGACGTTCATGAAGAATCTTCCATTCTTTTCCCGCCTCTCCACAGTGAATGATACAGACTCTCTGGCGCACGGACAACTTCATCGCAATATCATAAAGCAACAATGTTTTTCCGGTTCCTGGAAGTCCGCTGAACCAGAAATATCCTCCTCTTTCTCCACGTATTCTCTTCAGAATCTGCCGTTCAATATCTCTCTGCTGGGAAGTAAGGAAATACTCTTTTTTGAGAAAACGCTCCGGTTCTGTCAGCGGAGAGATCAGATAAAGCTCTGCCTGAAACAGATCCTCGATATCTCCCTCATAGTCCGGGCTTTCTTTCCCCAATGCAATACATAGCTGTTTCCAGTCCCCCTCCACAATGTGATCATGATTGGTCAGTCTCACCAGATGATCTTCACTGCTGATATAGGTATACGACAGGATCGGTTTTCCAAAAACAGACAGATAATACCGGTTCTGGATCAGCTGTCTCCGGATAGCCTCGTCCGACACAATGCCGCTTTTCAGTTCAATATTCACGATCTGGTCATCTTTGATCTGAAGAAGATCGAACTCCTTTCCAAGCTTCGGGATCTGAAACGAATAGAAAAAGCGCAGCTTATACACTTCCTCCATATGCAGTTCCAGTTGCTTCACCAGTGCTTTCATACTTCCAGTTCCCACTCTTTGATCCTGAGAAAAAATCTCTGCTGGAAAGCTGGCGTTCCAGCTTCTGGACACATTCCATATTCTGATTTCTTGTAAGTGCATAGATCGATATTGCCTTCATATTTTAACCCTTACCTGCTGTTTATTTCTTTATCCGCAGTGTCCTGAGATGATCCTTCTGCTCCTGTGTGATCCGGTAGCTTTCAATGGATTTCTGGATCGTCTTGTTATGAGTCCAGATATCCATTCTCTGCTCTTCCAGGAATGGAAGGATCTTCTCATACTGTTTTGCCAGTGCTGTAGCAAAATACCAGGCTCGCATCATATTTACATAATATTCTTCCGAGCGGATCGCTGCCACTTCTCCGGATATTCCGGTTTAAATCCTTCGTCCAGATAATGGCGCATCAGCATACTGATCCCGAACCGGATAGTATAGGGCTGATCCGATTCCATCCAGCGATAAACCTCCCGGATAAATATATCACGGTGTTTTTTCATCATATGGAGCGTCAGCAGATCACAGGTCGCCCAGTTATCAATATGCGGAAGAAAACACTCCAGTTCTCCCAGACATTTATCATAATCTCTGATCTGCTCGATCAGCAGGCCATGGAGATTATTTTCCTCATAATACTGATGAGGAAGAACCTTCAGGAACATTTCGGATCTTTCAGTTTTTCCAAATTCTTTTGCAAATTTCCGGAGTATCGGTGTCCGGATACCGATGATCTTTTCTTTCTCCACAGTCGGAACCAGCCTTGCATGAAAATCCCGATATCCTGTATCCTGCATTTCAAACAGTCTTTTCCGGACATCCCGGATCATCTCTTCCTGATTCATTTATCATCCCCGCCTTTTATACCAAAGATCGCGATCAGAGAACTCACAAGCAGAAGCATGGGGTAAAACAGTTTCGGCATGATCTGAAAAGCAGAAAGCTCAAATCCCAGTTCCTTTGCCGCAGAAATGGCAACCAGCATCTGGGCTCCATATGGGATCACCCCCTGGAAAATACAGGAAAATGTATCCAGGATAGAAGCTGTCTTTCTGGAAGTGATCTTATATTCCAGCGCCATTTCCTTTGCAATGGGGTTGGCCATAACAATGGCCACCGTATTATTGGCTGTTGCGATATCCATAGTTCCAACCAGAAGTCCCATACCAAGAAGTCCGCCTTTTTTCCCTTTAAAAACTCTCTGTATTCCGGAAAGCAGTGCTTCAAAGCCTCCATGCTCCCGGATCAGCGCACACATGGCTGCTACAAGGATAGCCACCATACAGGTCTCGAACATTCCGGAAACACCAGATCCTATATTGGTCAGAAGCTCCACCGGTGTGATATGTCCTCCAAGAAGCATGATAAATGCGCCGGAGATAATTCCGATCAGAAGTACCACAAATACATTGATGCCGATGATCCCGCCGATCAGCACCAGAACATATGGAAAGATCTGTATAAGATGATAATCCTGTACCACTCTTCCCTGGATCTCTGTCTGAAAAGACAGGATAAGGATCAGGATCAGTGTAACAACAGCTGCCGGAAATGCGATCCAGAAATTTTCCCGGAATTTATCTTTCATCTGACAGCCCTGACCGTTGCAGGCTGCGATCGTGGTATCAGAAATAAAAGAAAGGTTGTCACCAAACATGGCTCCTCCCATCACCGATGCCACACAAAATGCCATATCAAAACCGGAAGCTTTGGAAACCGCTACCGCAATAGGGGTAAGAAGCGTGATCGTCCCAACGGAAGTTCCCATAGCCACAGATACGAAGCAGGCAACTACAAACAATACCGCAACAGAAAAACGTGCCGGTATCAGAGAAAGCATACAGTAGGCCACACTTTCTGCACTACTGCGCCCCACAACACCCACAAAAGAGCCTGCGGTCAGAAAGATCAGAAGCATGGTGATGATATTTTTATCTCCTACTCCTTTTGCCATAAGCTCCAGCTTTCTATCAAAGCTGATCGTTCTGTTCTGAACACATGCCACCAGGATCGCAGACAGAAAAGCCACAACGATCGGTACATTATAAAATCCCATAGGGATCTTCATCACATACTCAAACAAAATCCCCAGTCCCAGATACAGGACCAGAAAAACACCGATAGGCAACAGTGCGATCACATTTCCTTTTTTCTTCATTTCCTCCATAAAACAATTCCCTTCATCACTTATTATATTCCCGGTTTTTTTCTCCGGGTGATCTGTTTTCTATCATATCATATTTCCCCATTCCTGTCCTGCTGCTGACGGAAACTTCTTCATATTTCCGTCACGATCCTGTTATCTCTGATATTTTTTACCTTATTTAACAAGATTTTCACCAATTAAATCGTTCCTTCCGTTGAAATCCAGAGCTTTTTTCAGTATAATTGGCTGTAGACAATTGTGAAAAAGATATCCGAAGGATTTATGTTGATATCTCTGATCACAGTCATTAAAGGAGGAATATGATTATGGCAACATGGAAAAATCTGGACACTCTTGCTTCTTACAGCACACTTAACGGTCTGAAAGATCACGTGAACATTGCAGAGGCAATGTCCGGCGAGCAGGGTGCAGAACGTGTAAAGAAGTACAGCGTACCGATGGCAGCAGGTCTGGCTTACAATTACGCAGCTAAGGAAGTGGACGAGACCGTTCTTGACGCACTTTCCAAACTGGCTGATGAGGCAGAACTGATCGAAAAATTCCAGGAATTATATAACGGCGCAGTGATCAACACAGGCGAGAAACGTATGGTCCTTCATCATCTTGCACGTACACAGCTTGGCGAGCCTGTTGTTGTTGACGGTGTGGACAAGCGAGAATTCTATGTAGCTCAGCAGAAGAAAGCTGCAGATTTTGCAAACAAAGTACATGCAGGCGAGATCACAAATGAAGCCGGCGAGAAATTCACTACGGTTGTACAGATCGGTATCGGCGGAAGTGACCTGGGACCGCGTGCATTATATATCGCACTTGAGAACTGGGCAAAGGCAAACAACACCTTCAAGATGGAAGCAAAATTCATCAGCAACGTTGACCCGGATGATGCAGCTGCTGTTCTTGCATCTGTAGATCTTGCTCACTCTCTTTTCATCGTTGTATCCAAATCCGGTACAACACTTGAAACTCTGACAAACGAGGCATTCGTAAAAGACGCCCTTACAAAAGCGGGCCTGAACCCGTCCAGACATATGCTTGCTGTAACCAGTGAGACCTCTCCTCTCGCAAAGAGTGATGAGTACCTTACCGCTATTTTCATGGACGACTATATCGGCGGACGTTACTCTTCTGTTTCCGGCGTAGGCGGAGCGATCCTTTCCCTTGCATTCGGACCGGAGGTATTCGCAGACATCCTTGACGGAGCTGCTGAAGAGGATAAGCTTGCAACAAATAAGAACATTCTTGAGAACCCGGATATGCTGGATGCCCTGATCGGCGTTTATGAAAGAAACGTACAGGGATATCCTTCTACTGCAGTTTTACCATACTCACAGGCATTAAGCCGCTTCCCAGCTCATCTTCAGCAGTGTGATATGGAGTCTAACGGTAAATCCGTAAACCGCTTTGGTGAGCCGGTGGATTATGTGACCGGACCGGTGATCTTCGGTGAGCCAGGAACCAACGGACAGCATTCCTTCTACCAGCTTCTGCATCAGGGAACCAATATTGTTCCGCTTCAGTTCATCGGCTTTAAAAAGAGCCAGCTTGGTGTTGATGTTGATATCGAGAACAGCACAAGCCAGCAGAAACTCTGTGCAAACGTTGCAGCACAGATCGTTGCTTTTGCATGCGGAAAAGAAGATGAGAACCTGAACAAAAACTTCAAGGGCGGACGTCCTTCCAGTATCATTGTCGGTGAGGAACTTACACCGAAGTCTCTGGGTGCGCTTCTTGCACACTTTGAGAACAAGATCATGTTCCAGGGCTTTGTATGGAACCTGAACAGCTTTGACCAGGAGGGTGTACAGCTTGGTAAGGTTCTTGCAAAACGTGTTCTTGCTCATGATACAGACGGAGCACTGAAGGTTTACAGTGATCTTCTGAATATCTGATAAGCAGATAAATACCGTCCCGGGAAATATTTTTTTCGGGACGGTTTTTTGTATATGTGACCTTAACCGTGAAAGGAATTCTTAAATATGCAGCAGATAAAAATGATCGGTCTTGATCTGGACGGTACTCTTCTGAACACCAAAAAAGAGCTCACAGAAAATACCAGGCGTGTTCTCAGGGAAGCTATTGATGCAGGGATCCTTGTTCTGATGGCTACCGGCCGGCCATATACTGGCATTCCCGCGGAACTGAGAAATTTTCCGGGAATTCACTATGCTCTCACCTCCAACGGAGCCAGAGTCCTTGATACAGACCATAATAAACTTCTTATCGAGCAGCTTCTTCCCATGGAAAGTGCAAAAAAGCTCTCCGTATCTTTGAAAAATATGATACTTTAAGTGAGATCTATTTTGACGGGCAGGGATATGCAGACGCTGCCAAGCTTGATAATGTAGGAAAATACCATCACGACCCTAATATGTGGAATTATGTCCGTACTACCCGTATCGCGGTTCCGGACATCCAGGATGTCATTACAAAAGAAAACAGAAGCATGGATAAAGTCCAGGCGCTTTTTGCAGACATGGAGGAACGTGCCGCCGCCTGGAAGGAATTAAGTGAACTTAAGGAGCTGGAGCTTGTAGGCTCCTTAAGCTACAATATTGAGATCAACGCCGCCGGTGTCAACAAAGGAACGCTCTTGTTGCTCTTGGCGAAATGCTGGGAATCCCAAGAGAATCCATCATGGCATGCGGAGACGGTGACAACGATGTCCATCTTCTCCGGGAAGTCGGTTTTGGCGTAGCCATGGCCAATGCACAGCCCCAGGTAAAAGAAGCAGCCGATTATATTACTGCTTCCAATGACGAAGACGGTGTAGCACGCGCCATTGAAAAGTTTGCGCTGCACCGATGAGATATTCTATTATGTATGCCAAAAAGGAACCGACAGTTTTTACGCTGTCGGTTCCTTTTTAGAATGGGATTGAATAGCGGTACATTCACATTCGATCAATATTCATAGTTTCCTGCCGGCTGTTTGATCCTGGTAAGAAGATCATGCCAGGACTGATCCCAGATATACCATTTTCCGGTTTTGGAGTGCTTATATGTACAAATCCATCTGGAACTGTCGCTGCCTGCAAAATCAGTAATGATCTGTAGATCGCAGGAGTGGTCTGGGTCGGTTCAAAATACGGGATATCTTCACTGATGGAATTTCCCTTACCCGGAAGTGTGTCCTGTCTTAACGTAATGGAAATCGGTTTAGACGGAGTATAATTGTTGGCCGGAGTTGCTCCGTTCAGGTAAGAATTGCCAAGATATTTATATCCGTTATCCGCTTTCATACGATCTCTCAAAAAGTTTTTGTAATACTGAGTCATCTCTTTATTGTTGAGATAAGAAATCATCTCCTCGCAGTCCGTCGGATTGGTCGGTGTCCAGGTACGATATGCAAGGATCAGAAGAGCCATGGTCTTATAGCGTCCGTCTGCCGTTGTGATATCATACTGTTTCAGCTCCTCTGCATTGGTCGGGATCGTGGTAAATGTGTAAGTATAGGTATTTATCGTTACATTAATGACTTCCTTCTGTCCTTTATCATTGGTGATCTCTTTTTTTGCAGATTTAGTTCCTTTTGTAAGAACCGGCTCCACCTGTTTCTTTACTGTCTGTGTCACGTGGACAGTACAGCTGCCTCGCCAAGTACTCTTATCCCGGACCTGAATCTTTGTTGTTCCCACATTCACTGCCGTTACTTTGCCTTTACTGTCTACAGTTGCAACAGATGTATCATCACTGGTCCATACAAGAATCTCTTTATAATTCTTTACCTGAAGCTGTCTCACATCACCTTTATTCATATTTAAGGTGGTGGCACTTAAAGATGGTTTCGGCACCGGTGTAGGTGTCGGCTTCGGCTTCGGTTTCTGCGCTGCTTTTACTGTAACCTTACAATTGAATTTCTTCGTATTTGCCTTCGCTGTGATCACTGCTGTTCCTTTTCTCACTGCGGTGATCTTTCCTTTGGAATCCACACGTGCGATCTTCGGATTGGAAGAAGAATATTTCACCTTCACAGTTGTTCCTGTCAATTTAATGGCACTGGATTTCTTTTCTGTTAATGTCAGCGATGTCCTGCTGAGCTTCGGTGTTTCTACCTTTACAACACATTTATATGTTTTTTTGCTTACCTTTGCATAGATCGTTGCGGAACCTTTATTTTTGGCAACCACCTGGCCTTTGCTGTTTACGGTCGCAACGCTCTTTTTGGAAGATCTCCAGGCAACCTTCCGCCTGGTTCCGGTAACCTTAAGTGTTGTCTTCTCACCTTTTAAAAGAGTTACTTTTGTTCTGTTCAGTTTTGGTGCGGCGCTAACCGTCACACTTCCAAATGCCATCGTAAAAATAAGGCTGATCAGCAGCACAAAACACAACAGATTTTTTTTCTTTTTCATTCTGATTTCCCCCTTTCCGGTAAAACGTATATTTACGTCATATATTGCTTTAATCATATTTTAGAGGAAATCCCTTATAAAAACACTAGCACTTATGATAGTATCCTTGTAAATATAATCGTTTATATTCTTTCATCGCCCATACCAGGGCTTATTGTCAGGAAACAAAAATAAAACAGGACTGATTTTTGATACAGATACTTGAAATCAAAAGTTTCATCTGTTTAAAAATCAGTCCTGTTATATAAAAAATATCATGGTTGATCCGTAATAGCAGGCAGATCAAGGCATTCGCTATCTGCTCATAATGATACAGTCACGTAACATCGCCAGTGCATGCGCTGTAGTCTGCTCGCGAATCCGCATGCGATTTCCTGTAAAGTGGAACTCTTTGGCAATAGCCTTGCCCTTATAGCAGCAGCCCATAAATACAGTACCAACCGGAGTTTCCTTTGTTCCGCCTCCCGGTCCTGCCAGACCCGTCACGGAAATACTGATGTCTGCTCCGGATGCTTTGCAGGCGCCCTTTGCCATTTCTCTGGCACACTTGGCGGAAACTGCCCCCTGCTCCTTCAGAGTACGCTTCTTCACTCCCAGACATTTATGCTTGGCCTTGTTACTGTAAGTCACAAAGCCATAGCCAAACACCTCAGACGCACCGGATACATTGACAATGCGCTGGGCGATCATACCGCCGGTAAGCGATTCCGCCAGGGAAAGTTTCAGATCTTTCTCTTTCAGAAGATCGATCACTGCTTCCTCCAGTGTCTTGCTCTCATCTGTAGCGAAAACATTCTCTCCAAAACGCTTCTTTAGCTCCTTGACAACCGGTTTGATCAGCTTTCTGCAGGCCTTTTCATTCTCTGCGCTTGCTGTCACACGAAGATGCACTTCACCGGTTTTTGCATAAGGTGCAATGGTAGGATTGGTCTGGCTTTCGATCAGATCCTGGATTTCCTCTGCTACCTGACTCTCACCGATCCCGCTGATCTTTACCATCTGGGACACAATGATCTCCGGCTGGTTTTTCTGCAGATATGGGACAACGTACTCCTCGAACATGGGCTTCAGCTCATTGGGAGGTCCGGGAAGAAGGATCGCGGTTTTTCCTTTTTTCTCAAGGATCAGTCCCGGAGCAGTTCCGTTATGATTGTCAAGAACAATGGCTCCCTCAGGAACCATGGCCTGTTTATAGTTGTTCTTCGTGATACGTCTCTGAGGATTGTTTTTCTCATATTCCTTCAGATATTTATCGATCAGTTTCCTTGAGTGGGAATCTTCCTTAAGAGACATTCCCATCAGATCCGCAGTTACTTCCTTGGTGATATCATCTCTGTTGGTCCAAGACCTCCGGTGAGGATCACAACATCGGAACGATCCAGTGCAGTACGGATCACGTCACGCATACGGCCTTCATTATCACCTACTACATCCTGATAGTAAACACTTAACCCAAGCAGGGCGCATTTTTCAGAAAGATAGGCGCTGTTGGTATTTACGATATTTCCTAGAAGGATCTCGGTTCCTACGGATATCAGTTCTGTGATCATGAAAAGAAACTCCTTTCGTATACTCTGATCCCTACTCCTGCATGGAAAGGACCTTTCTGTTCTGCATGATATAAGTCAGCAGGGAAATAATGGTCAGTGCAACGGACAGCCAGATAAATATCTGTGTCAGCACTGCAAAAACACCTCCGAAATCCAGCATCAGAAGTATGATCATGATCATCTGGGAAACGGTTTTGAATTTTCCCCAGTAGTTTGCGGCAATGACAATTCCGTTCTCCGCTGCGATCAGACGGAAACCGCTAATGATAAATTCCCGTCCGATGATAATGATCACAACCCATGCCGGAAGCTTGTCAACCTCGATCATGCAGATCATGGCAGAGCATACCAAAAGCTTGTCTGCCAGCGGATCCATAAATTTTCCAAAATTGGTTATCAGGTTATATTTTCTGGCAAGATGACCGTCAAACCAGTCTGTCACACTTGCTGCGACAAAAATCGCAAGACAGATCCAGCGGTTTGCTTCTCCTCCCCAGCCTGTCAGTAAGAAAACTACAAGAAATGGTACAAGTATCATTCTTGCAACTGTAAGTTTATTCGGTGTATTCATCGCTCAGCACTCCTATCAAATCATACTCAAGCGCACCTGTCACACGTACCTTTGCAAAATCACCTGTCATAAGCAGTTCGCCTGTCTGAACGAAAATGTATCCGTCAACCTTCGGTGCATCCCCGTAGGTACGTCCGATATAGGCACTTTCATCTGCAACTTTTCCTTCGATCATAACAAGAAGTTCCTGTCCGATACGGTCCTGACCTCTGTCATAAGAAATCTCCTGCTGAAGCTCCATCAGCTCGTCTCTGCGTTCTTCCTTCACTTCTTCCGGAACCTGGTCTGCCATCTCTGCTGCCGGGGTATTCTCCTCCGGAGAGTAAGTGAAGACACCGAGACGGTCAAATTCCATCTCATCTACGAACTCCTTCAGTTCTTCATGGTCTTCCTCCGTCTCACCCGGAAATCCGGTGATCAGAGTTGTACGCAGTACGATATCCGGAATCTCCTTACGGAGCTTTCCGACAATATCGATCAGTTCCTGTTTGGAAGTACGGCGGCCCATTCTTTTAAGAATTCGGTCCGATGCGTGCTGGATCGGAATATCCAGATAATGACAGATCTTCTTCTCATCACGAATGGTTTCGATCAGTTCATCGTAAATCTCCTCCGGATAACAATAAAGGATGCGAATCCAACGGATACCTCTGATCTCACAGAGCTTCTTTAAAAGAATGTGAAGAGATTTTTTGCCGTAAAGATCCTTTCCGTAAACGGTGGTCTCCTGTGCTACCAGGATCAGCTCTTTCACTCCCTGTTCAGCCATATCCTCTGCCTGGGCAATGAGGCGCTCCATTGGGACGCTTCGAAATTTACCTCTGAGCTTCGGATGATGCAGTAGGTACAGTGCTTGTCGCAGCCTTCCGCGATCTTCAGGTAGCCGAAATGTCCACCTGTTGTAAGGACACGTTTGCTTCCTGTATCCGCAGATAATCAATATCACGGAATTCTTCGAAATGATTTCCGGCTACTGCTTCCTCCAGAGCCTTTACGATGTCGCCGTAGGATGTGGTTCCAAGAACAGCATCGACCTCCGGAACCTCCTCAATGATCTCTTTCTGGTATCGCTGTGCCATACAGCCGGTAACGATCAGTGCATGGCAGCTTCCTGTTTTTTTGTACTCTGCCATTTCAAGAATGGTTTCCACACTCTCTTCCTTGGCATCCTTGATAAAACAGCAGGTATTGATCACGATTGCATCTGCTGTGTTTCATCGTCTGTGATCTCATGACCTCCGGCTGTAAGAAGTCCCAGCATTTCCTCAGAATCCGCCAGGTTCTTGTCACAGCCAAGAGAGATGAATAATATTTTCATAAAATTACTCCGCTTCTGTCTGAGCTGCTTCTGCAGTCTCAGTGCCTTCTGCGGTCTCGCCCTCTGCTGCCTCAAGAGCCTCCTTCTCAGCTTCAAGAGCCTCCAGCTCTTCCTCTTCCTCCTGTCCGGGAAGGATCTTTACTTTGCCCTTGTAAAGCTCATCAATGGCAACGGAAAGCGGTTTCTTTCCTGCTGCACCCGGTACAAGCGGCTCTGCTCCTGCGATCAGCTGGCGGGCACGTTTGCTTGCTGCAAGTACAAGAGAATAACGGCTGTTCAGCACGAGAGCCTCATCGTCGTCCTCGTTGTTTGTGTTGATAGCCTCAATTAATTCTGAATAAGATGGATGTATCATATCTTTTCTCCCTTCTGTAACGGCAGGGCCGTATTTAACTTGTTAATTGGTATTTATAAAAAAGCTTCCGCTTCTTTCTGGATCCTGGATACAAAATCATGATTCCTGGATGTACGCATGCGCTCACACCGGATGGTCTCATGAAGTGTATCAACACATTCCTCCAGATCATCATTGATCAGGAGATAATCATATTTATCCATTCCTCTGGATTCTTCAACCGCTCTTCTGAGACGCCCGTTGATCACATCCAGAGTCTCTGTTCCGCGACCTACCAGACGGTTCTTAAGCTCCTCCATAGACGGCGGACATACAAATACCAGCAGTGTATCCGGAAACTTCTCACGGATCTTCATGGCACCCTGGATCTCGATCTCAAGGATCACATCTTTCCCTGCGGAAAGTTGCTCCTCTACATATTTGCGGGGTGTGCCATAATAATTCTCCACATACTGTGCATACTCGATCAGTCCGTCTTCCCGGATCAGCTGTTCAAATTCTTCTTTTGTGCGGAAGAAATAAGCCTCTCCGTCCTTCTCGCCTGGTCTTGGATTTCTGGTAGTAACAGAAACAGATAATGCATAATTGTCATATTTTTCCATCAGCCGTTTCATGACAGTACCTTTTCCGGAACCGGAAAGCCCGAAACAACAACTAAAATTCCCTTACTCATTTCCTTCCTCCCTCGTTTCCTCTCCATACGCTTCCGAAAATCTCCTGGCAATGGTTTCCGGCTGCAGAGCGGAAAGGACAAGATAATCATCGGAAGTAACGATCACTGCTTTTGTTTTTCTTCCCTGTGTGGCATCGATCAGAGTTCGGGTTCCCTTGACACTCTGTATCATGCGCTTTACAGGAGCGGCATCCGGACTTACCACAGCCACGATCTTGCGTGAATTGACAACATTTCCAAAGCCTACATTAATAAGTTTCGCCATTTACGCTCTCCCTTTCTGTCTGTGTACAGCCTGTTTCCTGCCCGGTTACTCGATATTCTGGATCTGCTCACGGATCTTCTCGATCTCTGTCTTCAGATCGATAGCCGCGTTGGATACAATAAGATCATTGGATTTAGACAGGATAGTGTTCGCCTCACGGTTCATCTCCTGTGCCATGAAATCATCTTACGTCCCACGCCCTCGTTCTCGTCCAGGATCTTTCTCATTCCGTGGATGTGGCTTCGAAGACGTACCGTCTCCTCATCATTGCAGATCTTATCTGAAAAAAGTATCACCTCTGCGGCGATCCTGGAATCATCGATCTGGTTATCTTCAAGTAGCTCGTGCATCTTGGCTTCCAGTTTCTCCCGATAAGCCTTCACTACTTCCGGAGAACGTTTTTCCACTACATCGACCTTTGCTTCCAGTCCGTCCAGCTTCCCAAGAAGATCCTGTTTCAGATTAGCACCCTCACGCTGGCGGGTCTCCACAAATTTCCGGCAGGCCTCATGAAGCGGACCCTCCAGAAAATTCCAGAGCTCTTCCTCATCCGGAGCCTGCTCTTCCATTGTAAACACATCCGGATATCTGGAAAGTGTGGAAACACGGATATCATTCTCGATCCCCAGTTTCTCACTCATCTGGTTCAGATAGCCCAGATATTCCTTTGCCAGCTCTGCATTGTATTTCAGAGCCATTCCGCCCATTGTATAGTCTTCATAGGTGATGAACACATCGACTTTGCCGCGGCGGATATAAGTCTTCATCACATTTCGGATCTCTCCCTCAAAATAGCTGAGTCTTTTCGGCATTTTGATGTTCAGATCCAGATATCTGTGATTGACGGATTTCAGTTCAACAGAAACCTTACGCTCTCTGGAAACTGCTTCTGCCCTGCCAAAGCCGGTCATACTTTTTATCATGTTATCCTCCAATACTGCCTCTTAAGTTTATCAGCTGCTGATAAATACAGTAACTGATTGCATACGGATTTATTATAGTTCATTCCAAAACCCTAGTCAAACTCTTTTTTTACTGTTATAATGATTGATGTTGAAATGGAGGTAAAATCATGGCATTTGACGGAATTACAGTTTCTGCTCTCGTGGCAGAGATCGATGATAATTTAAAAGGCGGACGTATCAACAAGATCGCCCAGCCGGAAAACGATGAACTTTTGATCACAGGAAAGGGCGCAAATGGACAGAAACGTCTTCTCTTAAGTGCAAGCGCATCCCTTCCTCTGATCTATTTTACAGATAAGAACCGTATCAGTCCTTTAACCGCACCGAACTTCTGCATGCTTCTCAGAAAGCACATCGGAAGCGCCCGTATCCTTGATGTGAAGCAGCCTGGAATGGAGCGCGTGGTGGAATTTGAGCTGGAGCATCTTAATGAGCTGGGGGATCCCTGCAGAAAGCGTCTGATCATGGAACTGATGGGCAAGCACAGCAACATCATCTTCTGTGACGAAAAGGGAATGATCCTGGACAGCATCAAACATGTCTCTTCTCATATGAGCTCTGTCCGTGAGGTTCTTCCCGGAAGAGAATATTTCATTCCCAATACCAGGGATAAAGAAAATCCGCTGACTGTTTCCGAGGAGGAGTTCACACAGCACATCTGTAAAAAGCCTGTAAATATTTCCAAGGCGCTTTACACTTCACTCACAGGTATGAGCCCGGTAATGGCTGAGGAGATCTGCTACCGTGCATCCATTGACGGAAGCGATGCATCGCAGTCCCTAGATGAGGCAGCCTGCACCCATCTTTATCATACCTTTCTCCGCCTTATGGAACAGATTCGGAACAGAGAGTTCACCCCAAATATTGTCTACCGCGGAGAGGAACCTGTGGAATACGGTGTCTTTCCTTATCAGCAGTTTGGCAGTGAATACCGCAGCGAAATCTTTGACAGTGTCTCTGTTATGCTGGAGACCTATTATGCTACCAAAAGTCTGCTGACACGTATCCACCAGAAATCCTCCGATCTTCGCCGTGTAGTACAGACCGCTCTGGAACGTAACCGAAAAAAATACAACATCCAGAAAAAGCAGCTGAATGATACTACAAAAAAAGATAAATTCAAGGTCTACGGTGAACTGATCAACACCTACGGATACGGACTTGAGGAAGGCTGCAAATCCTTTAAAGCACTGAACTATTACACCAACGAGGAGATCACTATCCCTCTTGACCCGACACTGACTCCGGCACAGAATTCCAAGAAATATTTTGATAAATACGGAAAGCTGAAGCGTACAGAGGAAGCCGTCACGGAACAGATCACAGATACGGAAAGTGAGATCTCTCATCTGGAATCTATCTCCAATGCTCTGGATATCGCCAGATCTGAAAGTGACCTTTCCCAGATCAAGGAAGAGCTCACTGAGTACGGCTATATCAAACGTCACTACACAAACAAAAAAGGCCAGAAAGCCCAGCCGAAATCCAAACCGCTCCACTACATATCCAGTGACGGTTTTGATATCTATGTGGGAAAAAACAATTTCCAGAATGATGAGCTGACTTTCAAGTTCGCAACCGGAAATGACTGGTGGTTCCATGCAAAGAAAATGGCTGGTTCCCATGTGATCGTCCGCACCAAAGACGGTGAACTTCCGGACCGTACCTTCGAAGAAGCAGGCCGCCTGGCAGCCTGGTACTCCAAAGGACACTCTGCCCCCAAGGTAGAGATCGATTATATCCAGAAAAAGCATGTGAAAAAACCTGCCGGTGCGAAACCCGGTTTCGTTGTTTATTACACCAATTATTCTCTCATGGCTTCTCCGGATATTTCGGATCTGAAAGAGGTTACGGAGTAATAACTATTCAACAAAAAACCTTCCTGTGTTCTCGTATTTCTTCAAGACCGGATACCTGTATCTCTGCAAGTATCTGTCCTGAGAAATTTTTCTGTAAACACAGGAAGTTTTTTTTATTGAACATTCGCACTCCGCTTCGTTACATGCTCACGAACAAAAATCGCAAAACAATTTTGTTCAGATCTCCAGTTTTTTCTTCACTGCCGGTGCAATAGACGTATCTACTTTATGATATGGGATCAGTGTAGACTGCAGTGCATGGTACAGATCAGATTTTCCGGGCCATACGGTTCCTTTCAGATGATTCTGCTCATCCAGCTGATGAAACCAGGAGCCGTTTTCGTGATCCATGACCACTTCATCCAGGTACTTCATAAACGCAGCATAATCTTTCGCATATTTCTTCTTACCGGTCACCTGATAAAGAACTGCAGAGGTATTGATCGCTTCCGCAAGAGTCCAGTGCATACGGTCATGTACCACCGGTTTGCCATTCCAATCTGTCGTGTATACAATTCCCGGTGCACCATCTGCGTTCCAGCCATCTTTTATTGCTGTTGTGTAAAGGTTTTCTGCTGCCTGAAGATGTTTTTCCAGTTTTTCTTTCTCTTCTCCACAGTTTGCAAGCGTCCACTGTGTGATCAGCCTTGCCCATTCGATTCCATGGCCTGGTGTCGCGCCGTATGGTTGAACGGATCATCCGGACGGTCACGGTTGCAGTCAAGATCTGCCGCCCATTCCTTCGTAAAATGTTCCGGGATCCTCCAGGAGTTATCTTCTGCCCACTGGATCACATGATCAATAATCCTGCCTGCACGAATGTGATATTTTTTATCCCCGGTGACATCTCCTGCTGCCAGAAAAGCCTCTACCGTATGCATATTGGCATTTAATCCCCGGTAATCATCCAGCACGGTAAATTCCGTATTCCAGGTATCGCAGGCCAGCCCCTCCTCTTCATTCCAGAAATGTCGGTCATAAACAGCCAATGCCTCTTCAAGAAGCTCTTTCGCCCCGGGCCTTCCGGCTGTCAGTGCGGAAGATGCAGCCAGGATCACAAATGCATGGGCATAACACTGTTTATTGGGCACAATATCTCCTTCCGGTGTTACACCTGCATACCAGCCACCGTTTTTTTCATCGTGAAGCTCTCCCTTCAGACCTTTCAATGCCGCATCCGCAAGCTCTCCGCTTCCCTCATGGCCAAGCATCAGACCCAGACTGTATACATGAGCCATACGACAGGTGATCCAGGTTTCCCGGTTTCTGTCCTTCCATGGTGTTCCGTCGTCCCCCAGATAATAGGAACCTCCATTCGGTGAAGGAAACCGATGTCCGAAATTCAAAAGCTCCTCACAGGATGCTTTCAGGAATTCCCGGTTTTCTTTTGTGCTGATCTCATATTTGCTGTTCATTTCAACCACCCCATCTACTTTTTTCTTTAGGATACCATTCTTTTTTGGGGACTTCAATTCCTTTGGATTCTTTTGACAGATTGACGAAAAAAGGAGAATGCCCTATATGCATTCTCCTCATATCAGATTTCTTAATTCCATTACCGTAACGGTCACAGATAGCCCTGTATTAATCTTCAAAACAGGTGATCACATAACGATCACTTTCTGTGATCACATCGGAAACATTATCCCTGTCCCAGATCGCATCACTGATGATATCTTTCAGCTTATCATCCATAACGATATTAAAATTCTCCTCGATCACCTGAAACGGAACTCCCTCATTCTCCTGTGCATACTCCATGATAAAATCAAGAATCTTCTCTTCCATACCTTAAAATCTGCCTTTCTGTAAATACTAACGTTTAATATATTACATCAGATTTCCGCAGATGTCCAGATATTTTCCAGCCATGTCCATGCGGTATTCCATAAGATATTATGCCAGTATACACACCCCTTCACATTTCGTTCTATATCAGAATCTGGTATGTCGGTTCACATATTTTGCTTTATATTTGGAGTACACAATGGTCTGATCCTTGTAAAGGCCATAATATCCCGATGCTGCATAGCTGATAGATACTGCGATCAGATAGAAGGATACTCCCTTAAATCCAAACATTTCAAAAGCGATCAGGATCGAAGTGATCGGACAGTTGGTCACACCGCAGAAAACTGCTGCCATTCCGCAGGCTGCACAGATCGACGGAGAAATTCCCAGAAGATTACCCATCACACAGCCAAAGGTAGCTCCAATGCAGAAAGAAGGTACGATCTCTCCCCCGCGGAACCCTGCGCGCATAGTCAGTGCTGTAAGCACCATTTTCCAGAAAAAGGCGAAAGTATCCGCCTGTCCGTTTTCCACCGCTTTTTCAATAAGCTCCGCACCAGCGCCCATATATTCATCTGTTCTCAGAATAAAGGTGACAACAATGACCAGACAGGCGCCCACTGCAACCCTGACATATTTATTCTTAAACCATCTGCCATAAAGTCCTGCTGCACCATTCAGCGCAATACAGAACATAATGCTGACAACTGCACAGCCCAGAGCGATCACTCCCATTTTCAGGCCAGTTTCCACAGTCAGTGCCGGAATATCCGTCACATGAAAACTTTCCGGCGTGACTCCCATTCCGGCTGCAAATCCGGAAGCGATCAATGACGCGATCATACACGGCATCAGTGCTGCATAATACATCACGCCCACACTGACCACTTCCAACGCAAAAACTGCCGCTGCCATCGGTGTTCCAAACAGCGCGGAAAACGCCGCGCTCATGCCGCACATGACAATTACATGACGGTCCTCCTCGTCCAGATGGATCCATCTTCCAGCTGGTTGGCAATACTTCCTCCAAGCTGGATCGCTGCTCCCTCACGTCCCGCAGAACCACCGGTAAAATGAGTCAGCGCCGTTGTGATAAAGATCAGAGGCGCAGAAGGATCGGCACATCATCTCTGGAACGCACTGTAGAAAGAACCTGATTGGTCCCTCCATCCTCTTTTCCAAGCTTCTCATACAAAAATACAATGACAAGTCCAGATAATGGCAGCAAAAGAAAAATCCATTCATGCGCCTTCCGGTAACTGGTCACTGCCTTCAACGTAAAAGAAAACAGTGTGCTGGCAGCTCCTACGATACATCCTGTAATGACAGCAAGAACCAGCCACTTGATCAGATTTGAGATATCCCGGCTGATTCTTGCACTGTAATAATATAAATGTTCCTTTAATCTTTTGTTATGATCGATCCCCATGTTCCTTCCCTTCTTTTCTTTACTGTCTGCATTATACTACATTTTTCCTCTCAGTAAAAGCAGGAAGAGAAAGCCCTGTTATTTTTTCTTCCGGGAAATATGCCTGTGTATCAGGATCGAGAATACACTGATCATCACAAGAAGCACTGCGGAAAGCCAGAATGCCGGTGATCCGGGATTCTTGATATTTGCTCCAAATATCGTGGCTAGGATAACTCCCGGAAATGTTCCCAGCATCCCGCCCAGCATATATACTTCAAACGGGATCTTCACCGCGCCCAGAAACAGGCTCACTGCATCCCCGGGCAAAAAATTCAGCGTTCTCATAAAAAAAGAGATATACAGCGGATTTCCGTTCTGATAGTCCACCACTGTTTTCAGCTTCGGATATTTGGAAGTAAGATTCTCCACCATGAAGAGCCGGAAAAACGTCCCATCCAGTAAGGAAGCGCCAATGTAACTGCTCTTCCCAGAAAGTTCACCAGAAGTGCTGTTCCTGTAGAAAACAGATGCCCTACAGCAAGCTGCAGGATCGCAATTGGAAATATAAAAGAGACACTTTTCACTGCATAAAGCCCAAGCATAAGTAATGCAGCCTTAACAGGTTCCTCCGGTGTATAGCTTAAGATCCTTTCCACAGACAGATCCTCTCTATAACGGATACAGAAAAGGAGAAGCACAAGAAGGAGCACCGCCGGCAGATATTTTCTGATGTTATCAATCATTTTTTTCATGGTCTGATCCCTCCGTTTTCAAAAAAAGAGCACCGGCACCTGTTTCCGGTACCGTGCTCTTTCATAAGTTCTGCTTTTTTAAGTTTCAGGATCAGCAGCCTTTCTTCGCTGCCTTTCTCTCCTGGTCTTCCTTCCACATTTCCTCTGCTACCGGCTTCCAGTTTTCAGCATACCGGTCACATTTCGCACAGAGATGCTCTGCACTCTCCGGTGACTGAAGATCTGTGGAATGTGCTCCGGATTTTTCTACCATTTCTCTCAGCTTCTGCGGATTTTCAAGCATCGGGCATGGACGGTACATATTGTCATTAAACGGCTGTCCGTCATGATATGCCATCATCATCGGAGACTGCAGTGCTTCCAGAAGTGTTTTCTCGCGGATATTGGAATCAGAATAATGGATAAACACACATGGATCGATATCGCCGTTTGCATTGATATGCAGATAGCGACGGCCGCCTGCAATACATCCTCCCACAAACTCTGCATCATTCTGGAAATCCATGGCAAACAACGGCTTTGTTGCACGGTATTTACGGATACGCTCATAGGTTTCTCTTCTCTGTGCAGGAGTAGGAAGCAGCTCCGGTGCTGCATCATTTCCAACCGGCATATAATGGAAATACCAGATAAAGTACGCTCCAAGATCGATCAGGCTGTCGTAAAATGCCTCTGATGTGATAGACTCGAAATTTGCACTCGTATAACATGCAGAGATACCAAATACAAGCTTCTTCTCTCTGAGAAGATTGATGGCCTTGATAACCTTCTGGTATACACCATTTCCTCTTCTGCCATCTGTTGCAGTCTCAAATCCTTCCAGTGAAATTGCAGGAACAAAGTTTCCTACCCGAAGCATATCATTTGCAAAATCCTCATCGATCAGTGTTGCATTTGTGAAGGAAAGGAAGATACAGTCATTATGTTTCTCGCAAAGACGGATCAGATCCTTTTTTCTTACAAGTGGCTCTCCGCCTGTGTAAATATACATATAAACGCCAAGCTCCTTACCCTGGCGGATGATGTCATCGATCTCATCGTAGGTGAGGTTCAGCTTGTTTCCATACTCTGCTGCCCAGCATCCTGTACAGTGCAGGTTACATGCACTTGTTGGGTCAAGAAGGATTGCCCACGGGATATTACAGCCATATTTCTCACGGCATTCATCCTGTTTCTTCCAGCCTGCAAGATTTGCATTGATAAAGAAGTTTGCAACCAGAGTTTTCATAACATGCGGATCAATATCAGTTACCAATCTATGAATAAACGGATAATACGGATGTTCCGGATTAGAAATGGCTGCGCGGATCATTGCTCTCTGTGTAGGAAATCCACCACCGGAAAATTTATCTGCCCAGTCCATGATCTTGATAAAATTCTTATCCGGATCTTTATAAACATAATTGAATGCCTGTTCAAGTCCGAATTTCTTAAGTGTGTTCATTGCGCTCATACTATCTCTCCTTATTTCTCTCAATGTAAATATGCAATCTAGCTAAACGGACATCTTCATTCCGTCACACTGCATTTCGAGTACCAAAGCTTTCTTACTATCTTTGCCTGACTCATGGTGTTACTGTACGTTTTTTCCATTTGAATAACAATAGACAATATAATTGGCATGACCAAAAACTAGGCAAATCTGTTAAAATGCCTAAATATTATTGGCATTTATTCTAAATAACATTCGTTATTTTGTGCATACTTACCGATTTTACGATGTTTATCCATATAAAAAACACCCTGGCAAAGGCAGAAATATCTTCCGCCCTGCTTCGGGTGTTTTTGATTTATCTTATTACTTCATAACAATATTTATATCTACTCGAAAATGTTGATTTTACGCTGTTTTTCGCTATCTATCTTCTGATTTACTCCATTTTTACTCCAATTTTAAGCCAATATTTTCAGTTCGGCTACTTCTTCTTTTTTCTTTTGTTCTGAAACGTGCGTGTATAAATCGGTTGTCATTGCCAACGTAGAGTGACCTAAGAGTTTCTGTACTACCTGTTGGTCTACTCCATTTTCATAGCACCTTGTAGCGTATGTATGTCGCAAAGTGTGACAGGTAAACAGTTCAAGTATCTTTGGCTCTCTCTTTTCTTCCTTTGCCAGTTCAATCTCTATCACATTGATTTTTGCCACATAGTCTTTGATTGCACTATTGACGTTATAATAATAAACTGGCGAACCGTCAGAACAGGTAAATACCAAGTTTTGAAATTCTTTATGCTGTTTCCATATCGAGCGTTTCCACATCTTCTGTTCTGTCTGCTTTATCTTCTGATTTTGCAAATCTCATACACTTCATCTGTCATAGGAATTACACGATTACTGGATATGGTTTTTGCAGTCGTATAGAAAAACTTTGAACCCTCAACGGGACTGGAAGCCTTTGAGTAATGAATTGTCTTATTGATTGTAATTTCTCTTTTTTCAAAGTCACAATCTTCCCATTTCAGTCCAAGTACCTCTGCTTTTGTCAATATAAGTCTAAAAAAATTTGCTTTTAATTCGCAAAAAGCACCACTGTTTTCATCCAGTGATGCTCCTGCGAACAATCTTATTCCGTTTATGCTTTTTCTTCTTTGTAGAAAATGTCATCCATCTTCCAGCTTATCTCCATACGACCTGGTTCATAAATAAAGACTTTCTCAATAATCTTTGACAGCTGTATTTTGTCAAAATCCTGCAATGCTGCAATCTCATTTACTTCCATTTCTTTTTCTGTTGCTTCATCACATTTTTTCTTCGCTACTGCAATCTCATTCTCCAATTCTGCTATCTGCAAAGTGATTTCTGAAATACGGGAAGTCGTTTTTTCCAGTTCTTCCATATACCCTTCCTTGTCCAACACTTCTGAACGATAATCAGAATACAGTTTCATTTTTCTTGACGAGAGTCGCTTTTTTTCACTTTCCAGTGTTGCGATATTTTCTTCTTTCAAAATTGTTTTATGCCATTCACTTTTCTTTTTCTCAAGATTTTCCGAAATGAGTTGTGCCATATTTCTGGCTGCATCCAGTACTGTTTCTTCTGCTTCTTTCCTGTCCATTTTACTTTCCGCACACCCACTAAGACCGCTGATATGTGCCTGCATACAGCGATACCCAGTCTCTCTGCTGGTAAAACCAAGTCTTCTTCCACAGGTCGGACAAAAGAAAATAGGGCAGGCTACTCCTCTTTTTGTAAGAACTCTTTTCTGGTTAGTAAATGCTTTTTCATTTGCTTTCTGGAATAATTCATCGGATATAATTGGTTCATGTGCATTTTCTACAACAATCCACTCTTCTTTATCATTGGAAACCAATTTATTGCTTCCTGTTCTTGCCACTCTCTTTTTATTCCAAATAATTTTTCCAAGATACACTTCATTTTTGAGCATATCTGAGATTGTTGTGACTGACCAGAGTTTCTTTTCTTTTTCGTTTTCTCTGTGCATTTTTATACCTTTTCTGCACATATACTCCCGGCATGTAAGCACATGGGTTTCGTTCAGATGTTTTGCTATCTGTCCTTTTGTTTTCCCATCTGCCGCCATTGTGAATATCAGTTTCACTATTTCAGCCGCTTCTGGGTCTATAACCAGATGATGCTTATCTTCTGGATCTTTAATATATCCATATTTGGGAAAAGCCGGCATATATTCACCGTTTTTAGCATGTGTTTTCATAGCAGAACGAACTTTTCTGGACAAATCTCTGCTGTACATTGCATTCAGCATATTTTTTAACGCTACACTCATTCCTCCAGTAAAACCAGAGGAATTGATACTGTCAAAGCCATCGTTAATTGAGATAATTCGAATACCAAGGACTGGCAGGATTTTTTCCAGATAATTCCCCACTTCCAGATAATCTCTTCCAAATCTTGAAAAGTCCTTTATAACAATACTTTTTATACGTCCTGCTTTTGCATCTTCCACCATCCTCTGAAAGCCAGGACGGTTAAAGTTTGTACCACTGTACCCATCGTCTACATATTCAACTACTGGACAGTTAGTAAATTCGTCCTGTTTTTTGATAAATTCGTTTATCAGCATTCTCTGTGCACTGACACTGTTACTTCGGCTTTTATACTGCCATCTACATCATTATCCTCCGACGAAAGTCTGATATAAACAGCGATACATTCTGTTACTGGCATAACTCAGCCTCCCGTTCTTTTGCATATTTTCTTAATTCTTCCAACATATCATCATACACCAAACGTACCGTAATAGAACCGCTTTCATGTATTTCGATTTTTTCTACAAAAGCATTGACCATTTCCTTTGTCAGCGTTCTCGTATTGCGGTATTTATTGATCAATGTTTCCCATTCTTCCTCTGTGTGAAAATTTTTTTCATATCCAACCTGATGCTTTAATAAAATTTCCATGTTATTCTGGATCTCTTTTTCTGTTTCCGCATCCTGCTTTGAAAATGTTTCATACTGCTCTGCATCAATAATACGGCACACATAATCCTCAAACAATCTTTCCCGGTGTACTGCCACTTTTTCCAGTTCTTTCCGGCATTTCTTGATTTCCCTGTTAAACACATCATATTTTTTAATGCTTTCCTGTCTTTGATTCAACCGCCGAATCAAATCTACATTTTCAACATATACATTGATATGTGCACGTATCACACGCAGTACATAATCATTCACTTCCAAATCAGTGATAGAATGTGGCGTACACTTCCCGTGGAGCTTATTATTTCCACAGTAAAACCTACGATGATTGCCTTTTGTTTTCCCATATAAATACATGGTTTTTCCACAGTCTGCACATACAATTTTCTGCTTGAAAAAGTTGAAGTCTCTTACATTATTGCCATTTGATTTACGAGCTTCATTAACCCGTTTTACGATATGACCAATCTTTTCCTGTACCTCATCAAAATCCTTTCTGCTCACAAGTGCCTCATGGGTATTTTTGATAATGATCCATTCTTCTTTCTGATTCATTTTCTGTCTCTGTGCTGCCCAGGAATCATTGGTAAACTGATTATGCACACTATCACCGGCATAATATTGATTCTCAAGGATTTTGTGGACTGTTCCTCCACTCCATGTCCATGTCGCTGACTTTTCATTTGCTTTTCCTGCTTTATCCAGCTTGTAGGCTTTCGGGCAGAGATACCCATCCGCATTTAATTTCCGGGCAATCTCTGCATAAGTCATTCCATCAATAAAATACTGAAATATCTTTTTCACCACTGGTGCCGCTACCGGATCTGGAATCAGCTGATGAGGATTATCCTTGTCTTTTTCATAACCATAAGCCATCTGACCGGAAGGAAATTCGCCATTTGCCCAGCTCGTCCGGTATGAACTTCTTATTTTCTTTGCCAAATCTCTGGAATAAAACTCATTATACACGTTTGACATGCTGATCAGCAGGCTTATGTCATCTCTGAACGAATCATAATGATCATTCACCGAAATAAAACGCACATTAAAGAATGGGAACACTCTTTCAATATAGCTTCCTGCCTCTACATAATTTCTTCCAAGTCTAGAAAGATCTTTAACAATAACACAGTCAATATTTCCCTCTTTGATGTCCTGCATCATCTCATTAAAACCATCTCTCTCAAAATTAGTTCCGGTTTTAGATATATCATAATATTCCTTTGCAACCACGATATCTTTCTGTTCTTTTACGAAATTATGAAGCAGAACCATCTGCGTTTCTATCGTATTTCTTTCTCTGTTCTTTTCACTCTCATAGGAAAGCCTTGCATAAAGGGCTGCATGTGAAACTTTTTCACACTGGTTTTCAGCTTCTGTAACCAAATTTTCTTTATTTCCAACATTCACATAATCTACTTTTCTTGATTTTCGAGCCATTTATACGACCTCCCTCTTTTGAATTTCTATTCTTCCGTCCATACCTGTGCTGACATCGCATCCCACCGACTGTATCTGCCGTAACAAAGATTGATAACAATCATCAAAATTAAATCTGACTTCAATATGTTTTTTGTCATATACTAATATCTGGTCAATCAGTTCAACAGCAACAGTTCTTGTAAGTTCCTGTATATTCTGATGCTCGGCAAAATAATCCAGCCAATGATATTTATCACTTTTTGATTCCAGGACTTCACTGATCTGCTGATCAATGCTTCGGACTGCTTCCTCGGCTTTTTTCCGTTTTTCTGTGTACCCGTCATGAAGCTCTTTATAATCTTCTTTTGAATGATTCCTTCACGGAAATCCTCATATAGATAATCTCTTAACTCCCGGCATCGCACGGCTTCTTTTTCTTTTGCTTCTTTTCTAATTTCCAGTTCTTTTATATCCAATTCTTGAATGGTACTTCATGGATAAAATCCATGATTTTTTTCATATCAAGGATATTTTCAATATGGATTTTTACCAGTTCCAATACTGTTTCTTCTAGTTTGCCCATTGGTATTCTGTGTGCTGCACACGCTTTCGTAGCCGCATGTCTGGAACAGATATAGTAAGCGTATACCTTTCCTCCTGCCGGAACATCCCGTTTGATCATCATTGCCCCACAGTCTCCACAAACCACAAGTCCAGATAATGGATATACCTTTTCCTCGTTCGGAGAAGTCCTTGTATCTATCCCTAATAATCTCTGCACCAGTGCAAATTCTCGTTCTGATACGATAGCCTCATGGTTTTTTTCAATTCTAACCCAATCTGTCTCCGGCTTTTTCATCAATTTTTTTACTTTATGGTTTGGTGTTGTTCTTTTTCCCTGCACCAGAGTTCCAGTGTATACTTCATTTTCAAGGATTCTTTTTACCGACATGGCGCTCCATTCTGCCTGTTCGTGTGTTTTAAAATTATCCTGAATCCTTATTCCAAGACTGTGCTTGTATTCCATTGGTGAAAGAACACCCTGTTTGTTCAATGCATTGGCAATTGCTGTCTGGCTCATACCTGATAATTTCATGCGGTAAATTTCTTTGACGATACCTGCCGCATATGCATCTATCACCAGTTTGTTTTTATTATCTGAATCTTTCTGGTAGCCATACGGTGTAAACGCTCCGATATATTCCCCATTTTTTCTCTTTACTTCCAGGTGGCTTCTTATTTTGATAGAAATGTCACGGCAATATGCATCGTTAATGAGATTCTTGAAGGGAATCACGATTTCGTCTGCCTGACTTTTCCCTTCCAGGCTGTCATAATGATCATTGACCGCAATAAACCGCACGCCAAGTGCCGGAAATAATCTTTCGATATATTTTCCGGCATCAATATACTCACGTCCAAAACGGGAAAGGTCTTTTACAACGACACAATCCACAATTCCTTTTTTGATATCTTCCAGCATCATCTGAAATGCAGGACGTTCAAAATTAGAACCGCTGTAACCGTCATCCACCCGTTCTGATACAACAACTATATCCTTTTTATCTTTTAGGAAATTTTTTATCAGATCTTTCTGATTTGAGATACTGTTGCTTTCACGCTTTCCAGCAGTAGCAACATCGCCATCTTCTTTCGATAAACGAACATAAATGGCTGCATGATAGATTTTCTTTGAATTGTTAATTTGATTCATCTTCATCCTCCTTAGTTTTACCTTTCCATCAACATTGGTAAAACCCAGAGGGTGAGTCGATTTTGTCCTAATAGAAATGAGGAGTCCTGAATTCCTCGTCTCCATATTAACATAACTCTTCAGATTTTACCACCACTTTTTATACAGAAAGCAAAAGTTCCTCAAATGCATCTTCAAAAGATACTCCATTGTTTGCAAACCGTATTTTCACTTTTACATTTCCTATACAGACAAGATAGGGATTTCCCACTTGTCTAAGATATTGAGCTATTCTTTTTTCTTTCGTCTGATTCCGGTCAATCCTTATTTTTCGGATGTCCTTCAATTCCTTCAGATCTACATCATCAAAATCCGTTTCCAGATAGTTTCTATATTCCTCTGCCGTCATGCCCTTCTCCTTCCATTCCCATCTGAATCCGTACTGCTTTCAGTACCCGATCCAGGCTCCACTTATTTACTCTTCCGCATTTCTCAATAATACATTTCGTAGAAATGCTCATAACCTGTTCAGCCAGTGCCAGGCTTCCTTTTCGGATTCCCGTCATATCATATTTGCTGATAAATACATGTGTTGGCAAATACCGCTTCTTATATATTCTTGACGTCAGCGGAACTACTGTAATGACTGAACTGTATGTATTAGCTTTGTTGTTACTTACTACGATCACCGGTCTTACTCCACCTGAACCGAAGTTGTCGGGAACATACCGAGATCCGCCCATAAGATATCTCCTCTTCGAATCGTCACTTGTCATCTCTCCAATCTTTTTTTTATTTGTAAAGCATTCATAGCGCTATATTGCTCCACAGGAATACGGCAGAGTTCCTTTCCAAGACGGAAAGCTCTGCCGCATAACCTCTATAGCCAATTTGATTATTAAACAGTGCTCGCTCGATTCTATTTATCCTCGATACCCCGAATCGTTACTCCCGCATATGCAGGAAGGGAATAATAACCTGCCCGGATGCATACTCCGGACCACAACCCGGAAACTCTCGTTTCCAGGCTCCAGCAGTTCATAGGTTTACCAGTTACAGACTTCTCAGGATCTGCAAGTGTATCGCATCTCATACATATCATCGCATCACCAGCCTGCCAGCTGGCTTCGGTCAGTGCTTTTTCGCAGCATTACGGACTGAACTAAAAATCTTTGTTTTGTCTTATAATCCTATAGCGGCATCTTCCTCGTGCTCTTTGCATGAAATGTCACGTCAGTTATTATTGGATATTCAGTTATCATGGTTCATTTTAGGAAGTCCTTTAACTTCCTCTAATTACTAAAGTCAAATGACTTTGGCAGATGCAAAAGATTTTGAAAATTTTTAAAAAATTTATTCATATACATTTCACGCATCTTATTAAGAGTGGATTTCAGCTTGTATGACAGCATCTGTCTGGAAATCCCCATAATCTCCGCCATCTGTGTCTGTGTCTTGTTTTCAAAGAAAATGCCATAAATAATCATGCGTTCCTCTGAGTTCAGTTGATTGATCACTGTGTGAATATCCTGCTGTTCCATTTTTGTCAGTACACAGTGCTCCACATCACAGTTCAGATCTGGAAAATCCTCAATCATGAAGCCTTCTCCATCAATGGACTGACCGCTGTAAGGTACTTCTCTCAGCATCTTATCCACAACCTCACCCAGTTCATTCTTAATCTCAACTTTTTTTGCCTTGCTGCTTCTGTAAAAATTATTCATCGCATACGCAACTTCTTTTGTAATCTCGATCATTTCTCCATCAATATTTGCGTAATACTTTCCTTCGTAAAAATATGGGTGTTCAATATACATATCCGTTCCTCCTGAATTTGAAATCTTGTTGCTCGTTTCAAGTCCAGAAGGCGGACCTCTGTTTAGGATCATGCCTGCTCCGCCTTTATCCTGCCGGGATACGCCCGCAGTTATTGGCTGAGAAATTCAGGCACGAAAAAAAGCCCCAGTAGTTTTTTCTTAACTACTGAGGCTTTCGTCTCTTTCTTGTATTCAGTTATCTATGCCTTCTTTCATCAGCATAATCATTGTATCAGGATAAAGTTTACAAAGTATCCGCAATACGTTCCCATAAGTTCATGTCATTATTGAAATCGTACATATTTCAGTATAAAAAGTTCACTGTATTATTCTTCTACTTCTTTTCCATCTATATATAGTTGAAATTTATCAGGATGATTGACAACATCATAGTCCTTTCCATATTCTACAGTTCTGTATTCGGCTGTCATTACCGATTCCCCATCTTCAATATCCTCTTTCCATAAATAGATGTTCATATCAAGACTCGTCGCATATCCCCTGTCTGTGGAGAATTTTGTCGAATGAAAAGAATCATCCTTGTACATCTGCAAAAGCTCTCTTGCAAACGCTTCTCTATCCTCAATATTTTCCCGGTTAGCGATTACGGTTAGATTTTCATCCCGATTTACGGAAAATGTTCCTACCACATCCGGTTCACCTTCCTTATGACTTGATTCGGGTTTCCCATAAATACTTCCTGCAGCAATTATCAAGATGACTGCCCCTGAGATCACTGCAATTATCTTTTTCTTCATATTTTTATTTTCCTTTTAGTTTTTTTTACTGCGTAATTGATTACTTCTTCCGGTGTAGGTCTTTCTCCTTTAAGTGTCATTTTCTTCCATTCTTCCTGCACGGCCGGATCAGGATTATCAAATCCTGTATCTATGGCTATCTGCATTTCTCTGCGTACTTCTTCTGGTGTCGTATTGTACTTTTCTGCAATCTTCTCATAAATATTTTTTTCTCTCATTTACCCGCCCTCCAGTTTCAAAGAATTATTTATAGTTCTTTAGAACTACTATATCATGATTATCACTATGAAAAAAAGATTTTTTCACAAACGAATCCATAAAAAAGAATAAAAAAAAAGAAGAGCTTAATGCCCTTCGATTTCAATGCCTATTTCATTAGTCTACCAAAGCTCTGACCGCATTTAAAATTCTTTTCTGCTCGTCCTTTGGCAATTTTTCTATCATATCAGATAATTCATTAGTAACACCTGTGACAGAATGTGTCACAACATCTATCAGTAGCGCATCAGCCGATACATCAAGTGCATTGGCAATTGCTACAAAGGTATCCAACTTTGTTACTTTCAGTCCTCTTTCTATCACACTGACATGTGTTGTACTTAAATTTACCAGCGCCGCCAGTTCTTCCTGTGTAAGATTTTTGCTTCTCTTGCTGCTTTAATTCGCTGACCAACCGCTTTTAAATCCATCATAGCACCTCCTTCAGAACGATAATTCGGTCTAAAATTAGTATACTGATGGATAATTGAAAGATACAGAATCCGCAAATCAAGTTGTAGTTCTATAGAACTAATTTTCATTTTTTATACATGCAACACACAAAAAAGCCACCAGAAGAATTAGTATCCTCTGGTAGCTCCATTAAAATTTATCATTTGTTAATGTGCAACACTCATGCTCTCATCAATCCATTTCTGCACCATTTGAACACTCACATTAAGATAGTGGGCTATTTTATCAACTTTCATTCCATCCGCAGCCATGGATAATGCTGAGGCTTTTGCTTTTTTCAGCTCACCACTTTCAATACCTTCACTATAAATCTGTTCCATCTCACGGCACATGAATTCCACCCCTTTCTGTGTTTCCTTCAATTCGTATACTCTGTCAGCAAGTATCTTACTGTGCATATCTTCTGCATTCTTACAGTGAAGATCATGCATCAGTCTGCCTAATTCTGTATCCTCTTGTTTCTTAGAATTTACATAGATAATATGAGCTTCATCCTTAAAATTCTCACTGACTTCTTCGATTTTCCTGTCTATATGATAAATCGGAAGTCCGTATCCAAGTGCATCGTCTCTGGTGATAAAAATCACGTAGCTTTCCGGAAGGTCATCAAAATCCTGTCCTGGATTTAATGTGTTCATATCCATCAGACCACTATGATACCTTGCTCTTTTGGGAGATGCCCCTTCGTTGTCCTGTTGGATTTCTACATCCATCTGCTTGCCTTCAGAATCTCTGGCAACACAGTCCAGAATAGCTGAACGCCCCTGCAAATTCTTATAGTCTTTCTGCAGAACTTGATCAATCACTTTCAGATCCTTTTTATTCATAATTACCTGCAGAACATATTCTGTACATTCCCGTTTCTTGAATACATTCCGCATAAACACATCGCTCATGATGGTAAGGTCTTTTAAGATACCCTTGTATCTTTCGTAACGTGTTTCCAATTCTTCTGTTTTCACGATTTCTTCTTTCGCCACGTCCATTCTCGCCTCCATTCTTTGCTATGTCAGGATAGGTTCCTAAATGTCTCCTATCCCAATTTCATCTTAACATCAAAATCAGCTTTTCACAAGCCACTATTTTATCCTACACCACTTGAAAACAATAATTTCCAATCAGTTTCATCCAACTATTATATTTATTCTTTTCACACACCTTTCGGCAAATTTCATTTTCCATCAATACACAGAACATCTTATCATAATCAAATGCCCAAACAGCACCATTCACATGGTTTTCCACTGCTTTCTGATCTATGCTTTTCAAGCGTGTGACCATTTTCTCAATTTCTCCATTTCCCAAGTTACCGATATTTTTGCAGATAAACCGAAAGAAATTCAACGTTGCATATTCGTCATGCCAATGGAACTCTTCTGGATTGTTTTTAATTTTACTGACTCGCTGCTGTTCTTTGATTATCTGAGCAGCTACACCTTTCATCGAATCTTCGTATCTCATATTATTCACCTACTCTTCCTCAACGCCCAGTGACGGTTTAAATCTTTTATCCTTTGCCTGCGGTACCACGATCTCATAAAAATAAAATCCTAAATACCCAAGTGCCTGCTTCTTCATTTTATAAAAAGAAGTCCTGCCTATTCCCAACTCCTGTTGTACTTCCACATCTGTCTTATTATAATGACTGCAAAAACAGGAATGAAGGATTTCACTGAGCATCACACCATTCGGTGCATAGAACTTCACCAAAGTCATTCCCCGATAGATCATGTCCGACAATCCATAAATAATCATCAGATTATTCATCTCCCGGTGCATCTTTGGCACATTCAGCTGGTTGTTATAAATGCTCAGATAACTCAATACATATGCCATATCTTCATTGATTTTCTCCTGGCATTCCATATCCAGTTCTTCTAACACAATCTGATTTTCCAAAATCAATTTCTGATAGCTTGTCATCAATTCTTTAATATCAGTATAATGTCTTTCGATTGTAACTTCCAGATAATCCTGTGCATGACTTGCCATCTGGAAGGTAATTTCTTTCATTGATTTAATTGCATAATCTCTGTCTGTCATCAGTTTCAAAATCTCCTTATCATCATCACACTAACTGGCGGTCTTTCAGACCAGTTCGCTTTCCCCATGATTTTGATGGGAAGCAATTACTTACTACAACTTGCAGAAGCGGATATCCAAAAGGCATTGTGGGAGCTACCTTTGCTGACCGGAATCCATCTTCTTATGTAAAACCTACAGGAATATAAAGGGAAAGTGACTATCCCTGCCGGTTAATAATCCAAATAATATCGTCTATACCAATCTCTCCTTATGCTGTTTTTCT
>ENA-OQCS01000001-OQCS01000001.1-human-gut-metagenome-genome-assembly--contig:-NODE-1-length-116740-cov-10.898287_pt1 | contig 116740 bp, 139 predicted proteins | sample MGYA00242757_ERZ504575 | MGnify/ENA primary metagenome ERZ504575 (study PRJEB26092, sample SAMD00036297) | human gut metagenome | host: Homo sapiens | study: EMG produced TPA metagenomics assembly of... | reverse complement strand
ATGCGTTCTCATGCGTCTTCTTCCGGGCTTCTGCTGCCTTCTCTTCTGTATCAGCAGTCTCCTCCTCGTTTTTCTTCTCATCCTTCTCAGATGCGATCTTACCCAGTACTCCATTTACAAAGGAGCCGGAAGCATCTCCGCCAAATCTTTTGGCAAGTTCTACCGCTTCGTTGATAGCTACTCCTGTCGGTACGTCTGCATCATATTCCATCTCATATACTGCCAGACGAAGTGCCGCAAGATCCACACGGCTCATACGCTTTGTCTTCCATCCACGGCTTGCACTGTTCAGCTGTGCATCGATCTCTTCCAGATGTTCTTTCACATGTGCGTACTTCTTCTTCATATATTCCTGGTCCTGTTCTGAAAGTTCTCCAAGACCTTCAAAATAAAGAGAGAGCTGTTCTGTCATCTCTTCTTCTGAATTAAACTCTGTCATAAACATAAGTTTAAATACATGTTCTCTCTGTTCTCTTCTTCTCATAATTTCCTCCTAAGACGGAAAAAAGGAAAGGTTTACTTTCCTTTTTCGTTCTCCATATCCACGCTGGCAATATGAATATTTACATCTGCAACCTCAAGTCCTGTCATATTCTCAATAGCGGATTTAACCTTCTCCTGAACCTTCTTGCTTGTCTCAAGAATGTTTCTGCCATACTCGATATTCAGTGACAGATCCACGGTAACGACTCCTTCCAGAATGGTTACTCTCACGCCCTTGGACAGATTCTTCTTTCCAAGTTTACTTACCAGCTCATTGGTGATATTTCCTGCCATGGAAGCAACTCCATCCACATCTGTTGCTGCAAGTCCTGCAACGATCGCAACAACCTCATCTGCAATGTGAACTTCACCGATTCCGCCCAAATCCTGTATCTTATATGTTGTTCTTTTTTCTGCCATGGGAAACCCTCCTACGGATATAATATTTTTGTTCGTAATTTTATACTATTATATCAAAAAAAGTTATGAAATAAAAGGGCTTATTTACTGAATTCTGTCAGTACCAGATCAGGGTTTCTGTCCTCAACCATGCCAACACTCCATGCATTGACAAAGAGCAGCAACGGATTTCCCTTAAGGTCTGTGACTTTCTTCATATCAGAAGTTCCCACGATCTTGTCTACTTTTACAGTCTCCTTGTTGGCGATCCAGCGGATATGCTCATATGGAAGTGTTTCCAGGCGGATATCTACATTATACTCATTCTCCAGACGGTATTTCAGGACATCAAACTGCAGGATACCAACAACACCCACAATGATCTCTTCCATACCGGTATTAAACTCCTGGAATATCTGGATTGCACCTTCCTGAGCGATCTGGTTGATACCTTTTACAAACTGTTTTCTCTTCATGGTATCGATCTGACGCACACGTGCGAAATGCTCCGGCGCGAAGGTCGGGATCCCCTCAAAGGCAAATTTCTTTCCAGGTGCGCAGATGGTATCTCCAATAGAAAAAATACCCGGGTCAAAGACACCGATGATATCACCTGCATAAGCCTCCTCCACAACATGACGGGATTCTGCCATCATCTGCTGCGGCTGAAGAAGTCGCATCTTCTTGTCTCCCTGCACATGATAAACCTCTTTGGTCGCATCAAACTTGCCTGAACAGATCCTCATAAATGCGATACGGTCTCTGTGAGCCTTGTTCATATTAGCCTGAATCTTAAATACAAAGGCTGAAAAATCATCACTCATAGGATCTACCGGTCCGCAGTCTGCAGTTCTCGGAAGCGGAGAAGTGGTCATCTTCAGGAAATGTTCCAGAAATGTTTCCACACCAAAGTTGGTAAGAGCAGAACCGAAAAATACCGGTGTCAGCTGTCCTTTGCTGACCTCTTCCTGAGAAAACTCCGCGCTTGCGCCATCCAGAAGCTCGATTTCTTCCATCAGCTGCTCTTTCTGCTCAGGATCCATGACCTCATCTGCACGGGGATCATTAATATCAATCTCTTCTATCACACCTTCCTTGGTGCCCTTCTGTGTATCGGAAAAGGTAAGGATCTTCTTTGTATTACGATCAAACACACCCCGGAATTTCTTACCGGAGCCGATTGGCCAGTTGATCGGACAGGTTGCAATACCAAGCTCTTTTTCGATCTCATCCAGAAGATCAAAAGTATCGTTGGCATCTCTGTCCATCTTATTGATAAAAGTAAAGATCGGAATGTGTCTCATAACACAGACCTTGAAAAGCTTACGGGTCTGTGCCTCAACACCCTTGGATCCATCGATGACCATAACTGCTGAATCCGCAGCCATCAATGTACGGTAGGTATCCTCGGAGAAATCCTGATGTCCAGGTGTATCCAGAATGTTTATACAATATCCGTCATAATGGAACTGAAGAACGGATGAAGTAACGGAAATACCTCTTTCCTTCTCGATCTCCATCCAGTCTGATACTGCATGGCGGGCCGTAGCCTTACCCTTTACACTTCCGGCCAGATTGATGGCCCCTCCATACAGCAGAAATTTTTCTGTTAATGTTGTTTTACCAGCATCCGGATGAGAGATGATGGCAAATGTTCTTCTTTTTTCTATTTCTTTCGTATACTTCGACACGTGAGCCTCCTGTATATTCTCTGATATCTCTATTTTACTATAACCTTTCCTATTCTAGTATAGACAAGGCTTTGCTGTCAAGGCAATTCAGTCGTAAATTCCTCTGTATCAATAGTCTGATCGTTCTGGATATCTGCAGCCGTCTCTGCGTCCTCAGATGTTTGATCCGCCGGATCGCTTTCCACAGATGCAGCGGTATCCTGCACCTCCTCACCTGTACTTTCCGCATTATCCTCTGCACCTCCCGTATTTTTTTCAGCTTCATCTGCAGTATTTATGACATCCGATGCATTTTTACTTTGACTCAGAGGCGTGATCACAATGCTCTCTGCTGCCACACCGGTTTTCCTCTTTACAATATCCTCGATCTGTGCACGTTTTGCATCCTCCAGATCTGCATCCGGCACCACAACATCCGCAGTTTCACCCGTTAGATTTACGATCACATTTTCAAAGCCCTTCGCCTCCAGAAGAAGCTCTGCAGCCGCCTCTTTTTCTGTAAGATCTGTCATGGAAACCATTGTGTTAATAGCATTCTGTTTTTCCTCTTCGCTGATATCTTTATTACTGATGATCGCCTGCAGGTCCGCTTTGTTCTGGGAACGCACCTGCTCCCTGCTGACTTTTGCCTGTGCTGCAAATCCGAAGCACCGGTAAGTACGGCCTCGCCCGGGGATGCGGTATCCATCACCTCCGACTGGGTTGTGCCATCTGCCCCGTTCTCATCCAGAAGGGCTGTTTCATCGGTCAGGTCATAATCCACGTCATCCAGGATACTGCTGCTGTCTGTACTCGTCTCCTTATCCTTAAATCCCAGATCCACATCTGCGAAATTCAGATATCCGGCCACAGCAATGAGAATGGCCAGCGAGGTGATGATTACCTGATTTTTCTTCATGATCTTTTTCACTTCTACTCTCCTCATTTCATTTTCATTATTCTAATTTTATTAGCGTCGATCTGAAATAATGCCATAATTGCCTGCTGAATATTCTGGACTGTCACTGCGCTGCCTGCTCCCTGGGCCGCCACCAGCACACCGGTAACTTCATTTTTGCTGCTTATGGAAAAGTTTTCCGTATTTCCCTCATCCCCGGTCATAATGATCACTTCCACTTCTCCGACTCCTTCCACATTGGAAAGCAGTTCCTCAAGGCGGCTCTCCAGGCGGGTTTTCTCCGCATTCTGATTCTCTGCTGTTTTACTGTTCTTTCGGGTTACCGGAAGTCCTGCCACCAGAAGAAGGATTCCCAGAAGAAGGAAAACTCCCCACTCCTTCCATCCCATCCTCAGAAGCCAGGATCTGATACTGTCCTTTCCTGAGTCCGCAGATTCTTTCGAGCTCATTTTTCACCGCCTCCCTCTGTTTTTCTGTGACTGTTCCATAAAGTGTTATGGTCAGCTGAAGTTCTTTCTCCATATCTACTTCTGTTTTTGCCGAAAAAACCCCTTCTTTCCTGAGGATACCCTGAACCTGATCCTTCAACTCCTGTTCATATGCTCCTTTAAGAAATGTTTCCCTTATTCCTTCTGCTTCTGTCTTCATACGTACCTGTTCTTCTCTCCCATAATTATTGCTGAATCCGGACAGAAGTTTTTCACTTTTTCCCACTACGGCAAATATAGGCGTACAGATCAAAAGCACCAACAGAAGCCCCATAAACAGCCGTATATACTGCTCATAACGCTTATCAGGCAGAATATGCAGAAGTGCTGTAGTAAGTACATGAAAAAAAGCCAGGCTTTTCATCCACTGATAAAGTTCTGTTCTCATCCCAAGCCTCCTCCTGCCATCAGGATCAGAAATGTAAGCATACATAAAATTTCCGCAGTAAACAGGATTCTCATCAGAAGTGCACATCCCTCTGCCATGGTACCAAAGGCTTCTACCAGCCGTTTGTCTGATACAGGCTGCGCCGCAGCCGCCAGAAAGCGATAAGTCAGTGACAAAAGTCCATATCGGACCAATGGCCCCGCCCCCACCGCCAGGATCACCAGTAAAAGCGCAATGCCCAGACTGTTTCTTACAAGAACAGCTGTGGTAAGGACCAGTTCCGTAACTGCATTTACCGCGCCCCCGATCCCAGGAAGAGCACCGGCAGTTTTTCCCACAGCACTCCGCTTCAGAGAATCCATTACCGGAGCTACAAGCCCACGCACCACCTGCAGTCCTGCTGCCACTCCAAGTAATGTCCGAAGCCCCCAGGAGATCACCGTCTCGATCAGCTCAGCCATTTTTCCCAGCATTTCTTCCCTGGAAAGATGATTTACAAATCTCAGAAGAATATATAAACTCACTCCGGGAAGCAGTACTTGTTCCAGGATCCATTGAAAAAGCCACACCAGAAGCAGTACTCCCTGATAAAAAGCAGCTGCACTGGATGCACCTGACGCTGCTGCCACTGCCATAAAATACACCGGTGAGAGTTCCTTCATAAACTCCGTGATCCACGCAAGTATTGAAAGCAGTGATGCACTCAAACCGGAAAAACTGTTCATCAGAAGAGTAAAAACAAGAAGATACACCACATAAAAACTGATCTCTCCCACCTGCCCGTTATCAAAGGCACCGGCAAACCCGGAAAAAACGGCAGCGAACAACAGCAGAAGCAGTAACTTCACGATCAGCTCTTTTTCTCTTTCAATGCCATAAAAAAGGAGACTGTGCAAAAATTCCCGCACACTCTCCTCCGAAAGCACCTCTTCCCCTGACAACAGTCTGTGAAACGCTTCTGTAACAGAAAATGTTTTTTCTCCAAGCATCTCATCTACCATGGACTGCAGGTTGGTAAGCTCCATCTGATCTGTGATCTGTTGTTCCGCCGAAGAAGCATAAACGATCACACCGCCAAAACAGTTTATAACTACAGCAAGAAACAGGGCTGCACAAATCTCTGACCAATATCTTTTCATGCAAGAAATCCCTGTATAGTATCCAGCAGTGCCAGAAGAACCGGCATACTTAAAACCATTACAGATAACCGGCAGAACAGTTCGATCTGTGCACCAGTGGAGGAATATCCTGCATCTCTGCATATACCGGATGAAAATTGTCCGATATAGGTGATCCCGATCATCTTCAGCAAAGTAGTGATATAGCTTCCATCAATCGGGAGACTCTGTTTCAGTCTCTCCAGGGACTGGAACAGATAGCTGATCTTCCCTACCGCTAATCCCAGTATCACAAGACCTATTCCCATCGTAACAAGGCTTACATACTCCGGTGCACGGTCTTTCAGAAGAATTCCCAGAAGAACCCCCGCTGTTCCCAGAACAGAAATCTTCAGAATATCCACGGTTCTTTCCCTCCCCTACAGTACAAAAAGCTGCTGGATATTTTTAAAAAGCTCATAAATATACGGCACGATCCAGAACAGTACTAAAAGAAGTCCTGAAAAACTCACCAGAAAAGCCTGTTCCTCCCTTCCGCTATGTTTCAGGATCTGAGAAAGAACAGAGACCAGGATCCCTACTGCACCGATCTTAAATATGATACTGACCTCCAAATGATCCCTCCTTTTCTTCTGAAAGCCTGTCCTTCCTACTACTGTCTGATAAACAATACTATACCAGGAGAACCGCAAGCAGCAGGCCTCCAAGAATCCCAATTCCCTGGTACAGTTTTTTCTTTCCGGAAACCTCCGCTTTCCGCTTCAATATCTCTGCTTCCAAATTATTTTCATACAGGGAAAGCTGTCGCATCTGCATTTCCAGATCCATATAGCCCAGATATTCTCCGAAAGAAAAAGCGTCCTTTTCCCCATGGGTAAGGCAGCTTTTTTTCAGGGCGCTTTCCGCACATTCCCTGCATATCTGTGAAAGTTTTTCTCCTGTTCCCGCTTTCATCCTGTCCGCGGCACTGATGAGAAACTCTCTGTATTTTCCATTCATTCTTCCTGCGGCTCCATAAAAAGCATCCGGCAGTGATGCATTCCCGCAGCGGATCTCGCCTTTCAGGCAGATCACCATCTGAAGCAGTTTTTCCAGTATACGGATCTGCTCCGAAAGTCTCATACTTCCGGAAAATCCCATTCCGGCTCCTGCCGCCACTACCAGAATACATCCTACAATCCGGTACATAGGCATTTCCCATTTTCATCATAGATTCCTTCCACGATTCCTGCACGTTCATGCTTTCCCAGAAAAATATATCTCTGGAAAACCCGCGCTTCCCACAATTTCCGAAAAAACGGCTGGGATAATGTCTCTTCCATGGAAGCTCCATGTGCAGTTGCGATCAGACGACATCCACAGTGGATAACTGATTCCACGGCCTTGAAATCTTCTTCTTTTCCAAGTTCATCCACAGCAACCACAACCGGCGACATTGACCGGATCAGCATCTGCATCCCTTCTGCTTTCGGACATCCGTCCAGGATATCCGTACGCATTCCAAGGTCATTCTGAGGGATCCCCTGATAGCATCCAGCCAGCTCACTGCGCTCATCGACTACTCCTACCGTTACACCGGAAATATTTCCCCATCCATTACTCATCTGCCGGATGATATCCCGAAGAAGCGTGGTCTTCCCACATCTGGGCGGAGAAACGATCAGGGTATGCATGATCTGCTCTCTTGTCTGGATATATGGCAGCACTTCTTCTGCACATCCCTGGATCTCATGTGCCAGACGGACATTGATACAGGAAATATATTTCATCCCACGAATACGATTTCCGTCCAGGATCACCTTTCCGGTAACTCCTACACGGTGCCCGCCCTGTACACTCAAAAACCCCTGGCGGATCTCATCTTCATAAGCATACAGGGAATAGCCGCTGACATACTCCAGTGTTTCCTTAAGATCTTCCCGCGTAACCAGATAAGGTTCTGTATCTTTTTGCCGGAGGAAACATTCTCCCCCATCATAAGTGAGGAACAGAGGTCTTCCCACGCGGAGACGTATCTCATATAATTTATCATAATCAAGGTCTGCATCCACCAGAAGCTGGCGGACATTACTGGCAAACAGGTTCTGGATCTGGTTTGCGTCCATGTTTTCACCTCTTACACTTAAATATATTGCGGACATGCCGGATTTAGTACCTGTTGTCTTTTTTGATGTTCTCTCGTTTTTTCTTTATTCCGACAGAAAAAAAAGGCTTTCTTCTTCGTCATAGGTCTCCATCTTCGAAAGATTCAGCTTCAGAACCCGATCCACAATATTTACGGAGGACGCACGGTATGCATAGGCGCAGGATTCAAACATCACATAAAGGCTGTCACCCTCCACCACGATCTGTTCCAGTCGTTCCGGAAAACGATAAGTCTGGCAGAATTCTCGTTTACATACAAACGCTTATCGGATTGTTCATAAAACACCAGCCTGGATGGCAGAATTCCAAAAGAATGAGAGATCAAAAGCTTATCATTATAAAAAGCAATTCCCTGAACCTGCTCCGATATGGTGGAATAATCCAATGGAACTGCCATTTCAAAATCCATGCCCAGTTTCTCGTCCATGGTATTGATCAGTTTTCCCTCTTCGTCAACTCCGTATCGTGCAATTACACTTTCGTTATATTTTTCAAAGCAGCCTACATACAGACACCCCTCATAAAAGGTCATAAAAGAATCTCTCACGATCCCATAAAGACTGACTATCTGGAAAGTCTCCACCGGCAGATGGCTGTCATCATAATCATAGGCTTCTATTGTATCCATCTTTATACTCACTGCCTGGGCGATCCCGTTGATATTGGAGGAATACCATAATAACTTATGCTTCGGGTCATAGGCAAGTCCTCCCACATGAGGCTGTCCAGGCAGTATCACTTCTTTAATAAAATTATGTTTTTCCTTATCGATCACATAGATGACCGAACTATGTTTCTGTGTGCTGCAGTAAGCGCTGATCAGCACATAATCCTCTGTAACCGCCAGTCCCTGAGGCGTCATGGACGTACACATGGCAGGAGTGGCACCTTTTTCTGTGAGCAGCGTCCTGGTATTCTTCAGCCCGGGAATGACATATGTTCCATATTCCTTCTCTTTTTCTCTCCCATCAAAGGCAAAATAAGAAAAATCCTCTTTCTGGGAAAGCATCTGTTTCTGTCCCCGCAGTGTATACACTGCAGCACCTCGGTTTGTCACCACAGCTTTTGTGGGCAGCTCAGTTTTTGCACGGTAAACAAATGCATATAAAAAATAACATATGCACAGCACAAAAACAACTGCCAGGATCTTCAGAATGAAAATCCTGAAGCTGCGTTTCATCTCTTTGTTCATTTCATCGTCTCTATTTGCTATCTCAAAATGATGTCTTCGTATTCAAATCGTAATTCCAGGCTGTCTCTGGACCAGATCGCACACTGTATCCCGGTTCAGTCCAGCATTATGTAATTTCCCTTGTCCATGGAAATCGTACGCAGATCCCTGGACAGTCCCTCTCCGGTCCATTTGATATATGCCTCTCTCAAAACCCACTGGGTAAAAAAAGCTTTCTCCATATCATCTGCATCCAGGATTTCCCGTATCATATCTGCCGGTACCATTCTTTCAAGGATCCGTTCGTAATTCACCTTCTTGTGGATCTGCACATCAATGCCCACCTCTTCTCCGGCAAACAGACACATCACATATTTTCCGGAATGTGTGATATTATAATGAATTCTTGGAAGCAGGGTAAAAAACGGTTTCCCATGTTCCCCCTTTGACCGAGGCTCAAAAGCAAGCTTCCGTCCAAATTCCCGCTCAAGTCCGATTTCCAGAAGCTTTTCCCCGATCATATGCTCCATGTTCTTGCTGTTATATTCATCTCTGATCTTCGTATAATAAATGATCCCGTTCATAATCCGGCCTCCTCAAGAAAACGGGACGGTTCCCGTTCCTTCTCATACTGCTGTCTTACATAATACAGGCAGAGTTTCTTCTTTGCCCGTGTCATACCAACGTAGAAAAGCCTCCGTTCTTCCTCCAGATGTGCCTCCAGGACTGCCTTCCGATAAGGCATGCTGCCTTCATTTACATTCATGATATATACATTGTCATATTCCAGACCTTTGACCGCATGAAGAGTGGATATCACCACTCCTTCCCGTTTCACATCCTGTTTCTTCGCCTGTTCTTCCAGCTTTCTGGTATACTCATCCATATAGGCCAGCCATTCTTCCAATGTTTTCATTCCTCTGGCACTTTCATGGATCCGGTTCAGGGTTTCCATAAGCTCTTCCGGTTTTATTTTACGATACCTTGCATATTCCTGCAAGTATTCTTCGTATCCCATGCCGTTCCGGATAAAATTAATGGCTGCATAAGGGGCCATAGTCTTTAAGATCCGAAGATGTGTCTCCAGCGTTGTGATCCTGTCACACATCCAGTCCTTGTCTTTGTAAAACTCTCCCAGTGCTTTAAAATCAACGTTTTTTTCTGTCAGAGCGTCTCTGGCTATGTATCGGTTTGGCCGGTTCATGATCTCCAGAAATGTACTTCGGCTCCGGTCTCCTTCTGCCATCTTCAAATAAGCGATCATATTCCGGCAGATCCAGTGTCGGAACAGGTTGGGCAGTTTTTCCTTCATAGTAAAAGGAACCCCATACTCCATCAACGCGGCGACCAGTCCTTCGGTTTCCTGATTAGTCCTGAAAAGCAGCGCTGTATCTTCAATATTCTCCCCTTCTTCCATACGGTTCCGCAGCAGGCCTGCAACTGCCATATATTCGTCTCTGGGATTTCGGAATTCTTTTATCTGCACCGGCTCTCCCGGTTCATTTGGTGTGGAAAGTTTTTTTGCATAACGGTTTTCATTGTAGTTGATCACCTTCATAGCTGTATCCAGGATATTTCCACTGCACCGGTAATTGATATTCAGGATCACCGTCTCCGCATTTTTAAAATCTTCCGGAAAATTCAACATGATCTCCGGGCGAGCGCCGCGGAAATGATAGATAGACTGATCATCGTCTCCCACCACAAACAGATTGTTCTCCGGTGCTGCCAGCATCTTCACGATATCATACTGAAGATGATTGATATCCTGAAACTCATCCACCAGAATATAGTGAAACTTCTTCTGCCATGCAGACAGGATATCTTTTCGCTTTTTCAGAAGTTCGTAACAGCTTAACAGCATATCATCAAAGTCAAGTTTTCTTCTTTCATTCAGGACTTTTCGATATCCCTGAAAGATCTGTCGGAATACTTCATCCGGGCAGCAGGAAGAATAATAATGTTCCAGAGAGATCCTTCCACCTTTTACAACACTGATCTCCTTGGCAATATCTTCCACAAAATCCCCTTCCTGGGACTGTTCCGCAGCACAATTTACCACCAATTCTCTTAAGATCGCATATTTTTCTTCTTCGGACAGGATATTTCCTCCATTCAGACCATAAGCCTGTTTGAGGATCCCGTAAAACACTCCGTGAAAAGTCCCGAAAGTAACGCCGGTTCGCTGAACACTGGTAAATTTCAGAAACCGTTCTTTCATTTCCACTGCTGCTGCCCTGGAAAAAGTCACAACAAGAACAGAGGAAGCCGGTATCTTCCCTTCCTGGATCATATGTGCTGTTCTTTCTACTATGACGGAAGTTTTCCCCGAACCGGGGCCTGCCAGAACCATCATAGGTCCTGACAGGTGGGCGATCGCCTTTTCTGAGATGGATTTCGTTTCATAACTGGATTATCGATCACACTCTTATTTATTTTCAAGCTTTTCGATTGCTGCATGTACACGTTTCAGTGTCTCTTCCTTGCCAATGATCTCCATGATCTCTGTTGCACGGCCGGTGTCATCTGCTTGCCGGATACTGCTGTACGAATGGCCACATAACATAACCATTCTTATATCCGTGCTCCTTTACAAAAGCGCTTAAAGATGCATACAGCGGATCATTGGTATAATCCTCCTGTGCTTCCAGTACCGGAAGCACTTCCTTGAGAACTGCAAGAGAAGTCTCCTCTGTTGTTTTCATCTTTTTGTGGCGGTACATCGCACTGTCATACTCCGGAACTGCCTCAAAGAAATCTACAAGCTCCGGAATATCCGGGAATACTTCAATTCTGGTCTGAACCATTCCTGCGATCTTCTTAAGATCAAAGTCTTTTTCAGAACTTCTTTCAGATACGGAAGTGCTCTCTCATAGAATGCCTCCGGATCCATCTTCTTGATATACTCACCATTCATCCATTTCAGCTTGGCAATGTCAAAAACTGCCGGTGATTTGTTGATATGATGATAATCAAATGCCTCCACAAGCTCCGGAAGAGAAAAGATCTCACGGTTGTCTGCCGGGCTCCATCCAAGGAGTGCAACATAGTTGATCACTGCCTCTGTCACAAATCCCTGATCGATCAGATCTTCATAGGAAGAATGTCCACATCTCTTGGAAAGCTTCTGATGTGTCTCGTCTGTGATCAGCGGACAATGAACATAGGTCGGGATTTCCCATCCGAATGCCTCATAAATACGATTATACTTCGGTGAAGAGGAAAGGTATTCGTTACCTCTTACAACATGTGTGATTCCCATAAGGTGATCATCAATTACATTTGCGAAGTTGTAGGTCGGATAACCGTCAGATTTGATCAGGATCAAATCCTCCATCTCCTCATTGTTAACGGTGATATCTCCGTAAATAACATCATGGAATGTAGTGGTTCCCTCTGTTGGCATATTAAAGCGGATAACATGCGGCTCACCTGCATCCAAACGGCGCTGAACCTCTTCCTTGGAAAGATGGAGACATCTCTTGTCATAAATAGAGATCTCCTTACCTGCAACAGTACGTTTCATGCTTTCCAGTTCTTCCTTGCCGCAGAAGCAGTAATATGCATCTCCCTGCTCAATAAGCTGTTTGGCATATTTCAGATACATGCCTGTTGCCTGACGCTCGCTCTGTACATACGGGCCAAATCCGCCATCCTTGTCCGGTCCCTCATCATGGAGAAGTCCTGTTTTCTCAAGAGTACGGTAGATGATATCTACAGCTCCCTCCACATAACGTTCCTGGTCTGTATCTTCAATACGGAGGATAAAATCTCCGCCTTCATGTTTTGTGATCAAATAAGCATAAAGAGCTGTTCTTAAATTACCCACATGCATTCTTCCTGTAGGGCTCGGTGCAAATCTTGTTCTGATCTTTGTCATTTCTTTTCTCCTCGTTTTTGTTGTTTCTCTTTATAGGTGCTATTATATACCCAAATCCTTCAAAATGTCCATAGGTTTTCCGGCGGAATACCCTGCCATCCCTCTCATGTATCTTCGCATATACAAAAAAAAATCCTCTGAGACACTGTCGTCCCAGAGGATCCTAGATTTCTGCTTATGCTTCTACGCCTTTGTTCTTAAGATAATCGATCACATCTCCAACTGTGTTCAGATCTGTAAGCTCCTCTGCCGGGATCTCAACATTGTACTCATCCTCAAGAGCCATGACCAGTTCAAACAGGTCAAGAGAATCTGCACCAAGATCATCCTTGAAAGATGTCTCCGGTGTGATTGTAGATGCCTCACAATTTAACTGCTCTGCAAGCATTTCTTTCATTTTTTCTAACATGTCTTATTCTCTCCTTTAATCGTTACAGATCGAATCTGTTTCCTCTTTTTGAGCAAAGTATATAGTCTGCAAAAACAGTTGTCAAGAGGATTTTCCCAAAAAATGGCTCCAGGGCAAAAATATTTTGATTTTAAAACTATTTTACTCTTGAAATTTTATCTGACGGGCCACGCTGAGAGCTATTGCCATCTCCAGCATCAGGAACACAATGGACGTTCCTCCGTAACTGATAAAGGGCAAGGTGACACCTGTATTGGGCATCAGATTCAGTACAACGGCAATGTTAAGGATCACCTGCAGCGCAATATGTATAAAAATCCCGGTAACGATCAGTGAGCCAAACAGATCCGGTGCATTCTGCGCAATAAAAAACAACCTGTACAAAAGATATCCGAACAGGATCAGTACAAAAATCCCTCCGAAAATTCCAAGCTCCTCACAGATAATGGAAAAGATCATATCATTTTGTGCTTCCGGAACACTTCCAAGCTTCTGGATACTATTTCCAAGCCCGCGGCCAAAAAGCCTCCGGAGCCAATGGCATACAATGCCTGCAGCGTCTGATAACCGCCTTCATCGGAATATTTCTCAGGCTGAAGCCATACAAGTACTCGCATAACACGGAAGCTGTCACTGTTCTTGGTCGTCGCAACCAGAAAAAGTACTCCGATCACAATAAGGATCACTCCTGCCGCTGCCACAGCAATAAACGGACGCATATCCGGATGTGCCACAAACACCATTCCAACTGTTATTCCCAGAATGATCATGGCTGTACTCAGATTATCTGTAAGTATATAAGCCGCAAGCGCAAGTCCTGCCCCCGGAAGTCCCAGGATCATACAGCTCTTTAAAGTTTTCACCTTTCGTCCCATTTTTCCGATCATGTAAGCCATCATGATAATAACCGCGATCTTTGCCAGCTCGGCAGGCTGGAAGTTGATCGGTCCGATATACAGCCATCTGGTAGCACCATGAGAGGAATGTCCCAGCGGAGTCCGCACAAGTCCCATAAGGATCAGCGAAGCCACATACAACGCAGTTGTAAAAGGAAGAAGGATATGATAATCCAGTATTTTTGAAATAAATAACGCTCCGATCAGACATGCTGCACTGATCAGTGCCTGTTTCTTAAAATAAAACATATCGTTGCCATAATTCACTTCTGCCATATATGAACTGGTGCTGTAAAGCATGACCAGTCCAAAGCACACCAGCAGTACAATAACAGCTACCAGATTATAATCATAATAATCAGATTTCTTATTCTGCTTTTTTCTGTTAAGCAGAGTTTTTTTCATTCTATCACCATCGCTTTCTGTATCTGCGAAGAATTTCCTGATATCCACGAGTAATAAAGAAAGTAAAAAAATTCCCGAAAGCCGCATAAATGCTGTCTTTCCGGGACGTTCCATAAATGGACCTGAGGGGAATCGAACCCCTGGTCCGAAAGCCTATCCCTTAAGGCATCTCCCATCACAGTCGCTGATTTAACATTCCCTCGGCAGTACGCCCACCGACAGGCTTACTGCTTCAGTAGCTTCATGATACATCTACCGGGGCAAAGCTTACCCGGCAAGGTTTCTCACATGGTCGACGCCAGATTCCCGATGTGTGAGTGCAACGGGGCTGACGAGCAGCTTAGGCTGCTAACGCTAACTTTTCGTCTGCGTTTATATTTAGTTCCCGGTTGGTACGCAGTCCAGGAGTCTGCGGATGGCTTCCCTAACTTCAAAGCCCCCGTCGAAACCAGTACAAGCCCTTAAAAGACTTCTGTAACCGGATCATTTCCGGTCATCTCTGGTGGACAGACGAACTTCTTAGTCAGTTTTTTGACTGGGTTTAATTATACCAGAATGATTTTTCGTGTCAAGGATATTTCAAAAAAGTCCAGACTGTACCGTTTTTTCTTACCTGTGCAGTCTGGAATATGCATTCAAACTTGGTATTTTAAATACTGTCAAAATGATCTTTTAATTTTATGGCACAAAAACCGCGTACGCGGGTTTTTTGCTGCATTATACACGTGAGAGATACTCACCTGTTCTTGTATCGATCTTCAGTTTGTCGCCCTGATTTACGAACAGAGGAACCTGAACCTGTGCACCTGTCTCAACAGTTGCCGGTTTGGTAGCACCCTGTGCTGTATTTCCTGCGAATCCTGGCTCTGTCTCAATAACCTCAAGCTCTACAAAAAGAGGTGGCTCGATCGCGAATACCTCTCCGTTATGAGAGCAAACCTTAACCATCTCATTATCCTTAACAAATTTCAGAGAATCGCCAACCTGCTCCTCTGTAAGACCAACCTGATCATATGTCTCTGTATTCATGAAGTAGTATAAACCACCATCCTGATACAGATACTGCATATCTACACGCTCAATACGTGCTACCGGGAATTTCTCTGTAGGACGGAAGGATTTCTCTAATACAGAGCCTGTGATAATGTTCTTGTATTTTGTTCTTACAAAGGCTGCGCCTTTTCCTGGTTTTACATGCTGGAATTCAACGATCTGACATACGTTTCCATCAATTTCAAGTGTGATACCATTTTTGAAATCACCTGCTGAAATCATAAATATTTCCTCCTTAATATATGCGGTTCTTTTTCGCTATGGATTATTCTATAATACCTTTTGCCATTTTTCAACTGTTTTTTTGTTTAAGCCTTCAATTTTTCTTCAATTTCTGCGATCAGTTCATCAAAAGGCTTCACTCCTGTGACAACTTTAATGTCCGCAAACTTCTCATAAACCGGATCTCTCTGTTTCAGAAGTTTCTTGATCTTCTCTTCTTTATTCTCAGTTCCTTCCAATGTGGGATTGTTACTTCCTTCCAGACGTTTGATCAACGTTGCGGCAGATCCCTTCAGATAGATGATCGTTCCCATACTCTGGAGATATTTCTGGTTCTGCTCCTGAAGAGGCAATCCCGCACTTACAGAGATTACCTTCCGTTCGCTGTCTGTGGACAGTTCCTTGACTGCCATAGTCTCCAGCGCACGGTAAAATGCTTCTCCAAAGCGTTCAAATATCTCCTTTACTGACATGTTCATTTTTTTCACGATCAGTCTGTCCACGTCAATAAACGGAAGCCCCAGGTCCTTCGCCAGTCTCTTTCCAACTCGTGTCTTTCCTGAACCCATAAAGCCGATGATTACAATATGGTTCATGAATTCTTTCCCTCCTCTTTTTGGTAAAAATGTAATACTATTTTTTCCAGATAACGCTTCAGCACGATCTGGATCTCCTCTTTTGGATGAATCGGTTTCACAAGGATCGTCCGGATCCCCGCCCTCTTTGCTCCATAAATATCCGTAAACAGCTGATCTCCTATAAAAATCGTCCTGTCAAGATCGGTTCCGATCACCTGGCAGGCTTTTTTATAATTTTTCCCAGCCGGTTTATGGGCATTTTCTATAAAATCCCCCTCTACTGCTTTGGCAAAGGGCTCTACACGAGGTTTCTGGTTATTGGATACAAAACAGTATCGAAACCCGAGAGCCCTTAGCTTTTCAAACAGTTTCTTTGCCCGGTCATCTGCCGGTGCCCCGTGGGGAACAATAGTATTATCGATATCGAAGAGCAACCCTCTGTATCCTTCTTTGTACAGCTTCTCATAATCGATCCCATACGCAGAATCCAGATATTCATCCGGAAAAAAACATCTGAACATCTATTCCACCTCAGTCCTTTCCTATCGCTCGCAAAGAGGAATATACTCTGCTTCCGGAAGGACATTCTTATATGCGGGACGATGATCTTATCCACATTGATAAGCTCTTCCATACGATGTGCGCTCCAGCCTACGATACGTGCAATAGCAAACATCGGTGTGTAAAGCTCCAGCGGCAGATCCAGCATGCTGTAAACAAATCCGCTGTAAAAATCCACATTGGCACTGACACCCTTATAGATCTTACGCTCCTCTGCGATAACCTTTGGTGCAAGACGCTCTACTGCAGCATACAGCTGATAATCCTTCATTCTGCCCTTTTCTCTTGCAAGCTGTTCCACATAGCCTTTAAAGACTTCTGCACGTGGATCTGAAACAGAATAGATCGCATGTCCCATACCATAGATCAGTCCACGTTTATCAAAGGCCTCTTTATGAAGAAGCTTCTTAAGGTATGCACTGATCTCCTCTTCATCACTGTAGTCATGTACGTGTTTACGCATATCGTTAAACATTTTTACGACTTTGATGTTGGCACCGCCGTGTTTCGGGCCTTTCAGAGAACCTAGTGCTGCCGCGATCGCAGAATACGTATCTGTCCCGGAAGAGGAAACCACATGTGTAGTAAAAGTAGAGTTATTACCACCGCCATGCTCCATATGAAGGATCAGAGCAATATCAAGGATCTCTGCCTCCAGTGCCGTATACTTCTTATCCGGTCTTAACAGACGCAGGATATTCTCAGCTGTGGAAAGCTTCTTTTTAGGCTGATGGATATAAAGACTCTTGCCTTTCTCATAGTGGTTATAGGCTGATATGCATAAACAGATAACAGCGGGAAAACGCTGATCAGGTTGATACACTGACGGAGCACATTCTCCAGTTCAATATTATCCGGGTCTTTGTCGTAGGAATAAAGTGTCAGCACGCTTCTTGACAGAGCGTTCATAATATCTCTGGATGGTGCCTTCATAATGACATCCCTTACAAAATTCCGCGGAAGCATACGCTGGTTCGCAAGAATCCCGGAAAATCCATTCAGTTCTTCCTGATCCGGAAGCTTTCCGAAAAGAAGCAGATAGGTTACTTCCTCAAAACCGAAGCGCCGGTCATTGATAAAACCATTTGTCAGATCCTTAATGTCATACCCGCGATAAGAAAGCTTACCTGCGCAGGGAACCTCTTTTCCGTCCACGATCTTCGTTGCCTGGACATTGGAGATCTGGGTCAGTCCTGCAAGGACACCCTTTCCATTCAGTCACGCAAGCCTCGCTTGACATCGTATTTGCCATATAAAGACAGATCCAGTTTGTCATTCTCACGACAGATCTGGGTAAGTTTCTCAATCTCAGGTGTCACTTTCATGTTGAATTTGCTCATCAGTTATTTCCCCTTTCGATTTCTGTTTTATTGCTGTTCGATAACGGTCCCTCCTCATTCCCCTCTCAAGCAATTCTGGTCTTATTTGTATATCCCGGCGTAGCTGGCCGGGATATTTCAGATATATTATAACATTTTTTTCGGTTCCGGTCTATGCCGAAATATAACCGATACCTGCTTTACAGTTTATCGGTTATGAGCAGGCAGCGAATGCGGATCGCAAATCTCTTCTTGTCTATCTGCGATCAGCCCTGCTTATATGTAGCAAAGAACTCTTTCATCTTCTTCATTGCCTTGTCAAGCTGGCGGATATCCGGCAGATAAACAATACGGAAGTGATCCGGCTGGTTCCAGTTGAATCCCTTGCCCGGAACAACAAGCACCTGTTTCTCATGAAGAAAATCCAAAGCAAACTGTTCATCATTGAAAATATTGAATTTCTCAGTATCGATCTTCGGGAATATATAAAATGCCGCATGTGGTTTTACAACGGAAATTCCCGGAATATCATTCAGTGCCTTGTAAATAAAGTCTCTCTGCTCATAAACACGTCCGCCCGGCTGCGTATATTCATTGACACTCTGATATCCGCCAAGTGCAGTCTGTACAATAGACTGTGCCGGAACATTTGAGCAGAGACGCATGGAAGAGAGCATATTGATTCCCTCTATATAACCCTTCGCCTTACTTTTTGCACCACTTAAGATCATCCATCCGATGCGGAAACCTGCGATCATATGAGACTTGGACAAGCCTGAAAATGTTACACAGAACACATCGGGTGCAAGGGATGCAATCGAAGTATGTTTATATCCATCCATAACAAGACGGTCATAGATCTCATCAGAAAAGATGATCAGCTCATTTTCTCTTGCAATGTCTGCGATCTGTTCCAGGATCTCCTTCGGATATACTGCACCTGTAGGGTTATTGGGATTGATGATAACGATCGCCTTGGTCCTTGGTGTGATCTTGCTCTTGATATCCTCAATATCCGGATACCAGTCAGACTGTTCGTCACAGATATAATGAACTACATTTCCGCCTGCCAGTGTTGCAGTAGCTGTCCACAACGGATAATCCGGAGCCGGGATCAGGATCTCATCCCCGTTATCAAGCAGCGCCTGCATACAGAGGTTGATCAGTTCACTGACACCATTTCCCGTATAAATATCATTAATGGTAACTCCCGGGATCCCGCGAAGCTGTGCATACTGCATGATCGCTTTTTCTTGCAGAAAAAATGCCCTTGGAATCGGAATATCCCTGGGAAGTACGAACATTACTCAGCATATCCAGGATCACTTCCTGAGGTGCTGAAAACCCAAACGGATACGGATTACCAATATTCAGCTTCAGAATCTCCATTCCATCTTCTTCCATTCTGGCAGCCTCATCCACAACCGGTCCGCGCACATCGTACAGCACGTTGTCAAGCTTTGATGATTTCCCGAATGTTCTCATAAAAACCACTCCTCTTCTAATTTTCACTATTATTTAACCATTTTAATTTCATAGTCAAAAAATATTTATTCTATATCATCTCACATTTAGGCTTTCAAACGCAAGTAAATTAAAAATTTAAAAAAATTAAATTTAGCACTTCCCTTTTTTAGCATGTTAATGTATAATAGCACTCGAATTTAGTTTTCAACGCAATTTAATATGTGATGAGGAGGAAACAACAATGTCTTACACAGAAGAAGTTTATGAAAGAGTTGTAGCACAGAATCCTGGCGAGCCAGAATTCCATCAGGCAGTTAAGGAAGTTCTCGATTCCCTTAAAGTCGTAATTGACAAAAATGAGGAAGAGTATCGTAAACTTTCTATCCTTGAGCGTCTTGTAGAGCCAGAGAGGATCATCTCCTTCAAAGTACCGTGGATCGATGATAACGGAACTGTACAGGTTAACAAGGGATATCGTGTTCAGTTCAACAGCGCCATCGGACCATACAAAGGCGGCTTAAGATTCCATCCTTCTGTAAATCAGGGTATCCTGAAATTCCTTGGTTTTGAGCAGACCTTTAAAAACTCTCTTACAGGTCTTCCGATCGGCGGTGGAAAAGGTGGCTCCAACTTCGATCCTAAGGGTAAATCTGACAGAGAGGTTATGGCATTCTGCCAGAGCTTTATGACAGAGCTTTGCAAATATATCGGCGCAGATACAGATGTTCCGGCTGGTGACATCGGTGTCGGCGGACGTGAGATCGGTTATCTCTTCGGACAGTATAAGAGAATCCGTGGCCTTTATGAGGGTGTCCTTACAGGAAAGGGTCTTTCCTTCGGAGGTTCCCTGATCCGTACAGAGGCTACCGGTTACGGTGTTGTATACATGCTCAACGAGATCGCCAAAGCTCACAATGATCCGTAGAAGGAAAAACAATCGTTGTAACAGGTTCCGGTAATGTAGCTATTTACGCTGTTGAGAAAGCTACTCAGCTTGGTGCCAAGGTTGTTGCAATGAACGACTCCAACGGATATGTCTACGATCCGAACGGAATCAACCTTGACGTCGTAAAGGATATCAAAGAAGTAAAACGTGGACGTATCAAAGAATATGCAGACCGTGTTGAGGGTGCTACCTACACTGAGGGACTTGGCATCTGGAATATCAAATGTGATATCTACCTTCCATGTGCTACTCAGAACGAGCTTGGTCTTGACGGAGCTAAAACACTGGTTGCAAATGGCTGCAAATACGTCGTTGAAGGTGCAAACATGCCTACTACTCTTGATGCAACAACATACCTTCAGGAGAACGGTGTTCTCTTCATGCCTGGTAAAGCCGCAAACGCTGGCGGTGTTGCCACATCTGCACTTGAGATGAGCCAGAACTCCATGAGACTTTCCTGGACAAGAGAAGAGGTTGATGAGAAACTCCACCACATCATGATCGATATCTTCCACAAAGCTGATGACGCTGCTAAACGTTACGGTATGGAAGACAACTATGTTGTAGGTGCAAACATCGCCGGCTTCGAAAAAGTTGTTGACGCTATGAAAGCTCAGGGTATTGTTTAATTAAGTTTCCTGAATCATTAATATATATTTATAGCAGGGACCGCAGAGGATTTTTCCCAGGCGGTTCCTGTTTTTTTGTATCCACTTTTACGATCTCTGAAAAATCGAACATTCATGTTTCAAAAAAGGCCGGTTGTCTTTTGACAATCGGCCTGAAATCTCCTGCATTTGCAGTCTATTCATTTAATCTCTTAATTGATCAGCTTCTTCAGCTCATCCATAAAGGTACTGACATCTTTAAACTCTCTGTATACAGACGCAAATCGTACATACGCCACCGCATCCAGATCCTTTAGATGCTCCATAACGATCTCTCCGATCTTGGTACTGCTGATCTCACGGTCTTCTGACCGGAAAATATCTCCTTCTATGGAATCGATCATCTCTTCCACTCTCTCAATGGGAATGGGGCGCTTATAGCAAGCACGAAGAACACCATCCTGGATCTTGGAACGTTTATAGCTTTCCCGGTTCTGATCCTTCTTGATCACAGTCAGCGGAATCGTTTCCACCTTCTCATAAGTTGTAAAACGCTTTCCGCAGGCATCACAGAGACGGCGGCGGCGGATGGAATTGGTATCCTCTACAGGTCTGGAATCTACAACTCTTGTATTATCCTGGTTACAGAACGGACATCTCACAGAACTCTCCCCCTTTCCGGATCAGTAAATCATTACTAAATTTGTTTTTATTATAAAATAAATGCACATAATGTGTCAATAATCGGACTTGCATAAATTTTACAGATTTTCCATAAAATCATACCAGGTGATGAATTTATGCGCATCTGTGAGCTGAAACAAAAAGAAGTGATCAATATCCATACCTGCCGCAGTCTTGGCTGCCCTCTTGATGTGGAATTCTGCTGTGAAACCGCACGTCTGAAAGCCCTGATCATGCCGGAACCGGGAAAATTTTGCTGGTGTTTTTCCAAAGAAAATGAATATTCCATTCCATGGGACTGCATCCGCCAGATCGGCGAAGATATCATCCTTGTTGATTTCCGTAATGAAAAACTGCTGTCCGGAGAATAAATACCTCCTTATTGTCAAGGCCCTTTATTTTTTATATTTTCCCTGAAAAAGTATATTTCAACCGCCCTCTGAGAATCATCTTAATGTACTGACAAGACAAGGAGGATTCTAAGATGGCACTGAATAAAGTTGAAATCTGCGGAGTAAATACCTCAACCCTTCCCGTTCTCGATCAGGAAGAAAAGGCGGAGCTCTTTAAAAGAATCAAAGCTGGCGATGAAGAAGCCAGGGAATTGTACATCAAAGGCAATCTGCGGCTTGTTTTAAGCGTGATCCGGCGTTTTCAGAACAGCAGTGAAAATCCGGATGACCTTTTTCAGATCGGCTGCATCGGCCTGATCAAAGCGATCGATAATTTCGACACCACTCTTCAGGTAAAATTTTCCACCTATGCAGTTCCCATGATCATCGGAGAGATCCGAAGATATCTCCGTGATAACAACAGCATACGGGTCAGCCGTTCTCTGCGGGATATCGCTTACAAAACCATCTATACCCGGGAAAACTATATGCGGCAGCATCTCAAAGAGCCTACCATTGCAGAAATCGCTGATGAGATCGGTATCGACAAGGAAATGATCGTCTATGCCATGGATGCGATCCAGAGCCCGGTAAGCCTTTTTGAGCCCGTGTATTCCGAAGGCGGAGATACCCTATATGTTATGGATCAGATCAGTGATAAAAAGAACCTGGAAGAAAACTGGGTGGAGGATATTTCTCTTCGAGATGCCATGAACCGGCTTGGAGAGCGTGAACGTCACATTATCGATCTCCGCTTCTACGAGGGAAAAACCCAAATGGAGGTAGCTGATGAGATTGGTATCTCCCAGGCTCAGGTCAGCCGACTGGAAAAACATGCTCTTCGCAGTATGCGAAACTATCTCCGGAATTGATTCATCTCTCTTCAGACAAAAAGCTGCAGCAGAATATCTGTTATCCTGCCGCAGCTTTTATCTCTTATTTCAGCGCTTTCTCAATTTCTTCGATCACGATCCGAAGCGCCTTCAGCCTTGCATATTTCTTATCTACGGATTCCAGAATGTGCCATGGTGCATAAGCAGTGCTGGTTTTCTGAAGCATCTCATCTACTGCTGTTTCATACTGATCCCATTTTTCACGGTTTCTCCAGTCCTCATCCGTGATCTTCCACTGTTTTTCCGGATTGCTCTGGCGGTCGTTGAACCTGGCAAGCTGGGTGTCCTTATCAATGTGGACCCAGAATTTCACGATCACAGCGCCCCAGTCAGAAAGCTCCTTCTCAAATTCATTGATCTCATTGTAGGCACGTCTCCAGTCATTCTCGCTGCAGAAGCCCTCCAGACGTTCTACCATCACTCTTCCGTACCACGTCCGGTCAAAGATGGCAATGTGACCATCCTTGGGAAGCCTTGTCCAGAAACGCCACAGATAATGACGGGCTTTTTCATGAGGCTCCGGACTTGCGATAGGATGTACCTCAAATCCACGGGGATCAAGAGCCTCCGTGATCCTCTTGATATTTCCTCCCTTTCCGGCAGCATCCCAGCCTTCATAGGTGATGATCACAGGCACTCTTTTTCGGTAAAGACGGTTATGCAGGATTCCAAGCTTTGCCTGCAGTTCCTTAAGCTCAGCCTTGTACTCTTCATCCCCACTTCTTTTCCATCCAGAGGAATCTCGCTTAATCTGGGCATCTCCATCAGAGGAAAAACATTCTGCAGGATCGGCACTGCATGTTTGCTGTTTTCCATGGCAACCTCTATATTGCTAATCATGGTTTCCAGTACCTGCAGTTCTGCCCACTTCCGGTCACCGGCATCGACAATATACCATGGAGCCGCAGATGTATTGGTATCCTGCATATACTGGTCGAAAATCTTTCTGCACTTCTTATAATGATCATTCTGCCAGAGATCATATTCATTGACTCTCCATCTGGTATCCTTGCTTTCCAGAAGGATGCCCATACGTTTTTCCTGTTCTTTCCGATCGATCTGCATAAAAAATTTCAGGAGTACATATCCATTATCCGTCAGCTGACGTTCAAATCTCCGGATACTGTCAATCCGTTTTGAATAATTGTCACCCTTCAGCTTTTTATCCATACGTTCACGACAGGTCTGATCCATCCATCCTGAATCCAGGAATGTAAACTTGCCCGCTTCCGGGATTTCCCTGAAATATCGGTAAAGAAATGGTTTCCGAAGTTCTTCCTCTGTAGGTGCTGACATAGTCGCAACTTGAAGAAACGAGGATCGATATTCTTGATCACTTTACTTATAGTACTTCCTTTTCCGGAAGCTCCCCAGCCTTCAAACAGCACGATCACCGGAATCTTATGCTCTTTCAGAGCCATCTGCAATTCATATAATCTGGTTCTTGCAGCACTTAAACGCACTTTGATATCCTCTTTTTCCGGAATCTGTTCCGGGTTCCAGTTTTTCAACATCTGCATCGTCCTTCCTCGAATTTTTTGAATATTCTTATTATACCACAGGAGTCCCTGTTTTACGACGAATTTTACATAGATTTAACGCATCATTCCGAAAAAATATCCATATTGCACAATTGTAACTCTTGTTAAACAGCTAAAAATATTTTTTAACCTATTGACATTTTGATCTTCTCTTCATACAATATAGGCGCTGTTCGTTATTTTTTTAACTCGTAGTCAAACGGATATTCGCAACCCCGCAGGACTTCCTTGATTCGGTTAAAACAGCACAAAAAAGCTGCCCCAAGCAGCAAATCTCAAGGAGCCGATCATGAAACTTACAGAAGAACTTCTGAAAGAAATGGAAAAGAAAAAAGAACTCTACGGTGACGGCATCATCATGCCGGATGGGGATTACCGCCTAATCCAGGACGGACATTTGAAGACCCTTATGGCCCTTTTACCATATACGGAAAACGAAATCTGGAAAATGATCCCGGAAGATGATTCCGCTCTTTTCTGGCTGGTAGAAAAAACAGGCTGCGTGCTGACAGATGTCAATTCCGCCATTGGAATGAAAATGACCCCCGCACAGCAGAAAACTTACGAAGCACTTTCCAGCCGTGGGATCGTCTCTGATGAATACTATGACCTTACCAGGCAGCGAGAAAAAGCCCGCGCCCAGCATGCTGCAAAGCAGAACATATAGATCACGTAAATGTTCACAATACACATTTACCCCATAATTTCATATACCCAAAAGCAAAAACTGCCATCGGAACCGCAAGCCTCAAACAGGCCCATAACTCCGGTGGCAGCTTTTATTATTTATATCTCTCAGTCGTCATACCCTTCCAGGAAGGAATGTTTCACACCATCTTTCTTATAGGCAATGACTGTATGAAGATTCACATTTTCCACACTTCGGAAAATATTGCTTTCAATATGAGGATTTACCTTCTTAAGCTCTGCAATAAGATTCTTGATCTCCATTCGTTTGGAAACACTGGTTCCATCTGTACGACAGGTAGTACAGGTATCGGTAAACTTGCAGGCACACTGGATAAAATGCAGGTCATTGTAATCTCTCCAGTGCTTGATATCTGCCTCCCGGATCAGATACATAGGGCGGATCAGCTGCATCCCTTCGAAGTTTGTGCTGTGGAGTTTCGGCATCATGGTCTGTACCTGTGCTCCATAAAGCATTCCCATCAGGATGTCTCAATCACATCATCATAGTGATGTCCAAGGGCGATCTTGTTGCATCCAAGTTCTTTTGCCTTGCTGTAAAGATATCCTCTCCGCATACGGGCGCAGAGATAACACGGAGATTTTTCCACATTGTAAACTGCATCAAAAATCTCAGTCTCAAATACTGTGATCGGGATTCCGAGAAGCTTGGCGTTGTGTTCGATCACCGCACGGTTGGCCTCATTATATCCCGGATCCATCACAAGAAATACCAATTCAAAAGGAAACTTGTTATGACGTTTCAACTCCTGGAACAGTTTGGCCATCAGCATGGAATCCTTACCACCGGAAATACAGACCGCGATCTTGTCTCCCGGCTTCACCAGTTCATAGTCGTTGATTCCTCTGGCGAATCTGGAAAACAGCTGCTTGTGGAACTTCTTGCGGATACTCAGCTCGATATCTTTCCGGCGCTGTTCCATTGCTTCATTTTCCTCTTCTTCACTGTCCCCTTTATTGGACTCTTTCCGCATCTGCTGGAAAAGCCAGCCTGTATATCCACCCTTCAGGCTCAGTGCGGGAATTCCTTTTTCCCGGAGCATCCCTGCCCCTTCCTGGCTGAAAAGTCCTCTGGTACAGTAAAGAACCGGAATCTTATCCCCTTTCAGTTCTTCTGCCCGTTCTTCCAGTTCCTGCTCCGGAACAGAAATCGCTCCCGGGATCATTCCATATTCCACAGTTACTTTATCACGGGTATCTACCAGAAGATATTTTTCCCGTTCCTTCTCTATTTCATCAAAAGAAATCTCCAGTGTTTCTTCACTCATGCTGTTTTTATTCCTTTCCTTACAGCTCCTCCCTGATCGTGCCGTCACAGGCAATGGTCACTACCTGCCATGGGATCATCTTTCCGCTTCGCTCCATGGCACGGATCACTGCATTCTCGATGCCTCCGCAGCAGGGAACTTCCATGCGGACGATACGGATACTCCGGATGGAATTATTTCCTATGATCTCTGCAAGCTTATCTGCATAATCTCCCTCATCCAGTTTGGGGCATCCGATCAGCGTCACATGATCTTTCATGAATTTCTCATGAAAACCTGCATAAGCGTAGGCAGTACAGTCTGCCGCGATCAGAAGCTGTGCATTTTCAAAATATGGTGCATTGACAGGAACCAGTTTGATCTGTACGGGCCACTGGGCAAGGCGGCTTGTCTGTTCCCCTGCATTTTGGGGAACTTTTTTCTGCTCTGCCTGCACCGGCGGTTCCTGCTTTTTATTAAGCTTCTTGCCATACTTCCGGGGCACACGTGTGGCTTCCCTGCTGGCATCGAGGCCTCTGTTTTCTTAAGCTTCATTCTTTTTTCCACTGCCTCCGCGTCATAATCTGCGGCTTCCCGCTCTATAATACGGATCGCATCGGCAGGGCAGGCCGGAAGACAGTCTCCCAGTCCGTCACAGTAATCATCCCGGATCAGTTTTGCCTTGCCGTCTATCATGGCAATAGCTCCTTCGTGGCAGGCAGCTGCACAGGCACCACAGCCGTTGCATTTCTCTTCCTCAATGTGTACGATCTTTCTTATCATGATATCATCTCTCCCTGATTTTTATATTTCTGCAAATGTTTTTTTTGTTTTCACTGACATCATACAAAAATCCCGGAGATTCTTCGGTAACATATGTTACCTTACAGATATAACTCCATTTTTTCCTGATCTTTCACAAGGATCTGACGCCTGTCAAGTTCCAGGATTCCTTCTTCCTGCATCTTTCCCAGTTCTCTGGAAAGAGACGGCCTGGTAATGTTTAAATAATCCGCCATCTCTTCTCTGGAAAGATTCATGTGGATCTGTCCTTCACTGTCCTGGCATTCTACAAGGAAACGGACGATCCGCTCCCGGAGACTGCCACTTCCAAGGATCCGAAGCTTCCGGTTCATATTGTAAGCCTTCCCGGCAAAAACCTCAAGAAGATTTTCCCGAAGTTTCCGGCTTAAACTATTTTCTTCCCTGTCTGTAAAGATCCGGCTGCTCATGATCAGAACGGAAACCTGCGTCAGCGCTTCCACATACATGTCATAGGAAGCTTTCTCCATAAAGGCATAAACCTCCCCGAACAGAGCCCCTGGATCTTCCAGCTGCGCCAGAAGGATCCTTTTTCCGGAACGTCTCTTTTGCGATGATCACACTTCCGTTAAGAAGCATATAAACCGAATCCGGCCGGTCTGTTTCCTGAAAGATCCGCTCCCCTCTGGAATAAGTCCGCACCGTTCCTTCCTGCTCCATGAGGTTTAGGAGTTCTTTTTCTTCCAGGTTTCTGCAGAGCCGGCTTTGTCTTAAAATGGCCATCCATTCTTCTCTTCTTTTTTCTTCCACTTTTTCACCTCATCTCTGTACAGGTTTTTATCACATTTCTGCAATCTCTGTCAACTCCCGTGAACTTCATAGGTTCCCAGCCTGTACTTTTTTCTGAAAATCAGTTATAATATTTTTGTTTGTAAAAAAATTTTCACCAAGGAGGATACCGGAAATGAAAACACAGAATCAGACTATGCTCTCTGAGAATACACTGACATCCCGGCCCACAGATATTATTGCGGGATTTCCTGTACGTCCCGGGTTTTTTGAATTAAATGGCGCTACTCCTCTTTCCAACGGAGTCAACTTTACCGCACATACCCGCCACGGTACATCCTGCGAGCTTCTTCTTTTCCACTCCGGAGAAGAGGAACCCTTCGCAGTCCTTCCTTTTCCCAATGCCTGTCGTATCGGTGATGTCTACTCCATGATCGTCATGGGACTGGACATCGAAGATCTGGAGTACGGCTACCGCATTGACGGTCCTTACGAACCGGAAAAGGGTCACATCTTCGATAAGACAAAGGTTCTTCTTGATCCTTATGCCAAAGCCGTTGCCGGTCAGCGTGAATGGGGCCAGCAAAAGATCGGAAGCTATCATGCCCGTGTGTACGTGATTCCTTTGACTGGGAAGACATGCCGCAGTCCACCCGTAAGATCAGTGACCTGATCATCTATGAGCTTCACGTCCGCGGCTTTACACAGGATTCTTCTTCCGGTGTTATGCACCCGGGAACCTTTGCCGGTCTTCGTGAAAAGATCCCTTATCTCAAGGAACTGGGGATCAACGCCGTAGAGCTGATGCCGATCTTCGAGTTCGACGAGAATATGAATGCCCGTACTGTAAATGGCAAACGGCTTCTGGAATACTGGGGATACAATTCTGTCAACTTCTTTTCTCCAAACACCAGCTATGCTTCCAAGCCGGAGCATAACTGTGAGGGAACTGAGCTGAAAGAGCTGATCCGTGAGCTCCACGAAAATGGCATCGAAGTAATTCTTGATGTTGTATTCAATCATACCGCCGAAGGAAACGAGCTGGGAAAAACCTTCTGCTTTAAGGGCTTTGACAATAAGGTTTATTATATGCTGACTCCAGAGGGAAATTACTACAATTTCAGCGGATGTGGAAATACTCTGAACTGTAACCATCCCATTGTACGTCAGATGATCCTTGAATGCTTACGTTACTGGACCATCAACTACCGTGTGGACGGCTTCCGCTTCGATCTTGCTAGCATTCTCGGACGCCATGAGGACGGTTCTCCACTTAACAATCCGCCCCTTCTGGAGCTCCTTGCTTACGATCCGGTCCTTAGAAATGTCAAACTGATCGCAGAAGCCTGGGATGCCGGCGGGCTGTATCAGGTTGGTTCTTTCCCTGCCAGCCGCAGATGGGCTGAATGGAATGGCCGTTACCGTGACTGCCTCCGTTCCTTCCTGAAGGGAGATTTCTGGAATGCCTGGGACGCTGCATGGAGTATTTCCGGTTCCGGTGATCTGTACGGAGGCTTTTATTCTGATCATAATGACAATTATGCAGGATACAATTCCTGTGTCAATTTCCTTACCTGCCACGATGGCTTCACCATGTATGATCTTTATTCCTACAATGAAAAACACAACGAAGCAAACGGCTGGAATAACACCGACGGTTCCAACGATAACCGCAGCTGGAACTGTGGAGAAGAGGGCGATTCCACCAACCCTGAAGTGCTCTCCCTCCGCTTCCGCATGATACGGAATGCCTGTGCTGTACTGATGTCCAGCCGCGGAACCCGATGTTCCTTGCAGGTGATGAATTCGGAAACACAAAACACGGAAATAACAATACCTACTGTCAGGATAACGAAACCTCATGGATCAACTGGAAGCTTCTGGAGAAAAATCACGATCTTTTTGAATTTTTCAAATTTATGATCCGGTTCCGTAAAGACCACCCTATTATCTCCCGGAAGCTTCCCAACGCAGTATGCGGTATGGAAAATATCCACACTCATAACATTGACGCAAGGGATGTGACCATTCCAAGAGATGCCCACACCTTCGCTGTAAGCTTTGCAGGCTATGATAAGAGCAAAGGCACTGATGACCTGATCTACATTGTGATCAACGCATACTGGGAGGACGTAACGGTCACACTTCCGGAGCTTGCCCGTCCCGGTGCATGGTATCTCTGTGTCAACACGTTCGGTGACGGAAATGGCCGTTATTTCTACGAAAAAGGCCAGGAGCCACGCATTGAACACGATTTCTGCATGCGGCCCAGATCCGTTGCCATCTTTACCGGCCGCAATTATTAGAATTTATATCAGGGGCAAAATTCTTTTTGTCCCTGTCTGAAAGAAATGGAGTATTTTGAATGGAATTAAAAAACAGAACTTTGTCCAATTTTGCAGAACTTGTAGAAACAGGTGAATGTAAAAATTCCGCGGTCGTCTGAAGACAGGCATCGACCTTGGTACTGCCAATACCGTTCTTGCCGTTGTCGACCGGAATAACCGTCCCATAGCCGGAATTTCCGCACCATCCCATGCGATCCAGGATGGAGTGATCGTCAATTACTATGAATCTGTCCAGCTTGTGACAAAGCTTAAAAATGAGCTGGAGGAAAGGCTTGGCACAGAACTTACTTACGGTGCTGCTGCCATCCCTCCGGGAGTTTCTGAGGGCAGTGTCAAAAGCATCGGCTATGTTCTGGAGGGTGCCGGTTTCGAGGTTACAAATATCGTGGACGAGCCTACTGCCGCAGCTGCTGTCCTTAAGATCACAGACGGTGCTGTTGTGGATGTGGGTGGCGGCACAACCGGTATCAGCATCCTGAAAGACGGAAAAGTTATCTACACCGATGATGAAGCTACCGGCGGCAGCCATATGACCATGACAGTCGCCGGTCACTATAAGATCCCTTATGAGGAAGCCGAAGTATTGAAAACCACTCCGGAAAAAGAAGATGAAATCTTCCCTGTGATCAAGGCCACTGTAGAAAAAATGGCTGTGATCACCGAGAAATTTCTAAAGGGCTATCAGGTTCCGGCTGTTTATGTAGTTGGCGGTTCTTCCATGTTTAAGGAATTTACTACCGTTTTTGAAAAGAGGCTGAAGCTTCCGGTATACCGTCCGGTCCATCCGCTTCTTGTTACGCCCCTTGGCATCGCATATCACTGTGAGCTGCCAAAAATCTAAGCTCTTCCCGGTCTGGTCCTACGATTCTCCAGAAGGCAAACAACCTCCACTGAATCGGTGAGCGGGAACATATCAACCGGCTGCATCTTCTTTACCAGGTAATCTCTCTTAGTAAGGCAGGCAAGATCTCTTGCCAGGCTTTCCGGGTTGCAGGATACATAAACAATTTTTTCCGGTGAAAGAGTCAAAAGGGAGTGAAGGAATTTACGGTCACTTCCGGAACGTGGCGGATCCATGAGAACAACCTCCACCTTCTCTCCCTCTGCTGCTATTCCTTCCATAAACCATCCTGCATCTCCCGGAACAAAACGAACATTACGGATCTTGTTTTCCCTGGCATTCATTCTGGCATCACGGATAGCATCACGGTTCAGTTCTACACCAATGACATCCCTGGCATTCCCGGAAGCGATGATCCCGATAGTACCTGTGCCGCAGTAAGCATCGATCACCCTCTCTTTTCCTGTCATTGCCGCAAACTCCATAGCCTTTCCGTAAAGTACTTCTGTCTGCACAGGATTTACCTGATAAAAAGAAGATGGAGAAATACGGAAGGTCAGTCCCATAAGTCGATCTTTGATGAATCCCGGTCCGTAAAGTACGATATTGCGGTCTCCAAGTACCATGCTTGTCTGTCTGTCATTGACATTGAGAACCACCGTAGTGATCTCCGGATGCTCTTTACGGAGAGCTTTTACAAAGTTATTCTTAGATGGAAATATTGGAGAAACCGTAACTAATACCACCATGATCTCTCCTGTGGAAAAGCCTCTCCGCACAAGCACATGGCGGAGAAGTCCATATCCTGTATCCTCATCATAGGTCTTGATCTTAAAGGATTTCAGCATACCACGTATGGTACGGATGATTTCCTGACTTTTTTTATCTTCGATCATACAGTCATCTACGGAAACGATCCTATGACTCTTCTCCTCATAAATCCCGGAAATTACGTTTCCCTTCCGGTCACGGCCAAAAGCTGCATGAACTTTGTTTCTGTAATAATAGGGGTCTTCCATTCCAATGATCGGCTCTACTTTTCCGAATTTTTTCAGAAGGCCTTCTGTAATTCTCTGTTTCCTGCGAAGCTGCTCCTGGTAGGATACACCCTGATAACGCAACCGCCGCATTTCTTCGCAACTGAACAGACAGTCTCTTTCTGTTCCATTTTTATCTCTCCTCTTTTATGGGCACAAAAAGATGTTCCAGTTATTTTCACTGAGAACATCTTATCAGACCTTTTCTTTTTTTACAAGAAAATCCTTGGCCTACTCCTGATATGGCTCATTAAATACAAGAATATGTTTCTTCACATTCTCGTAAGTACTGGACCATAGCCTCATTGAGGTCAAAGAAATTATGCTTATCTGTTGATTCCATATATTTCTCCACATGAGCTGTCAGGCTGTTAAAGCTTGCTGTGGCAATATTCACCTTACGGATGCCAAGAGAGATTGCCTTCTGGAAATCTTTATCAGTGATGCCACTGCCGCCATGAAGAACCAGCGGAATATCCACTCTCTCATGGATCTTCTCCAATACATCAAAAGCAAGCGTCGGCGCTACCGGATAATTACCATGGGCATTACCGATGGCAACTGCAAGCGCATCAATACCTGTCTCTCTTGCGTAAACGACCGCATCATCCGGATCTGTGCAGCGGATACCGTGGTCACAGCTTCCATCCTCACTTCCGCCCACAAGTCCCAGCTCAGCCTCAACTGTAGCGCCGTATTTACGTGCTTTCTCCACAACGGCCTTTACTCTGGCGATGTTTTCCTCAAAAGGAAGCGTAGAAGCATCCAGCATAACCGATGTAAAGCCAAGCTCCAGAGCCTTGTCAACCGTCCCAAAAGTAAGACCATGATCCAGATGGACAGCCACATCCACCTTAGCCTCCTTTGCAGCCTGTACCATCATCGGTCCCATCAGGTGAAGCGGAGAATTTTTCAAACGCACCTCCGCGATCTGAAGGATGATCGGAGTATCCAGTTCTTCTGCTGCACGGATCGCACCTCTTACCATTTCCATATTACCAACACTGAAAGCACCGCAGCCAATATTTTTCTCTTCGGCACGTCTCAGCAGATCTTTCATTTTCACAAGTGCATGATTCGGCCCTCCTGTCCTGTTTATCGTACACTGTTTGCATCTTCTTACAGAAAAAAGCGGTGTCAAAGCACTACTGGCTGATACCGCTTTTTCTATGCAAAGCGGACATCTTTATTCCGCTTAACTGTACATCAGCATGCACCTATTTCCCTGTCGTAATTATAAGCCTGTCTTCTCAGCAATGAATTTTCTTGCACGGATCGCATACTCAAGCGGATTAGCCTTAGCCGGATCCTGCTCAGCCTCAACAACCATATATCCCTCGTAGCCTGCATCCTCGAGAACCTTGAAGATTGGATCATAGTTGATGCATCCATCTCCCGGAATCGTGAAGGCACCGGCTCTTACGCCTGCAAGGAAGCTCATGTTTTCTTTCTTAACCTGCTCAACAACTTCCGGACGGATATCCTTCAGATGAACATGTTTGATCCTGTGAACATATTTCTTTACAACCTCAAGAGGATCCTCTCCACAGTATGTAAAGTGACCGGTATCAAAAAGAAGACTTACATATTCAGGATCTGTATTCTCCATCATACGGTCAACCTCAGCAAGGCTCTGTACAACAGTACCCATATGATGATGGAAAGTAAGAGCAATACCATACTCCTCTTTTGCGATCTTACCAAGCTTGTTCATACCTGTGCAGAAGGTATCCCACTCTTCGTCATTCATCTCATATTTATGTCCGAAAATCGGAGTATCCATCTGGCCCTGAACACTGTGGCTCTGCTCAGATGCGCCGATCACTTTCGCACCCATAGCTTTCAGGAAAGCAAGCTGTGCACGGAACTCCTTCTCAACCTCCTCAAACGGTTTGGTGATCAGGAAGCTTGAGAACCACTGGTTACAGATCTCAACACCACGAAGCTCAAGAGCCTTCTTAAGAACCTCAGGATCCTTCGGATACTTGTTACCCACCTCGGAGCCTGTGAAACCGGCAAGAGCCATCTCACTGACGCACTGCTCAAAAGTATTCTCTTTGCCAAGATCCGGCATATCATCATTTGTCCATGCAATTGGTGCAATACCAAGCTTTACTTTATTCTTATCAAACATTGGTCAATTCTCCTTTTTATTTGAATTATTCCATAATCTCAGAAATCTTAACCGGTCTGTGCTCCTCGCTGGATTTCTTAGCTGCAAGACCCATTAATACCGGCTTCAGACCATCATAAACATTAAGAGGTGTCTCTTTGTCATTAACGATCGCATCAATAAATGCTGCAACCTCTTTACCATAAGCGTCCATGTATCTCTCAAGGAAGAAGAACATCGGCTTCTCGCCTGTAACACCCTCAGCATTGCTGATCACTGTGGAAGACTGGCTGTCATTGGAAATAGCAGCCATACCATCAGAACCGAAAACCTCAGCTCTCTGATCATAGCCATAGGAAGCTCTTCTGCAGTTATCGATAACAGCAATAGCACCATTCTCCATCTGAAGAGTGATAACAGCTGTATCAACATCCCCAGCCTCACCAATAGCCGGATCAACCAGATTTGCGCTCTGAACATAAACCTCTGTAGCATCGCAGCCTGCAAGATAACGAACCATATCGAAATCATGAATTGTCATATCCAGGAACATGCCACCGGAAACCTTAACATAATCAATGCTAGGCGGCTCAGGATCGCGGGAAGTGATCTTGATGATCTCCGGTTTACCAACCTTACCAGCTGCAACAGCCTGCTGAAGAGACTCAAAGTTATGGTCGAATCTTCTGTTAAAACCAACCTGATATTTCAGATTTGTGCCCTCAAGAGCATCGATAACCTCTTTGATCTTGGCAATGTCATGATCGATCGGTTTCTCACAGAAAACATGCTTGCCAGCCTTGATAGCCTCTACAGAAATCGGAGAATGAGTATCTGTAGAAGAACAGATCAGAACTGCGGAAATCTCAGGATCATTGATGATTTCCTTATAATCCTTAGTCGTGTGCTCAACACCCATGCTCTTAGCCCATGCAGCAGTCTCATCATTTAAGAAGGATCTGCAACCGTCTTGATCACCGCATCCGGCACCCTTGTTGTAATACTAGTAATATGAACTCTACCAATTCTACCTGCTCCGATAATACCAACTTTAATCATAGTTTGATCTCCTTTTGATTTATTTTCCCAATGTAATCTCTTTGCGTGTCCGAACACGCTCTTTATGCTTAATATAATATCATCGCAACACACAAATCGCAACCCCTAATATTGTACAATATTACCATCTTTTTTCTATTAAAAATGACGAGAACTATTTTTAGCCACAATATGTAATATTTTTAGGTCAACTTCACCGAAAATATCTCCAACACATTCCCATACAATCACCCTAATCATCCCACACACCACCCCCTTCAAGCATCCTGCACAGCATCACAGCTTACATCCCTTCAAGCATCCAGCGCAGCGCCGATGCCCAAACTCTCCCTGCAAACAGGCGCAAACTCAGCCCTTGCAGTCGTCCAGCGCAGCGCTGACGACCCACAACCTATCGTCAAACGACATTTTTTCTCGCTGGAAGCACCAGCGCGGAAGGGGAGTGCTGTCTGGCTCTGCTTCTGCAGGAGGGGAGCTGATTCTTGGACGGCGGGAATCTGCGTTGTTCAAAAGTCCGCTGTCTGAGCGGCAGCAGGCCGCGAGTTCGGACTTTTAAAAAACGCTTTTAGCAGATTTCCGGCGTCCTAGAAGCCAGCCCCCGACGAAGCCGCAGACCAGCCAGCATCCCCTTCCCCGGCGTCCCTTCATCCGTTCGTTCGTCCGTTCGTCCACATACAAATACAAAAAAAGACACCACGTCACAAAAAACGCAGTGCCTCTCTCATATTCAAGTTATTGCGAAAAAAGCATCAAGCAGAAGCCTGATCAGCCTTCTCAACCTCAGCAATCGCCTGCTTCCTCATAGGAATACGGCAATTCTTATTATTACCAAACTCAACAATAACATCTTCCTCAGTCATATCAATAACAACACCATAAAAACCACTGGTAGTAACAACACTGTCACCAACCTCCATGCTGTTCAACATAGTCTGAGTTCTCTTCTGCTCCTTCTTCTGCGGACGGATCATCATAAAATACATAATTCCAAACAGAACTACGATCCAGACAATACCAGACCCGCGCTAAGTCCGCCAGCTGCCGCTGTAGATGATGCGATCATTTCAAATTCCTCCTGCTAAAAACAAATAATCTGCGGTACCCCCGCCGTTACTGACCTCTAAAAGTGTCACTTCGTACTATCATACACAAAAACCAAAAAACCTTCAAGAGTTTTCTTATAAAATCAAAGTAATTTACACAAATTTTATAAATAAAACTTACCGGTTCCCGTTGATCCTGCCTTCCTCAAAGCCTTCCAGACGCATCTTCTTATAAGCCGCAAAATTCCCTGCATCCAGCGCATCCCTGATCTCTTCCATCATATGATTATAGAAATACAGATTATGCAGAACGCAAAGCCTCATGCCAAGCATCTCCTTCGCCTTCAGAAGATGACGGATATACGCTCTGCTGTAATGACGGCAGGTCGGGCACTGGCACTCCTCATCGATCGGTTTGGAATCCAGCTCATACTTTGCATTAAAAAGATTCATCTTGCCATGGTTGGTATACACGTGACCATGACGGCCGTTACGGCTGGGATATACACAGTCAAAAAAGTCAATACCACGCTCAACCCCCTCCAGGATATTGGCCGGGGTACCAACCCCCATAAGATACGTCGGCTTGTTCTGCGGCAAATGCGGAACTACCTCATCCAGGATCCGGTACATCTCCTCATGACTTTCACCAACTGCAAGGCCGCCCACTGCATAGCCGTCCAGATCCATCTCCGCGATAGCCTGGGCATGCTCAATACGGATATCTTCATAAACAGCCCCCTGGTTAATGCCAAAAAGAAGCTGGTTCTTGTTAATGGTATCCGGCAGACTGTTCAGACGAGCCATCTCATCCTTGCATCTTTTAAGCCAGCGTGTTGTACGCGCTACCGATTTCTGTACATAATCCCTGTCTGCCACACTGCTTGGGCACTCATCAAAAGCATTGCAATGGTAGAAGCCAGATTTGACTGGATCTGCATGCTCTGCTCCGGTCCCATAAAAATCTTATGACCATCGATATGAGAGTTAAAATACACGCCCTCTTCCTTGATCTTACGAAGCTTCGCCAGCGAAAACACCTGGAATCCGCCGGAATCGGTAAGGATCGGTCTGTCCCAGTTCATAAATTCATGAAGACCTCCCAGCTGTTTTACCACCTTGTCGCCAGGGCGCACATGAAGATGATAGGTATTGGACAGCTCTACCTGTGTACCGATCTCATGAAGATCCACAGTGGAAACTGCACCTTTAATTGCTGCAATTGTTCCTACATTCATAAAAACAGGAGTCTGGATCGTTCCGTGGACCGTCTTAAACTCGCCCCTTTTCGCTCTTCCTTCTGTTGTGATCAGTTTATATTCTGCCATTTCATTTCCCTTCTAAAAACATTTTAAAGTTGTCTCTGCCCAGCATCTGCGTCGCAGATACAGCCATAACCAACTGCGATGCAAATATCTTTCAAAACTTTTAGTCAATATCATAACACATTTTTTTCTTTACGGCTACTGATTGTTAAACTTTTACATTGCCATTTTTTAAACGATATCGTATAATATAGAATATTCGCTTAAAAATCCTTTATAATAAGAAGAAACAACTCCCATCTGACAGAAATGTCAGAGTCGGGCAACCCCTGTATAGATACAACGAGGAGGAAATCAATTTTTTATGAAGAAACACACACTTGGAATTGACATTGGTTCCACCACTGTTAAGATTGCGATCTTAGACGAAAACGATACGCTTGTCTTCTCCGACTATGAGAGACATTTTGCAAATATCCAGGAAACCCTTGCAGATCTTCTTCAGAAAGCTGAGGATCAGCTTGGTGAACTGACACTCTGTCCGGTCATTACAGGTTCCGGCGGACTGACACTTGCCAATCATCTGGAAGTACCTTTTGTACAGGAGGTTATCGCCGTATCCACTTCCCTGCAGAAGCTGGCACCAAAGACGGATGTTGCTATCGAGCTTGGAGCGAGGATGCCAAGATCATCTATTTCGAAAACGGAAATGTAGAGCAGCGTATGAATGGCATCTGTGCCGGCGGTACCGGTTCCTTCATTGACCAGATGGCATCTCTGCTCCAGACCGATGCACCAGGTCTTAATGAATACGCCAAACATTACAAGGCACTTTATCCCATTGCGGCACGTTGCGGTGTTTTCGCAAAAACAGATATCCAGCCACTGATCAACGACGGAGCAACTAAGGAAGACCTTTCTGCCTCCATTTTCCAGGCAGTTGTCAACCAGACCATTTCTGGTCTTGCCTGCGGTAAACCGATCCGCGGACACGTTGCCTTCCTTGGCGGGCCTCTTCACTTCCTTTCTGAGCTGAAGACTGCTTTTATCCGAACCCTGAAGCTGGATGATGAACATATTATCGCACCAGACAACTCTCATCTGTTCGCAGCCATCGGCTCCGCCCTGAATGCAAAGCAGGATGTTACCGTTTCCCTGACTGAACTGAAGGAACGCATGCGGACTACCATCAAGCTGGATTTTGAGGTAGAACGTATGGAGCCGCTTTTTGCTACAGAGGACGACTACCAGGCTTTCCATGACCGTCAGAGTGCCTACAGGGTAAAAACCGGAGATCTTTCCAGCTATAAGGGAAAATGCTTCCTGGGGATTGACGCCGGCTCTACCACAACAAAAACCGCGCTGGTAAGCGAAGACGGAACTCTTCTTTATTCCTTCTACAGCAGTAACAACGGAAACCCGCTGAAAACCACCATCAACTCCATCAAGGAGATTTACAGCCTTCTTCCGGAAGATGCAGAAATTGCTTTTTCCTGCTCCACCGGTTACGGCGAAGCCCTGATCAAAGCGGCACTTCTTCTTGACGAAGGTGAAGTCGAAACCGTTTCCCATTATTACGCAGCTGCTTTCTTTGATCCTGAAGTAGACTGCATCCTGGATATCGGCGGTCAGGATATGAAATGTATCAAGATCCGTAACCAGACTGTTGACAGTGTACAGCTCAACGAAGCATGTTCCTCAGGCTGCGGTTCCTTTATCGAAACCTTTGCAAAATCTCTGAACTACACAGTACAGGACTTTGCAAAAGCAGCTCTTTTTGCAAAACATCCCATTGATCTTGGAACACGCTGTACTGTGTTTATGAATTCCAAAGTTAAGCAGGCCCAGAAGGAAGGCGCTGAGGTTTCCGATATCTCCGCTGGTCTTGCCTACTCCGTTATCAAAAACGCCCTCTACAAGGTTATCAAGGTTTCCGATGCTTCCGAGCTTGGCAAGCACATCGTTGTACAGGGTGGTACCTTCTATAATGACGCAGTTCTCCGCAGCTTTGAGAAGATTGCCAACTGCCAGGCCATCCGCCCGGATATCGCCGGATCATGGGTGCTTTCGGTGCTGCTCTGATCGCAAGGGAGCGCTATCAGGAGGGTGAAAAAACTTCCATGCTTTCCATCGATCAGATCAACAGCCTCCAGTACACCACCTCCATGGCAAACTGCCGCGGATGTACCAACAACTGCCGTCTGACCATCAACAAATTCTCCGGCGGCCGTAAATACATCAGCGGAAACCGCTGTGAGCGCGGACTTGGAAAGGAAAAGAACAAGGATCATATCCCGAACCTTTTCGATTACAAATATAAGAGGCTCTTTTCCTATGAACCACTTTCCGCAGATAAGGCTACCCGTGGACAGGTTGGTATCCCACGTGTTCTGAACATGTTTGAAAATTACCCGTTCTGGTATACCTTCTTTACAGAGCTGAAATACCAGGTGGTACTTTCTCCTACTTCCACACGTAAGATCTACGAGCTGGGTATCGAATCCATCCCAAGTGAATCCGAATGCTACCCGGCCAAGCTTGCTCACGGACATGTCACATGGCTGATCCGTAACGGTGTGAAGTTTATCTTCTACCCATGCATCCCTTACGAACGCAACGAGTTCCCGGATGCGGTCAACCATTATAACTGCCCGATCGTTACTTCCTATGCGGAAAATATCAAGAACAATGTGGACGAGCTCAGTGATCCATCCATCACCTTCCGCAACCCGTTCCTGGCATTTACTTCCGAGGATATCCTGACAAACCGCCTTGTGGAAGAATTTCAGGATATTCCTGCTGCCGAGGTCAAAGCTGCTGCCCATAAGGCCTGGGAAGAACTTGCAGCCGTACATACGGATATCCAAAAAAAGGGTGAGGAAACCCTGCAGTACCTGAAAGAAACCGGCCGCCGCGGAATCGTTCTTGCAGGCCGTCCATACCATATTGACCCGGAAATCCACCACGGTATCCCGGATATGATCAACAGCTACGGAATCGCCGTATTTACCGAAGACTCCGTTGCACACCTTGGACATCTGGAGCGTCCCATCCGTGTCAACGACCAGTGGATGTATCACTCCCGTCTCTACTCTGCCGCAAATTTGTAAAAACAAGAGAGGATCTGGATCTGATCCAGCTGAATTCCTTCGGATGCGGACTTGATGCCGTTACCACCGATGAGGTTTATGAGATCCTGGATGGAAGTGACAAGATCTACACCTGCCTGAAGATCGATGAGGTCAACAACCTGGGTGCGGCAAGGATCCGTATCCGTTCCCTGATCGCTGCTATCCGTGCAAAACAGGCACAGAATAAAAAAAGGAACATCAAGCCAGCTTCCATTGAGAAGATATCCTTTACCAAGCAGATGCGTAAGGAGTACACCATTCTCTGCCCGCAGATGTCTCCATTCCACTTCGGAATCTTTGAGGCTGCTTTTAAAGCATCCGGCTATAACCTGGAAGTCCTCCCCAACGACAACAAGCATGCTGTTGATGTGGGTCTTAAATATGTAAACAACGATGCCTGCTATCCGTCCCTGATGGTTGTGGGACAGATCATGGATGCTCTTCTTTCCGGCAAATATGACCTGAACAAAACTGCAGTCATCATGTCTCAGACAGGCGGCGGCTGCCGTGCCTCCAACTATATCGCATTCATCCGCCGCGCCCTGAAAAAAGCCGGTATGGAGCAGATTCCGGTTATCTCCCTCAACTTAAGCGGACTGGAGAGCAACCCTGGCTTTAAGCTGACACTGCCGCTGATCAGGCGCATCGTTTACGGTGCCGTATTCGGTGATATCCTGATGAAATGCGTATATCGCATGCGTCCTTACGAGCTGGAAAAGGGTATCGTAAACCGCAAGCACAAAATCTGGGAGCAGCGCGTCATTGCCTTCGTAACAGGCAGCAGCGTCAGCCATGGTACCTTCAAAAAAATGTGCCGTGAGATGGTCCATGATTTTGATACAATCCCGATCTCCGATGAGAAAAAGCCTCGCGTTGGTATCGTAGGTGAGATCCTTGTCAAGTTCCTGCCTGCTGCCAACAACCACCTGGCAGATCTTCTGGAGGCAGAGGGGGCAGAACCGGTTGTTCCGGATCTTATCGACTTTATCTGCTACTGCTTCTACAACCAGAATTTCAAGGTTGAAAAGCTTGGATTCAAGAAATCCAAGGCAACCATCGCAAATCTTGGCCTCAGAGCCATCGACTGGCTGAGAAAAACAGCAAATGAGGCCCTGGAGCAGAGCCGCCACTTACACCGGCCGCAGATATCCGTGATCTTGCAAAAATGCTGCGCCCATCGTTTCTGCCGGAAATCAGACCGGTGAAGGATGGTTCCTGACCGGAGAGATGATGGAACTCATCCATGGCGGTATCCCGAACATCGTCTGCATCCAGCCTTTTGGATGCCTGCCGAACCACATCGTAGGAAAAGGTGTCATCAAGGAAGTTCGCCGTGAGCATCCGGAAGCCAACATTGTTGCCATCGACTACGATCCAGGTGCCAGCGAAGTAAATCAGCTGAACAGGATCAAGCTTATGCTTTCCACAGCACAGAAGAATCTGCATAAAGACGATAAAAAAGACGCATAACAAGAAATGCAGGTTACAAACATCTTTTTCCCAAAAAACAAATTCAAAGCTGCACAGCCGCAGGATCCCTGCCGGCTGTGCAGCTCTTTTTATTTCAGATATGATTCCTGTCAGACAGATTTTTTCTCTGATCCATCACTCTTCACAGGAGGCTTTGCACGGAGCATCAAAGCTCGGGTTAAAGGCATAGAAATTTTTGGCATCCAGCTGCTCCTGCACGGATCTCAGTGCTTCACCGAAACGCTGGAAATGGACTACCTCTCTTGCCCGAAGGAAACGGATGGGATCTGCAACCTCCGGGATATTTTTCACCACCCGGAGGATATTATCGTAGGTGGAGCGTGCCTTCTGTTCTGCTGCCAGATCTTCAAACAGATCCGTGATCGGATCACCCTTACTCTGGAATTCGCAGGCATTAAAGGCACTCCACCTGCAGCCTGCGGCCAGATTCCCACCGTGTGGTCAATATAATACGGCCCAAGTCCGCTGTTCTCGATTTCTTCCATAGAAAGATCCTTTGTCAGCTGATGGACAATGGTGGACACGATTTCCAAATGTGCCAGTTCTTCTGTTCCCACATCATTGAGCACTGCCGCGACCATCCGGTTCGGTGCGGTAAAACGCTGGGAAAGATACCGCATGGAAGCTCCTATTTCTCCGTCCGGTCCGCCATACTGGCTGGATATAAACTGTGCCAGCTTTGCGTTAGACGTCTTGATATTTACAGGATACTGGAGTCTTTTTTCATAATTCCACATACCTTATCTGCACCCTCCTTCCTGTTCCCATGGAAACGGCTGTTCCATCCACTGCCATGACTTAAGATTGCTGTCGTTTCCGGTATCAATGGTCAGCGGTCCATAAAATTTTGCATATTTTTCCAGAAGCTCATTTCTTCTTGCTGAAAGCTCACTGTAATATTCAAGAGCTCTTTTTTCTTTTGGATGCGTATCCAGAAAAAGGAGAAGATCGTCAATGGCAAAGCTTACCTGGTCAATAAACTGCAGCAGTTCTTTTTTGGAAGTACAATTTCCATACATCATCGACTTCCTCCTCTCCTGCCGCAGAACGGCTTGCAAAGCTCAGGGAAAATAGTTCCGACCTGAAGAGCTTTTTTCAGCTCAAAGGTAGGCGCAAATTCCTGGTATGGCACATACGCCATTGCAGGAACCTGTTTTGCCATATCAGAAAATGATCGATCCGTCCGGCCTGCCATCCCGCTATTCATCCCACAGGTATACTGATATGGCCGGCAGCCCGAACGATTCATCTGAAATCGGTCCATAATCGAAATCCTTTCATTCATGATCACGCTATATTTTATGACCGTTTTTTAAACTTGTGAAAACAGGAATGTTCACTTTCCTTCATATATATCTATCTTTCTGCCATTTTTTTCTATATATACAGGAAAATATTACTGTTTAAAAATCAGATATACAGTGCTATAATATCCTTGCCTATCTTTACACGGATGGGCGCTTTTACTTATGATTTGTAGCCCTGACCGGCTATTGAAGGAGGAAATTATGCAGGTAATTATTGTAGGCTGCGGAAAAGTCGGTAGAAATCTTGCAGAGCAGCTTCAGGCAGAGGATATTGATATCACTCTTGTCGACGTTATTGCCGACAAGATCAATGATCTCTGCGAAAATATCGACGCTATGGGAATCGTCGGTAATGGTGCCAGCATCAATACTTTAATGGAGGCAGGTGTTGATACTGCAGATATTCTGATCGCAGTTACCGCTTCTGACGAGTTGAACCTTCTCTGCTGTCTGATCGCGCAGAAGGCCAACCACTGTCAGACCATCGCCCGCGTCCGTAACCCCATTTATGAAAAAGAAATCGGATTCATCAAAGAACGTCTTGGTGTTACCATGATCATTAACCCGGAGTTTGCCGCTGCCCAGGAAATTTCACGGCTTCTCCGTTTTCCATCTGCGATCAAGATTGACACCTTTGCACGTGGTCGTGTAGAACTTCTCAAGTTTAAAGTTCTCCCGGAATTCAAGCTGGACGGAATGAGCGTTTCCCAGATCTCAGATGCTTTCCGAAGTGATATTCTGGTCTGCGCGATCGAGAGCCGTGACAATGTATCCATTCCTGGTGGTGATCACATTATACACGACGGAGATATGGTTTCCATTCTGGCCTCTCCGCTTAATGCAGCGGCATTTTTCCGTAAGATCGGTCTCAAGACCAATCAGGTCAAAAACTGTATCATCGTAGGTGGCGGAACCATTTCCTATTATCTTGCCCATGCACTTCTGGGTATGAAGATCAGTGTCAAGATCATCGAGCAGAACAAAAACCGCTGTGAGCACTTAAGCGAACTGCTTCCAGATGCGACTATCATCAATGGTGACGGAACGAACCGTTCTCTTCTGCTAGAAGAAGGACTTTCCGAGTCCGAATCCTTTGTCACTCTGACAAATCTGGATGAGGAGAATGTATTTCTTGCTCTCTTTGCCAAAAGCATCTCCGATGCCAAGCTGGTTGCCAAGGTCAACCGTCTGGAATTTGATGATGTCATCGACTCCCTGGATATCGGAAGTGTCATCTACCCGAAAAATATCACTGCTGATTATATCCTGCAGTATGTCCGTGCCACTCAGAACAGCATCGGCAGCAATGTAGAAACCCTTTATCATATTCTGGATGGCAATGCAGAAGCACTGGAATTTGCGATCCGTGAGGAATCTGCCGTAACTTATATCCCTCTTGCAGAGCTGAATCTCCGCAAGAATCTTCTGGTGGGATGCCTGAACCGCAACGGCCGCATCCGCATTCCCCGTGGTCAGGATATGATCCAGGTGGGAGATACCGTGATCATCGTAACCACTCACAAGGGGCTTCGCGACATCACAGATATACTTGAAAAATAGAGGTACTGCCAAATGAATTATTCGATTATTATTTATATCCTGGGATGGATCATGAATGTGGAGGCTGTCTGTATGCTGGTTCCCGGCATCACTGCCTTATCTACCGCGAAAAATCCGGTATTGCCTTCCTGATCACGATTCTGGCATGTCTGGCCATCGGTGTTCCACTGGTCAGCCGCAAACCGTCCAAGAAAGCGTTTTACGCCCGTGAAGGCCTTGTGACTACTGCTTTAAGCTGGATCGTCCTCAGTATTGTCGGTGCTGTGCCGTTTGTGCTCAGCGGGGCTATCCCGAATCCCATTGATGCTTTTTTTGAGATTGTTTCCGGTTTCACTACAACCGGTTCCAGTATTCTCTCCGATCCATCACAGATGCCTTACAGCATCAATATCTGGAGATGCTTTTCCCACTGGATCGGTGGTATGGGTGTTCTGGTATTTATCCTGACACTGCTTCCGCTTGCAGGTGGCTATCATATGAACCTTATGAAGGCAGAAAGCCCCGGTCCTTCCGTAGGAAAGCTTCTTCCAAAAGTCCAGTCAACTGCCAAGATCCTGTACAAGATCTACATTGCACTCACTGTTGCACTGATCATCCTCCTGCTTCTTGGGGGGATGCCTCTTTACGACAGTCTCTGTGCAGCATTTGGAACTGCCGGAACCGGTGGGTTCGGAATCAAATCCGACAGTATGGGAAGCTACAGCTTATATATTCAGATCGTCATCACCATCTTTATGATCCTGTTTGGCGTAAACTTCAATGTCTATTTTCTTCTTCTCACCAGGAAGTTTTCTCAAGCATTGAAATCTGAAGAGGTCCGCTGCTACTTCTTTGTGATCATCGCTTCTGCCTGATGATCACATTCAATGTCCGACATCTGTTTGACAATGTGTGGGAAGCACTTCAACAGGCATTTTTCCAGGTTGGTTCTATTATCACCACCACCGGTTATGCCACTACGGATTTTAACCAGTGGCCTGCGGTATCCAGAACGATCCTGGTACTGCTTACCTTCTGTGGTGCCTGTGCCGGCAGTACAGGCGGCGGAATCAAGATTTCCCGTCTTCTGCTTCTTGCAAAATCCGTCCGCAAGGAACTGCATCTTTATCTGCATCCCAATGCAGTAAAAAAGATCAAAATGGACGGAAAAGCGGTGTCTCACGAAGTTATGCGTGCCACCAATATTTATATGATCGTTTATCTGATGATCGTGGCTACATCTATCTTTATCATCAGTTTTGATGAATTTGATCTTGTAACAAATTTCACAGCCGTAGTCACCACTTTAAACAATGTGGGTCCCGGTCTTTCCCTGATCGGTCCTACCGGAAACTTCGGGATCTTTTCTCCGCTGTCCAAGCTGGTCCTTTCTTTCGATATGCTGGCCGGCGACTGGAGCTATTTCCGATCCTGATCCTTTTCCTTCGTGAAACCTGGAAGAAATTCTGATAAATATTCGTCATATTTTGCTATGTTTGTGGCATAAATTGTTCTTTTCACATTTATTTCAAATGTTAGACACACTTTCTTCACATTTTTACTGTATATTATAAACCATAGAAGGTGATGAACTTTCTATAATATTTTTCTTTTTCATACGCGCCGGTACGAAAGTACCGGCCTCCTTCCATTTATGGAGTATTTTTTTCCACTCCCTCATAATCGAAATCCGGAATAAAGCTTTCTGAAGCAGTTTCTCCTTCCTGTATAAATCCATTCTGAATCCCCATATCCACAGCAGCATCCAGAACTTTTTCATACTCTCTTTTTGTAACTTTCCGGTTTAATTCCTTAAATTCCACAAATTTTCTCACCGGCGTATACTGATTCATAATACTGATATAAATATCTTCCCCATAGGTTTCATGAAGATACCTCAGAGCCTTTATGGAATTTCCTGTATGTCCCGGCAGGATCAGATGACGGACAATAGTTCCTTTCCGGATGTATCCATCCTCTCCAAACTCACATTTCCCGGTCTGACGCACCATCTCTCCAATTGCAGCCTTTGCAGCCTGCACATAATCCGGCGCATAAGAAAATTTCTGTGCAAGCTCCGGATCCAGATATTTCAGATCCGGAAGATAAATGTCCACATATCCTTCCAGAAGCTTCAGGGTTTCTGTTTTTTCATACCCGCTGGAATTATACACCACCGGAATATCCAGACCATTCCTTCGGGCCATATCCAGTGCCTCTATGATCTGTGGTACATAGTGTGCACCTGTTACCAGATTGATGTTTGCAGCTCCTTTTTCCTTCAGTTCCAGAAAAATCTCTCCAAGCCGTTCCACACTTACAGCCCGTCCCCTGCTCCCGATGGCAATATCATGATTCTGGCAGAAACAGCAGCGCAGCCCGCATCCGGAAAAGAACACCGCTCCGGAACCTTTTGTTCCGGAAATGCAGGGTTCCTCCCACATATGCAGTGCTGCTCTTGCCAGATAAATTCTCTCATCCATGCCACAGAAGCCTTTTTTCCCTGCACCCCGGTCTGCCAGGCATTCTCTTGGACAAAGAGCACAAGCTGACATAATTTCTTCCGTACAGTGCGCGCTCCCTGCCATACTGCTGATTTTATTTTCATTCTCCACTTTCACTTTTCTCCTGATCTTTCTTCCACTATCGTTATTTTCTGTTATCTAGTACTAGTTTAGCACATCACGTCTGCTGCCAACAAGGCTTTCTCTGTTTACACTATATCCTTAATATAGTACAATGGATTTCATGGAATCTTAAGAATTTACCCCTTTCGTCTTAATTTCCGGCTGCTATTCTAATAACATCAGGGAGGTACAAAAAAGTGGCTAACATACTTGTTTGCGATGACGACAAAGACATCGTGGAAGCTATCGAAATCTATCTTACGCAGGAAGCTATCACATTCTGAAAGCCTATGACGGACAGGAAGCACTGGATATCCTGAACAGCGAAACTGTAGATCTGCTGATCATCGATGTGATGATGCCCCGTCTCGACGGGATCCGGGCAACGGTCAAGATCCGGGAATGCAATCCTCTGCCATCATCATCCTGTCCGCAAAATCTGAAGACACGGACAAAATCCTTGGCCTTAACATCGGTGCAGATGACTATATCACCAAACCTTTCAATCCTCTGGAGCTGATCGCCAGGGTAAAATCCCAGCTGCGCCGGTACACACAGCTTGGCTCCGCTGCACCGGCAGCATCGGAACACATCTACACAACCGGAGTCTTACGGTAAACGATGACAAAAAAGAGGTGCTGGTAGATGGAGAAGCGGTACGGATGACGCCCATCGAATATAATATCCTGCTTCTTCTTATGAAAAATCCCGGACGTGTTTTTTCCACCACGCAGATCTACGAGAGCATCTGGAATGAAGATGCTCTGGCCGCGGATAACACGGTAGCTGTCCACGTCCGTCACATTCGCGAAAAGATTGAGATCAACCCCAGGGATCCCCGCTATCTGAAAGTTGTCTGGGGCCTGGGCTATAAAATCGAAAAACTGAGCCGGTGAGCCAGCCGGCCATGAAGTATCTGTGCTTCAGAAAGGGGTATTATGAATAAAAATAAACATACGGAAAAAAAACGTTCATTTATGCGCATTCCTGCTCTTGTCCTTGCACTTATCCTGCCTCTGATCATGGTCTTTTCAGCGGCACTGGTGATCCAGGCAGGTATCCGGATGGACTCTGCCGAGGATCTTAAAACAAAGGATTATTTCCAGACCTCTGCTTTTGCTGACAGCTTTTACTCAAAAGCTTCCACGATCCTGTCCGGAATCTCAGCCAGAGAAATCCTGGATAAAACAAACGAAGCTGCATACATTGATCTCGGAGAGCTTTATAACGGAGATTCTCTCTCCTTCAAAAACACCTCCGGACTAGCCTATTCCTTCAATGATCTTAAGGAATGGAGCTCACAGACGATCCATTCCAATGATAGCTGGATCGTCCTGAGCCTTACCACCCGGAGGGTGAAACAAAATATATGTACTATTCCGATTTCAAAAAAGCTCTGGAAGACGGAACCCTGCAGCTAAATGCCAACTCCGGTGCCCTGAAATACGAGGGAATTTCCCAGAAAGACTGGACTGAGCGTATTCTTTCCTCTCTGAGCGCCGAATATGCAGACGGCGGCATCCAGTCACAGGAACCTCTGAAAAACATCACAGACAAAAACGGAAACGTGGTTTACACAGATGTGGCAAATATGCTCACTCCGATCCTTGAAATCCCCTGTGCACCGGAAGGTTACGACAGTCTCCTGGATTACATGAATTCCACCTCATCCAAAACCAGGAATTTCAAAGGGAACCTGAACGATGCCTTTGAGCAGCTGGATAATGCCCGGGATCTTTTTTCCAGCTGGACAGAAGCTGCTCAGACACTGGAGGAGTACAGCAGTGATAATTCCAATATCCATTATGCCTATACGGATAACACCTCACAGAAAATCTTCACAAATACAGATGCAGCCTATACTTCCGACCTGACTGATATTTCCGGTTTTTCAGACAAAAAGCCTTACGTGTTCCTAAGTGTCAACGAAGCTGCCACAGATGAGAAAAATGCCCGGAATGGTCTTATGAATCTGAACCTTTCCGCTGCTGCAAACTCTTCTGTAGGAAGCTGGATCGATCTCCTTCGAAACTCCACATACGATGAAAACTGCAGTTTCTTGCCTGGATCGATGATACCAGCCTTCCTGTACAGGATTCCATTAAAACTGACAGACAGCATTTCCTGACTTACCGTACTTTATTTATCCCGGCTGCTGTGATCACCATGATCAGTTTTCTGCTCTTTATCATAGATTTTATCTGGCTTACTGTCCACACCGGAAGAAGAAATTCCGCTAGCGGTAATACAGACACTGCTCAACCAGAACTGAACTTTTTTGACAGGATCTATACGGAAGCAGCAGCAGGACTTGTGTGTATCCCGGCACTTGGTGTATTGACCGCAGGACTGAGCGTGCAAGCTTCCACCTATAACCTTGTCTCCTCCCTGATCATCCTGGGTATCACGATTTTCCTGATCACGTGCCTGTTCTGGATCGGCTATTTAAGCCTGATCCGCAGGATCAAAGCTCGCACCCTGTGGAAAAACAGCCTGCTTCGCAAATGCCTGAAGCTTCCCCGTCTGTGTCTTTGCAAAGCCGGTAAGCTGATCGATTTTTTCTCCAGGAATACCATCAGCAGAATACGTATGGTAGTGGGACTTGGCGTATTTCTATTTCTTGAATTTTTCTTCAGTGCCCTGCTCGCGGCATCTGATGGATGGTTCCTGATGTTTTTGCTTCTATTTCTTCTGGATCTGGGCGCGCTTTTCTGCGTCTACAAAATTGCTCTTGGGCGGGAACTCCTCCTTGATGGTCTGAAACGGATCACCGATGGAGAGCTCACTTACAAGATCCCGGAAAAGGAACTCCGTGGTGATCAGAAGGCAATGGCACAGTATATCAACCGCATTGGTGACGGGCTGGACGCTGCCGTGGAAAAAAGCCTCAAAGATGAGCGTATGAAAACCGAATTGATCACCAATGTCTCCCATGATCTGAAAACGCCGCTGACTTCCATCATCAATTACATTGATCTGTTGAAAAGGCTGAACCTCAAAGATCCGGAAGCACTGAAATATCTTGAGATCCTGGACTCAAAGGCACATCGTCTGAAAAGTCTGACCGAAGATGTAGTGGAAGCTTCCAAAGCCAGTACCGGAAATCTTTCTCTGGAAATGACGGAACTGAACTTTGTGGAAATGCTTTACCAGGTGATGGGTGAATTCGAAGAACGGATGGAAAACAGACATCTGACCCTGATGACACATCTGCCTGATTCTCCTGCCATGATCTATGCCGATGGCAGACGGATGTGGCGTATCCTTGAAAATCTTTTCGGCAATATTCTGAAATATGCCATGGAGAACACAAGGGTCTATGCAGAAGTTCTTCTGGAAAAAGATCAAGTCATCTTTACCCTGAAAAATATTTCCGCACAGCCTCTGAACATTCCGGCTGAAGAACTGACCGAACGTTTCATCCGCGGCGATGTTGCCAGAAATACAGAAGGCAGCGGACTTGGATTATCCATCGCACAGAGCCTTACCCAGCTTCAAGGTGGCACCTTTAAACTTTATCTGGACGGTGACCTTTTCAAAGTCTGCTTAAGGTTTCCACAGAAGATCTCTCCCACAGCCTTATCCGCACCGGAAGATCCACATTCCGAAACACCTTCTTAACCATTCATAAAAAAACAGCAGCGGAAGCCCTGATGATATGATGAATCAGGAGCCAGGCTGCTGTTTTTCTCTTATTTTTGTTCTCTTTTACACTTTAATGGTGATCTCACGGTCTGTCCGGTTATATTTATAATACCGGACTCCGGCTGCATCCAGCATTTTTTTGGATGCGATCACCGACGGAGTATCTGCATATTTATCACAGTCGTATACGATAGTCCTGATCCCTGCCTGGATAATAGCCTTGGCACATTCGTTGCAAGGAAACAGGGACACATAAAGCTTGGCACCTTCCAGACTTCCTCCTCGGTAGTTCAGGATGGCATTGAGCTCACTGTGTGTCACATAAAGATATTTGGTATCCAGCGGATCTCCTTCTCTTCCCCAGGGAAACTCATCATCGGAACATCCATTTGGAAATCCATTGTACCCCATTGACAGGATCTTGTTATCTTCACTTACGATACAGGCACCAACCTGTGAATGCGGTCCTTGGAACGCATGCCGGAAAGCATGGCAACACCCATAAAATACTCATCCCAGGAAAGATATCCCTGTCGTTTCTGTCCTTTTTTATCCATACAGAATCCTCTTTTTCTATTGGTTTCTTACTGATCGATCAATCCTCGATCATGTTGATCCTTCTGATATGACGCTCATCCCCGGAAAATGGTGTATCCAGGAATGTATCCACGATCTTCAGAGCAAGTCCCGGTCCTACTACACGACCGCCCATGGCCAGAATGTTGGCATCGTTATGAAGTCTTGTTGCCTCTGCAGTAAAGCAATCTGTACAAAGTGCAGCACGGATTCCCCTGAATTTATTAGCAGTGATAGAAATTCCGATACCTGTTCCGCAGATCAGGATTCCTTTCTCACACTCACCGTCCACGATCGCCTGTGCTACTTTCTTTCCATAAACAGGATAGTCTACAGATTCCGGACCATTGCATCCAAAATCTTTGTACTCCAGTCCTCTCTCTTCCAGATGCTTCTTTACCTCCTGCATCAGCTCATAGCCGCCATGATCACATCCCAGTGCTATCATTTTCTTTCTCCTCCTCAACGTTGATAATTTTATGACCAGCCGCTTTCAGTAAGCGTTCATGATCGCCTGTCCCATTCTTGGTGTAAAAAATGCCTCTGAATAAATGGCACTTACATTACAGCTGTCAAAATCACGCAGGACCTCGTACAGATGATGCGCGATGGTTTCTTCCTGCTCCCGGCTTCCGATACTCTTTACGATTCCATGTGAATATCGGCCTTTTGTTTCATCTGTTGCGATGATCCCCACCGTCAGTCCCTTCTCCTCAGCCTCTCCGGCTCTTTTTTCAATCTCCGCGATCACACCCTCTGTGGACCCCTCCACAATGGCAAGATCTGCCTTTGGTGCATAATGACGGTATTTCATTCCCGGTGCTTTTGGATGGACCTTGCTGTCCGGTTTGATCAGCCCTTATCCATCCTTACATCTCCAAGTGTTTCCCGGAGCATTTCCAGGGAAATATATCCCGGCCGCAGGACTACCGGTATGTCTTCTGTAAAATCTACGATCGTAGATTCCAGACCGATATTTACCTGTCCTCCATCAATGATCATATCAATGGCTTCTCCCAGATCCTCTGCCACATGTCCCGCTGTCGTAGGACTTGGTCTTCCGGAAGTATTGGCACTTGGCGCTGCCACATATCCGCCAGCCGCAAGAATCAGCTCCTGTGCGATAGGATCACTTGGAAAACGTACTGCCACACTGTCCAGTCCTCCGGTTGTTTCCTTTGGCACGATATCTGCCTTGGGAAGGATCATTGTCAGCGGACCCGGCCAGTATTTCTCAGCCAGTATTCTGGCTTTTTCAGGAACCTCCGTAACGATCTTATCCAGGTCACGGATATCTGCGATATGTACGATCAGCGGATTGTCCGAAGGTCTTCCCTTGGCTGCATAGATCTTCATCGATGCTTTCGGATTCAGGGCATTTCCTCCAAGGCCATATACAGTCTCTGTGGGAAATGCCACAAGCCCGCCGTTTTTCAGGATCTCGCCACCTCTGGCAATTGCCTTTCTGTCTATATTCTCCGCTGTCATAACTGCTATTTCTGCTTTCATTTTACGCTCCATTTACTGTCTGATATAAATCCCCTGCTCTTCAATAAAATCTTCCAGATCCTGAAGGGCATCCTGTGCCCAGGTTTCGGATTTCTGAAAAGTCTCCGGGAAAAACATGTCTTTTACTATTTTTTTACCTGTTTCTGTTTTAAAGATCTTCTCTGCACTTTTCTTTATATGTTCTTTATCCAGTCCATCTTCAAAATAATTAACCAGAAAATCAGCTTCCACAAGGATCTGATAATCCAGCCCGTCAATATCCTTATAGGTATGATGATGTCCTACCAGATATTCCACTCTGCGGATCACCCTCTCCTGAAAGCCCAGTGCGGTAAGCATCTCTCTGGCAGCTGCCGGACCTTCTGCTTCCTGCGTCTTTCCATCAGAGCGTCCGTATTTTTCCATACCGACTTTGATCCCGATATCATGAACGAGAGCCGCAGCTTCCAGAACATGCATCGTATCTTCATCCAGACCTTCACTCTGGCCGATCAGCCTTGAAAGATCATGCACCTTCACAAAATGCTGGATATGCTTCGGATCCCCCTGATAATAATGGATCATTTCCATATAAAGTCTGTCGATTCTGTTCATAATATCCTCCTCTCTGCTGCCATCCTGCAACTGTCACTTTTTTCTGTATACTGCTCAGCAGAAATCTCCTGCTGAGCATATCCGTTAACAGATAGCTACATAATAGTTACATTATAGCGTTATTATGGAAAAAATGTCAATCCTGCTCCACTTTCACAATGTAGGTTCCTGACATATCATCTTCAAAGACAATGCTTCCCAGACTCTGAAGAACACGGTCATTAAGCTCTGTTCCGTATTTTTCTTTTTCCTGTCCTCCTACAAAGATATAGGAAATATCATAACGGCTGATCAGTTTTTTTACCGTCTCTGCATCTGTAGATGTATAAATAGTCTGGATGTCCGCACTTTTTTCATTGAGGTCAGGTACATTATTTCTCCAGAGCCATTCATGCACATACCATCCCAGTACGGTCGGAAGCCCCGTAGATGCAGAAACTCTCTCATATCCGGTATAGCTGTCCCCGTTAGCCTCGAGCACCACAGGAGAGCCTTTGATATTCTGCTTCAGCCAGCGGATTGCCGACGCATCCTGAGGAAAATCCTGCTCAAGAAATGTAGTTGCATCCAGTCCCTGATACTCCGAAACCTTCCAGACATCCCCAAACCAGGAATGTACGGAATTTCCGAAATAGCCCACGGTCCAGAGCAGTACAAAAAGCCCCACACCTGAAAGGATCCGGATGATCTTCTGTCTGGATATCACCAGCATACGATAAATCCCATATCCCATTGTCATTCCGAAAAGTATATATGCCTGATACGTCAGCTTGAACATAGTATTGGCTCTGGCATTTCCATTTTCATAAATATCCCGCACATATACAAGCTCCGGGATCAAAACCAGTCCGATAGCACATAAGCCCATGATCACTGCAAAAAGATCCGGAACTGTGATCGCCTCCAGCAGCCTGTAAAGACTTTTATGCTTCAGTCCCTTCATTTTTTCTGTGATGACAGACAGGATCAGCAAAACAGTAAGGAGCACCGGAAGTCCCCAGAGGATCAGAAGCTGATACCACAGTGAATGATGCTGTGCCAGTGCCACCCCCTGTACCATCGTATCAAATTTCAATGTAAAGGGCAGGATCACCAGATAAGAGAGACCTATGATCTCCACTGCCTGTACGATCGTCACTGCCAGGATCCTGATTATCTTTCCCTCAAATCGTATGATATTTGCGATCAGGACAACTCCACCGGTCACTACAAAATAGATCACAAAATCCCAGTAATTGGTCCACTGGAACATGCCAAGAAAAACGGACGCCAAAAGGATATGCGGCATCAGAAGCTGTCTCAGCCAGAAAACACTGCGTTCCTGTTTTTCAGGCTCAGGCCCTCTTTTTCGGATCATTTTCAGCCATGCATAGAGCATTCCCACCAGAAATGTCACAAACATCACATTTACCACATGGGCATGAAGATCTCCCAGAACAAAGGAATAGCATGGGAATTCATGTATGGTCTTATCACTGTCATTCACCGGATTATACCCTATGTAACGAGTTGCATCCGGGAACCAGTAGCTGGCTGTTTCTGCCACTCCCTGTATCTTCCGGATCAGCGGCAGTACACAACGGTAGACGATATAATGTACATTTCCCGCGATAGATACTGCAATACTTGCAGTAACTCCTGCTAGTGAAGGAATATATTTCTTCTTTCCATCCAGTCGTCCATACAGCCTGTCCTTCGTCATCTGACGGACCAGGGAAAACGGATATACAAAGGCAAACGCTGCCACAAAGGTACGCATCAGATTATAAGTCACTTCCACTCTGCTTCCTGTAAGCTTCGTAAGAAATACTGCAAAATACTGCCCGCCATAGTAATAATTGATGGTTCCCTGTGAATACCAGAGATCACGTGCAGGAAGAGTTTTGCTCCGCATCATGCCTCCATGAAGCCATAATCCATAAATTTCTCTGTTCCATATGCCTGCGGCCGAATCCTGCCAGATAAGTCCACAGCAGAAAGATTCCAAAAAACAAAAGCTCCTCCCGAAAGATCAGCTGCATCTTTCCTGACGGATAACATTCAATGCCATGCTTCAGCTGAACATGAAAAAGTACTGCACATAAAATGCCAACAGCCACAGATACTCCTACACACACTGCTGCTGTAAAAGGAAGGATTTCCACCGCTACCAGAAGCCAGGTGAGAAATCCGGTAACCGCAATGGCAAGTACCTTTGAAAAAAGCCAGCCCCGGTCTTCAAAGCCACCAAAAAGCCTTCCTGTGACCGGCATTGCCACCATTCCCATGAACAGTGCAAGCAGCCACCAGGTCCAGAATGTCCATACATCTCCTCCCAGGAGATACGCAGAAAGTACTGTCAGGAGCACTGCTGCAGTCAGCTCCGGAAATAATTCTCTGATCTTTTTTTTCATCTTTTTTCTGTTCCTCCTGTATCAGATCCTGCCCCGCAGACGGATAAAGTCCGCAAATGCCTGTCTTCCGATCTTTATGATCCGTTTCATGTTGATAGAGTTTTTTCCGGCCTGTCTCGGTCGGAATGTGATGGGGATATATTCCACATAAAGATGATGTTTTTCATAGATCACGGTCATCAGCACATTGGAAAGGAAAAATCCGCCTGGGATACGCTTCAGTACTTTGGCGAGCTGTTTTCCCTCCATCAGCCGATATGGCGTATTTGCATCTTTTACCCAGGTTCCAAAAATAAGGAAAAGCACAAGCCGCAGTATTCTTGTCACAAAAATCCTGGAAAGCCCATCCTCTCTCTTCTGCCGGTAACCGATAAGAAGCCCGCACTTTTGACGTTTTTCCCAGAACTGCCAGAATTCCTCCGGAAGTGTCTGGCCGTCTGAATCCGTCTGAAAAATATAATCGGCACCTTTTTCTACTGCGTAACGATATCCCCTGAGTATTGTTCCTCCATGTCCTTCATTCGGTTTATCGATTCCGATAAGACGGTCATGATTTTTCTGATAATTCTGTATTTTTTGGTAGGTCGCATCTTTGCTGCCATCATTCAGGATCACCAGGCGGCTGTCCCCGCCGATCCTCTCCACTACCGGATACCATTGCTCGATCACGGTCCCGATATTTTTTTCTTCATTATATGCCGGCATAATGATATATACGCTGTCATGTTTCATAGATTCTTATTCTCCCATCCTCTGAGGTATACACCAGTGGATATGTCTCCCTGATGATATCCTCACGACATTCCTGCTGTTCAAATTCCATATCCTCCTCAAACAGGATATATGTGATCTTTTCCTGTTTTACGGTAGCTTTCAGTAGCTCCGGATCATCCGTGGTATATATGAGCACTGCCTGGCCGGCACGATAGCCCGTATCGTACCCTGCAGACCATGCATAATAAGGCCATCCGCAATACAGCATGGCACCGGACATAGTGACCTCGTTCATGGTATATTCCGGTGTCAGCAGAAGATCATTTTTCTTAAGATTTGCACTGAGCCAGTCCGTCAGGCTGCTTTCCATATTTACAGTCATCCTGTGTGCGGAATCGTTGTCTCTTAAGATGATCACGTAATCATAGATCCCCGTTGCACTAAGACAGATACAAAGGACCGCTGCCGCTGCGCGACCGGCCCATTTCTTCCAGCTGTTTTTCCCTGCAAGGAAAACACATCTTACGATCCATCCCCAGAAAACTGTCACAAAGGCATAGGAAATCATCACATATTTATGATTGACATTGATGTCCGGAGTCAGAGATACCAGAAATGCAAATGCCATTGGAAGCAAACAGCCCATCAGCACTGCCCGCTGACCTCTCTTCAGAAATACTGCTGCCACGATCATTCCCACAAAGAAAAATCCACTGATCTCCACCAGATACCAGAGTACACCGGAAATGCTTTTATTGTCTGCCAGAAAGCCCCAATAAAAGGATGGACTCATAACACTTCCCGACACAAAGATCTTCGACTGCAGTTCCGAAAAAAGCACCGCCAATCCGGCACAGATCACATAATCTAGCTTACCGTCAGAAAACACTGCCAATCCGGCAAGGATCAGAAGTCCGCCGATCAGCGCAGCTCCGTTCCAGAAGGCAGTTAATCCCAGAAACAGTCCCAGAAGGATCGCCGTATCCACATTTCTGCAGATCCAGGCTTTTTTGTAAAAAAACGGTTACGGACCCACAAAAATCCCTGCTCCTTGTGACTACATCCGGCTTCCACCCAATCCATAAAGGTCCATACCGCTACAGCTGCCATCAGAAGGCCGAAAGCCAGATGACGCTGGTTCAGATATACATTGAAATTCCATAATCCCCAGTTTTCATTGGTAGTATAACCGATAAACGCCGTATTTTCTTCCAGAGTCCGTACAAGGTCCCCCGCCTGAAGATGTTCCCACAGATAACGCCAGAACGCTGTTCCGCTGCGGAAAAAAAAGAAAACAATGGCAGCTACCCCTGCCCAGAAGCTTTTGAACATCCGGTAGCTGATCCCGTAAAGCACCATAAGAAATCCCGCCAAAGACAGGATGCTTACCAGATTATATCCCAGATCAAGACGAAGGCCCAGATACTCCAGATTTCCCACAAGGAACTGGAACATAAAATGATATTTCACATCCTGCCCGCCATAATGCGGATACTGGGTAGGAAAATTATTTCCCCGTGAAAAAGATCGCATCATTGCCGTGTGGGGTGCATAATCTCCGTATACCGAAAAGCCGGAGTACAGAATGCCGTCTTTCATATGAAAAACGTAAAACATCATCCAAGTCACAAAAACCGTCAAAATGCCAAAAAGCAGAAGCTCTTTTTTCAGGATCCATTTTCTGCTGATCATCCGTTCGGATATCACAAACATTTTTTGCTGTTTTTTCTTTTTCCACCGGAAGATTCCCGAAAGCAGCAGGATATCTACCAGAAATACGATCAGATTTCCATAAAAAAGAGGATGCTCTGCCCCCGCGCATATGCTGAACATCCAGGAAAGAATATAGACTGCCCAGGTCAGCATCAGGATTCCCATCCCAAACGCTGCCGGCAGGACCACCCATATCCTGTTTCCTCTTTCAGTTGTTTGACGCGGAAACAGACATCCTGCCATTTCCATTCCTGTTAACATACATAATATAAGATAAATGATTCCAAGCATAGGATTCTCCTTAATTCACGTAAAGTATAGCAGAATCACCTTCCTATGAAAAGGCTATTCACATTTTTTTCAATTATTTTCGTTTTCCTTCTGTTTTTTCAGATATGTAACGATTCCATCAGCCACAGCCTCTGCTACCCTTCTCTGATACTTCTCTGTCTGAAGCAGGGCGGCTTCCTCCGGATTTGTAAGAAATCCACATTCTACGATATTGATCACACCCGGACTTCTCTTCAGAAGATAATAGGTTCTGTTTCCTTTTGCCACCCGCGGCCGTGCAATGGAAAGCTTCCGGTTCATGTTTTCCTGGATCGCAAGTGCCAGTTCTTTTCCGCCTTCTGAATCCTCATAATAAAATACCTGCGGGCCTTTTACTCCGGGATCACTGTAGCTGTTCTGGTGGATACTCACAGAAAGCACCGGTTCATATTTCCGGATCTGTTCAATACGATTCTGCAGATCCTGTGCTTTCATATTTTTTGTACCATTTTCATAAAGACCTTTATCTTCTTCCCGGGTCATTACTACGGCAAGGCCTTTTTTTCAGGATCGTTTTTTAGCTTCAGGGCAATATCCAGATTGATTCCTTTTTCCTTCAGTCCACCGATTCCCACCATTCCGGAATCCACACCGCCATGACCGGCATCCACCAGGATCACCTGATCTGCTTTTATATTTCCAGATACATATATAAGTCTGCCTGCAGTTTCTGCCGCTTCCCATGACAGAATATAAAAACAGACCAGCATAAGAACTGCCATTGCCAATTCTATGAAATGTTTTTTCAACACAAAACACCCCCGGCATATTTATTTTAATATATGTTGCGGGAGTGTTTTTAGCATTGTGAAGATCACAATGTTTTCTTCTGTTTATGACAGGTTTTCTGTGATCACGCTCCAGATCCCGCTGTTCTCGAATCCAAGCTTCCACTCTGCCACACCTGCCAGTTTGTATTTTTTGATCAGTTTAACCTTTTCCGCAATAGACTTAGAGTCCTCCAGCCAGATCTGGTATGTGGCACCGTCTCCTTCATAGGTTCCATAATTCTGACTTGTCTTCTTGTCCCAGTATGTTTCTGCTCCGTTATCACTGATCGTCTGCTGTGCCTGATCCATACCGATGGCCTCACTTGTCAGTGCACCGCCATCTGTAGTCTTCCAGAGCCTTGTGTAGAACGGAATCGCAAGGATCGTCCGTTGAGCCGCTACTTCTGAAAGCGTATCCTTAACCCCCTGTTCTACCCATGCAGAGATGCCACAGAACCGGCATCGGAGCCTACGTAATGCTCATCATAGCCCATAATGATCACATAATCCACAACCTTGCCCTGCTCCGCACGGTCATAATGACTGGTAAAATCTTCCGGAACCGGATTATCTACAGACAGTACCAAATTATTGGCGTGACACTGGATAGAAAGCTCTCTTAAAAACTGAAGGAAATGGATTCCTACTCCTTCGCTCAAAGATTCAAAATCAACATTGATTCCATCCAGTCCTGCTTTCAGTGCATAAGTGATCAGCTGATTCTCCAGATTCTGCCTTGAACTGGTTTTTGAAAGAACTTCTGTGGTACTCATGTTCTCATTAAAATTATCCACCAGTCCCCATACCTTCAGTCCTTTTTCATGTGCCTGCATCACATACTCCCCAGATGCAAGACTTGAAATATTTCCGGAGTTATCTGTTACAGAAAACCAGGTTGGAGAGATCACATTCACGCCTGTCATATTCTGTACCGCATCTGCGAAATAGCTGTTTGCATCTGTGCTGGTAACCTGGTGCCATGCCAGGTTCACCGGCTCATCCATGGTAAGATATGTATAGGACTCTGTTTTAAAATCCCTTTCATAATCCGTTGTATCCACAGCACTTACTTTTTTCTTCTGAATATAACCGATGTAACCGTCATCGGTTGCCACCTGATCCCAGTCCTCTCCTTCATTCATCAGCCGGAGAACTGTATTCTTCGCCAGTTTGGAAAGGATCGGCGCCTTGATCCCGCCCCGGTAACGGATCACGGTATCTTTCTTCGTGGTCACGGTCTCCACATTGGTAAATTTGTACTGTATCGCAACCCTTGCAGGATCCTGCTCTATATAAGAATCGATATCTGTATACTTTTTTACATAATCCAGTTTCAGATAAACCGTGTCATCCTTCAGCCACACGTTTCCGTCTGCCTTATCTGAAGCCGGTTCCTCCGTGAGACTGGATGGTGTTGCATACAGTATCTTCTTGTTTTCGCTATCCCAGTAATATCTCTGATTCAAATATCCGTTCACTACATCCAGCGGAAGATATACATCTTCTCCTAAGATAAGTGCCTTCTCTTCCAGTTTCTCAGTTCCAAGTATCAACGCAGCCTCACCGTCTGCATTCTGGCCGTAGTATTCTGTCAGATCCATCTGTTTCCTGCTTGGTATAAGCTTATTGATCCCGTAAACAGCCCCTCCGGCAAGAGCGACCAGAACGATCAGCAGACCTACCACAAGGACCGGTATGTGTTTTTTTATCATGTTTTTTTCCTTTCGGTATAAAATGTCATAATTTGTTTCATTATAACATATCTTGTCTACATTTCGTTATAAAAATCGACTTTTAATAATTTTTCACAATTTCTTTAGAATTTCGTTCCCCGTATGGTATGCATGAGTGCAGGGGATGATCGTTATCCGGGGAACCGTTTTTTCTTATGTACGGTCATTCTTTGCGAATAAGATCAAAGCTTACACAGGCGATATGGCCGTCTTCATCTTCCGTATAATCCCGCATATAGACCCCGTTTTCCGCAATCTGACAGGCTTTTGCGATTTTTTTCGGAGTGCTTGGTGCTCCATCGAGATAAAGAGAAACTCCGTTCTCACGATAAAGCTCCAGCTCCTTCGAAGGGGTTTTGCGGATTTCTTTTTTTCCTGTGATATATTTGGCGTATCCCGACCTCCTTTCCTGGTTAGATTTTCAGAAAACACCAGCAATGGTTCTCGAAAAGCTGCAACTTCCCTGTTAGGATGATACTTGTAATAAAATATAAATAATAAAATGGGGGAAAATTTCTCTGTGTACCGACAGACTCGCCGATGAATTTCACACAGAATCCTTATCTTCAGAAAAATATGACTTTAAGTTATCGTTACTGTCTTCTTGCTTCCGGGAGGAGACAGCTTTTCTGCTTTTCATTATACCTGATTTCCCTTCAGATGCAAGTCTTTTATAAAAGAATCAGAATTTTCTTTTTTCTCCGGTTTCTACATCTTTACATCTTGTGTATAACTGTTATATAATACAGTATGTAAAGATTAAATTTATTTACCTATAGGATGTGATCATATGAAAATAGAAAAAATCAATGAAAATCAGATCCGCTGTACCCTGACGAAAGAAGATCTGGACAGTCATCAGATCCGTATCAGCGAACTTGCATACGGTACCGAAAAAGCCAAACGTCTCTTTCGTGATATGATGCAGCAGGCACAGATACAATTTGGTTTTGAAGCAGATAATATTCCTCTGATGATTGAGGCTATTCCTGTCAATGCCGAAAGTATTATCCTCATTATCACTAAAGTGGAAGATCCTGAAGAACTGGATACACGTTTTTCCAAATTTGCACCCTTCAAGGGCAACAAACCTTCCGATACCGTAGAGATCGATGGCGCTGACAATATCATCGATATCTTCCAGAAGCTCTGTGAATCCAAGCTTAAGGATCTTTCACAGAAACCGGAAGAAAAAAGGGCGGAAACTTCCGCCCCTCAGGCAACAGAAACTCCGGATGCATCACAGCAGCCGGCTGAGAGTTCTGTAAAGCTTATACGCCTGTACTCTTTCCCGGGGCTGGATGATGTTATTGCCGCATCTCATGGTATGAATGGTTTCTTTACCGGTGATAATACTCTCTATCGTGAAGGAGAAGACGGTGTCTATCAGCTGGTACTTCATCAGTCAGACTGTACACCTGAAGAATTTAACAAGGTCTGCAATATCCTTTCCGAGTATGGCATCGGCCGCGCATTCACACCAGCCGGTGAAGCCTACCTCAGAGAGCACTGTGCACTGATCGCTGATCATGCACTTCAGAAGCTTCTGAATATCTGACAAACCAAATATCCTACAGACAAACAAACCGCTGTCGGAATGCGATCCATATGATCTGCATTTCCCGACAGCGGTCCTTTTGTTTCAGCAAAAAAGCTTCTGTTTATTACTCACCAAGAAAATCATTGATCTGAGCTACGAGGACATCTGCGTCCAGGCCATGGACCATTGCTGCTTCTTCCAGAGATTCCATCTGTGAAGACGGGCAGCCAAGACAATGCATTCCTGCTCTCATCAGGATCGGTGCGATATTCGGGTCTACAGTGAGCAGTTCTCCGATCAGCATGCTCTTTGTAACTTTTGCCATGATTGTATTCTCCTTTACTGTTTTATCGAAATATTTCATTCCGTTCTGCTATTATAATACGAATCCGGAATGGAATCAACGGGTTACGAATTTTCAGTTTTGTTTATAAATTTATACTTGTATTCTTTATGCAGATATATTAGAATGGGAATAGAATCCTGGTAGGGGATACATACAATACACAATTTAAAAGGAGGATATCAATTATGGCATATGTAATTTCTGACGAGTGCGTTAGCTGTGGAACATGTGAGGGTGAGTGCCCGAACGAGGCTATTTCTCAGGGAGACGAGCATTATGTAATCGACGCAGACGCTTGTGTTGACTGCGGAACATGCGCTGAGGCCTGTCCAGTTGGTGCTATCTCTGCTGAGTAATGCATCATTAGCTTGATAAGCTGCTATAATGAATGAGGCTGCCGGTTTACCGGCAGCCTTTTCTGTTTTTTATTCTTTTTCCCTCACAGGAAGCTGCCGCTTCTCTTCTTGCCTGCTGCTGCCTGCGGATCGCTTCATCCAGAGAACGACACCGGTACTCTCCTTCTTTCTTTCTCTGCATTTCCTCACGGATCAGGCGTTCCATGATTTCCTGAACTCCAGTATCTTATCGTTATCTGCTCCGCACTTCTCTGTATTCCCGGATTCCGTTTTTTCCATGAACTCCTTTTCAGATCCCGTTTTTTTCATTGGGATATCTTCAAGCTCAACAGCTTCTCCATCCAGGATCCTGATACCAGATTCTGAAAAATCCGGTGTATCTGCCTTTCTTGCCTCCGGTGGGATCAGTGTACGGATTGCTTTCAACTGAAGTCCTTTACTTTTCAGCTCATTTATTTTAAGAAAAAGCTGGATATCAAACGGTGTATAATAGCGATGTCCCAGTTCATTGCGTCCGATCCGAAGCTCCAGTTCTTCCTCCCAGTAACGCAGGACATAAGATTTCACTCCGGTCAGTGTTACGGCCTGTCTGACTGTATATCTTTTTTCCATTGTGAACGCCCCCTTATATAGAGATTCACTGCTGCTGTCTACAGTATAACCCCTGAGATCAAGAAATAGCAAGAATAATCGGTTGACATAATTTTACCAAATATGACTCTTTGCCTATATCCATAGCATCCCGAACTCCACGATCACACAGACAAAAATACAAAAGGCCATCAGGATAACTATAAGCTTTCATCCTGACAGCCTTTCATTTACCGTCTGCACGGCTCTATTTTTTCATATTTACAAACTGGGTATATCTCGGCAACCATACCAGCTCCACAGTTCCGATCGGACCGTTTCTCTGCTTGGCTATGATAATTTCCGCAATGTCTTTCTTCTCGGTATCTTTGTGATAATAATCATCTCGATAGATAAACATGACCACATCCGCATCCTGTTCAATAGCTCCGGACTCTCGAAGATCCGAAAGCATCGGCCTGTGATCCGGTCTCTGTTCCACTGCACGGCTAAGCTGTGATAACGCAATTACCGGTACATCGATCTCTCTTGCCAACGCTTTCAGCGATCGTGAAATATCTGAAATTTCCTGCTGTCTGGAATCCGATTTTCCACTTCCGCTCATCAGCTGAAGATAATCGATCATGATGATCCCTAGATTATGCTCAAGCTTATATTTTCTGCATTTGGAACGAAGCTCCGCAATGGAGATTCCAGGTGTATCATCAATAATAAGATTGGAGCCACCGATAATATCCGCTCCTTCTACCAGCTTCGTCCAGTCCTCATCTTTCAGATTTCCGGTACGGAGATTCTGGAATCCACGTGAGATTCCATAGCAAGAAGACGATTTACCAGCTGCTCCTTGGACATCTCCAGACTGAAAATAGCCACGGTCACATCTTTACGAAACGCCATATACTGGGCAATATTCAATACAAAGGCAGTTTTTCCCATGGAAGGTCGAGCTGCGATCAGTACAAGATCGGACGCGTGCATACCGGAAGTCTTATAATCCAGATCCACAAATCCGGTCGGGATCCCGGTAACGGAGCCCTTCAGCTTGGAAGCCTTCTCAATATTGCTGACTGCATTCAACACAACCTGCTGGATTGGCACATAATCGCTGCCATTTGTTCTCTGCAAAATATTAAACAGCTTTTTCTCGGATTCCTCAAGTATGGTTTCCGTACTGTCCTTTTCCAGATAACAGGCATTGGCAACTTCTTCCGTAGTCCGTATCAGCCGACGGAGAACTGCCTTTTCGCTTACGATATTGGCATAGTATTTCACATTGGCTGATGTAGGAACTGCTGCGATCAGATCACGGACATATTCCATACTGCTGATGTCCGGCGGAAGCTCTTTCTCCTTGAGACGATTCTGCAGAGTGATCAGATCTACCGGCTGTCCTTCATTACAGAGCTCCACCATAGCATCAAAAATGATGCCGTATTGTTTTTGATAAAAATCATCACTGGTCAGGATCTCGGAAGCCACCAGGATCGCATCACGATCCAGGATCATGGATCCGATCACTGACTGCTCTGCCTCAATACTGTGAGGCAGAATCCTCTTGATCAGTGCTTCTTCCATTGATTACGCCTCTTTTACCCAGACTTTGAGACTTCCGGTTACCTTCGGATGAAGTCGTACCGGAACATTGGTAACACCCAGGTTACGGATCGGATTCTCCAGCTGGAGCTTTTTCTTATCGATATCAAGATTCAGCTGTTTTTTGGCTGCCTCTGAGATTTCTTTTGAGGATACAGAACCGAATGTTCTTCCGCCTTCACCTACCTTCAGAGTAAGGATAACCTCCTTTGTGGAAAGCTCCTCTGCAAATGCCTTGGCAGCGTCCAGGTTTTCCTGTGCAACCTTTTCTTCATTTGCCTTACGGAGTTTCAGGTCATTGAGATTCTTGGATGTAGCTTCAACACCAAGCTTTTTTGGCAGGATCATGTTTCTTGCATATCCGTCACTTACATTTACGATCTGTCCCTTTTTACCCAGGGATTTAACATCTTCCAGAAGAATTACTTTCATTTCTATTTGTCCCCTTCCTGATATAACTGGTCTATAATTTCTTTCAGCATTCTTTCGGTCTCATCCATGGTGTCTTTCACCTGTGCACCGGCAATATTCAGATGTCCGCCGCCGCCCATCCGTTCCATCATAACCTGTACATTCACTTCATCAATGGCTCTGGCACTGATGTAAACCTCATTATTATAGCTGGTAAGAACAAAAGATGCCTTGACTCCTGCGATATTGAGCAGCTCATTGGCCGCCTGTGCTCCTACAACGGTAGGACTTTCCAGACCTTCACTCGGACATCTTGCAATGGCAAAATAATCTCTGTAGATCTCCGCAGTACGAACTGCCTCCGCTCTCGCCTTATAGGAATCAATATTATCCCGGAGCATCTTACGTACACGTGTCACATCTGCTCCGCATCTGCGCAGGAATGCTGCTGCCTCAAAGGTACGCACACCCGCTCTTGTTGTAAAGTTGTTGGTATCGATCATGATACCCGCATAAATACAGTCCGCCTCAATACTTCGAAGCTTCAGCCCATCTGCAAAATACTGCAGGATCTCTGCGATCATCTCGCAGCTTGAGGATGCATATGGCTCCACATAGGACAGAACTGCATTCTGGATCACCTCGCTGCCGCGGCGGTGATGATCCAATACCACAATGGTCTTTGTCATATAGAGAAGATCCTGGCATTCGGTATAGCTTGGCTTGTTGGTATCTACTACAACCACTACCGTATTATTATCCACAAGCTCTTTGGCCTGATTACTGTCCACAAACATGGATGGTTCATAATCCGGGTTCTCCATAAAGCCACTCATCAGAGGCCGGATGGATGTGGTCGGATCATTAATTACAATGTGCACCGGCTTACCAAGAGTCTTGCCTGCACGGTAAATACCGATGCCTGCTCCCAGAGCATCCACGTCGGTGATCTTATGTCCCATGACAACACACGGTCCTTGGTACTCATAAATTCCTTCAGCGCCTGGGCCTTCACGCGGGCCTTTACACGGGTGGATTTCTCCATCTGCTGAGCTTTACCGCCAATGTAGGTGATATTATTGCCATTTTTGATCACTACCTGGTCGCCGCCACGTCCCAGTGCCATCTCAATGGCAATTCTGGCATATTCATAATTCTGAATATAAGTGGAAGCATTCAGACCGATTCCAATACTTAAAGTCACTGCCATCTCGTTTCCGATGTTAACAGTCTTTACCTCATCCAGAATATGGAATCTCTGTTCCTTCAGAGTTTCCAGCGAGCTCTGGCGCATGATCAGGAGATATTTATCTTTCTCCAGCTTCTTTACAAGACCGTCAAAGTTGGAAAAGTACTTCGTGATCTTACGGTCGATCAGTGCGATCAGAAGAGATCTCCGCACATCCTCCACACTTTCAAGAGCTTCCTCATAATTATCCAGATAAGCCAGGGCTACTACAAGCTTATTATCTTCATTCTTCTGAATGTATTCCTTAAGCTCTGTCTCATCATAAAGATACATGGCGATCAGGCTAACATTCTGGGACATATCCTCCAGAATATCTGCATGGCTTACCACTTCTCCCATGGTCACCCTCTGCATGGACACACGATAGATCCGATCCCCGAAATGCGTACTCATCTCGGAAATTTCCAGCTCATCGGCTACCGGAAGCTTGTCCGGAGTAATGTCCGGAAAAACTGTGCTGATATTTTTTTTATAAAACTGATCTCTGCCCGTGATCTCCGAAAAGATCCGGTTGGACCAGATCATACGGCCTTCCATATCCATAATGGCATAGGGAAGTGCCAGTTCTTCCAGCATCCTCTTTTCCACCACATCATACTGATTGGCAAATGCTATCATATCATTGATGATCAGCGGTTTGTGATATCGGAAAAGCTGTACTGCGATAAAAATATAAATAACAGTACCTACAGACACCAGAATTCCGGCCTTCACACTTACAATAAACACCAGCAGGTCCAGCAGCACCACCAGAACCGAAAGATACAGTGGCCAGCGCATGAAGTGTTTCATAGGCCCTTTAAATTTGACTTTGTTGTTCATTGCTTTTTCCTGTTCTCAACGTAATAAAACCACAAGTTATCTATCATTATACCAGATTTCTTATTATAATTCCATAGTTATGATAAAATCTGTTACAGCCGGAAAACGCTGCCATACACTGCATGACTGGAAACGTCCGTTTTATAGCTTTATGTCGTCACAGAAAATAAAAACAGGACCGCTGCCATCCAGATGACTGCTCATCTGTCTGGCAACGATCCTGTGGATGATCGGAATTAGTCCTGAACGTATGGCATCAGGGACATATGACGTGCTCTCTTAACAGCAACTGTCAGTGCTCTCTGATGTTTTGCACAGTTACCTGTAATTCTTCTCGGGAGAATCTTACCTCTCTCGGAAACATACTTTCTTAACTTTGCTACATCCTTGTAATCGATCTCGTTATTCTCTTTACCGCAGAATACACAAACTTTTTTTCTTCTGCGTCCGCCTCTTCTCTTCATCGGAGAATCTGGTCTCTCGCCTCTATTGTAAGCCATGATTGTTTCCTCCTATCTTATTCGTCTCATCTGTCTTGATCAGATGTTCTAGTTGAACGGCAGCTCCTCATCAATTCCATCTGGAATATTCATGAAGCCGTCGGCGCTTGCTGCGCTCGGACTTGGCATAGACGGTGCAGGTGCTGCTTCTGTTCTCGGATGAGATGCTGCATAGCTGTCGCTTGACGCTTTGCTCTCAGCAAATTCCTGATCCTCAACAACAACCTCTGTCGTATAAACCTTCTGTCCCTCACGGTTCGTATAACTTCCTGTCTGAATACGTCCCGTAACTGCAATTTTCAGTCCCTGTCTGAAATACTTTTCCGCAAACTCTGCTGTCCGTCCGAAAGAAACACAGTTGATAAAATCAGCATTTGCTTCTCCGTCACGACGGAATCTGCGGTCAACTGCCAGTGTATATCTGGCGATTGCCAGGGCATTTTCTCCTGCGGAATATCTTACCTCAGGATCTCTTGTCAAGCGTCCCATTAATATTACTTTGTTCATCGTTCTACCTCTCTTATGATCTCAGATTTCACTTAACTGAACAGGTTCTTAATGGTGTTTTCGAAAATCCGCTGCAAAAATTATGCCTCTTTCTTGACAACCAGGTATCTTAATACATTGTCCATGATGCGGACATGTCTCTCGATCTCCGCCGGGCACTGAGAATCTGCTTCAAACTGAATAAAATAGTAGAAGCCTTCATGCATTTTCTGAATCTCGTAAGCTAATTTCTTCTTACCCCATTCTTCAACTTCTGTGATCACGCCGTTGTAACGTGTAATATAGCTTTTTGCTTTCTCAACTACAGCGTCACGTGCTTCGTCCTCAAGCTTAGCGCTCACAACTAATGCTAACTCGTACTTGTTCATGCTTGTCTTAACCTCCTTATGGTCTTTTGGCCCTTTGCCTGTCAAAGAGCAAGGATATGAAATATATCACGATTGTTGATTCTAGCATATCTTTCCCGTGATGTAAAGCATAAATTTAATTTTTTTCGAATTTTTTCAAATCTCGTGTATTTTTCTCCACAAGCTTGCGCGCTACCATGATCTGGTGTCCGCAGCCCTTGCATTTCAGGCGGAAATCCGCTCCTACACGAAGGATCTCCCATTCTTTGCTGCCACAGGGGTGCGCCTTCTTCAGTGTGACAATATCTCCTACTTCATAATTTAATCCCATTTGATACTCCTCATTTTTCTTTTTTCCGGATATTTTAGTCAAACGGATAAAAATATCCGCATTCACTACGTAGCCCTGCACCGGATAACTGCTATGCAGTTTATCAGATCCGTATCTGAGAGAACACCTTTCCGATCGGTTCTTTAATAAGAAGATCCGCATATTTGTCTCTCGGTGTCGGCGCCTTGTTGATCACCACCAGATGATTTCCCCTGAAATAATCGATCAGACCTGCTGCCGGATACACAGCCAGGGATGTTCCTCCGATGATCAGAACCTCCGCCTCTGAAATTGCTCTTACAGATTCCTGGATCGTATAGTCATCCAGACCTTCCTCATAGAGAACCACATCCGGTTTGATCATACCACCACAGGTACATTTCGGAACTCCTTCTGACTCCTTCATATACTTAAAATCATAGAATTTCCCACACTTCATACAATGATTGCGGTAAACACTTCCGTGAAGTTCCAGAACTTTTTTGCTTCCTGCCATCTGATGAAGATTGTCAATATTCTGAGTGATCACCGCTTTCAGCTTTCCTGCCTGCTCCATCTCTGCCAGTTTCAGATGTGCCGCATTGGGTTTTGCAGTATCACAAAGCATCTTATCTCTGTAAAATTTAAAAAATTCTTCAGGCCTGCGCATAAAAAATGTATGGCTTAAGATCGTCTCCGGCGGATAATCATACTTCTGGTTATACAGCCCGTCCTGGCTTCGAAAATCCGGGATCCCGCTTTCCGTGGAAACTCCTGCTCCGCCGAAAAATACAATATTATTGCTCTCATCAATGATCTTCTGTAATTTTCCTATTTCATTTTCCATATGAATCTTCCTCCCTTATTTTTCACATAAAAAAATGGCTACTGTGGATCCACTGCGTTTACTCTTTTTCCCTGCACAACAAAACGTGTTGCCTGATTACCGGTGCATGTAGACAATGTAACGATCTTATCTTTCACATTCGCCTCACCCTCACCTGCTTCTGTTTTAATCTCGGAATTCTTGAACATTTTTTTCTCATATTCCAGAAATTCCTTACCAGGACCTTTAAACAGGGTATACGTATCACTGTTCACCGAAGTTGTGTATGCGGCAATGATCTCATAGCGGTAGTTCTTCTTCGGGGTAAGTATCCAGAAATATTTGCTGGTATTGTAAAGCGTTTCATCTGCCCTGTATTTTTTCAGCATTCCAAACATGGAGCCATTCTTCATATTATGTCCGTACACCAGCGTGTTGCAGTCACTGAAATCCCTCTTATTCTCATAATCAATAAAGATTGTTCCTGCAAAATTATAATTTTTCTCATAAGTCTGGTGAAGATACATATTATTATCCTTGCCCTGTACCATCGGATAACTGATCTGAGGAAGTGCCTCCATATAAATCCAGCCGATCACATCATCATTAATACTTTTAAGAGATGCAAAATCAACATTTATAGGAGCCACCGGCTGTTGTTCCTCCGGCTGTCCCAGATCTTCCGATGCATCCGGATCACGCTCCGTCACTGCCATTTCTGAAATGCTGTTATACTCATCTGTGCCTTTTTTATACTCTGTATAAATATGATAAAGGTTAAAGGCAGCATAGCAGAACACCACAACTGCCACGATCAGCACCAGAGTCAGAACATAATCTCCTGCCGTTTTTTTCTTTTTCGCCTTGTCTTTCCTGCTCATAATCACACTCCTTTGATCTGTCAGGATTTTCTGGTTTCTGTATTTATTATAAATACCCCTCTGTTTTCTTGCAACTGTTTTGTTTTTATCACATTTTATATAGAAAGAAGCCGCCTCGGAATGGGCATCCGAAGCGGCTTGTAAGGTATATTCTATTTCAGAGCTGCTGTTATTTTTCAGGCCAGTTCTTTTCCTGTAAGCATTTTGTATGCCTGGAGATATTTCTCAATAGTCTTGTCAACGATCTCCTGCGGAAGTGTCCAGTCGTTGTCCGGATTGGCTTTCAGCCAGTCACGTGCAAACTGTTTGTCAAAGGATGGCTGACCATGTCCTGGTTCATAGCCTTCTGCCGGCCAGAAACGGGAGCTGTCCGGTGTCAGCATCTCATCACCGATAACCATGTTTCCATCCTCATCAAGACCAAACTCAAATTTTGTATCTGCAATGATGATTCCCTTGCTGAGTGCATACTCTGCACATTTTTTGTAAAGAGCAATGGTGTTGTCACGAAGCTTTTCTGCATACTCGCGTCCTTTTCCCGGGAAGTATTTCTCAAGATGATCGATACTCTGCTCAAAGGAAATATTCTCATCGTGATCACCGATCTCAGCCTTGGTAGATGGTGTGTAGATCGGCTCAGGCAGCTTGTCGGATTCCTTCAGTCCCTCCGGAAGCTTGATGCCGCATACAGTGCCGTTCTCCTTGTAGCTTGCCCAGCCGCTTCCTGTGATGTATCCACGTACGATACACTCGATCGGCAGCATGTTCAGTTTACGGCACATCATGGATTTTCCTTCGAATTTCTCCTGCTGGAAAAACTCCGGCATATCCTTGGTATCTACAGAAATCATGTGGTTCGGAAGAATGTCCTCAGTCATGTCAAACCAGAATTTGGACATCTGGGTCAGTACAGCACCTTTCTTTGTAACTTCGTTATTCAGAATTACGTCAAAACAGCTGATACGGTCTGTTGCGACCATGATCAGACTGTCTCCATTGTCATAGATCTCACGTACTTTACCTTCTTTGATTGGTTTTAATTCCTGCATGTTCTCACACCTCATCATTCGGTTATTTGATTTTTGTTTTCGACATCGTTACCGTATCACCTCACAAGCCCTCCTGTCAAGATGTCAGACCCCTTTCAGTCATAAGTATTCGTTAAGGAATCATTCATATTTCTAATAGTGATGCACATTCCTCCTGAAGCTTTTTCTCCTGTTTCCGGTAAAGAAGCTTCTCACTGCAGGCAAAATAAGGATCACAGCCATACTCTCGGATAAAGGCCGCCGCATGACTGTTCCGGGTCAATCCGGTGACAAAAAGCACCGTTTCCTGTCCGTCCCCGAAGCATTCCTTCATAAATGCAAATGCCTGTTCCAGCTCCCCGCTGATCTTTTTCGCACAGACCTTTCTCTTCTCCGCCATTTCCGTAAACAGCTGCCGGATCCGTTCAAAGCCAGCCTCTGTTTCTGTGATATGCTCCTTTCGGATAGTAAGGCTGAATTCCTCCAGAGTGCGGATCACAAGCTCTTCCGTAGTCTGCTGATCTGTGGTAAGAAGCTCCGCCTCCAGACGGACAGCCAGACTTTTCTTCTTCATATCTGTAAATTCATCCAGCGCTGTCATGTCCTTTTTATCCTGAAGAAAAGCTTTCAGATGCAGAAGTTCCTGATAAACAGCACCTGTCTCACCATCCATCTTCTCATAGGTCAGAAAACTTCCGTTCAGGCCGTCAAGCAGAAGCCCTGTCACAAGGAAGCGTTCCTCAAAGGAAGCTTCCTTCGCCATTTTTACCTTTGCTGTTCCTCCTCCGGCATCTCTCCGGAAAGCAGACGTTCCAGGCCATAGTCCTCTCCGTACTTCCTGTACAGCTGATAGCTGGCAAAAAAGCTTCTTGCGATCTCCTCTCTGCATAAATACTCCCCGATCAGATTCTCTGTGATCTCCACGCCCAGCTCCTCATAAGCCTTCAGGATCTCAGACAGGTCTTCCCAGCCTCTTGCTGTCACGAAGAATTTCCCGTCCACTGTATTCTCCACAGAATAAAAATGATTCTTTTTCATGCCGAGATAAGCCAGGATCGATCCGTGGATCTCCTTTTTCCAGGCATACTCCATCCACACCTCAAGATCTGCCTCGATATCCATCCTCCGCACACGGTCCAGTGTTACAATATCAACTCCCGGACCGATTTATTATATTCCGGAGGATTTCCTGCTGCCGCAATCAGCCATCCTTCCGGCACACTGTGCTTCCGAGGTCTTGTTCTGAAGGAACTGCAGCATGGTAGGCGCAAGTGTCTCGGAGACACAGTTGATCTCATCGATAAACAGGATTCCCTCCTTCTTTCCGGTACGTTCCATACAATCATACACAGAAGCAATGATCTCGCTTAAGGTATACTCTGTGATGCTGACCTCTTTTCCGTTGTAGCACCGGGTCACGATCTTGCAGTCCTACCGCACTCTGTCTTGTATGATGGGTAATGGTATAGGCTACCAGACCTACATTACATTCCTCTGCCACCTGCTCCATGATCGCTGTTTTCCCGATTCCGGGAGGCCCCATAAGCAGGATGGGACGCTGCCGGAGTTTAGGAAATGTATAGCGCCCGGCTACATCCTTCCGGTTGTAAGCCAGTAAGGTATGTTTGATCTCTTCTTTTGCCTCTTTTATGTTCATGTTCTGTAACGCACTCCTTCCTGCTCTGCCACAAGCCGGATCGCCCAGGGCGGAACAAGCTCCATTTTTTCTGTTTTATGTAAAAATACAAAGGCCGTTTCATAATCCGGTTTGCTTCCGGGATATATCCCGTCCCCGTCTGTAAAATAGATCAGAGCCTTAAGACTGCGGATTTCTTTTTTCTCCTGCTGCTCCTTCACATACCGGAACACCGGCCGGAAATCTGTTCCGCCCCGGCCCTGTATGGTGATATTTTTGCTGTATTCCTTCCATTCTTCCTCGGAATGAATCACCTTAACATCCTGGATACAGCAGTCACACTGGATCAGGTACACCTTCATTTTATGGAAAAAATTCTCTTTTTCACTGAGAATGGAATACGTTTCTCCAAGGAATCTCCGCACAGTCTCTCCATCACAGGAGCCGGAAGTATCAATGGCGATCACCAGCTCCTCCAGACGGTTCACTTCCTTATATTCCAGCGGCTCGATCAGCGGAAGATTTCCATAATGCTCCATCCCGTAATTATAAAAAATATAATCAAAGCTTTCCGTATCCAGCTCCACCTCTTCCCGCAGCACAGAAAACTGACGGAGAAACTTTTTGTAATCGTATCTTCCGGATCTTACCGTTCCTGCCTCTTCCTTCTGGTCCCCTTTCTGGCATCCCCGCCGTTTCCGGTGATCCTGACGGTTTGCGGCAGTATAGGAAAGAAGCTTGTTCCATTTTTCCTTTGTTCTTTTTCCTTTTTCTCCTGTGCAGGTGTCCCACAGGGTGTGATCATCAAAATGAAAGGCTTCCTCCAACTCTTCTAGGTGAAACGGAAAAGCCTGTTCCTTCAGCTTCCGGCATATCTTTTCTGCAGAATCCGACCTGTCTCCCAGAATATGAAAAACCTTTTCACGGATTTTTTTCGCATCGCCGCCTGTCTCCAGAATCGGGATCTTTTCCCTGGAAATGATCTGTTCCACCGCAATATCACAGGCCAGGTTCCATAAGCGTCTGTCCTCCTGATCCTCCCGAAAGAGGTGCAGATACAGACAGTGCAGCAGCATATGCAGATAACCTCTTCGCACTGCCTCCGGCTTTTTTACATAAAGCTTCAGAAGATATTCCGGGGAAAAAAGAAAAAAAGCTCCATCTGTTCCAATAGTTCCGGTCTGCTCTGAGCCCTTCCCGGAAATGCAGGCAAAAGCACCGTCCAGATATGGAAAATAGTAGTACAGTTCGTTCCTTATATTTTCCAGGATATGTATTCCAAGCTCTTCCTGCCTCCGTTCCACCGAATCCGCCTCCATTCCCGATTTCCTGAAAAAATCACAGCTCGAATTTCTTCTCTTTAAATCCATAATTTGCTTTTTTCAAATGGAGAAGTCCCATCAGCGCTGCAGGTCTCCTCCACTCTTCAGCCAGTTTCAGGAACACCTCCAGCTCCTGTTCCCCAAACCATTCGTTCTCATAAAGCTTCTCGATCTTTTCCCAGTCATCTTCCAGAATCAGGCGTTCCACAGCCGGACGGATCCTTTTCTTAAGATATGCTCCATAATGCGCGCGTTCCTCTTCCTCCACACCTTCCTCCAGAAAATATCCCCGCAGGGCAACTGCCAGCCGCAGCGGCTCCTGTTTGGTACTTCCGAATTTCCGGTAAAGATGAATGGCCTCTTCTTTGGCATCCTCGTTCTCCGCCCGCATTTCAAGAGCAGTGGCAGCAACTTCCACATCTTTTTGAAAACGGCTTAATTCTGTCATAATGATCCCTCCTGTCTGCTGTCTGTTTATAGTGTTCAAGGAAATGCTTTTGTATGACATTATCATATCACGTACCGCTTTGTTTGAACATTATTTTTTGATAAAAAAAGAAGCCGCCACTGCCTTTTTTCTGACAGTGACGGTCCGAAATTATTTTCTCAGATTCCCTTTTTATAAAGAATAAATGAATAGATCATTGGCACAAGGATGACCAGCAAAATTACCGCAAAAACAATTTCCGTTTTCAGAAGCAGCGAATTCATAAGAAAAAGCAGCCCTGACAGGATCAGTATCCAGCCTGTCATACGTTGGTACGGTTCCAGTTCTCCTCGCTGTTCAAGGTCCAGGGAAGCTTCATTCCCACTGTATAATTCTGTTTCACCTTATGAACGTAATTTCCGAGAATGATAAACATGATCCCCACCATGATATTCACGATCACACCGATATCAATGTCCATACCCAGAGCAAGACCATAGATTGACATGCAGGTGATCACAGACACCACCGGAACCAGCCACAGGACCATGGTAAAAATACGCCTGTTGATATTTTTTCTCTTTGGATCATTGGCTGTAAAAAACACGCAAAACAGATGGATCAGCAAAAGCAGAAACGGAATTCCAAAAACTGCCATCGGCTTGCTGCTCCAGCCGTTGGCCAGATTATGCTGATCAAAATGTGTTGCGATCTTCTCCGGCAGACGGTCCCACAGCAGGATCCCTGCCAGTGACGGTGAGATCGTAAGGATACTCCCGGAGATCAGAGACATTTTATATTCCTTCAGAAACTCTTTTCTTTCTTCACCTTTCATCATTCTTTCCCCCTTTCAGATCACTGAGCCACAGAAGCAGCTCCTCTACAACTGTGGTATTCAGTTCGTAATACACGAAATTCTTCACCTTCGTTTCCCACACAAGATCTGCTTTCTTCAAAATTTTCAGATGATAGGATATGGTTGCACCTGTCATGTCAAAATGTCCTCCGATCTCACCGGCTGACATTTTCCCGTTTTTCAGAAGCTGCAGGATTTCTCTCCGCACAGGATCCGAAAGTGCCTTGAAGGTTTCCGCAAACGCCATCGTGTATGTCTTCCTCCTTTCGGATAGTATTTAGAAATATTTCTAAATAGAATATAGCATTTTCGAATTTCCCAGTCAATAAGTATTTAGATTTTTTTCTAAATACTTACATTTGTCATCTATAAAAAATGAGGATACCGATCATCGCCTCTGCGACCTTACGATATCCTCATTCACCATCGATCAACCATTATTTATTTTTTCCCCTCTTAAACCTACCTCATGCAAAAACCAAGACTGGATGTGATCTCCGGCGCAAGCTCCGGCACATGTGCACAAAAGTCCATCTCTCTGCCAAGCCAATGGATGCAACTCCAAGAATGGATTTGCCATTTACTGTTCTGCTTCCCCTTTTCAGATCCACTGCAAACGGAAAATGCTCTGTCACATCAAGAAAACGGTTCACTTCATCCATGCTCTCAAACTGTACTTTTCTTACTGTCATCGTTTTTTCACCTCTTTTCTCTGTATATACTATTATATTACTATGATATAACCATTTGCATAGAGTAATTTTTTTTATAAAAAAGGTAATTTTTTTTAGATGTTATCTTCTCCTATTTCTGTTACAATATAAAAAAACAACACCCAGGAGGTATCAGAATGTCAAAAAAGAACCTTATCGCAGGACAATCCGGCGGACCAACCGCAGCTATCAACAGCAGTCTTTACGGTGTGGTATCTGAAGCACTTAAACATACAGAGGAGATCGACCACGTTTATGGTATGGTCAACGGCATTGAGGGATTTTTAAACGGAACAGTCCTTGATTTCCAGGAAGCACTTCCGGGAGAGCAGCTTCTCGCTCTTACCTGGACACCCGGCGCCTATCTCGGCTCCTGCCGTTACAAGCTTCCGGAATCCCTGGAGGATCCGGTTTATCCGAAGCTTTTTCAGAAATTCGAGGAGATGAATATCGGCTGGTTCTTTTATATCGGCGGCAACGATTCCATGGATACCGTCAGCAAGCTTTCCCGCTATGCTGAAAAGATCGGCAGCGACATCCGTATCCTCGGTGAGCCGAAGACCATTGATAACGATCTTGTAAACACCGACCATACTCCCGGATTCGGAAGTGCTGCCCGCTACGTAGCCTCCACCGTCCGTGAGATCACCCTGGACGCCTGTGTCTATGAGAAAAAATCCGTCACTATCATCGAGATCATGGGACGTCACGCTGGCTGGCTCACCGGAGCTGCTGCCCTTGCCCGGAAATACGTTGGAGACAATCCGCTTCTCATTTATCTTCCGGAAACCGATTTCGATGTAGAAGAATTTCTCCTGAAAGTTCATGCTGCCTTCGAGAAAAACTGCAACGTCGTAGTCTGTGTATCTGAAGGAATCCATGATAAAGACGGCACTTTCATCTGCGAATACGACAGCGCTGCCGGAACCGACGCCTTCGGTCACAAGATGCTTGCTGGCTGCGGTAAATATCTTGAGAATCTTGTACGCAGCCGTCTTGGTGTCAAAGCCCGCTCCGTAGAGCTCAATGTAAGCCAGCGCTGCTCTGCAGCCATGCTCGCCGGAACAGACCAGCAAGAAGGCATCCTCGCCGGTGAATTTGGTGTACAGGCTGCCCTGAACGGCGAAACCGGAAAGATGATCGCATTTAAACGTCAGAGTGATTCTCCGTACTCCATGAAATGTACACTGGAGGATGTCAACGTTATCTGCAACGAAGAAAAGACGGTCCCTGTGGAATGGATCACAGAAGACGGCTCCGATGTCACCGAAGACTTTATCCGCTATGCCCGCCCGCTGATCCAGGGAACTGTAAATGTTCCGGTTGGTGAGGATGGACTGCCGGCGTTCGTGTATCGGAAATAAGATTTGTGGTAATGCGGATAAAAATATCCACATTTGCTGCGTAACTCTGTCCTGAGTAACTGTTTATCCGTCATTCGATAAAAATGCACCGGGAATTTCCTAATAGTTCCCGATGCATTTTCTTTATTTCTCTATATATATTTTTCTTTTTTATTTCTTACTGCGGTATGCTTCTGCTTCCCAGTGTGTGATAAAATATGTGATCTCATCGGTCATCTGCAGCGGGCCGCCAAAGCTCTCTGCATACACTGCAAGCTTGATCGCATCCTTTACCAGAAGCTGTGCCTTTGCTGCCTTTCCTTTGTCATCTTCCATGATAAATGCACCAACTCCCTGTACCAGGATCAGTCTTGGCTCTTTATCATGCTCTGCCATAAATGCATCCATCGCATTTTTCGCCTCATCAATATTTTCTACAAATAACGGATAAGGTCCGCAATATACAATATGATCCGGAGTAAACGGCTTCAGAAGAGGTGCCGCAGCAGTTTTATCTTTTACAAAATTATCCGCCTCCGCAGCCGGTACGACTTCCACCGCATGTCCGAGCAGACTGGAAAGCTTCTGTGCTGCCTGCTCTTTTTCAGGTGTAACTGCATCACTTACATCCGCAGTTCTCTTTACCTGCTTTTCCAGCTTTCCGATCACACCATCGAATAAAACGCCGATCTCCTCTACAGTATCAGCCGCAACAAAAATTCCGTGATTCTGAAGCAGAAGAACCTGCACGTCTTTTCCTGTTTCTTCTTTATAGGCATTCATTTTCTCGAAGCAGATGCGGGCAAGTGTGTATCCCGGTTTGCAGATATCGATCCAGAGTACATCTTTTCCAAGAAGCTCTTCGCAAAGAACCTTTGCGCCCTTTCCGCAGGTCAGTCCATTGATAATTGTCGGATGAACATGCAGGACATACGTATATGCAAACAGATTGTGGAGCAGTGCTTCCACGCTGGGACGTTTGGTTTTATCCTCATCGGTCACTGCCGCCATTACATCTGCAAGATATGCAGATTCACGCTTCACATCATCCGCCGGATATTCCGTTTTCATGATCTCATTCAGACGGGCTCTGTCCATTTTGACAAATTCCTCTGCCTTAATGGTAGCAAGCTGTGTACCGGATCCCTTTACATACAGTGTTGTATCGTCTTTTACAGAAGTATTACCGCCTCCTGCCAGAACATAGGCCGGATTGCTTCCGTAAGTGTTTGACATTTTTACCAAAGTTGAAAGCTCCATAAGTAAAATTCCTCCCTGTTGTGTCATTATATGATTTTTCCATATATTTATAGTACACGATACAAAGTGAATTATCTATATGAATATTTTTTCCAAAATTAGTACTTTCGTATCCTTTTTTTATTTTTCCAAATGTAATATCTATGCATCTTGTGCATCTACTCTTTCCAAAGGAAATGATCTGTTTCTGCTTTTCATATTTTTTCCAATTCTCATCATCTCACGTCAGCAGTTCAAAGGTATGATACAGATCCACCTTCCATACCCCACTCCGGGTTTGGGTACTGCATGTTTTCTTCTCTTCTTGCGCCTCTCTGCAGATAATATTTCACGCTGCTCCCGGTAAAAAACGGCTGGTTATCCCGTATGATCGCCCATTCAAACAGAAGTGCCGCGATGCCGGCGGTCTGTGCGGCGGATATACTGGTTCCGGAGCGGGTTCCAAAGCCGCCTCGTACCAGCGGCACTTTTACGTTAACGCCAGGAGCTGCCAGATGTGGAGTGATCATGCCATCTGGCGTATAGCCTCTGCCTGCTGCAATGTAGATGCTTCCGTCACGATGCTGGTAGCAGTTGCCGTAATGCTGTTCCTGGCGTCTCCCGGCGCTGTCACCGTGGTATAGGGGGATGGTTCCAGAAAATAGGTATCCTGGGAGATCAGCCCTTCCACAGGAAGCCATATATGGAACTGTACGTTCTGTTGATTTCTTGCCTGGGTAAAAATTTTCCAGATACCGGACGCCGGATGGAAAATCGGATATACACCAGGGAATATCCGGTCTGACGCTCGATCAAGATATAATTCACATACACCTTTGTTTCCACAAAAACAAATGACAGCTCCTGGGTTCTGGAACCGATGGAACTGCTGACTTCCAGTATCTCACCGGTTGGTGACTGGATGGAAAGCTCATAGATTTCCGGCGGTTCTCCCCAGAATTCCATGGTAAAGCCCTGCTCTCTTTCCGCTACACGGAGTTCTGTCACGATCTGCTCCCTTCCCTGAGAAAAAATCCCCGTACTGTGGTTTCTTGTATTTCCTTCATTTCCTGCTGCCACAGATACGGATACCTGGGAAAAATTTGCCACATAGTCCACATACTGGCTTAACGCATTGGTCCCCAGATGCGCGCCTGGCTGCTTCCGATCCCCAGGCAGATAGAAGTGGCATCTTCAGCTTTTTGGCCTGGGAAATCGCAAAAGCAATGGCCATCATCACATCATTTTCCTGAAAAGCTTCTGCCTCCGGAGGATAAAGATAAAAATTCCGGAGATATTGCTTTGCCGGCTTTACCTTGATGATGATCAGGGTTGCCTCCGGCGCTGCTCCGGTAAAATTTTCTCCGGGTACCATATTTCCGGCAGCAATACCCGCCAGTGCCGTGCCATGGCCGTTGGTATCTCTGGATGGCACGATGGCAAACGGCTCCTCGGAAGCCAGTGCCCGGTCGATATCCTTTTTCCGGAATAATTTGCCATATGGAACTTCTGTATCTGCTATATCATCCCCCGGCAAATTATCTGCATCTCCATTTTCAGCTTCCAACTCCCGTCCAGACTGATTTTGTTCTTCCTCTTCTATGGACTGATCCCATAAATAAGCGATTCTGGAGCCGCCTGCATTTCGAAACACTTCATTCTGATAATCAATCCCCGAATCGATCACCGCCACCGCAGTACCTTTTCCACGCAGCTTCAGATAAGGGTGATCGTGCAGCCTGTTGATCCCTGATTCCCCTGCTGCCTCCATATCCATGTAGGTATAACATTTCGGGATCGAATTATAGGAGGTTCCCGTGACCTCAATTTCTCCCATACTTTCCAGCGGAACATAAAGAACCCCGAAAATTTCATTGATTGCCCGAAAAGATGCCCCCGGAAAAAGTTCCATAGTATCCTGGACATTCTGCATATATTTCACGATAAAATCCCCGAAGCGCTGACTCTGTGCCGGATTTTCCGTCTGCGCTCCGGGGATCTTATCCTCTGTTTTCATATTTGGTTCAAAATCTTCTTTTCTGAGCATGACAGGCCTGCTTTCGCCTTTTTCATAGATGTATGCAGCGAAAACCTGTCCTTATACCACTATTGTCCAACTTTTTCCTGATACATGGGACTTCCCTGATCCGTTTAAACACTGCTCTTGCTGTCTCTTTTTTTCCTGATCAGTATCAGCAGCACGATCCCCGCAATCCCTGTAAAAATACTGATAAACTGGGAAGTCGACAAAATTCCCACACTTCCACGGATAATATCCCCACGGAAAAACTCGATCACAAACCGTCCAATGCTATAAAAGATCAGATAACAGGCAGTGACCTGACCATCTTCTTTTTTGTTCCGTGCGATCAGCAACAACAAAAGAAAATGCAGAAAATCCAGTCCGCCGGAATACAACTGCGTCGGGATCAGCGCCACGTGATTGGGCGCATATTCGGAATTCTGAAATATCACAGAAAAAACACTCTCTGTCTCTTTTCCATAACAGCAGCCCGCCAGGAAACATCCGATCCGTCCAAATCCCTGGCCAGTGCCACAGATGGCAGGATCACATCCGCGTATTTAAAAAATACAAGCTTTCTGATCCTGCAATACAGAAGCCCCGTCAGTATCCCGCCGATGATACCGCCAAACACCACAAAACCGGAACTTAAAGTTTCCATTATAAATCCCGGATCCTGAACAATTGATTTCCACTCTGTGATCCAGAAGAGAAGCTTTGCACAGAAAAATCCACCCACCAGGCACCACAGGATCATTGGAAAGATCTGTTCACTGTCAAGCTTCTGTTTTCCGGCTCTGTATTCTGCAGTCAGGCAGCCTGCCACAATTCCAATGGCGATCATCAGACCATAACCGTATACCGTAAATGGCCCGATGGTAAGAAGTTCATTTTTCATCGGTTTCCTCCTGTTATCTCATTCTTATTTCCGTCATGATCTTCGCTCCCGTATGCGGACAGAAAACACTCCAGCAATGCAGCATTGGCCCGGTCATTCAAGGCGCTGTTTCCAGATTCTGCCACATCACATTCACCACAGATATCCACGCCCAGGATTCCCTCTGCACATATTTCTCTGACTCTCTTCAGACATTCCAGCATCGTATTCAGGCGCATATCCCCCTGGCTCCAGTTCGTGTCCGCATCATCCTTGCAGAGAACATCTTTATCCACAGAAATGTACAGCGGCAGCTTTCCCACATGCTTGCTTACAAACGCACACACCTGCGCCTCTTCCATTTCCAGAAGCTTCTCTCTGCTCAAGAATTCCACCTTTTCCTGAATCTCCGATTCCACTCTGGAAAAGCTTCCTCATCCGGGCCGATCAGGATCACCCTTTTAAGCAATGGAAGTTCCATAACAGAATCGTAGATCCATCCTCCGCAGGAAAGCAGACCTCCGAATGCCGGCGGCTGCATATCCGTGTGATTGTCAAATACAAGAAGCGAGAAAGGCTCCGATATCTTTTCCAGCCAGATCCTTGTCATATAGTGATAGTTTCCGGAATCAATAAAATGGATTCCTCCGGAAGAATAAGGGGCAATACGGCTGCGAATGGCATTCATCGCATCCTCATCACAGTAGCAGTTGGTTCCGGGAATGTCCCTGGCCTCCACCCGGGATACTTCTTTTCCCCTCCAGAACTGCTGATCCTCATATATTCCGGAAAAATCCATCATCAGTATCTTTATATTTTTATCTGTATTTTTCATGTGCACATCTTACCACGGAATGGCAGATGATGCAAGAGAAGGGTCAATCCTTCCACTCTTCCAGTTCTTCATCGGAACCGTCCAGAAGATCCTTCAGGCTGCCGGTTTCCGCCTGGTCTTTGCCTACAGCCCAGAGCTTCATCTCCACATTCTCCGGTTCTTTTTCCCATCGGGAATTCTCCTGCTTTTGCTCTTCTTCCGGTTCTGTGGATTCTTCTGTCTCTTTTCTGTCCGCAGAATATCCGTCTGTGTCTGTTGGATATTCTGTTTCATTCCCACTCTGCTGCTCACCTGGCGCATTTTCATCCTGGGTTTTTGTATCATTTGGCACATCCATATCTGCCGTTTCATTTACAGCATCTGAACTGTCTGCATCAGAATCTTCCTTCTCTGTCTCTGCTTTTTTTGCAATCTTACGAAGTCCCAGCTTCATAATAATATAGAATACGATATCCGCAGCTCCGTCACACACCAGCACCCAGCCGGAAAAGATCAGCAGAGTCATGATCTTCGGAAATCTTCCAAACAGCATCACGATTCCAAGTACAATGAAAACAAGACTTCCGATCAAAAGCACGCTCCATGCGCCGTTTCCTCCTTTTTTCAGAAGGAAAGCTCCTTTAAACTTCCACAGACTGTCAACCAGTACAAATGCGCTGAGCATCCATGGAAGCAATTTGATCACGATGGAAGGTGTCATAAAAAGAAACACACCCAGTACAAAAACAACCACACCACTTAGAAGATCCATGATCGTAGCTTTCGCTTTTCCACGTATGTAAATATAAATATGATAAATGCCAACTCCGATGAGGATCAGCCCGAATACTACTTTGCAGATCACATCCACCGTCTGCGTGGGGATCAGGATCAGGCAAAGTCCAAGCAGTATATAAAATACTGAGGAGATGATCTCACCCTTTAGAATGTTATTAATTTTTTCACCCATGTTCATTCATACCTCCTCTGTTATTCCAACAGTATAGCTCTTTTCCACTGGTCAGTCCACCCTGAACCGTCAAAAAAATTTCTTTTTTTCAGAAAAATTTTCTTATAATTCAATACAGCCCGAAGGACTTTTCCGGCGTCATTTCGCCTTGTTCCTTCAGGCTGTATTTTACTTTTTATGTTTCTTCTTTTTGTCATAAGACCACCGATCCGTCCGGTTTCTTTTGCAGAAAGGCTTTTCCACCCGTCTTTGATCACTTTGTCCAGAACTCCCATCTCATCGGCAATCTCGTATTTCAGTTTTTCCGCCTGGGAAAGCTTTCCCTCAAGATATGCCTTTACTTCTTTCTCCCTGTTCATCTTCCACACTCCTCATCTTTTTTATGGAGTATGAACAATTTTCGGAGAAATTATGCATTCTGAAAAATATGTCCGTCCTTTACAGATACTGTCATTTTTAATCCGGGATAATGATCGCTGCAATGATATATGCCAGGATTCCGGCTCCGCCCATCAGCGTAATGATCACCCATACCAGTCTGACAAGAGTCGGATCGATATCAAAGTATTCTGCAATTCCGCCGCAGACACCACATAACATACGGTTTACTGATGATTTGTAAAGTTTTTTGTTGCTCATAATGCTTTCTCCTTTAATCTTCTTCAAATTCAACCTGAACGTTTCCCATTCCGCAATCCAGTTTTATATTTTTCGCAGCACCTTCATTTGTGATCTGTTTATTTCCGGAAGTGATGGATGTTTCCAGAGAATCATCCACCTCCAGATTTCCAAGACCACATTTCAGCTCATAATTATAATCAGCTGCTTTTCCTGTAAGTGTAAGCTCCATATTTCCCATGCCACAGCTGCCATTTAATTTTTCCACCTGAATTTCACTGATGTCGGCAGTTCCCACTCCGACTGTAAAGTCTGCTTCCTTTATATCCAGCTGCCGGAATTTTCAATGGTTCCTGCTCCCACATTTACTTCCATCTGCTCCGCTTTAAAATCACCATCCAGTTCGATGGTTCCGGCTCCCATCTGAAGTTTTATCTTCTGAAAGCTTAAGTTTTCCGGGCAAAAGATTTCCACGGAACGGTTTCTCACTTTTTGATCACTTGCAATTCTCAGACTGCCGTTGTCATTGCTGATCTGAACGCGATTGTGATCCTTCCCTGAAACTTTCACCTGGACTTTATCCTCATTCCATGTTTTCAAAACCAGTTCTTCATATCTCAGATCACAGGAAAGGTCTGACACAGCCGAAGCCTCATATACTTTCGTATATGCGGAACTGTCTGCACTATCTGCCAGAATGCCTTTCTCAGTTACCGCTCTCTCTGCATCTGCCTGAAAATCATCCTCCTGCTCATCCATATCTTCTTCGGAGTCTTCCACTTCCCAGCTGTCTTCATGATCCAGAACACGAAGCACCTGCGTGATTCCATGATCCAGCACACTCACATCTCCCATAGTCGCTCCCATGCAGCTCCGCCGGCAGTAAGTCCCAGGCCTGCCACACCGAATACTGCTGCAAGGATCAGGATTACCTTCAGAAAACGTTTCATACTTTTCCCGCCTTTCTTCCATTCAGGAGATTGCTGCAGAATCCCGTAAATTTCCGCAGGATCGCCGGCAGTATCTTACCTGTAAACCACACCGTCAGTAACAGTAGCAAAAGTCCAAGTGCCATCATCAGGCATCCGATACCGATAGTCAGGATCCCGGCCGCGGAAGAGACACCGCCATGGCAATTCCAACAACAATACACGCAGCTGCACCGATCACAAGGATGATCGATCCCGCTCCTGCAAAAAATGTCAGCAGGAAAGGCAACAATGCCAGTGTCACCAAAATCCCCAGTACTCCGCCAAATAATCCTTTTATCAGAGGAGCCGCAAAAACAAGAACGATAAGCGCAAGAATGATCCCTGCCTTATTCTGCTTTTTCTCTGCGTGATAGCCGCGCTGGGCACGTCTTTTCCTGCGGTCTTCAAAATTTTCTTTGCTTCCCGTATCACGATGGGACCCTCCCTGTCCATTTCCGTATACGGTTACTTCTGTATAATGGTCCGGCATTTCCCCGTTCTCTTTCACACGGGTATCCTGATATCCGTTCTCTGTGTATTCCCCGTAATCTTCACTGTTCTCCTGAAGATCTGCCTTAATGATCGCAGCAACCTTCCCCGGATTTCCCAGTTCCCGGATCACTTCTCCTTCATTCTCAGGACCTGCATCATCAAAATATCCTTCATAATATTCCAGTGCTTCCTGTCTCTCTGCCTCTGAAATATCGGAAAGCAGCCGTTCAAGCTGTTCCATAAACTGCTTTCTGTTCATGATCAAACTCCCTCCTCAAACATCCTGGTGATCTTAGATGAATAGATCTCCCATTCACTTCTGTAAAGATTCAGCTGCGCTGCGCCCTTATCTGTCAGCTTATAATATTTCCGGTTTCTTCCCGCATATTCCATATTGTAGGCTTCCAGACATTCATCCTTCTGAAGCCTGCGAAGGACCGGATACAGCGTAGATTCTGAAACCTCCAGAACACTTCGCACATCCTGGGTGATCTTGTACCCGTAGGTACCGTCCTTCTCTCTGGAAATAACAGCCAGGACGATCGCATCCAGCAGGGCTGCTCCTGTATTAAATACCATCTGCTCACCTCTCTATGACCTGTAAAACAGACATTCACATTCCGTCTTACTACATGCTGATGAACGCGATCACTTCACGATCCAACGCTCACATGATAAGTCATGTAATATTGTTCTGTGAATAATACTATATATCGTATAATATAGTTTTGTCAATAGTATTTAGAAAAATCCCTCTATACTTTATAATATTTTCGGAAACCACTCTTTTCACACAATATCCGAGAGAGTCAAGTTTATATTATGGAGGAAATTATGACAGATTCAGATAAAATACAGACATTACCGCTTCCTTTTCTGAAGCGTATGAAAGAAATGCTGGGAGATGATTATGATGCTTTCCTGAAAAGCTACAAAAATCCCCGCACTTACGGTCTACGTGTAAACACCGCCAAGCTCTCCTGCCAGGACTTTCAGACGCTTTCCACTTTCCCCATCCGGCCGATCCCGTGGATCAATACAGGATACTTCTACGAGGAGGAAAGCCGCCCTGCACGATGTCCTTACTACCAGGCGGGTCTTTATTATCTTCAGGAACCAAGTGCCATGACACCAGCTTCCAGGCTTCCCATCGAACCTGGAGATTTTGTCCTGGATCTCTGTGCAGCTCCCGGAGGAAAAGCCACTGCCTGGGTGCAGCCTTAAATGACACCGGATTTCTCCTTGCCAACGATATCAGTACTTCCAGAGCCAGAGCCCTTCTCAGGAATCTGGAGCTTTTTGGTATGAAAAATATGCTCGTCACCGATGAAAAGCCCGCCAAACTTGCCCAGCGTTTTCCCGCTTTCTTCAATAAAATCCTTCTGGACGCTCCATGCTCCGGGGAAGGCATGTTCCGAAAAGAGGAAGCCCTTGCCCGCGACTGGACACCGGAAAAATCCGCAGAGCTTTCTGATATCCAGAAAGACCTGGTCTTAAAAGCTGCCGATATGCTCCGTCCGGGCGGAATGCTGCTTTATTCCACCTGCACTTTTTCCCCATGTGAAGACGAAGAAGTGGCAGCCTATCTTCTCAGACAACGCCCGGATATGGAACTTATGGAAATGCCAGGATATGAAGGCTTCTCCAGCGGCCGCCCGGAATATGCCGGCACAGCAGACACTTCCGATTCCAAAATCGCGTTAAGCTTAAATGCATTTAATCCGGAAGAACTTCAAAAATGCGTCCGAATCTTTCCACACAAAATGGATGGCGAAGGTCATTTTCTCGCCCTGTTCCGCAAAAAAGGTGACTCTCTTCCACCCGTTTTCCGCTTTTCTGCAAAAGGACCGGACAAAAATACCCGGAAATGGCTGGAGGAATTTTTCTCTGAGATCGGCCTGAAAACCATTGGCGGTCAGGAATTTGACTGGAACCGTGTGGAAGTCCGCAAAGATAAAGTATACTATCAGCTGCCCTTCCCGCTGGATCTCCGCGGAATCTCCTTTCTTCGAAACGGCCTCTACCTGGGTGATCTGAAGAAAAACCGTTTTGAGCCATCTCAGCCTCTGGCGCTGGCGCTTCACAAAGGAGATGTGGAAGCAGTTATCTCCCTGCCGATTTCCGACGAGCGGCTTACCCGTTATCTGAAAGGCGAAACTCTTATGATCGAGCCGGAAGAGGCCGCTCACAAAAAAGGCTGGCACCTTCTCTGTGTGGACGGTTATCCTCTCGGCTTCGGAAAGCTTGTAAACGGGATCCTGAAAAACAAATATCCTGCTGGCTGGAGAGTGTAATCTCTCCGCCGCAGGATATCTGCCCACATTAACATATCATTTCATTTTCAGATCAGAGACTGAACGCTTCTCCAAGAGTAAACGAATAAATATACCGTTCCTTCACCTTCCGGCCTGTCATCCGTTCCAGCGCCTGGGCGTAATCCTCCAGCTGTACATGATAACGATCGATCAGCTTCTGTTCTTCTCCACGTCTCACAAAGTCCGTTTTATAATCCACCAGAACGATTTCTTCATCCTCTATAAAATACGCATCAATGATTCCCTGTACCAGAACATTTTCCTCACACTGCCACTGCGGATCAAGCTCCGAAGCTTTTCTTGCGATCACAAAAGGCTGCTCCCGGAACAGAAGTCTCTTCTCTGAAGCTGCTTTCATCCGCTGTCCGAGAGGTGTTTCCACAAAATTCCAGATATCCTTTACCCGGACCGACTCAGCCTCTTTTCTTTCCATCTTCCTGGCGTCAACCCATTCTCTCAGCTGTCTGCGGATCTCATCCCTGTTTGCTGTCTTCTGATAGTCCAGGCATTCCATTACACGATGATAAGCCGTTCCACGAAGTGCCCCTGTATACCCTTCCTCTTTCTTCTCCTCGATAAATCGGGGAACCAGCGGCTGGATCTCTTCTTCCGTCTCATAATCCACCGTTTCTTCCAGATCCTGCTCACTGTGGTAGCTTCGCTTTTTCAGTTCTGATACACTCACCTTCACAGGAAGATCTTCCAGATAGTGATAGGGATATACAAAGGAAAAACGTCTCTGGATCTCCTCCCGGATCTCACTGTCAAAAACTCTGCCCGGATTCCAGTTCTCCAGTGTTTCCTTCTTCATTTCCCGCTCTGCCTGTTCCATAACCTCACTTTCTGTCAGTTCCCGTGCTGTGACCCGTGTAACTTTGAATTCTGCCGGATCTTTGTACAGAGGATTTGCGGTATTCATAAAAATGCCATATTCATGAAATAATGGTGCCATGCAGCGATGTCTTGCCAGTGCCGGAAGCACATAATCCCAGTAAGTCTTCCCGCCAAGCCTCCTGCCCAGAGAAAGCAATGGTTCCTCACTGTCCCTTAATGCGGACAATTCTCCCAATTCCGGATGCAGCTCCAATAGTTCCACTGAGGATCAGTTTTTCCTTTGCACGTGTAAGCGCTACATAAAGTACCCTCAGCTCCTCTCCGAGGCTTTCCATCAGAAGCGCTCTCCGTATGATCTGCTTACACAGGGATGGAGCGATGATCCTCTTCTCCGGCAGGATCGCATCCGCACCGATCCCCAGCTCCGGATGGATCAGGATACTTGCGTTCATATCCCGGAAATTAAAGCGTTTTCCCATTCCTGCTGCAAACACTACCGGAAACTCCAGTCCCTTGCTCTTATGGATCGTCATGATCTGTACTGCACTTTCCCCGGTTCCGGAAAGATTTACCTCCCCGTAATCCACCTGATACTGCTGAAGCTTCTGGATATATCTTACAAAATTAAAAAGTCCTCGATAGCTTGTCTTCTCATATTCCATTGCTTTTTCCACAAGCATGTTCAGGTTTGCATTCCTCTGTTCACCATTTGGCATTGCCTTTGCATGGTCTCCATATCCGGTACGTGCAAGTACCTCCAGGATCAGCTGATGGACCGGCGTGTAAGCCGCCTTGTCACGAAGTGCATTCATAGTGTCCATAAAACAGGACAGCTTCTCCCCGAGGATTTTTTTGTTTTCCTCAAAGCTCCCATGCTCTCTGTAATCCTCCACAAACCTGCACACACATTCATAGATCATTCCTTCCGGATATGCGATCCGAAGCTCAGCCAGCTCTTCTGTGGTACATCCAACGATCGGTGAACGCAGTACGCCTGTCATGGGAATATCCTGCAGCGGATTGTCCAGAATCCGGAGATAATTCAGCAGTGTCACAACCTCTGTTGCAGAAAAATATCCGGTTCTGGATGCCGTATATACCGGTATCCCTCTTGCACTCAAAACCTCCCCGAAGGTTTCAGCCCAGCCTGAAGCAGATCGGAGCAGGATCACGATATCTCCATATTGAAGAGGTCGATACTCTCCCGTTTCCTTATCCAGCACCCGTTCATGCCCTACCATAGATCGGATCCTTTCTGCAATGGCAAGGGCCTCCAGTTCTCTCTCATTCTCCGTTATTTCTTCATCCTCATCTTCCAGCAGCGGACTGTATTTATCCACAAGAAGGATCTCTGTTTTTACAAATTCCGGATCCTGGCCTTCTGGAAAAGAAGCTCCGGGATACAGAGCTGCCGCCTCGTCGTAGGCAATTCCTCCCAGATCTTCCCCCATGATCTGCCGGAAAATAAAATTGACACTTTCAAGGACTTCCGGTCTGCTTCGGAAATTTTTGTGCAGGTCGATCCGCTGTTCCTGACTGTCTTCCAGCGAATAGCTCTTATATTTTTCCATGAACAGTTCCGGACGGGCCAGACGAAAACGGTAGATGCTCTGCTTTACATCTCCTACCATAAAGATATTTTTACGTTCATTGACCCAGCCGGAAACTGTCTGCATCAGGATCTCCTGGACCAGATTACTGTCCTGATACTCATCCAGCAGGACCTCATCATATTTTTCAGAAAGCTCTCTTGCCGCCTGGCTGGGCACATAGTTTTCTCCTTCCTTTTTCAGAAGGATGTCCAGGGCAAAATGTTCCATATCTGAAAAATCCAGAACATTTTTTCACGCTTCTTTGCCTGGAAACGTTCTGCAAAATCCTTTGTCAGCTTTACCAGCATCTCCAGCGGTGGTGCAGATGCTTCTGTCAGTTCCGTCAGCTCAGCCAGATTTCCGTAAAAATATCGGATTCCCAGTTCCTTCAGATTATCTTTTGCATCTTCGCGAAGAGCTTTTACCAGATTTTTCAGCTGCTCCGATACTCCCTCCATTTTTTTTGAGGAAAGTCTTGCAAACTTCAGATTCCGGAGATTTTGCGCTATCTCATCATAATCCCTTTTAACGGACAGTTGTTTTAACTGCCGGATCAGTATCATATCTTTTTCCAGAGCCTCCAGATAAAGCTCCGGTCCATCCTGGAGCTGACAGGTCTTCATTGCGGTTTCTGTAAGCTCTTCCGCTTCTTTCAGTGCGCAGTCTGCAGCCTCCCACAGATATCGGAACCATCGCGTTCCCTCAAGACCTTTTTCCGGATCCAGATGATAATTCTCCACACAGCTGTCCAGCCATTTTTCGGGCCATGGATTACTCATCGCAGCATTATAAAGCTCCAGCACATGTTCCTTCAGTCCTTCATCCGTTTTTCCTGGCGCATAGCATTCCACAAATGCAGTAAAATCTGCCTTTCTTTCTGCATAATGATCCTCAAAAAGCTCCTTCAGCACATCTTCCTGCAAAAGCTTCAGTTCACCCTCATCTGCAGTCCGGTAACCCGGATCCAGTCCGATCAGATGAAAATAATTTCGGATCACATAGCGCAAAAGCCGTCAATGGTAGTGATCTGTGCCGTATGGATCAACGTCATCTGTCTCTGCAGATGCTCATTATCCGGATCTTCAGCCAGTGCCTGATCCAGTCCACGCTCGATACGTTCCCGCATCTCTCCCGCTGCCGCCCTTGTAAATGTCATGATCAGAAGACGGTCAATGTCCACCGGTTTCAAAGGATCCATGATCTTACTTAAGATTCTCTGCACCAGCACTGCAGTTTTACCGGAACCGGCTGCTGCGCTGACCAGAATATTCCGGTCCCGGAGCGTGATGACCTTTTTCTGCTCCTCAGTCCATTTCACTGCCATTCTCTTCCTCTCCCTTCATGATCTTTTTCCACAGTGCATCTTCTTCTATGGACGACAGCCTGTGAAACTCATATCCCGGTATCTTCCTGTCGAAGCCGCACACAGTAAGATACGGACAATATGTGCAGGCATTCTTTTTTCCAAGTTCATAGGGTTCCACTACCGCATTTCCATCCAGGATCGATTCCCTGATGTCACAGATCTTTCTCCGCACATACGCTCCCAGAGCATCAAACTGCTTCCTTGAGGCAACAGAAGATCTTTTGCTGAAGCTTCCGTCCCGGTTCAGGGATACCGGTATGGAGGCCATAGTGCTGTCGATTTTGGTACTCATATTATCATCTGCCTGTACAAGCCCGTTCATTTTCATTTTCTTCAGCATCTGCTCATTGATGCTTTCCATATCCGCATGGATCTTCTCCTGTATCATAGGATCCTTCACATTATAATAAAACACACCGGCCGGAACGATCTCGCGATCCGGATACTTCCGTTTTTCCACCTGTAATGCTCCATCCAGATAGACCATCAGCTGAAGCTGAAGGCCATGATACAACGCCAGCAGATCAAACGAAGTATTTCCGGTTTTATAATCGATCACCTTCACATAGACCCGGTTGTTCTCCGGCTCTTCCATGATATCCACACGGTCGATCCTTCCGCCCTGAAACCTCACCTCAAATCCTTCCGGCCGGAATGCTCCATGCTTCAGCTGTTCCTGCAAAGCCCACACGGTACGCCGCAAAATACGTCTGGTCCGTTCGATCATATATTCATTTCTCGCACTGCTTTTAAGGATCGTATTTCCGTAATCTGCGGAAACCTGATCCAGACAGCTGTCTATGATACGGTTTCGCTCTTCCTCCGTAAGCTCTGCCCAGTCCAGTCCCTCTTTTCGGACTTCCGCCGCAAATTTTTCCAGTGCCATATGCATGACATTTCCCATATCCATAGCCCGGAACTCATACTCTGCACGTTCTGTAACCTTCAGGCCATACTGCAGAAAATGTGCAAATGCACAGGCCGCAAAACGCTCCAGCCGGGTAGCACTGTACGGGGAAATTTCTCCATAGAGGATCTTTGCCACTGTTTTTCCGATCTTGTCTGACGGTCGTTCTGAAAAAGATGCCTCTGTAAGTTTTTTTACAAGGATCCGGTATTCCGGGCTCTGAAGATACCAGCTGTACAGTTCCTGGAAGACCGCATTATCCTGGTAAGCTTCTCCTGCAAGCCCTCTCAGGAAATAATCCAGGCTGATTCCCGGAAGCTCCAGTAATTCCATAGGTTCCTGCATATCTCCGCACTGCCGGATCTCCATTTCCGGAAACATCTCCCGGATATTACTGACAAGAAAGGCCGGACTCAGGGCTTTTCCCTGGCTGTCGGACTGACAGAAGGACAGACAGAGCAGTTCTCTTGGCTTGGTCATGTTCAGATACAGATAAAATCGCTGCATGTTCATCAGTTCCTTTGGCCCCGGTGCAAGCTGGATCCCCTGATCTTTAAAAAATTCTCTGTCAATCTCCGTAAGCATTCCTCCACCGGATGTATTCTTCGGAATATTCCCTTCATTTACTCCCACAAAAAACAGTGCACGGATATCCTTCAGCCTGGTTCTCTCCATATCTCCCACAAGTACCTGGTCCATACTTGGCGGGATCAGAGCCACCTTGGCCTGGTTCAGTCCTGTTTCCAGAAGCTGACGAAAATCCTGGCGGTTCACGGTTTCCTCTCCAAGGATCTCCACCATATTATCCAGAAGTTCCATAACAATTCCGTAGATCTGGGCATATTCCTTTTCCATGGCCTTGTCGCCCTGTTCCTTGAATTTCAGTTCCTGATGCTTCAGTTTCTGCTGCACCTGGCTCCGCACTGCAAACTCGTAGAGAAAAGTACAGTATTCCCGCACCGTCTTTTTCCCACCTTTAAAGCTTAGCGCAAGCTCTCTGGTCTCATCTGCGAACCGCTGCCGGATCTCATTAAGCCTCTGAATGCTTTCCGGCGGCATTCCCCGGTAAATACGCACCCACACTTCATCCCATTTCTTAAATCCACGGATACCAAGAGCCAGCACATAATTCTCCAGAAGGTCTGCTTCCTCCCTGGTCACACAGGACATTCCGCACCGGAGATACCGGAATACACTCTCATAGGAAAAATCCTGCACTGCCATCTCAAGTGCTGCCCGGAAATATTCTACAAACGGATTCATCAGGACCGTGTGCTTCTCATCAATGAAATACGGGATCCCTGCTGCTGTAAATACCTGCTTTGCAAGATTTCCATACTCCTCCAGGTTACCTGTGATCACGCGATCTCACCGTAACGGCAGCCCTTTTCCCTTACAAGTCTGGCGATCCGGCGGGCAGCTTCTTCCATTTCCTTCTGCGGGTTCACTGCCGAAAACATGCAGATCTCATCCTGCGCTTTTTTATATATATTTTTTCGGTAACGGAAGATATTTTTTTCAAGGAAATGAAGGGCAGGTGCCTGGGAAAAGCGGGATTTTCCCACATCCTTCAAAAGGACCGGTGTCTCGATCTCCCTGGTCAGCTCCGAAAGCCCGTGGATCATCTGACGGCTCATATAAAAAAGCTGATAAGGTTTTCCTCTCATGTTCAGATTCTCATCCGCATCCATGGTCACCGTTACCATCACCTTCTCACAGACAGCAAGAAGTTCTCCCACAACACGCATCTGAATAGGCGTAAAACCGGTGTAACCATCCAGAAGGAGTACACTGTTTTTCATTTTTTCAGAAAACGGAAGAGCTTTTTCCAGTGCATCCATTACTTCTTCTCCTGTCATATAATGATCCTTCAGATATCCGGTAAATGCCTGGTAAAGAACAGCTACGTCTTTCAGCTTCATCTGAAGTAACGCTCTGTCACCGGAATCCTCGATCATCTCCTGAATCTCACTGTCCCGGATATCGTACTGCATAAACTCCGACAGGATAGACTTCACTTCATCCAGGTATCCCGCTTTACGCATCTGACCTCCCAGATAGGAAAGCTCCTTTCCATGCTGCTGTACCATCTTCTGCAGCACCATACTCTTACCGGTTTCTTCCAGAAGGATGCGGCTGTCTCCTCCAACTTCCTCCAGAACACGGTATGCAAGACGCTCAAAGCTCAGGATATCAATATTCAGGATTCCCCTGCCCGGACTCATCTCCACCAGTGTCTTCTGGGTCTGCATGGTAAACTGTTCCGGCACGATCACATAAAAAAGCTTCTCAGGATGCAGCCCTGCCTGTTCTATGATATTCTGATAAGCATAACAGGATTTTCCGCTTCCGGAACTTCCTATGATAAACTGTAATGACATCTTCATCCTCCCGATCACTTGCAGATTTTCAGTCATTCCGGCGCCATCCTGCGCCTGAAGTATTCCTATCATACCACAAATTCTACTCCTATAGAACGGTCGTTCTCTATATTCTGAAATATCTGCCTGCTCTTTTCCTTATTTTTCCAGGCACAGTATCGGATAACCTGCGCACAGCTGTGGCATAAATCCTCCCTCCCGATAATAAACTATATAAAAAGCTTTGGGAGCGTGCGCCATGAGTTCCAAAACCAGGATCATCGTCCTACATATGAAAGAGATCATTTACACAGCTGTCTTTCTGGCTCTGGCTGTCGTTCTGGCTGTCGTTCTTTTCTTCATGTTCGGTCCCGGAAAAATGCCAGTCATACAGCCAGCGAAAAATCCCGCTATAAGCCGGGCGTCTATACCTCTTCCATCACCCTGAACGAGAATACCTTCGATGTGGAAGTTACTGTAAATGCTGACAGGATCAAGGCCATCCGTCTGGTGAATTTAAATGAAGCCACAAAAGCTTCCTATCCTCTTATGGAACCGGTTCTGGATTCTTTGGCAAGTCAGATCTATTCCAGTCAGTCCCTGGAAGACATTCGGTATGCAGGAGACCGGAAATATACCTCCCAGGTACTCCTTTCAGCTATCACGGATGCAGTAAAAAAAGCGGAGAACACTTAAGCTCTCCGCTTTGCGATCTACGTTCAGATTTCAATCTTCTCCAGCACATCCTGCCAGATCCTTGCACTTGCATCACTTGGCATTCTGAGATCTCCTCTTGGAGAAAGTGCCACACTACCTACCTTCGGGCCATCCGGCAGACAGGAACGCTTGAACTGCTGGGCAAAAAATCTCCGATAGAAGGTTTTCAGCATTTTAGGATCGTCTCTTTATCATAAATCCCCTCAAAGGTCAGGCAGGCAAGCCTGTAGATCTTATCCGGTGTAAATCCTGCACGCAGCATGTAATACAGATAAAAATCATGAAGCTCATAAGGTCCTACCAGATCCTCCGTCTTCTGGGCGATCTTGCCATCCTTAGGAGGAAGAAGCTCAGGGCTTACCGGAGTATCCAGGATATCCAGAAGAACCTCCTTCAGTTCCTCATCTCCGCAGGTATCCGCATAATAACGTACCAGATGACGTACCAGTGTCTTCGGGACAGAAGCATTTACACCATACATGGACATGTGATCGCCATTATAGGTTGCCCAGCCAAGAGCCAGCTCGGAAAGGTCTCCGGTTCCCACAAGAACGCCACCTTCCTTGTTTGCTGTATCCATCAGGATCTGGGTACGCTCACGTGCCTGGCTGTTCTCATACGTCACATCGTGGATCTCTGGATCATGTCCGATATCCCGGAAATGGATATTTACCGCCTCTTTGATATTCACCTCGGTAAGCCTTGCACCAAGACAGCGGCTTAACTTGCAGGCATTCTGATAGGTTCTGTCTGTAGTTCCAAAGCATGGCATGGTCACACAGTGGATCTGTTCTCTCGGCATTCCCATACGGTCAAAGGCACGTGCCATCACAAGAAGCGCCAGGGTGGAATCCAATCCTCCGGAAAGTCCTACCACCGCACTCCTGCTGTGGATATGCTCCATACGTTTCTTAAGGCCCATAGCCTGGATGTTCAGGATCTCCTCACAGCGCTCATCACGCTCTTCCTTCACAGACGGAACGAAGGGATACTGTGGATATTTTCTGGTAAGTCTGGTTTCCTCCTCTGCTACGGAAAAATCGACTCTTGTATGACTGCAGGTGGAAACTGCCGGATACGTGGACATCCTTCTCCTCTCATCAGCCAGTCTCTGCACATCGATCTCACTGTAGATGATGCCGTTCTCAAAGCGTCTGCTTTCCGCAAGCATGGAACCGTTCTCTGCGATCATATTCTGTCCGCCAAACACAAGATCCTGGGTGGACTCCCCTTCCCCTGCACTGGCATAAATATATCCGCAGATCAGTCGTGCTGACTGCCCGCTTACCAGCGTTCTCCGGTAGGAATCCTTACCTACCATCTCATCACTGGCAGAAAGATTAACGATGATATGAGCACCGTTGATAGCATGACGGATGCTTGGCGGTGCCGGGACCCAGAGATCCTCACAAAGCTCTGCTGCAACGGTGAATTCCGGAAATTCCTCACATTCAAAGATCAGCTCTGTTCCAAAAGGAATTTCATCCCAGAACTCATCCTCCTCATTTTTCTCACCTTTCAGGAAGTCCACAAATTCCACATCTTCTTCCTCTGCACCTGCAAACTGTCTCTGCTCATAAAACTCATTATAATTCGGGATATGAGTCTTCGGCACAAATCCCACGATACGGCCATGATTCAGAGCTGCTGCCACATTATAGAGCTTGCCTCTGTGACGCAGCGGAAGTCCCACAAAGATCAGGGCGTCCGTCTCCCTTGTCTCCTCTGCAATATGCAGAAGCTCATCCCACGCACTGTCCAGAAGACATCTCTGGAGAAAAAGATCGTGACAGGTATACCCTGTGATACAAAATTCCGGAAATACCATCAGCTTGACATGTTCCTTTTCCATTTCACGAATGGCCTTCAGGATTTCCTCTCCGTTTGCCTTGCAGTCTGCAACGGTAACTCTCGGCGTTGCCGCTGCCACCTTGATAAAACCATGCTTCATTTTTTCTTCCTCCCGAGTTTTATCGCTTGCACTCTCTTATGATCCTCTTAAGATCTTCCACGGTAAAATTATAATTCTTATTGCAGAAATGGCAGTTCATCTCAATGTCCTTGCCTTCCTGGATCATCTCGTTAAGTTCTTTTCTTCCGATGCTGATCAGCGCTTTTTCCACACGTTCTCTGCAGCAGTTGCAGTGGAACTGTGTAGGCAGTGTATCATTGATCTCTATGTCAAAGCCTTCCAGTACTTTTTCAAGAAGACTTTCCGGTGTATGTCCCTGCTCCAGAAGATTGGTAACAGAATCGATCTTTGATACGTTTTCCTCAAGCTTTGCGATCACTTCTTCCTCTGCAAAAGGCATCAGCTGTACAATAAAACCTCCAGCCTGACGTACTGTATTATCCTTATTCATCAGCACTCCCAGTCCTACTGCAGACGGAACCTGCTCACTGGTTGCAAAATAATAGGTGAGATCTTCTGCAATCTCGCTGGTCTGAAGAGCAACCTGTCCCACATATGGCTCTTTCAGTCCCATATCCTTGATCACATCCATAAAGCCTACGCCGACAGCTCCCGCAACATCCAGCTTGCCTTTGCTGTTTGCCGGGATACATACATCCGGATTCCCCACATAGCCCTTTACATTTCCGTGAGAATCTGCAGTTACCGTGATTCCCTGCAGTGGTCCGCCTGCATGGATCCGAAGTGTAAGAAGATCCTTTTCTCCTTTCATCATGGCACCCATCATAGCACCGCCGGTAAGGAGACGTCCCAGTGCCGCTGTTGCCACCGGACTGGTGTTATGATCCTTTCTCGCAGTCTCCACCATATCGGTTGTAACAGCGGCAAATGCACGGATCTGGCTGTTTGCCGCGGTTGCTCTTACAATATAATCACTCATATAAAAAATTTCCTCCTTTATTTCTCATCTGCCGGAATTCCCTTTCCATGTTCTCTGGCCACAAAAGTCAATCTTCCGCTGTCCGGCTTCGGTGCATCCTTGGTGTATGCGTCATAAACCGCCAGCGGGATCAGGCCTGCCTTTTCAAGAAGTTCCCTTACTTTCTCCGGATCATAGGCCTTCTGGTAATGAATTTCCTCGTCTCTCTCATAAAGACCATCTTCTCTCGGAAGAAACAGAGTCAGATCATACACATTGATCCCGGTCTCCTCATCAAATTCATTTTCCCAGATAAAGCTTCCCTCTTCCCGATTCTCTGCAATAGTCGTATTTCCAAGCATTTCCCGGTATTTATACGGGGTGTTCATATCAAATATGAAAATTCCATCCGGGTCAAGATAATTGTTCACCAGTTTAAATACAGTAAGCAGATCATCCTCCTCTGTGATGTAATTCATACAGTCACAGACGCTGACGACAGCACGTACCGTTCCATAAAGTTCAAACTCCCGCATATCCTGTTCCAGATAAAGGATCTCATGACCGGATTCTGCACGTTTTTCCATCTTCGCCAAGCATTTCCTCAGAGTTATCCACACCGATCATATCATAACCGGACTCAGCCAGAAGCTCTGTCATCACTCCGGTCCCACAGCCAAGTTCCAGCACGATCCCGTCTTCAATTCCGTATTCTTTAAGACTTCCTATAAGATATTCCGCCCATTTTTCATATTCCACATTGTCCATGAAAATGTCATAAACTCTGGCGAAATCACTGTATGCTTCCATAAAAACCTCCAAATATTTTCCGGGCGTTCCATCGCCCGCAGCGTTCACATTATACCATGTCTTCCTGTATAAGTATACGCCTCTGACATAATATGACACAAAAAATCCGGGACCGCAGCCACAAAAGCTGTGATCCCGGAATTCTTATCTAACCGAATCTCCTGCTGCTCCAGGCTTTACTGTACAGGCATATAGTATACGTCTGCAGCCTCACCGTGCCAGTAGAAGCTTGTTCCATCCTCTTCATATACATCACAGTCATACTGTGAAGAGAAGGTGAAACGGTTTCCTTCGTTATCCATCCATGCACCGTTTCCGTCCGGAACGATAACACGTGGTTTACCATCGGAGTTTCTGTAAATAGTTCTTGTCTCATCTGTGTTGCCAAGCTGCTCATCTGTAAATCCGCCATTTACGATAGCACCGGAGGAGCTGCTGTCAGTGGATGCAGTTCCATCGGAAGAACCATCAGATGTACTGCTTCCGTCTGTAGATGTTCCGTCAGATGCTGCACTTCCGTCTGTAGATGTGCTTCCGTCGGCAGCTGTAGTTCCATCTGCTGCTCCGTCAGAAGAAGCTGCTGCATTACCATCTGCAGATGCACTTCCGTCAGAGGAAGCTGCTGCATTACCTTTACCGGCAGTCTTGGCTGCGGAACCATTTGCCGCACTCTTCAGAGTGGAATCACCAAGGATCGCAAAGCTGTCGACAGACTCCTGAACCTTTTTCAGAGCATCCTCTTTTTTAACAGATGCCACAAGGCTGTAATACTCACTGTCATTTACAAAGTATTTATTGATAGCATATACATAACCGTCACTCTTGGTCGTATCCTTATATTTCACAGTATAGGAATAAATGTTGATTCCGTCTTTCTGATCTGCCTTGTAATCCTGGATCTCAAAATCGGTTCCATTTACCATGTTCTCTGCCTGTGTCATGGAAACTGCCATATCCTGGGAGTTCGGGATCACTGCGGATTCCAGATCTGCGCCGGATCCGTGAAGGATCAGGATCCTGCCCTGGTCCGGAGACTCGAAGCTTACCATATCTGTCTCGTCGGACTTGTTGGCCCAGGTTGCATCCGGAAGCTTGATCGCTACGGATTTATCCTTGGATGTATAGGTTGTATTCTGTGCGTCTGCTGCAACAGTCGGTGTAACCTTCGCTTTTTTCGCCGGTGTCGGAGTAGGAGTAGACTCCACAACCACGCTGTCCTCTTTTCCTCCTCCGAAACTACATGCCGTCATGACACCAGAAAGAGCAACAGTCATAGCTAAAAGTGCAATAAATTTTTTATTCTTCATAGTATCCTCCTCATAATCATCATCAGTCACAAAGTGTGTCCGGAACATTCACTCCTGAACACACTCTTTGCTATAGTTTACGATTTTATTACAGCTTTGTCAATTGATTTCTCCCTGTACTTTATGAATATCCTGTAAGCAGATATCCTGCTCCGTACAGGATTTTTCTAACATTATAATTTTCCCAGATATACCTATCTTATTCTCTTCTTATGCTGATCCTGTATTTCCCGTTTTACGCCTTCATTACGAAAGTTCTGATTTATTCCCCACCAAGTAAGCCTCCTGTTTTAATGACAAATATCTCCCTGGATCTGTCCCCTCTTTTTTTTCTATAATTGTGTCTTTATTCATGTACACTCATGTTGTAAAGTATACCCAACCAAAAATATATGAAAAGAGGACATCCATACATCGATGTTTTCGAGAAAGGATCTATCACTATGGAAAAAGCAGTTCAGACATCTCAGAGAACTGACCAGGAGCTTTCATCTGTTCAGTTTCTCACCATTACAGCCGCATTTGTTGCACTGACTTATATATTCACCGCATTTATTAATGTTAAGCTTCCGATCGCTGCCAACGGCGGACTGATCCACCTTGGAAATGTGCCGTTATTCATCGGTGCCATTTTATTCGGAAAGAAAACCGGAGCCATTGCCGGTGGGATCGGAATGGGGCTCTTTGACCTTCTCTCCGGCTGGACCTGTGGGCACCATTTACTCTTATTATTGTAGGGATCATGGGCTTCACAGTAGGTAAGCTCACAGAGGATCACCGGCACCAGAACATGAAATGGTATGTGATCGCCATTGCCGCAGCCTGCGTGATCAAGGTTGTGGGATACTACATTGCAGAGGTTATCATCTATGGAAATCCACTGGCACCGGTATCTTCCATCCCGGGAAACCTGGTCCAGATCGGTGTTGCAGCTGTCATCGTTCTCGTAGTGATCACACCATTAAACCTTGCAGCAAGAAAAACCGGATTAAAAAAATAGCTGTAACAGCTGCCGTAATTTGCGGAAATAATATAAAGATCAAGAGGTGAGCTTATGTATAAGATCATGACACCGGGACCTACACAGGTCGCAGAAAATGTCCGTCTGGCAAGAAGCATGGAATGCACAAATCCGGATCTGGACGAAGATTTTGTCGAATTTTATAAAGAAACCTGCGAGAAGATCAGCTCGCTTCTCCATACCTCCAACGAAACTCTCATCTTAAGCGGTGAGGGTATCCTTGGACTGGAGGCTGCCATTGCTTCCATGACTGAGCCCGGAGATAAGGTTCTTGTTCTGGACAATGGTATCTACGGAAAAGGCTTTGCCGATTTTGTCTCCATGTACGGAGGCAGACCGGAGCTTTATACCAGAGATTATCAGAACACTCTCGATGTAAAGGAACTGGAAGCCTTCCTTGCGGATAACCATGACTACAAATATGCAACCGTAGTACACGGCGATACTCCAAGTGGCATGCTCAACGATGTATCTGCCATCTGCCCGCTTCTTAAAAAATACGGGATCCTTACCGTTGTAGATTCTGTCTCCGCTTCCTTCGGCGAGCCTCTGAACATTGATGCATGCCAGATCGATATCATGTGCGGCGGATCACAGAAGGTGGTATCTGCACCTCCAGGACTTACCTTTGTTGTAGTCAGCAGCGATGCAAAGAAGGCAATGACTGAAAGAAAGACACCCATTGCTTCTTTCTACGCAAATCTCACAACCTTTGCACATTATTATGAAGAAAAATGGTTTCCATATACCATGCCGATCAGCGATATCTATGGCCTTCGGGCTGCTATTGACAACATTGTCGATGATCCTGGGATCCTTACACGCCATGCCAGAATCGCCGCAGCCTCCCGAAAGGCCATTACAGGAGCCGGACTTAAGCTGTATCTCCACAGCGGCTATTCCAACACGGTAACTGTTTTTGAAGTCCCGGAAGGCACCACTGCCGCTGCAATCCTGGACGGAATCAGAAAAGACTATAACATCATGCTGGCAGGCTCCTTCGATGTCCTTGCCGGAAAGGTTATCCGCATCGGTCACATGGGAAATAATGCAGCTTTCTACAATGTACGTGAAGTTTTCCACGCTCTGGACGGAACCCTGCAGAAGCTTGGCGTTCCTCTTACCGGATCCATGGAAGAAATCTTCTGCGAAAATATGAAATAAACAAAAAAACGCTGTAAAAGGAAATTTATCACTGCTGTTTCTCCATTTTGCCGGTATAGCCGGTAAGATGAAGAGACAACTCACATTTCCATTTACAGCGTTTTGTAATGTTATTTATTCTGTTATTTCATACATATACAATTCATGCAGCGCCCTGGTTGCCGCAATATATCTGGCTCTCTGCACGATCGGACTTCTGTCAGTCCCCGGAAATACAGAAAATACCTGATCAAATTCCAGTCCCTTTGCCATATAAAACGTGGTAACAGTAAGACCCTTTTTGAAATTTGTGCTGTCCCTGTGAAGCAGTGACAGCCTTTCCTTTGTGTCAAAGCCCTCTGCTTCCAGTTTTTTCTTAAGAATATAATATGCCTCTCTCGCTTCATCTGCAGTTCTGGTGATCACCGCTGCTGTCTCGTAAGAAAGCTCCTCCCCGGTCTCAGTCCCATCTGTCTCCGAAGCCGCATTTTCCGGCATGTCTTCGTCGGCTTCCGCCACTGTCTGCTTCTCCAGTCTCAGTTCCTTTACCACACGCTCCAATGCCTCGGTAAGCCTCGTAAATTCTTTCTCTTCCACCGGTTTTCCATGACGTTCAAAAAGCTCCACCTCTGTGATCCCCGCAAGCTTATTCGCATAGGAAGCAATCTCAATGGTATTACGGTAGCTCTTATTCATCACGATCCTTCTGATATCCTTGCCAAAGATCTTCGGAAGGAATGTAAGCACATCCTGCTGGTCCCCATCCATGGTCTGCTCCCGATCTCCCAGAATCGTCATTTTGCATTTAAAAAGCCTCTGGATGATGAGATACTGGATCATGGAATAATCCTGCATCTCATCCACGATCAGATGGCGGACACCGCTGTCTTCCTGCTGGGTCTCCAGACGGTATTTCAGATACAGAACCGGATACACATCCTCATAACGAAGCTTTCTTTTTTCGTACTGTACCTGTGGAAGCGCCGGAAATCCCTCCTGCCTCAGGAAACGATTGTATAACACATAAAGATCTCTTGTCTCATACATCCGGTAAAAACGACTCTTCACAGCATCCCTTTCTTCCTCCGGAAGGTCAAAGCCCTTCAGCGTTTCCACCTCATCAATGAAATACTCTGCCACTGCATCCATTCTGGAAAGCAGCGGGATATCCATGAATTTAAAATAAAACAGTTCAATAATTTCCTGTTCTTTTTTTACTACGCCACGATGTTCTATATCCCGGAAATTCATAAGACTGTCTTCCAGTTCTGCCAGATACCCTTCCATACGGTCCAGAAAATCCCGGGACTGTTTTTCCTTCAGAAGCTCCGCATCACATAAGCCTGAAATCTGTCGCTCGATCAGATCATAACGATCCTCGCAGTCAGACACTGTATTTTTCAGTCTCTTATAGGCAAAAAGATCAAAGCTCATCTCCCGGATGTTCTCCTCACCAAGCTCCGGCAGGATATGGGAAATATAATCCGAAAATACTCCATTGGGCGAAAGTACCAGCACAGAAGAGGATTTCAGATTCTTTCTGTCATGATAAAGGAGATATGCGATCCTGTGCAGGGCAATGGAAGTCTTTCCGCTTCCTGCAGCCCCCTGGATCACCATGATCCTGTCCGAGGTGTTTCGGATAATAGCATTCTGCTCCTTCTGAATGGTTCGGATAATGTTTTTCAGCTGTACATCTCCGTTGCTTCCAAGCTCTGCCTTCAGGATCTCATCATCAATTTTCACATCGCTCTCGAACTCGTAGATCATTTTTCCGCCACGGATCTTATACTGCCACTTTGCCGCAATATCTCCATGGATCTCACCCAATGGGCCTGATAGGAGGCCGGTCCTTTGTCAAAATCATAGAACAATCCGGACACCGGTGCCCTCCAGTCATAGATCAGAGGCAGACCACCGTTTTCCTCCGCAAGGTTTGCGATACCTATATAAAAGATCTCCGGCTCATCATCACCCTCATAGCAGAAATCCACTCTGCCAAAGAATGGTGAATCCATCATCTTACGGAATCTGCGGCGCAGCTCGATCTTTTCATTGCTGGCATTGATCTCATGGAGAAGTGCCTGCTGGTTATCAAAATTTTCGTAGCCATACTGGTCCATCTCTGTGTAGTTTTCCCAGTAATACTCGTGCATTCCTTCGATTTCTTTCTGACCGGCCTCTATGGAATCATCCAGCTGTGTGATCCGGTGACGCAGAGTTCCTGTTACATGTGCAAGATATTCCCGTCCGTTTTTTACTGCTGCCATACGCCTTAATCCACCACTACCGCTGTTCCGCTTGCTGTAACCATCAGCATGCCATTATCTGCGCCAAGTACCTCATAATCAATGTCCACGCCAATCACTGCATTGCGCCCATTGCTCCTGCCCGCTGTTCCAGTTCTTTCAGTGCCTCTTCCCTGGCCTTCTGAAGCTCTTCCTCATAACCGGCACTTCTGCCGCCAAAGAAATTCCGAGACCCGCGCTAAGATCTTTCATAAAATTTACTCCTGAGATCACCTCTCCAAATACGATTCCTTTATATTCACGGATTGCTCTTCCCTCTACCGATGGTGTTGTTGTTATGATCATGGTAAAATCCTCCCGTTTCTGTCATTTTTCATGGACACTTCCGGAGTATTTCCGAAAACATGCTCCGAAGTGTTTATTACAGAATTATACCCGAAAGCGGAACAGATGTATAGAGTAAAAAAGCGAAGCGGACATTCGAAATCCGCTTCGCACCTTTTAAATAATAACGATCGATCTCAGTCTCACGCCTGAGCCTCTTTTTTCTCAAACTGACTGTTATACAGATCCGCATAAAATCCTTACGTGCCAGCAGCTCTTCATGATCTCCCTGCTCAATGATATCTCCGTCCTTCATGACAAGAATCAGATCTGCATCCTTAATGGTAGAAAGTCTGTGGGCGATAACAAAGCTAGTTCTGCCCTTCATCAGGTTATCCATAGCCTTCTGGATCTGCATTTCTGTTCTTGTATCAACAGAAGATGTGGCCTCATCCAGAATCAGGATCTTATTGTCTGCCAGGATCGCTCTTGCAATGGTAAGCAACTGCTTCTGCCCCTGAGAAACATTACTGGTCTCCTCATCCAGGACCATCTGATAGCCGCCGGGCTGCTGCATGATAAAGTTGTGGATATGGGCCGCTTTTGCTGCTGCGATCACCTCTTCATCCGTTGCGTCCAGTCTTCCATAGCGGATATTTTCCATAATGGTTCCGGAAAACAGCCAAGTGTCCTGCAACACCATTCCGAACATCTCACGGAGATTGCTGCGGTTGAAGTTCCGGATATCATGTCCGTCAACCTTGATGCTTCCGCCATTTACATCATAAAAACGCATCAGCAGCTTTACGATCGTCGTTTTTCCTGCACCTGTAGGTCCTACAATGGCGATCTTCTGACCGTCATGCACATCTGCGGAAAAATCATTTACAATGATCTTATCCGGATTATAACCGAATTTCACATGCTCAAACTGTACATTTCCTTCCAGTCCCTCAATGGAATCCGGGTTCTCCGGCTGAAGTTCTTCCTCCGGCTCCTCAAGAAATTCAAATACCCGCTCAGAAGCTGCCGCCGAGGACTGCAGAAGGTTTGTAACCTGGGCGATCTGCTGGATCGGCTGTGTAAAGTTACGGATATACTGGAAGAAGGACTGGATATCTCCAACCTCGATAGTTCCTTTGATGGCAAAAATCCCTCCGAGAAGTGCCACCATCACATATCCCAGATTTCCCACAAACTGCATGATCGGCATCATCATTCCGGAAAAGAACTGTGACTTCCATGCAGACTCATAAAGCTTCTGGTTGTCATGCTCAAATTCCTTCAGCGCATCCTGCTCTTTGTTGAATACTCTTACCACATCATGGCCGCCGAAATTTTCCTCAACCTGACCATTTACTTTTCCCAGATACTCCTGCTGTGCCTGGAAATATTTCTGGGAGTGTTTCATTACTTTATTAATGATAAGCATGGAAACCGGCAGGATCAGCACTGCTGCCAGTGTCATCCACACGTTGATGGAAAGCATCATGATAAATACACCGATCAGTGTTGTTACGGATGTGATCAGCTGTGTCATGCTCTGGTTGATGCTCATCTGCAGGGTATCCACATCATTTGTCACCCTGGAAAGGATCTCACCGTTTGTTCTGCTCTCGAAATAATTCATTGGCAGACGGTTGATCTTCTTTGAAATATCCTTTCGGAGATTGTATGTAACATCATTGGAGATCCCCGTCATGACAAATCCCTGGATCAGGGAAAAGCATGCACTTGCCACATACAGTCCCAAAGTCCACAGAAGGATCATTCCGATCTTACCGAAATCAATACCGCCTGTACCGTTTACCTTAGCAACCAGACCATTGAACAGCTCTGTGGTAGCTTTTCCAAGTATCTTCGGGCCTGCAATATTAAACGCTGTACCTGCCACTGCAAAGATAAACATCAGGATAAAACGAAATTTATATCTGCCCATATAGCCAAAGAGCTTTTTCATGGAGTCTTTGAAGTCCTTGGCCTTCTCTGTTGGCTGCATTCCGTGTCCGCCCATCGGACCTCTTCTTCTCTGCTGACTCATGCCAATTCCTCCTCTGATAACTGACTCATGGCAATCTGGCGATATACCTCGCAGGACTTCATCAGCTCCTTATGGCTTCCGATCCCTGCCATATGTCCATCGTCCAGTACAAGGATCTTATCTGCATTTAAGATCGTACTGATACGCTGTGCCACGATAATGGTTGTTGCTTCTTTTGTATGTTCTTTCAGCGCTTTTCGAAGTGTGCTGTCTGTTTTGAAATCCAGTGCGGAAAAGCTGTCATCAAAGATAAAGATCTCCGGATCTTTTGCGATAGCTCTGGCAATGGAAAGCCTCTGCTTCTGTCCACCGGAAACATTGCTTCCTCCCTGTGCGATCGGAGTCTTATATCGCTCCGGCTTGGTGTCGATAAACTCCGTAGCCTGTGCAACCTCTGCTGCTTTTTTCACTGCATCTTCCGAAATCTCTGTCTTTCCGTAACGGATATTGGAATCAATGGTTCCTGAGAAAAGTACACCCTTCTGCGGAACATAACCGATCCTGTCACGGACATCCTTCTGTGTCATTTTCCGGACATCCACGCCATCCACTTTCACAGATCCTTCTGTTGCATCATAGAAACGCGGGATCAGATTGATCAGTGTACTCTTACCGCTTCCTGTACTTCCGATGATCGCTACTGTCTCACCTTTTTCTGCCTTGAAGGAAATGTCTGTGATAACATTCTCTCCTGCCTCCGGATATGCGAAGCTTACATGATCAAATTCTACAGTCCCCTTCACATCCTGGGAAGGCTGTACCGGATCCTCCGGATCCTGGACACTGACTTCTGTCTCAAGCACCTCGTTGATACGGCGTGCAGATACATTTGCTCTCGGCAGCATGATAGACATTGCTGTGATCATCAAAAATGACATGATGATCTGCATTGCATACTGGATAAACGCCATAACATCACCAACCTGCATGCTTCCGCTGTCTACTGCATAAGAACCGCTGTAGATGGTCAGTACGGAAACTGCGTTCATGATCAGCATCATCACCGGCATCATAAATGTCATACAACGGTTTACAAAGAGGTTTGTCTTCGTCAGAGTGATATTTGCATCCTCAAAACGCTCCTCCTCGTGTTTCTCCCGGCTGAATGCACGGATAACCGGAATACCGGTAAGGATTTCTCTTGTTACCAGGTTCAGCTTATCTACCATGGTCTGCAGGGCTGTAAATTTCGGCATTGCGATCCTGAACAGCATTGCCATAAATGCCATGATCAGTACAATGGCCACCCCAAGGATCCATGTCATGGAGGAATCTCTCTGAAGCACGCGGATCACACCACCGATTCCAAGGATCGGCGCGTAAAGCACGATACGGAACATCATAGCCATTACCTGCTGGATCTGCTGGATATCGTTCGTGCATCGTGTAATCAGGGATGCTGTTGAAAACTTATGGTACTCTCTGCTGGAAAAACCTATGACTTTGTTATAAACCAGCCCACGGAGATCATGTCCCATAGATGCAGCAACTCTGGATGAAAGAAATACCACACATACTGCAGCCATCATGGTGACCAGTGCCATCAGCACCATGCGGATACCTGTTGCTTTCATGTAATCCATCTGTATGGCATCCACATCTTCACCCATAGCTTCATATTCTACACGAACATAGGAAACACCTGCCTGTGTGATGATGGATTCCTGCATCTTGTCGATCTTTTCTCCGACCTGGTCCTTCATAGCAGCCAAAGCCTCTGCCGGCATCTGAGAAAGAGCCGCCAGTGGATCCGTCCCTTCCGGGATTCCCATTTTTGCAAGAGCTGCCTTTGATTCCTCACTGTCGGACGTCAGAGTAGAAACGATCACCATCGGTTTGCCGAAGATATCGTTGAGTTCTTCTCTGTCTTCTTTGGAGATTTTATCCTTTAATACCAGATCATCTCCCTCTTCCTCATAAAATCCATCCACAGTTTTCGCATCATCCTCTTCCATAAACAGCTTCAGACTGTCCATAGACGTCTTTCTGATCTTCTCAGGAACACTGTCTTCAATACCGTTCTGCTGAATTCCCACATTAATGATATTTGATGTGTAATTCGGCAGAGACAGATCACAGTATGCCTGAAGAAAAAGAAGCGCAATGATGAGTACGATGTAACCTGCAGATCGTTTCAGATATTTCATCAGTTTAATCACGTTTCTGTTCCTTCCTTTCTGTCATTTCATCCGGATGAAGCTTTTCTATGGCTTCCTCCGGCTGGATCTTTTCGATATTTACAAGGATCTGCTCCAGAAATCTCCGAAGCAGGCACTGTTCCGCCTCACTGAAGCCTTCCATCATCACAGCCTCATTTTTATGGATCCGTTCCAGTGCTTTTGCCTTGATTTCCTTTCCCTTTTCTGTCATGTAGATCCTGGTCACACGCTGGTCCTTTTCATCCGGTTTCTTATAAAGAAAGCCTGCTTTCTCCAGTCTCTGTATCGATACATTTACCGTAGGCGGCTTGATATGCAGGATCTTTGCAATTTCCCGCTGACTCAGGCCATCCCTTCCGGACACAAGCCCCAGAACCGGTATCTGTCCCGGATAAATCCCAAGCTCCTGCATCTGACCAAAGCATTTCGTCATAAAATAACGGTCTACCTTCATAAACAGAGATAAAAAGCTGCTCTGCCTTTCTTTCTCATCTTCCTCCTTACAAAACACGCTGTCACTCCTCTCTCATCCGATCAGACACCTGCTCTTTGTTAATGATATACGAAGCAGTGATCTTCTTTTTTAATTAGTCGGCTAACTATATATAATATACATCTGCACAAAAAATGCAACTGGTTTTTGTAAATTTTACACTTTTTTAAGATTTACAGCTTCTTTAATTTCCACCTGAAATCTATTAATTAATTTGTCAAGCTAATTTATTTTCTGCTGTTTTTCCTATTTTTTTCGCAAAAAATACCCGCTTCGTTTTTTTATTCGAAACGGGTACTTCTTTCTGTTCCTGATTTTCTTATACAAACTGATTCACAGCCGGATCATAAGCATAATCGATCATGTCAAGCTTATCCTCCAGTTCTTTCCGGTTAAGTCCTCTGTCCTCACAGAAGGCATCCAGGATCTGTAAAAATCCCGCAGCTGTGTATTTACGTAACTTAAAAGCATTACCGGGTCCTTTGGTATCATAATCTGTTTCCATCCTTTTATCTGATATTTATCCAATATCCCAGATGCTGCTGGATAGCTGTCTGATCTGAAATATCAGATTTACTATCTTACCAATTTTATTTTTTGTCAAGAGCCAGTAAAAAAATTTTTTCAGGATTTTTTATTTCTTCAGTATTTGATAAAAATATTCCATTCCTTGTCCCAAAAAAGAACTGCCTAGTTCCGATCTTCATCCTGAAATGGATTTCTATCAGAACCGACAATTCTTTTCCTTGTCAATCTATCATAACTTTATGGAGTTATTTTTACTTCGTGCTGACGGTAAACGCTCCGTCCTTCACATCCAGCACAATGGTATCTCCGGCATGCACATCACCGGAAGGATCTTCTTGGCTGTCAGTGTCTCCACATAATTCTGGAGATAACGCTTCAGAGGACGTGCTCCATAAACCGGATCATAACCGTTATCCACTACCATCTGTTTGGCAGCATCTGTAAGCTCCAGAGAAAGCTCCTGGTCAGCCAGACGGTCGCTGAGCTCTTTGACCATAAGATCTACGATCTTACCTACATTATCCTTGGTCAGCGGCTTGAACATGATGATTTCATCCAGACGGTTCAGAAATTCCGGACGGAAATGACCACGAAGATCATTCATAACCTGTTCCTGTGCCTCCGGTTTGATATCTCCCTTCTCGTCGATACCGTCAAGAAGGTACGGAGAACCAATGTTGGAAGTCATGATCAGGATCGTATTCTTAAAATCAACCGTACGTCCCTGTGAATCCGTGATACGTCCATCGTCCAGTACCTGCAGAAGTACATTGAATACATCCGGGTGAGCCTTCTCGATCTCATCAAAAAGAACAACACTGTACGGTTTTCTTCGAACGGCCTCTGTCAGCTGTCCGCCTTCCTCATATCCGACATATCCTGGAGCGCTCCGATCAGACGGGACACGGAATATTTCTCCATGTATTCGCTCATATCGATACGGACCATATTCTGCTCATCGTCAAACAGTGTGGCAGCCAGAGTCTTGGCAAGCTCTGTTTTACCAACACCGGTTGGTCCAAGGAACAAGAAGGAACCGATCGGCTTTGTGGGGTCCTTGATTCCGGCTTTGGAACGAAGGATCGCATCTGTTACAAGACGAACACCCTCATCCTGTCCTACTACACGTTTGTGCAGCTCATCCTCAAGGCCCAGCAGCTTGGTTCTCTCACCTTCTGTCAGCTTGGTTACCGGAATACCGGTCCATCTGGAAATGATACGAGCAATCTCATCATCTGTGACAGCCTCATGTACCAGGCTTCTGTCACTCTCCTTAACCTGCTTCTCCTCAACCTCCAGCTGCTGCTGAAGCTTCGGCAGCTCGCCATACTGCAGCTCTGCTGCTTTCTCCAGATCGTAATTCTGTTTTGCTTTCTGGATCTGTTTATTGATATCCTCGATCTGCTCACGCAATTTCTGAAGCTTCTCTACGGAATGCTTCTCATTATCCCACTGAGCTTTCTGGGTATTAAAAGTATCTCTCAGCTCTGCAAGTTCTTTCTGCAGATCAGCCAGACGCTCTTTACTTAAGTTATCAGTTTCTTTTTTCAGGGCAGACTCTTCAATCTCCAGCTGCATGATCTTACGTCTCTGCTCATCCAGCTCTGTCGGCATGGAATCCAGCTCCGTCTTGATCAGCGCACAGGCTTCATCAACAAGGTCGATGGCCTTATCCGGGAGAAAACGGTCTGTAATGTATCTGTGTGAAAGTGTGGCAGCTGCAACCAATGCACTGTCTGTAATCTTAACACCGTGGAATACCTCATATCTTTCCTTCAGGCCACGGAGAATGGAAATGGTATCTTCCACTGTCGGCTCATTTACCATAACCGGCTGGAAACGACGGGCAAGTGCAGCATCCTTCTCAATATACTGGCGGTATTCATCCAGAGTTGTTGCACCGATACAGTGCAGCTCACCTCTGGCAAGCATAGGCTTCAGCATGTTTCCTGCATCCATGGCGCCATCTGTCTTACCTGCACCCACGATCAGATGAAGCTCATCGATAAACAGAATGATCTGTCCTTCGCTCTTCTTCACTTCCTCAAGTACCGCTTTCAGACGTTCCTCAAACTCACCACGATACTTGGCACCTGCAACCAGCGCACCCATATCCAGGGCAAAAATCTTCTTATTCTTAAGACCTTCCGGTACATCTCCTGCCACAATACGCTGTGCCAGTCCCTCGATGGCTGCTGTTTTACCAACGCCAGGCTCACCGATGAGAACCGGGTTGTTCTTGGTCTTACGGGAAAGGATACGGATAATATTCCGGATCTCCATATCACGGCCGATCACCGGATCAAGCTTCTGATTCTTCGCCTTCTCCACAAGATCCTCACCGTATTTATTCAGGGTATCATAGGTTGCCTCCGGGTTGTCACTGACAACTCTCTGGTTTCCCCTGACTGTAGATAATGCCTGAAGAAAACGCTCTCTGGTGATTCCGAATTCATTGAATAGCTTCTTCATGCTCGGGCTTGGATTCTTCAGCATGGAAAGAAACAGATGCTCAACCGATACATACTCATCTCCCATAGCCTTCGCTTCGTCCTCTGCACTGACCAGTGCCTTGTTCAGATACTGACCAAATCGAAGCTCTCCACCGGAAACCTTAACTCTGGCATCCAGTGCCCTTTTAACTGTGTCAATAAAATATTCCTTCTGGATTTCCATCTTCTCGATCAGCTTGAGGATCAGACTGTCCTCCTGTGTCAGCAAGGCATACAGAAGGTGTTCCTCTTCGATCTCCTGATTGCCATATTCATAAGCAATCTTTTCAAGATCCTGGACAGCCTGTACGGATTTCTGTGTAAATTTACTGATATTCATAGGCTTTCCTCCTATTCTATGAAAAGCATTTCCAATATTCGCATACTGGAAATGCTGTGCTTTTTTCTTGTTCTAGGAGAACTATAACACCGTTTGTTAGCATTGTCAAGAGGTGAGTGCTAATTTTTGTGTTATTTTTTTGCAACCGTAAAATGAAAAACTAATTTCCGCCTTTAGCCCTTTATGCTCTTTTATTGGAAGGTGTTTCTTTACGAGCTCAAGTTTCAACTCCTTACTATACTGTTTCCTAGACATAAAAATATGCTCCTCATATGATAGATTTTTGGATATTTCCATTGTCTACCATATGGGGAGCATATCAATCCAACGGTTTTCAGTGCTTTTTTCATATTACTTTATTGAATATCCCTCATTCTGCCTATATAAGTGAAACTTAGCGAAACTTAAATTAAATCTCTTTCAGACAATTCAATTTGGATATTCACCAACTGTGGATTATTTCTCAGTGCACCAGTTTCCAACTTACCGCCTGCTGCCTTGCATCCACAAATCTCTTATAAATACCTTCCTGTTTCATTAATTGCTCATGTGTTCCCTGCTGTGCAATTCTTCCTTTTTCAACAACCGCAATCTGGTCTGCATGTCTGACTGTTTTTAATCTGTGGGCAATCATAATAATCGTTTTTTCCTTTGTAAGTGCATCTACTGCATCCATAGAATTCTGCAGAATCGCCTCGTTTTCCGGATCCGTGTAAGCAGTAACTTCGTTCCGATTAGCACAACCAGCGCAAACCCGCATAAAACCGGGACTTTTCAAAAATCTAAAGACAATTAAACCTCTCTATAATCACACCTGAAATGCCTTTTTCGTAAGTCTGCGACGAAAGGCATTTCTTTTGCCCAAGGAAAGGAGGTGACGGGTATATGCCATGATTAACAAAGATGAGCGCCGTGATGTGAGTATTCGCAAGCCCCGGCCATCTATCCGCAAGCAGCTTGCCGACAGCAAACAGGCCACCAGCCCGAAAAAGGCGGCGGCCAGAACCAAGAAAAATGAATTGGAGGTATGAGGAATGATGCACTTACCGTGGAAGAAGAAAATTTGATCTGTATGTACCACAACGCAGACCGACGCAGGACGATAGGCAAGATCACCGCAGCCATGCCGGGTATGGACGGGAATAGGATAAAATATTCGCCCACCTCTGCAAACATGCGGGAGAAGCTTTGAAACTGGCGGTTATCAGCCCGAAAGGCGTAGGTTACAGTCATTATTAGCCCCCGAAACAGGTACAGACGCGCAGCGGGTGTATCTGTTCGGGGGTGTGCAGGTGATAGCCGCAAAGCGGCGTAAGAGGGTGCAGCCTCTGATCGTTATTCTTGTTCCAACGGGAAGCTCGGCAACGCTTCCAGCAGCTTTAAG